>Ga0153916_10000825_pt1 | contig 21533 bp, 17 predicted proteins | sample Opewatmetagenome_FD_109642 | JGI IMG/M metagenome (GOLD analysis project Ga0153916, IMG submission 109642) | Freshwater wetland microbial communities from Ohio, USA - Open water 3 Core 3 Depth 4 metaG | ecosystem: Environmental > Aquatic > Freshwater > Wetlands | place: USA: Ohio, Lake Erie...
ATATAGGACTCAAACCCCTCGGAAAAACCATAGTCAGAGCTGACCTGTCCGCCACCCGTTACAGCCCAGGTTCTGTAACCTCGGTTGTACAGGGCCTCAGCAAGAGTCAAGGTTTCTGAATCGAGCCTGTCGACGCTGAGCCTGTTGACCTTGTGATAGGACGGATACAGGGAGGTCAAGATGGACATATGTGAGGAGAGGGTATATGGGGCTTGTGAGACGACTCGGCCGAAGCGGTAGGATTTGCTGGCCAGCCGGTCGAGCGCCGGAGTCGTCTCCCGGAGATAGCCGTAACATCCGAGGTGATCGGGCCTCAGGGTATCCGCAGATATCAGGATGATGTTGGGCTGGCGCGACTCCGCGTCTTTGGCAGCCAGCACCGGGTTTGCCCAGGCTGCGGCTTGGCCCATGAGCGAAGAGTCATCCGCGGCGGTAATGAACTGCAGCTTTACGGATTTTCCCAAATAAGCCGAAAGATCCACCCGGCCTTCCACCCAGCGCCTGTGCCGGCGCTTGTCCCCGGGGTGAAGGGTTTCGGTGAAGAGGGTCTTTATGGCGCCGCTTGTCAGATCCTCCGCCAGGATGGCAAAGCTGACCGCACCCTCTTCACCAGTCCATCCCCGAGCAATGACGGCGTATTCGAAGCGAAGGATGTATTCCCGTTTGAGCCGGACACTGAGGCCAAGACTTGTCGGAGGCGCAGCGAGGATGACGTTTCTCGTCTGCCTGCCAAGCAGAGTCTCGTTCTCAGGATTCTTGGTGTACTTGAGCTTGAGCGGATGAGCGGGACTTCCCTTGATGAAATCAGGATTGATGCTCGTCCGGAATATGTCTTCCCCGCCCACTTCGCCTTCAAGATCCTTCGGCGCATCTGTGCCCGTAGCCTGTTTCACGGGCGCATGATCAATAGTGAAGCGAGGGAAAATATCCATCAGGCGGACCACATCCGCCTTCAAAATAAAAGGCCCGGAGCCGCACGAGCCGAAGGATAAGACCAGGAAGCCGGCAAAGATGAAAAGGCCGAGCCTCACACTTTCCCGCCGATCATGATGTCCGTTCATCGACGGCAAGCATAGGTCGCCACCTAAAAGATGTCAAGGAAGCCCGGGGAGGCGGAAAGGCTCCCCGCCAATCGGGCGACTCACCTTGGGTTGCGGACAATGCTGATAGACATGCCCTCGGCGCTCAGCTCTGCGAATTTGGTCTCGAGTCCAGGATCCTTTTGGATAGCAGCCAGGTAATCCTGCATGTCCCGGGCATAATTGGTGACGTTGTGGCCGATGATGGCCCCCCCCGTCACGACTCGGTCTCTCAGCAGACCCAGGAATTTCACATAATCCGGCTTCCAGGCGTCGATGAAAACAAAATCGAACTCACCTTTGATCTGCGGAATCTCTTGGAAGGCATCTGCAATCCGGGCGTCGACGACACCGTCCAGGCCTGCGCTCATGACGTTCTGGCGGGCTTTTTCGCCCGGCCCTGAGTCGATCTCGATGGTGATCAACTTCCCGCCGGTCTTCTCGAAGGCCCAGCCCATCCATAACGCCGAATAGCCGGTGAAACTGCCGATTTCCAAACCCCTTTTATAGCCTTTTTGAAGGATCAAGTCATAAAGAAAGCGGCCATCCCTGCAGGGGACGTTCATATCCTCGTGCTCCGAGGGGAAATCCTTGAGCAGCGGGAGGACCTTCGAATCCGGAAGCCCCGCGAAGACTTCGGGGAAAACCTCCCCTAGGTCGGGGATGGCGAACCGGGCGTCTTCGATCGCGATGTTGGCCGCGATATCCTTAAATAGGTAGGTTGAGGTTCCGCCTCTCCTGGCAATGATGATATGAACGGGGTGAAGCACTCCACTCACGGGGCGATAGCTCTGCACCACGATATCGTCGCCCAGGCGATTTAAGAGCCCAGATTCGGCGTCGAAGTAAAGCGTGTCTTGGCCTTCCTTGAGCCCTTCTGCTTTGACGGCGTATTCCTTCCGGCCGTTGAATTGAACGCTCTCCTGGAGAGCCGGCCGGGGGAAGAATCGTTCGAGATGGATAGCCCCCTGCGGGTTGAACAAGTAGGCCAACCTGGAGCGGGCCTGCCTGTTGTCGATGAGAATGCGGTCGGCGTCCTGTGTCCAGCCGCGCTCGCCGTCGAAGCCCATCTGTTGGAGGCCTTTGGACGTCCGCAGAATGAGACGCCACTTGTCGGGAGCCGCCGCGATGACTTCCGCGGGGAGAACGGTTTTTGGCGGGTTTTGCCCGGGAAAATCATGGGTAAGTTCTCCATCCAGCTTTCTCGTCCTGATTTTTTCAACGGCCTCCTTCCCGCCGAGAGCCTCGATGTATTTTTGCAGGATGCTATCCAGAGAGGAGCGGGATTCCCCGCCCGCACCCTTAAAGAGCGCGGGCAAATTCAGCCGCCTCTCGCCTTTCTTCAAATCCTCGGCCAGGTTGAAAACTACCACCTCCTTGAAATCCCTCAGCTTGTAGAGGTAGATCATCCCGTTCTTCAGGTCATAGATATTTGAATAAACCGTAAGGGATCCGCCCTCCTGGTGGGTTTTTTCGAGAACGTCCCTAATAAGATCCAAGTTCAACTCCTTGGCTTTCGAGAGAATCTCGTCGGCCGTCCGGTATCTCCAGCACGGATAACGGCCGTCGCTGACATTGGACATGACGAAGTTGGTGGCGATTTGGTACCAGGTCTTGCTCCTGACGAATTGGACGCGGCCCTGGCCGTATTCAACGACCATGGAAGCCCCCGAGCGGTCAGCGACCGGGAGCCGGGCCCGTTCCAGGGCAGGAACATTGGACTTTTCAAAGAATGCCTTGACGTCCTCGCAGGTTGCGCACGTTCCCAGGAGAACCATCAGGACGCTCCCCCTGAAGGTTGGCTTGCCGGGGTCGGGCTTCCACCCAGTCGGAGCGAGCGAATTTCCGTCGATGAAGAGTCCCCGATCGTTCATGCCGCCCTGCACAAGCATGTCGTCATAACCGAACACAACCCGGCCGTAATACGCCTTCGTCGCAGGGAGGAAAGTCACGATCGTCTGGGGGTGATTGCGATCCTCGTTGTTACCCACCAGGACGAGGCCGTTGCCAGCCGCCATGACAACGGTGCAGCCGAAGAGGCCAGAAGGATTTTGAGCATCGAGACGCAAAGGAGCTTCCCGGTCAAGCCCTCGATTATTCGCTTGATCGGCCATAGCCGGACCAGAAACGAAGGCTATGCAAAGCAGCCCCAAACACAAGATCGGCGGCCTCCGTCTGGCCCAGATTGCAGACCTGAGAATTCCACGGGAATTACGCATAGTCCCTCTCCTTAACATTATCTTATGAGAGAGTCCCAATCATAGGCAAATCCGATGAGATGCCAGCGGCTTGGCAGGACGATGTAGCCGAGTATCGTCACGACCAGCCAAACATAGTGATGGCTTTAATTAGGCTTTGGCGTCCGGATTATCATCCCGCTTCTCCCGGCTCTTTTTCTTCAGCTCTTCCGACACGGCCCGACTGATCACCCGGCCGATGACGAAGTACATCATCCAGATCGCTCCGACGGCGAGGGCCGTAATAACCACAGATTTATAGACGCCATGCTTGCCGACGATGTTAGGATAAAGCATCACAGCCACGAACACGGATAAGCCCGCCGTCCAAATCCTAAACCCGAATCCCGGCTTGGCCATCTTCATCGTCCTCCTTCTTTTGCTATCAAATCTCACCGATTCCAGCTAAATAGTCCCTCAATCGATCCTTGTGTTACGGACCACCTCGATGAGGATCATGGTTCGGACCTTGCCCGCCTCATCCATGATGAAGGAGAACCGGTCGTCCCCTGGCTTGGCGGTCCAGACGCCTTGCGCATCAGGCCCTTCGATCACTCTGACGCCGAGGCCGGGGATATGGACGGCCAGATGACCGCCGTCATAGGCAAGCATAATCTCCTGTTTCTGCATCGGGATGGAATACTGACCGAGATAAGGCCGGATGTTTGCGGGCACACTGTCCGGAATGTCTGGCAATTCTGCTTTCTTGGGCAGCCGGACGCGGTTGAGAATGGTCAGCCCGTCCATCCGACCGGATGGGCCCGGCTCGAAAGTTACACTGATATCGCGCGATAACTTGAAAAGCCATTCCCCCTTCTCATCGGGCTCGCGCAGCCCGAAGACCCGCTTGTCGGCAAGGATCAAGCTGAGGCCGCCGTCCTGGAAGGAAACGACGATGACTCCGCGGCGGCCCTTGTATTGACCGAGATATGGCTGGTATCTTTTTGCATCCACAGTGCCCTGGAATCCCCCGAAACTCTGAGGGCCGGCTTGAAAATCCAGAATTTCCATTTGCTTGGGGTTCAAGGCGATATGCGCGGAGGAAACGTTGCCCAGACGGATGTGCCCGGAATCCGCATAATCGACCTCCCGCACCGTTGTATCAAGCGGGATCCAACCTAGCTCGCCCATATAGACTTCGTTCCAAGCGTGCTGGCCGAAACTCCCGCCGAGGTTGGGGACATACATGCATCCCCAAACCACTCTGGCCGGAATCCCCACGCCCCGACAAAACGCGGCGAAGAGGCGGGAATGGGCGCCGCATTCACCCTCCCTGACATCGTAAGTGTTCCGGGCCGAAGCGCCGCCAGGGATATCATAGCCGATTTCCTCGGCCACCCAACCGCTCAGTCGCCTGGCCGCCTCCCATGAATCCTTGGCGCCGGCAGTCAGGTCCTGGGCCTTTTTAATAAGGATGGGATCGTCGGATTCCATGAAATCCTCCGGCGCAAGGTAGGCACGAAGTTCGGGATCCCTGCCGAAATTCGGGGGAAAGGGCGGGGCCTTGTGGCCGTCGTACTTTTCATGGCGGATTTCGAAGACGCCTTCAATCCGGTTGCCCTCGACCGTGCCATCGAAGCTTTGCCCGGAGACTCTGAGGCTTTCGGGTGTGATCCAGTTCCCCACCGGTTCCAGTTTTGCCCGGACTTTCAGGTGAGAAATGGCCGGAATGTCCGAGATCGCCGCCCCGGCCTTGGCAAACAGGTGATTGTCGATGTTGACCCTCTGAAGCTTGCCCTTTATGGACTGATCCGCGAGCCATTGGGTGCTTCGGGGTCCCTCCGATTTGAGCAAATACCCGTTATCCGCATTGACCCATTGGCGGAACTTAAATCCGATGTCATGGTCGCTGGATTCGAGAATGATCGCCCTGTACGTTTTACCCGCGAGCTGAAGCGGTTCCGGTCCCTTCCTCGTGACTGTGACTTTGTGGATCCTTCGGTCGAGCACGTCCAGGGCCTGATAGAGTCTCGCCTCTGGATTGCCTTTGCCGGAATCCTTCAAGAGATTAGGAAAATAGTAGGGGTTTTCTAATAGGACCCCTTCCGGCAAGGAGACAGACTTTTCTGCTCCTCCTGGTTGAAGATCGATCCGGGCTGCGTTCCCCTCGATAGAGGCGGTGATGTGGAACTTGAGGGTTCCTGAGTCAATAACCTGTTCAGAAAAGGAAAAACGCCCCGTTTCCGGTTCGATCCGGTATTCCGACCAGCCTTGCGTGTCGATAGCGACACCCAACGCCGAGATGCGGTTTTCCACTGTCTCCTTCAGTTGGATCAGGGGCTTGCCTTTCTCTCTGATATTCAAGATGCTCAATTCAACGTACCCGAAGACCTGTCCGTTCATCTCCATGGCGTAGTAAATTTTCCCTTCGGGACTTCCATAAGCGCGATCGCAGGCAAAAAGACTTCCCCAAAAAAAGCAGACCATCGTGGCCAAAACCCGATATCTGTGGGTTTTATTCATCAGGACCTCCGACTTAAAGATCATCCCCTTTTCCTAACGCGCTGGGCGAGGATGTTCCGGAGAGGCTTAGTGCGTCTTCCAGATCCCCAGCCCCTTTTCCCGGGCTTCTTTCTCTAGGTCGACATAGTGTTTAAGATCGTCCGGGAGGTATTTGGCGTCGACACGGGCGTAGCCTTTCTTCAGCAAAACCTCATTGAAACTCACGGACGCCCGCTCCCCGTAATAAATCTGGACAAAGGGATAGCCTTTCTCGTCGTGGACGATCCCCGCTGCCGTATTATCCGTGGTCCATGTGAATATGGCCACGGTTTGGCCCTCGAGTTCCCTCTTCGTAAAGTCATAGATCTCGTAGCCGATGCCCTCTTCCCGGGAGGGGGCGGAAATCCCGGTGAGCCGGGCGACAAACGTGTCGCCGATCTGAACGAGATCCCCGCTGAGGACCTTTTTGATGATCCCCGTGTGGCCCGCGACTGAAATCGCAGCAGCAAGCAGCACCATAACGACAATGGCCCTGTTCCTTATCTTGAACATCTCAGCCTCCTTTCCCAGAGCAGTTTATGATTCAAGCGGACGTTGAGTCCCAGGCTCTTCTGAGCTTCGACGACCGCCTCGATCGCCGTTCGGGTATGCAGGCCGTCTCCATGGGCATTGATGCTGTAAATATTCTGGAATCCCATGCTCTTGAGGGAGGCCAGCATATCGTGTAATACCGCTTTCATTGTTTCCGGGCGGACGGTGAAGGTCCCCGGAAAGACATGAGATGTCCGGTTGATTCCCCAGTAGAAGGGAGGAGCGATAACCGTCTTGATGCCCCTCGATTCGAGTTCCCGTCGGGTCAGCTTGCACATGAGTTATCCCAGGTAGGTGTCGATGCCGCAAGTCATGTGGGGGCCGTGTTCTTCGATCACGGCCGTCGTCATCAGCACGATGGCCCCTTCCTTGGCCGCCTTTTCAACCTCCGGCCAGGTCATATCGACCATCGTTTCGGGGAAGATGGAATAGCCGCCCGAAGTCACGGGGACGGCCTCTTGGCTCGAGCTTCTCTTTTCACCCATCGATACAAAAGCCGTGCCCAGCGAGAATGCCACGAACAAACCCATAATCAGCAACGCCGGACGAAGAGTCCAAAACGAGCCGACTCCGAAGAAAATGTTCTGCCGGCTCATTCTATTTCCCCGCCCCGACGCTTTTCCTGCCTTTTTCGAGATAACTCTTAAGGATGTCCGGCCTCTTGGTCAGGTTCTCAAGATGGATATGGAGGCTGACAACTTCGGACATGATCGCGTCCGAGAGGATCCCCAACCCGACTCCGGAACCGCCGTGGTCGTTGACCATGAACAGGAGATCGTCCCAATCGGGCATCTGCCCCGTCCGCTCCTCGATAAAGTCAATCATGCTGAAGCGGTACATCGGCCAATAGAGGACCTCGGGATCCCGGATAACGGCCTGTCGGACAGCACTCAGGAGTCGGGAATAGCGGATGGCGAAAAGGTCGTCTACTTGTTTTGCCTCACGGGCCGACTTCAACTCCTTGGCTAAAAGAAGGATACTCTGGTTGATATCCGCGGAGCCTCCGCCGGGCGCCACAGCCCCGACCATAGCGATGACCAGGCGGTCCAGGAGTTGAAATCCGGTCCGACCAGCGGGATCTTGGGCCGGTTTTGCCGGGCTCAAGGCTGCAGCCACAAGAAACCCGACAAGCATAGTCGCAATGAGCTTGATGATTTTTCCCATATCGCTCTCCTTTCCGATTCAAGTCATGGTCTGCTGGATCAATATAAGTGGGAAGCCGGCCTTTGTCTCTAGACAAATGTCCTATTTTCAGGAATAGGACATTCGCCCAGCGGACTCCGCCCCCTGGAGCGGCCGGGCCTTTGGCTAATCCAGCTTTTTACGGAACCGGGTGACGCTCAGAGTCAAGATGGCCGTTCCCAGGACCATCAGGGCGGCGGCCTGATTCCAGAGCTCGGGCCAGCCCGCACCCTTGAGCATGATCCCCCGGATGATGACGAAAAAATAGCGGATCGGAATGATCATGGTCACATACTGGAAAGCCTTCGGCATGTTCTCGATCGGGAAAACGAATCCGCTGAGTACGATCTGGGGCAAAATGAAGAACAGAGACGTCAGCATGGCCTGCTGCTGGTTCCGGGAAATAGTCGAGACGAAGAGTCCGATGCCGAGCGTGTTGAGCATGAAGGGCAGGCACAAGGCAAAGAGAAGCGCCACGCTCCCCCGGACGGGAACGCCAAACCAGCCCCGGGCTACGATGATGACGAACGTCGCGTCGACCAGGCCGATGAGGACGAACGGCAGGAGTTTCCCCAAGATCAGCTGGTAGGGGCGGATCGGCGTCACGATCAACTGTTCCATGGTCCCCGTCTCCCGCTCCCGGACGATGCCCAGGGAAGCGAGCACGGTGGTCATGATCATCAAGATGAGGCCGAGGACGCCGGGCACCATGAAATTCCGGCTCTTGAGCTCCGGGTTATACCAGACCCGGACTTCGGCGTTGACGAGGACGGGTTTGAGGCCGAGGCCCTTGGCCCGCTCGAGAGCTTCGAAGATGATCTTCTGGGTGGTCTTGGCCGCGATCATCGTCGCGTAGTTGACACCGATCGTGGCCGACTGGCTTTCCGATCCGTCGGCGATGAGCATGACCGAGGCCTCGCGCCGCGCGGCGAGCTTGTCGCCGAACTCACGGGGAATAACAAAGGCCATGGCCGCATCGCCATGGTCGAGGTACCGGTCGATCTCGTCCATCCTCTCCACCCGGGCCTCGACTTTGAAGTATCCGGAGTTGATGAAATCGTCGAGAAAGGCGCGGCTGGCCGCCGAGCGGTCCAGGTCGCAGATGACCGAAGGGATATTTTTAACGTCAAGGTTCGCGGCATAACCCAGGAGAACGAGCTGGAGGATCGGCGAGATGAAGATCACCGGGAAAAGCTTCGGGTCGCGCCGGAGCTGGACGAACTCCTTCCAGAGGATCGACAGGATGGCCTTCACCGCCCCCTCCTTCGCCGCCGCCCTTGCTCGCCGCTTTTGCGCAGCATGGCCACGCTCAGAGCCAGGATCAGGACGGCGAACCCGGCCAGGAACACGACCTGGTCCCAGAAGGCAGCGAGCCCTACGCCTTTAAGGATGATGGCCCTGAGGGCAACAAGGAAATACTTGGCCGGCACAAGGTATGTCACCAGCTGGATAGCGCCCGGCATGTTCCTGACTGGAAACACGAAGCCAGACAGGATGAAGGTCGGCAGGATCGTCGTCAGGACGGAGAGAAGGAAAGCGACCTGCTGGGTCCGGGTGATCGCGGAGATCAGGATGCCTTGCCCCAACCCGGAGATGAGGAATAGGACCATGGTCAGAAGGAGCAGGAAGTAGTTCCCCTTGACGGCGACGCCGAAGAGGACCCAACCCAAAGCGAGCACGAGGTGGGCCGAGGCCAGGGAGATCAGGACGTAAGGGACCAGCTTGCCGATTATGAGCGCCGCCGGCCCCAGGGGGGAAACGCTGATCTGCTCCATCGTCCCCCGTTCTTTCTCGCGGACGATGGAAAACGCCGTCGACGTGGTCAGGATGATCATGAGGATGAAGGCGATCAGGCCGGGCACGAGAAAACGGGCGCTCCTGAGCTCTGGGTTATACCAAACCCGGACTTCGGTTTTAAGCGGGAGCGTCAACCCCCCGAGTCCGCGGCGCCCCATCGCCTCGAGCGTGACCCTTTGCGAATAGCTCTGAAGGATGGACGCGGCGTAGCCGGCCCCGATTGTCCCGCTCATGGCGTTCGCCCCGTCGATTAAGAACTGGACCGAGGGACTGCGCCCGGCCAAAAGGTCCTCGGAAAATGTCTCGGGGACGACCAGCGCCGCCCTGACCTTCTCGCGGGCCATGAGGCCGTCGATGTCGCTGGTTCTGTCGAGCTCCGCCTTGATGTCGAAATACTCCGTCGTCCCAAACTTCTCGACGAGCTCACGGCTGGCCCGGCTCCTGTCCTGGTCAACCAGCGCGAGCGGAATATGCTTGACATCGAAATTTAGGGCAAAACCGAACATGAGGAGCAAGAAGGCCGGGAGGAAAATCATGAAGATGAGCGAGCGCGAGTCCCTCCGGATCTGGCGGAACTCTTTCCGCATGACCGGCCCGATGAAGGCGAGCGGCGACATCTTCACCGCGCCGCCTCCGCTTCCTTCTTGCTTCCGGACTGTTCCTCGATCTTATGGAGAAAGACATCCTCGAGTGACGGGACGATCCTATCGAGTCTGTCCGGCACAATCCCTTCTTGCGCCAGCCGCTTCAGGACGAGCCGCCGGCCTTCCTCTTCGTCTGCGACGCCGACGTGGAGGGATGTCCCGAAGATCGATGTCTCCAGGACCCAAGGCTCCTTCCGGAGGGCCTCAAGGGCATCGACGGCCCGGCTGGTCGCGACTTCCAGGATAGGGTTGCGGATGACCTCGGCTTTGAGCTCGCGGGGACTCCCGCCGGCGACGATCCGTCCCGCATGGATGAGCCGGATATCGTTGCAGTATTCCGCCTCATCCAGGTAATGGGTGGTCACAAAGACCGTGACCTTTCGGTCGGACAGCTCGTTGATAAGCTCCCAGAAGCGACGGCGCGAGCCCGGGTCGACCCCTCCCGTGGGCTCGTCAAGGAAGACGATTTCGGGTTCATGGAGGACCGCACAGCCCAGGGCCAGCCGCTGCTTCCAACCCACGGACAGGGTTCGGGTCAGGCTCCGCTCCCGTCCCTTGAGACCGGCCATCCCCAGGACCCAGGGAAGACGCTCATCGACAAACCTTTTCGAAAGCCCGTATGCGCCGCCGAAAAAGCGGATGTTCTCGACGACAGTAAGGTCTTCGTAGAGAGAGAATTTCTGGGACATATAGCCGATGACCCTCTTCACGTGTTCCGGCTCACGCCCGACGTCGAACCCGCCGACCGTGGCCGTCCCCGCTGTCGGGTCGAGCAGGCCGCACAGCATTCGGATGGTCGTCGATTTCCCCGCCCCGTTGGCGCCAAGGAATCCGAAGATCGCGCCGCGGCCGACCTCGAAACTGACGGCGTCGACGGCCGTGAAGTCGCCGAACTTTTTCATCAGGGACTTCACTTCGATGGAGTTTTCGGACATGGCGCCTCTCCCCTGCTCTTCGTCTTTCAGTACCCCAGCGCCTTCTCCAACTTCGCCTGGGCCAGGACCAAGTCGATCGTGGACTGAGTCCGGTTCATCTGGGCCTGAAGCAGGGCCACCTCGGCGTCCATGACGTCGGTGTTCAGGGCGACCCCCTGTTTGAATTTTTCCCGGTTGATCCGGAGGTTTTCCTCCGCCTGGGCGATGGCCTGGCCGGCGACCCGGACCTTCTCCCGGGCCCGGGCGAGGCCCAAGCGGCTCTGGATGGCATCAAGAACGGCCTGGTCTTCCAGGAGCTTGCGGGCGTCTCTGGCCTGGGCCAGTTGGGCTTGGGCCTGCTCCGTCTGGCTCTTCGTTTGACCCCAGTTCCAAAGATCGAAGGACACGGAAATCGCCAGGTCCCAGGTCCCTTTGAAATTGTCGAGCGCCGGCAGGATTCTGGGATTCGGACGGAGGTAGTAGTAGTTGCCGGAAAGGAACACCTGAGGATAGTAGCCGGCCCGGGCCGCCTTGAGGGTGAACTCGGAGGCCTTGATCCTGAGATCGGCCGACTTGAGCTCCGGACGGTTGGACAGGGCGGTCTCGATCGGAGATTCTTTTTCCGGATCCTCGGCAGCGGGAAGCCGCGAGGCCTGGCTATCGGCCGACGTCGTCAGTTCAACATCCGTTTCGAGAGGCCAGCCGATCAGGCTGTTGAGCGCGGTCAGGGCGACCTCGGCGGCGTTCCGGGCATCGATCCTCATGATCTCTGCGTTCGAGAGCTCGAGCTCGACCCGAAGGACCTCGTTCTTCGTCAGAAGCCCCTGCTCGAAGAACGCCCGGACGTCCTTCAGGTGTTCCCCAATTTGACGGATATTCTCGTCGATGATCTTCTCGAATTCCCTGGCTCGGGCCAATCCCCAGTAGGCGCTCTTGACGCCAAAGATGAATTCCACTCGGTCTTTCTCAAAATCCTGGCCGGCCGATTTCTCGAGAAACTGCGCCGCTTCCACACCGGCTTGGAGCCGGAAGCCGGTGAACAAGGGCTGCTGGAGGCTCAAGCGGAGATTAAAGTTGTTGAAGTAGTTTTGCGAGACGACGATTGGATTTGGGAAGATGGGTAGATTCACCTCGAAAGGAGGGACCTCGCTCAACCGCGTATATCCGGCACCCAGCTTGAGCGACGGCAGGCGGCCGGCCCCGATTTCCCGGGATTTGGCGGCCATCGACTCGACGCTCATCCGCGCGGCGTGGAGTCCCGGGCTCGCTTCGAGCCCGGCGGTGATGGCCTCTTCCAGGGATAGCGGCTTTTTCTGGGCGAGGGCTGTGAGCGGCAGGAAGAAAATAATTGCGACAGCAAAGTATCTTTTAAGCATGACCAGCCTCCAATGCTGCAGATTCGGTTATGGAAATGAAGACGTTCTCCAAGGAGGGTGGGAGAAGTCGCTTCTGAAGGACGGGGATGCCCTCCCGGACGAGAGCGGCCTCAATAAGAAGGATCTCCTTCTCCGGTTTGTCTACGACCACGTTTAACCTGTCCCCGAAAAGCTGGACTTCCCGGGCCTCTCGCCGCTCCTTTAATATCGCAAAAGCCCGACGGATCTCCGGGCACACAATCTCGACAACTGTCCCTCGCATTAGAAGCTTGATATTCTGCGGAGTGTCGGCAACGAGAAGCCTCCCGCTGTCGAGAAGCCCAACCCGCGAACACCGCTCGGCCTCGTCCATGTAAGGCGTGGTCATGACGATGGTGATTCCGGACCGAAGCAGGCTCGACAGGATAGTCCAGAAGTCCCGGCGCGAAACGGGGTCGACTCCAGTCGTAGGCTCGTCGAGGAAGATGAGCCGGGGCGTGTGGATGAGCGTACAGGCCAGGGCCAGCTTCTGACGCATCCCCCCGGAGAGGCGCTCGGCGAGGCGGCCGCGATAGGACGCGAGGCGGGTGAACTCCAGGAGCTCTTCACGGCGTTTGCGGAAGTCTCGGACGAGGTGGATCTCGGCGAAAAACTCGATGTTCTCGTCGACGGTCAGGTCGCCATAAAGGCTGAATTTCTGGGAGAGATAGCCGATCCGGTTCTTGATCTCGGCGACATCGCGGTCCAGATCGTAGCCCAGGACCGCGGCTTGGCCAGAAGTCGGCTCGAGGATGCCGCAGAGCATGCGGATCGTTGTCGTTTTCCCGGCCCCGTCCGGCCCGACCAGGCAGAACATCTCCCCTTCCCGGACGGTAAGGTCAAGGGAGCGGACGGCCTCCACGGACTCGAACTTTTTTCCGAGGCCGCGGGTTTCGACGGTGAGTGAGCTCATGGGACGGCCCCCGTTTTTACCCGTTTTCGGGACCGACCTTGATGATCGCGTCGGCGGGCAGGCCCGGCTTAAGCAGCCCTTCCCGGTTCTCGATCTCGACCTTGACGCCGAAGACCAGTTTGACCCGGTCCTCTTTGGTCTGGACATTTTTGGGAGTGAACTCCGCTTCGGGCGAGATATAGGTGATCTTTCCGACGAAGGCCTTGTCTGGGAAGGCGTCGATTTTGACCTCGGCGGCGTCGCCCAGCTTGACTCGGCCAAGCTCTTTTTCGGAGACATAAATCATGACATAAACGCTGTCGAGATCGACCAGCGTCACGACAGTAGCTCCCGGAGTAACAAGCTCGCCGGCCTCGACGGCTTTGTGGGTCACTATGCCTCCGGCCGGGGCAGTGATCGTGCAGTCGGCGATCGTTTTCCTGAGAAGGTCAGCGGCGGCCTGGGCCTGGGCTAGCCGGGCCTCGGCGGCCCGAATCTCCTCGGGCCGGGCAAGCCTCCGGACCTTGCTCAGGGCTTCGGCCGCGGCGCTCCGCTGGGCCGTGGCGACGGTTAGCCGAGCTTCGGAGTCGTCGCGGGTCTTTGGCGTGATGCTCCCTGTCTTGGCCAGCTCTCGCATCCGTTTCGCGTCGTCCTCTGCGACCTTGAACGAGGCCTCCGCCTGTTCCACGGCGGCTTCCGCCTGCCGGATGTCTTCGACCCGGGCCCCCTTGACAAGGAGGGCAAGCTGGGCCTCAGCCAGTTGAACCCCGGCCTCTGCCTGGCGGAGCTGGATATCGAGAGTCGCGTGGTCGACCGAGGCAAGAGCATCGCCCGGCTTGACCCTGGTCCCCTCCCGGACGGTGAGCTCCAGAAGCTGTCCTGAAACCTTCGAGGCCACATTCACCTCGACGGCCTCGATCGTCCCCGATGCCGAGATGATGTTTTTGGCCTCGTCTGAGGGGCAGGCCAGTCCGAAAAGGGAAATCAAACACAGAGTGAATATTTTTGTCCTCATTAAGCGCCTCCCTTTCGGGGCTCGAAGAGGGCCGGGGTCCTGGCCGAAAAATCCAGACGGCCCTTGTCCGTAAGGATGCCCTGAAAGAAAACTTTGATGACCGATTCGAACGTCTCCGCTGACGAGCGCCCGGAGCGGAGGATCTCCGCCGGGTTGACGAATTCCTCGACGAGCTTGAGAAACATCTTCATGAGCAGGTCAGCGTCGATATCGCCGCGGAAAAGGCCCTGCTTGTGCCCGGCGGCAAGGATCATTTTAAAATTGACGATGATCTTGTCCCTGCGGAACTCTTGGATCTCTTTCCAAACCGCCGGGGCGCTTTTCTGGATGTCGCGCAAGAACAGCGGCCCCAGCTGGGATATGCGGCTGCCGACAAGCGAAAAGAGGGCGGCCAGCCTCTCGACGAAGCTCAGGCTTTCGTCCTTGATAAGGACATCGACGCGGCCAGAGATTTCAGCCATGAACTCCCGGACGACGGCGAGGAGGATCTCTTCCTTGCTCCGGAACTCCTTGTAGAGCGTTGCCTTGCTGATGCCGAGCTCAGCGGCTATGTCGTCGGCCGTTACCCGGACGAAGCCGTGGTGGAAAAAAGGCTCTCTGGCCGCAGCGATGATCCGGACGCGGGCCGAGCCATTCGAGTTGCCGATATGGACCGCTTTTGCCATATGTACTTTGGAAACTCCTCTAGTTTTTAGAGTTTTAATATAAGTCCTGGATGCGGATTTGTCAAGTCCCTCGCCTAAAAAGCCTGATCACTTCGGCCAGCCGTTTCGGCTAAGGTTTCTTCTGCGCGTCCTTGGCGATCAGGTTGATGAGCTCAAGCCGGTTCCGGACATCGAGCTTTTGGTAGATATTGGAGATGTGATTCCGGACCGTGCTCGCGGAGATAAAAAGCTTCTTCTCGATTTCTTTATTGCTCTCGCCCCGGAGAATCAAGCGAAGGATCTCTTGTTCTCTTGCCGTCAGGTCATAGCTTTCGATCACGCCATCCGCCCTGTCCCCGACAACCATGAAGGCGGACCTAAGCTTCATCCACATCCGGACCACGATGGCGACGCCCGAAGCGACGAACAACAGGGCCAGGACAGCGAACCAACTCGTCTTCCAAAACGGCGGGACGAGCTCAAGGCTGATCTCGAGGCCGTTTTCGTTCCAGATCCCGTCCGGATTAGAGCCCTTGACTCGGAGCCGGTAATCCCCCGGCTTGAGATGGGATAGAGCCACCTTGTTCTCCGTCCCCAGGGGAATCCATTCCCGGTCGCGGGGCTCTAGTTTGTAGGCAAATTGATTGAGCGCAGGCATGAAATAGCACAGCGCAGCAAATTCAAATTCGTACAGATCAAACTGAGAGGAAAGTCTCAACGAATGCGGGCCCAGATAAGAGTCTCCGATTCTGACTTCCTGGCCGTTATGGTAAAAAGCCGTCCAGATAATGGGTGGTATGAAAGGATTCTCCCTGACTTCCTCCGGTCGGAAGACATTGAAGCCATTGACTCCGCCAAAAAACATCTGCCCGTCTGCACTCCGGAAACACGCCCCGACATTGAACTGTTCCGACTGAATCCCGTCATGGAGTCCGAAGACCGTAAACGTTTCGGTCCCGGGTACGAACTTGGCGAGCCCACGGTTCGTGCTCACCCAAAACAGGCCGGATTCGTCCTCCAAAATGCCGCAGATGACCTCACCGGGCAACCCGTCCTGCAGCACATAGTATTTCCACTTTTTTCCTATCGGCTCGAACCGGTTGAGCCCGCTGTCCGTCCCCACCCAAAGAATGCCAGCGGCGTCCTCGTAGATACAGTTGATGATGTTGTCGTTGGGGCCTGTCCCTGGAGGCGCGCTCACATCACCCATGTACCTTTCAAATTTTCCCGTGGACCTGTCCAGGCGGTTAAGCCCCGAGTGAGTTCCTACCCAAAGATAACCGGAGCGGCCTTCATAAATCGCCGTGACGATATTCCCGCTCAGGCTGGCGCCGTCTGACGAATCATGAAGATAGCGGGTGAACCGACGCGTCCGCATATCCAATCTATTCAACCCTTGATGGGTTCCGATCCACAGGCTGCCGGGGTCGGCACGATCCGGCCGGATCGTATAGATCCTGTTGTTGGACAGGGTCGCAGGGTTCCCGGGATCACTCAGGTAATGATCGAAACGGCCGGTTCGGGGATCAAAACAGGCGAGACCACCCTCTTCCAGTCCAATCCAGATGCGGCCGTCTTTTACCTGGCAGATGGCCAGCACAGCCCCGGCACCTAGGCTGCTGCGGTCGGTCGGGTCGTTGCGGAACCGGCGTAACCGACCCGTCTGCTCATCGATCTCGTCCAGGCCCTCGTCGAACCCCACCCAAAGTCTGCCCGGATCGCCTGTCCATATGGAGCGGACGTTATTCCGGCTGATGCTCCGGAGATCGTACCGATCGTGTTTGTAGTGAGGAAACTTGACCTGGTCGGCCAGGCACCTGTTGATCCCTCCCCGGGTCGTCCCAACCCAGATGACTCCAGAGGCATCCTTCAGGATGGACGTGACGTTATCGTCAGCGAGTGAATCCGCGTCCTGGGAGTCGTTCTTGACTATGGAGTACTCGCCGGACTCCCTATCCCAAATCCTCAAGCCACTCCAGGAGGTGCCGATCCAGAGCCGGCCTTCTCCGTCTTCCGCTAGAGCCGTGATCGAGGGCGAGACGAGGTCCCTGGGATGAGCTTCATCTCCGGTGAAGCGGATGAACTCCCTTTTCTCCGGAGCAAATTGATTCAGACCTCCACCCCTTGTTCCCACCCAGATCGTTCCTTGTTTATCCTGGAAAATGGACCAGACAGTGTTGCTGCCGAGGCTCCCAGGATCGTCAAGGACGAACCGGAAATTGGCGATATCCCCAGATGCTGAATCCCACCTATACAGTCCGCCTTCCTGCGTTCCCACCCAGACGTTTCCCTGGCGGTCTGCGAGCAGGTCCCAAATCGCCCCTGCGTCCGGGTCCAGGGGAATCCGGCTGAAGGCCCCCGTCTTCCTGTCGAAACGATTGAGTCCATTGAGGCGCGTGCCGACCCACAGGCTTCCGCTCTTGTCCTCTTGGATCGCCAGGACTGTGTCGCCGCTCAGGCTCGCTGCGTTGGCGGGGTCGTGCCGGTATTGAGCGAAGGCCTCTTTATTTTTATCGAACCTGAACAACCCTTGGCCGTCCGTGCCTATCCAGATATCGCCATGGCTGTCCTCGATCGCCGTGAAAACGACAGTCGATCGGGACGGGCCTGCCGCCGCGGCAGGCCCCGGCTGCGGAGAGTGAAAAACAAATCGATACCCATCGTACCTGACCAGCCCGGAGATGGTGCCGAACCAAAGATAACCCTCCTTATCCTGCAGGATGCTCGAGATCCCTGTAACCGGTGCTCCTCCGGTTTCGGGAAGCAGGCTATCAAACCGGAGGTATCGGCTGGGGAGAGAGGAAAGGGAAACTTGGGAAAGGAGAAGCGTCCCGGACACCAGAAACGCTGCGCAAGCCTTTTTCATCCCGGTTGAGATACTACAGGTTGCAGGAAATGGAGGTTATACTTCCCCTCCTCCAAAATGATGATAAGCCCGGCCAAGGATCGATGTCAATTTGGGCCTTTCCCCGGCAGGCCCGACAGAAGAACATGGCCATGTCAGCCCGAACACGCTATAGGCTCACCCGGAGCATGGTGAAATTGACCGTTTCCGCCTGAGGGATCTCTTCGTTGTCCCCGAGGCTGTCCTCAATGTGCACCTGGATTGTCTCTCGAATATTGGCGAGGGCTTCCTCGTAGCTTCCGCCGTGAGCTTCGCAATCCTCAAACTCCGGGCAGACTGCCACCCAGCCGTTGCCGTTCCTGCCGATCACCACTGAAAACCGATAATCGTCCATGGCCTCTCTCCGTTATTTTCTTATGCATATTTTGTGCCAAACTTCATTTAAAAAGTTTTTAAAAATGAGCAGTTGTGGATTTTGACCAGTCCGGCGCCGTCACGCCGCACCTCCCCCCGCAGGCAGCAGACGGGCGGCTGTCCGAAGCTCAGGCAACGCTTCTCCCCGACTCCCTCCAAGAGCCCGGTCTCGTCCTCGAACAGATAAAAATACTTGCTGCCGTTGTTGGTATCCTTGAGCCGGGCATCAACCACCCGCACCACGATCTCCACCTGTTGTCCGGAGTAGTTTCCCAAGTCTTTGACCCGGAGGTCAGGCCTCTTCCCCTCATAGAGCTCGAGCGAGTCCGGCCCCGGGCTGAACCCGAGGGAATCAACGAGCATCTTGGCCTTCTCGAGCGGGTTCATGTCGGCGACTTCCTCCATATCCTCGATCCCCTGGAAATGGCGCAGGATCTGCCGCGTCCGGCGCGGCTCCAGGGAATCGAATACACCGGCCTTGATGAGGGACAGAAGCTCCGCTCTTCCGAGATGGACGCGGGCCAGGAAATCCTCGACCGAGGCGAACTCGCTGTCCTTGCGCTCCGCGATGATCTTCTCTATCGTTTTGAGGGCCAACCCCTTGATCGAGGTCAGGCCGACCCGGATGTTCGGTCCTTCGACTTCAAATAAATGGCCGCTCCGGTTGATATCGGGTCCCAGGAAGTGGATGCCTCGGCGCTTGGCCTCCTCGACGTACTCGGTCAGCATGTAATACCCGCCGCCGGCGTTGAGCACGGCCGCGAGATACGGCACGGTGTGATGGACCTTGAGATAGACGGCCTGGTAGGCCATGGCCGCGTACGAGGCGCTGTGGGCCTTGTTGAAGGAGTAGGAGGAGAATTTCTCCATGGTCGTCCAGAGCTTCTCAACCTCGGCGGCCGTATACCCTCGCTCCCGCGCCTCCCTGAAGAATTTCTCCTTGAGAGCCGCCCGAATGCCGTTTTTTTTCTTGAGGGCCCGCCGCAGCAGGTCGCCCTCCTCAGGCGGCATCCCGGCCGCCCGCTCGGCCACCTGCATCACCTGCTCCTCGTAAAGGAGAAGGCCGCCGGTCTCAGGCAGGATTTTCTCGAGGAGCGGCTCCCGGAAGACCTGCCTCTTTTCCCGGGCGCGGAGCAGCGCCTCCTTCATCCCGCTCTCGGTCGGCCCGGGCCGGATGAGGGCCAGCGCCTGGGTCAGTTCGTAGATCGTCTCCGGCTTCATCCGGCGGAGGAGGTTCATCATGGCTGGGCTCTCCACCTGGAAGCAGCCGATGGTCTGGGCCGTCTGGAGCACCCTGTACGTCTTGGCGTCACCGGGCGGGATGCTCCGGAGGTTGAGCCTCTCCTTGGTCTCGGAGATGGCCGCCAGACCCCGCACCGAGAGCAGGTCGAGCTTGATGAGCTTCAGGTCCTCGACCGCGTCCCGGTCGAAGTGGCTCATGATGAACCCCTTGGCCGACTCCTCGAGCGGGAGGTATCGGCTCGCCGCAGCGGGCGTGAGGATGATGCCGCCGACGTGGAGCGAGATATCGGCGTAGACTCCGCCGAGCTCCGAGGCCATTTTCCAGATTTCGAGGTGGCCGGCGGCCGGCTTATCGCGCCTCAAGAAATCGGGCTCGGCGAAATAGGGGATCCGGTTGCTCAGCGACCGCGCCTCCTCCGGCGGGAGGCCGAAGGCCCGGGCCGTCTCGTAGAGGGCGGAGCGGGCCCGGTAGTTCTTCAGGCTGCAGACAAAGGCCCCTCCTGTTTTTTCCCCCCGACCGTATTTCTTCAGGACATAGTTGAGGACCTCGTCGCGCCGGCGGGAGTCGAAATCCAGGTCGATGTCCGGCGGGTCGTTCCGGCCGCTGTTGAGGAAGCGTTCGAAGTAGAGGTCGAACTCGATTGGACTGACGTGGGAGATGCCGAGAAGATAGGCCAGGTAGGATGATGCGCCCGAGCCTTTGAGGTTGTGGAGGATGCGGTTTTTGCGGGCGAACTCGATGACGTCATGGACGATAAGGAAGTAGGGCGCAAACCCGGATTTCTCGATGACCTCGAGTTCGCGCCGGGCCCGCTGCCTTGCGCGCCAGCTCAAATCCTTGGCGCTGCGGAGCCGCTCCATGACGAGATCGCGCAACAAAGTCGGAAAAAGGTCCGGCGGGAGGGGCGGAACGATGCCCTCGAAGGTGAAGCGGCATCTCTCGGCGACTTCGGACGTCCGCCGGAAGGCTTCCCGGACGGCGGAGCCGAATCTCTTCATGGCCAGCGTCTCCTGGTCCGGGCCGAAGAGCGCCGTTTTCTCCGCCAGCTTATCCTTCTCCGGCGGATAGGGGACTTTCTTGGTGATGGCGTGGAGGAGGATGAGGCGCTCCGGGCTCTGGATGAATTTTACAGGGTTGGCCCAGACGAGCGGGAGGTTGTAGGTGCGGGCCCACTCCGCCACTCTCTCGAAATTCGAAAAATCGCCGCCCAAATAAAAGTCTTCATCCGCCACCTTGAGTTCCTCAGGAAGGTCTATGTCACCGGGCTTGGGAATATAGACAGTTATCAGACCGTCTGTTTTCAGCTGAAGCGTCCCCGCCCCTATTGTTTCTTTATCTCTTCCCGGCTTACTCGCCTTTCCCGCTCCCAATACAAACCTGTTCTCATCGCCGCGCACTCTTTCCTCATCTTCCTCAGCCGGCCGCCGCCCCTTTTGATTGAATATCTCCATCAAGTTCCAGTAGCCTTCGCGGCTCTTGACGAGGAAGACGAACGTCCGGCCGCCGACCTCGAACTCGCAGCCAAAGAGAGACCGGAACCCCCGCGCCTCGGCCGCCCTCTTCCACTTCGCCCAGCCGTAGAGGTTCTCGATGTCGGTGAGGGCCGCAGCCTCCATCCCCTTCCGCGCCACCCACGCCGACGCCTCTTCCAGCGTGGCACTTCCCTTGCCGCGGCTGTAAACGGAATGAAGGCGAAGGGGAATGAACATGATCAATCACTTCGTCAGCGACGCCGTCTTGAGGACGAACCCGCGCCTCTGCTCGAATTCGTAGACGGCGTCGAGCATCCTCTCCCGCACCGTCAGGAGCGAGCCGAACCCGTACTTCTCCCGCACCCGGTCGATGGCGAAACCCAGCCGCTCTCCCCGGTCCGAGTACGGCTCGAAGAGCGAAAGAGACCTCGACCTCACCAGGTCCGAAGCCTTGACACCGACGAGCCTCAGGGCCAGACGCGACGAGGAGAACAGGCCGAGAAAAAGGTCCTCGGCTACCCGGTAGATCCCGCCCATCTCCTGGAGGGGCGTGAGGAGCAGGCGCCGCCTGACCTCGGTCTTGAAATCGGAGTAGCGGGCCTTGACCTCGATGACGTGGGCGAAGAGGTGCTCCTGCCGCAGTCCGAGCGTCAGCCGGTCGCAGAGGTAGGCCAGATGAGCGAGGAGCAGCCGCCGGTCCCAAAGGTCTTCGAGGAACGTCGTCTCCC
>Ga0153916_10000826_pt1 | contig 21516 bp, 10 predicted proteins | sample Opewatmetagenome_FD_109642 | JGI IMG/M metagenome (GOLD analysis project Ga0153916, IMG submission 109642) | Freshwater wetland microbial communities from Ohio, USA - Open water 3 Core 3 Depth 4 metaG | ecosystem: Environmental > Aquatic > Freshwater > Wetlands | place: USA: Ohio, Lake Erie...
CAGGCCGATCGAATCGATCCTTTGAAGCCAAGTCCTCCTTCCCTCGTAGACGATAAAGAAAAAGTGATTCGCCGGCTTCAAGCGGTCGAGGGATGGTGGTGGGCGAGGAACCTCCCGGAAGAGGAGTCCGCAGCGGAGCCCTCCGAGCCATAGCCAATTCAACTTTTCCTGAGCAGGTGATCAAGGCACGTGCTCTTCAGCTGTGTCAGAACTGTGTCAAAACCCTATCTGTTTTGGTTGTTGGGCTTAGCTTTCGAGCGAAAAGCAGATGCCCCAAGTTATTGTAAACAAACGAAAATGGAAGGAAGCGGTAGAAGGTTTGGAGTTATCTCGCGAGCTTGCAAAGCAGGCGTACTGCATGGAATTTATGGAAAGCAGACGCCTGCTCCCGAAGCATATGGTCTGGTTTCGGGCGGAGCGAGTGAAGACCGACGGAACAAATGCCAGCGACCCAGGCGGGTTCACGACGCACTCTAATGTACAGGTCTTTAGCGATGCTATGTACTTCCGAGGGACCGACGACAAAGTATGGTGGTTCAGCTTCGGCGAGGGAACTCTGCAGGATTTCGCTGCCGCCGTCGTCGAAACGCTGCAAGGTTGGTACAGTTGGGACTCTGGGCGGTGGAACGGTTGGTGGAATTCCGCCAGCGCGCTAAACGCGCTGCCTCGGATGTTTGCGTCCGATTGAACTCGGGAAATCCTCTGGCGGTCCGGTGGTCGGCCACATGGGGGCACTGCCATCCATCCGTCCGCTCGCTTGCGAACTCATTGTTTGCCACAGCGCTTCGTTCCAAGAGGCGGTTGATCCTTTCCGCCTTCTTCACTTTCGATATCACACATCTCTTTCTCGGCAGAGTTACGGCCGATGTTAGGGAGCTATGGGAAGTAACAGACCGATGTACAGGTAGACGCGATTGGCAGGCCGAGCGTCAGTCCTGCACTGCGGTGTCCTGTGCGTGAGAAGGCGCCGCCCCCTCTCGTGGAGACGACGTAGCGTGCAAGATTACAGCAGTGCCGTAACTCAGTTCGGTCATCTTCCAGCGCTGCTGCCGATAACGCTGGTAGGACAGCCACGTCATCAAGAGGGCGACGACACCCGCGACGGGGGACTGCACGCGGAGCAAAAAGTGCGCGGCGGCCAAGGCCAAAACCACAATGAGGCTGCGAAAGAATTTCGAGTCCGCCTCTAGCCGGTCGATCTCGGCCCTCGCCTCAGGAGCTTTGATCTGAACGTAGGCTCGCGCCCACTTGAGCGTGGTGAACTCCCCACCGACGAGCTCTTTGGTGAGCTCGTTCTGCAGCTCGCGCGCTGCTTGGAAAGTCTTATCCCCGGCCTCCGGTTTGGCACGTTTCCGCCAGCGGTCGTAGACTACGTCGAGTCTTCCCCCCGCCATAAAGACGAAATGCCCGAGCAGGTACGACGACAACAGGAAGGCGGCCCAGAGCACTGATGCATCCGGATTGGCTGCGAGACCGAACGAAAGCGCGCCGCGAAGCTCTTCCTTTGGAATGTATTGGGTGACGAGCCACGTCGTCAGACCGCCTGGGAGCAGGATGGCGAAAAAGTCTAGGACTCCGACAAAAAAGTCACCTGGCTTCACTGGTCTCGCTCATCGATTGGGAGGTGGTCCACTACGGGTCAAACGACCGATAGCAAGAGCCTTCCAGAGCTCGTTGACACTGGTGGTCACGGCAGCCACGCTTCTATCGAGCTCACCAATTCTCTTGCTCAGATCGGAAATTTGTCCGTCCAGCTTTGCCAGCCGCTCCGCCAAACCGTTGAGCGTTTTCGGGTCAGCGTCGCCTCTCCAATTCAGCTTGAGCCACACCGCTAGGACTCCCAGTGCGACAATACCGAGCGTGGCCCAAGGGACGGCCAGCACCCACGCCGGCTTCGAGCGCTCCGCGACTTCTTTTCGGAGGCGCAATACTTCCTCCCTCAGTCCGAGCTCGCTCTTCAGTTGGGTAATATCTCGCTGAATTTCCGCTAGTCTTTGCGCAGTCGATTGCTCCGCTGCCGCCGGAGGTTGCGGTGGATTGGATTGAGCGGCACTGGAGGCAATGGATAGTAAGGACGGGCAGAAGCTCGCCGTGAATCGAACCAAGCGCAAGCGGTAAGCGTCCGCGGCTAAATTGGCCATAGTGCGAATTGTCGGGCCGCGGTCACGCAGGGTCAAGCATTTTTCACCCTGTCCACCTGTCACGTCGGGAGGTCGCTATTCCTGGGGCCTCGCGGTGCTGAGCCAACTGGGGTAGCTCAGTTCCACACCTGCATCGAGCGCTTCGCGACCAATCGGCGGCAGGTGAGCGATCGTGCGGTGGAGGCTTCGTTCCACAGTTTCGAGCGGCCCGAACGCCTCGAAACCGAATGTCCACCAATACGCATCGTGGTCGCCGACGATGAGGGCGACAAGCTCCATCTGACATCCGTGCTCTGGTATTGGTGCCACCGAATCGCGCAGTTGCTCGTTGGCATCGAGTTCCAGCTCGCGCACCGCAGAACGGCTGGTGTCGTACTTTCGAAGCCAACGCGTCTTCCGAACGACGATGCGTGGCAGGTGGTCGATCGTGATTGCGTGAGAGGTCCACTTCGTCCAGATCTGTACGCGGCCGGAAAAGGGTTCCGGAAGCGGCGCCCGGACTTCGATGAGGCCCTTAATCTCGATTCCGGGCCTGCCGGACCTCTTTTTCACGCCTAGCTCGGGCTGAAGCGGATCCACCAGATATTCATCCTCACGAGAGTTTCCACCACCAGGAGCTAAGCTACCGCTTCGGAACCACTGTTCGAGTCCGGGTGGCAAGGCCTGTCTCCAGAACCAGCGGACCTCTGCAGAGATCAGCATGAAATCTTCCAGAATGCGGGTACGGGATTGTGACACATGGACATCTCCAACCCGCAGTATTTATCGGGTCACGGCGAACTGCCTACCTGACAGCGACGAACTCTATCGTGGGATGATAACGTATCTGGCTCCAAGCGTCATCGCGATAAAGTAGCGCAAACTCAAGGAACGCGCCGCTTGCAAACTTGTTCGTCGATTCTGTCCGAATCGTCGACAACGGATCTCGCTGGGTGAACCTGGATTGGACATAGCGAACGGCGACGCGATGCGCCAGGCATACTGGAGACCTGCTTCCAGCCAGCTTCTCTGCGGGTGCAGGCGAATGCAGTCTGAACCACCAGGCCCCGTCGGCGCTGAAAGGCACGACCGATAAAACAGGCAGCACGCTGATCAAGAATGAACGTGGTGAACGGGTCCACCACATGGGTTTCGTAGCGCAACGAAATGAGTCCCTGCCATAAGGTTTTATGCGTCGAGGTTTTATGCGTCAAGGGAGGGGGAGCCGTTCGTTTTTTCGTGCAGCGCGATTGTTTGCGGCGCTGAACGTCGCTTCAGGCAGCGAGGACATCACACGCACCCCGCGTCGCTGCGCACCGATCTTAGACTACGTATCCGAACTCAATCTGTGTGGCAGCGCGTGAGTGCCGCCTTAAGGATTCGCACTCGATACTCCACCATATCCTTCAAACTTTTCCGGGTCGAAGCACTATGCACCGGTGCCGCCTTAGGGTGCCAGGTTCCCGGCGGCATTCGTACGATAGTCTGCTGCTTCTTAAGGCTGGCCCGGCCTGCTGGTGCTTTATTTCGACGTTGAAAGAGTAGAAAGACAAGGCCCGGTGTCTATAGCTCTTTCCGCGGAGGTTTCGGAACGACCGTATCGAAAGCCAAGCCGCTGGATGCCTCACCCCTTCCGACGGTGCGTTCGTGCCCTAACCACGTGACGACACGACCGCGCCGCCAACGGCATCGTTGCCACCGTGTCTCGATCACCGTGCCCGCCCGCTCCACCTCTTCTTCTGCTACGAAATAGTTGGTCGGGTGTTCCTGGTCCAACCCTTCACGCAGGATACGAGTGCGCGGCGCGATTTTTTCGGGAATGACGCCTTTTTGCCCTTCGAGCAGTCGAGGCATGGCAGCGCGTTGGAGCTGGATTTCGCGGTTGTCACCATCGACGTGGACGGGGATGAACGGAATCCAGTGTTCGGCGATGGACGTCATCAGGATGTACGCGATCTTTGCGGCATTTTCAGGTGGTGCCTCAGGCGGCGCGGCTACCGCCGCCTGGTATTTTGCGTGCAGCTCAAGCGCCAACTCTCGTCCGCGGCGCGACGAACCGTCAGGGAGCTGCACCGCGGTCTCCACTCCCCAGACCATGTTCGAGACTTCATCTCGGAAGCAGGTTACAGATTCGACGGGCGCGCTCTCCAGGGATGCTGGAGTGGTTGCCGGAACAAAAAGCCGACGATCTACGGCCCCTTTATCCGTCAACTTAAACATACTCCAACTCTGCGACGGAGCCGCGTTCGTAATTGAAGGCTCGATCCAGAAGCGTTCCCCGAAAACGTTGGTCACGGCCAAACCGCGGATCGATGTCAATGAGCCGACCTCCAAGTCAATGGGGAGCAGGAACCAATCATTGGCATACACGAGCCCGAATTCGATCAGCAGCAGCTTGGCGATGTCGGTGGTATCGACGGCGATGTTCCCGAAGTTCGTTGCCCCTTCCTCGAAAGTCCAGTAGCGAGTGTTCGGCATGCCGTCGAACTGGATGGCCGTCGGTAGAAAGCTGGTGACTTCGGGCTTTTGTGGCGAGCCTGGCTGATCGCCTTCCGCGGTGTGAACCGCGTCAAAGCTGAACCAATCAAGACGGCCGCCGCGGTACTCGGGAGCAGCAAGCGCCGCAACCTGTGCGCCAGCCGGGGCCGAGAGGCGTCCCGCATACTCGAGATGACGCGGTACCCAGCACTGCATGTCTTCGCCGGGCTGGTAGAACAAGCCCTGCGCCCACTTCAGGAAATCCCGGCCGAGGTCATCTATCTCTGTTTTTTCCGGGTCTGCATACCCTAGCCCTTCAGAGGCGAGTTTCCCGCCTGCCAACCAGATAAGAAGTTTGCCTCCATCAATGGCACGGCCAGCTACTGCGGCAATCGTTTGCCACGCTGCTGCGTGTGCGGTGGCCGGGAAGTCAGCTTTGGCCGCTGGATCAGGAGCGACGAAACCATATGCATCCTGGAAATCGGCGGCCTTGGCGCCATGGCCGGACTTTTCGAGAAGCAGCTTCCATCGTCTGCCAAATGCGAGACGCAGTTCTACATCGTGCAAGCGGCCCGCGAGCTCCAAGGGAACGGGCAGACCTTCCATGACGGTTTCCAGCGGAAGCTCGGGATCGTACGCTTTCACGCCTCCTTGCGCAGCCTGAAATTCCGCCGGGGTATCGGAACTCCATGCGAGCTTGGCAGTGATAGGCGAGCCCGCATCCTCACCGATGAACTCTCCCATCTGCCACTGTCTGGTGATCATCCAAAGCGGGTCACGGACTTCTGCTTTCAGCGCGCGTGTGAAGTCCTTGCGCCGCGGCCTTCCCTCCAGGCGGTTCCAAATGACCGTGACCGGCACCGCGGTTTTCTGCGAGAGGACACTCTGGATGTTTTCCGCCACCACAAACTTGTTCATGCTGAGCCACCCTCCGCCAGAGCCATGTAAATGGCGTTGTTCGCAGAGAAGTTCAACGCGGCCGTGATCGGATACATCGTCACCGCGGAGATCACCGCGGGCAGCAGCGGTCCCAGCGACGACTTGTCGAGTTGCGCCGGCTCAACCGCGCGAAGTCTGGCGAAATCCAACGTTTCCTGAAGCGTCTCGACCAGGTCCTGCCATTGCCATTTGCCGCGAAACTCCGCGGGTGTGACGAGCAGGATGGCTTGCGGCGCTTCGCTGTTGGGCCGGTCAAAGTGGAACGCGAGCCCGGTGGTCACCTCATCGGCGGGCACCACCTCGGTCCATTCGTCAATCAGAAGGCCGGAGTACAAGCGGTCAGGGTCCGCTGGCTCGATGCCAGCGTTCGCGCCGAAGTGCACAGTGTAGAGGAGCTTGTCTTCGTCCAAGACGAAGGGATCGCCGTTAGGGAACTTCTCCGGAAATGCCAATCCGAGCCAGGCGTCGTCTGTCCGGAAAGGAAACTGCACAGCTTCGAGATTTGGCACTTTAGTCGACCCGAGCGCCTCGCCCAGCAGAGTGGCGGCTTCCAAGTGCCGCATGCGTTCACGGACCCGGGCCACTCCCGTCAACCAATCCTCCAGGGGGAACGGGCTCGCCAAATGAGCCAGGAGCGCGACGCGGTTGTTCCACGCGTTGTCCCACTCCGCCAAGCGATCGGCAGAGAGCTTGAATTCCGGCAGCAGGATAAACGCGTCTCCGAGGACCGCTTTCGCAGCGGCGACCGCCGAGGTTTGCGCCTTGTCGCCAGTCTGGGTCGCGGACCGGTTCAGGGCGGCGGTCGCATTGGAGATGCGGACATTGATGTCCTCGCGAAGGAACACCGCTTTTTCCAGCAGGTTGCGGGCGAGCGCAAGGACGGAGTCGCGATGAGGCGCAAGGTCAAGCGGCGTCTGATCAATGCCGTCGAATGCCGGCAGGAAGGCCATCAAAGCAGCGAGCGTAGCGCCGGTCATTGTGGCGCCGTCGCGCATGTCAACCAGGTCGTCGAACTCAGTATCGAACCCCGCCCGTAACGTCGCGACCTGGGCTTCGAGGGCCGCGATTGTCGCTGGCAGGGGCGCGATTACCGTCGTGGACACGATCCGTCCGGCACGCACTAGCAGTGCAAAGCGTTCCTCGTCGGTCGCGCCGCCCGGCAGAGCAGCATAGGCCGCCATTGTCGCGTCGAAATCGTCCCGCTTCTTCTTCCAGCGGTCGATGATCTCGCCGATTACCTTGTACACGGCGGTGAAGGGTGATCGGCGTCCTTCCACCGCGGTGGTCAGGCTTGCAGCTTTGAGCCCGAACCGGGTGGCAGGACGGACCGCAGCCGCGTAATCCGAAATCCATTGATCAATGTTGTCCCTGGCGGCATCGCGCGCGCCTTCGAGAGGGACAGCCTTGCCCACAGCGGCCTCGAGCGTGTTGATGAAATTTTGGATCGCCGCCAGCGTGCCCTGGAAGTCGGCTATGACCGCCTGGACTTTGTCGGCCCGGACGATGACTGCGCGGCCTTCCTTCGTGGATGCCTCATTCTGTAGCGCCAGGTCCGACGCATGCAGAGATTGTGTGCCCAGGACGAGGCCGCGCAGCGCGCGCACCAGAGGAGCAATTTCAAACAGCGTCAGGCCAGCGACGCCCGCCGGCTTGTATTCGAGCCTGAAGGTGGCGTCGTGACGCGGCTTGGGCGCGCCTACGCGCTCGGCGTGGTCCATCAACAAGTCGTCGAAGCCGGGCATGGCCCGATCGCCGCCCGTGTCGAGCATGTAGAAAAGGTCGACGGGAGACAGCCCCAGCGCGGCCATGGACGGGGTAAGCGAGACATCGGCATGTCCGACCTCATCGCGCCACGTAACCCGGGCAAACACGCGGGCGGGGTCAGGAAGCTGGTCAGCGATCCAGGCAGCAAGGGCCGGCTCGCCTTTGGCGCGCGGCGTTCTATTCGCCGGATCCCCAGGCAGTAACCCTCCCTTCAGTTGAATTCCGACCCGGTGCGTCAGGGTATGTCCCTTGCGAGGCGTGGAAACAACCTCGGGCACCGGGGGGTGTGATCCCTTTGACAAGGCGTCGAGCATCCCTGAAGCCCGGTCGTAGTTCCCGCGCACGACCTGGTACACGCTTTCGGCGATCTGGAGATCGGCGACGGCATCGGCAACGCTCCGTATCTGCTCTATCTGGCCATCAATGATGGCGCCGATCTCCTCGGCTGACGGCAGGCCCGGGCCCGTGAAGTCGTTGAGGGAAGGCAAGTCCAGTCCATAGGGATATGTGGTCTTCCCGGTCTCCACGATGTGGTCCAGCAGGGCAGCGCCGTCCACTACGTTGCGAGCTTCGACCTTTGTGATTTTGCGCAATCCTTGAACACGGGTAAGGAGATTCCGGTTGCCAGCGAGCGGGAAGGCCCGCCGCAAGTCGTAGATCAGCTTGTCCAGGAACAGCTTTGGTTGCTCGTGTAGCCCACGTTCGAGACGATAGCCCAGCAGGGCCCCGAGCGACTGGCCGTTGCGGATGCCTTCGATGATCTGCAGTGCAAGCCGGACGCGCTCGGACGTGAGGTCCACGGCCAGAAGATCGGGGGACGCGGGTGTCGCATTCGCGAGATGCCCATTGCGCAGAATCGCGGCGGTCACCGCGTGGTCAAGCGATGGCGCGTGAATGTGGCCGAAGTTCGTCGAATCGTGCATCAGCGGCGGCGCGTCGGCGGGCGCGAAGATGGTGCTAAGTTCTTCGTCGAGCTCCACCGGCTTGAGCGCTTCATCTTTCTTCGGCTGGACGTTTTCCAGCCAGCCATACGCGCCGATATAGATGCCGGTCTTGGTGAAACCGGTGGCCGACTCTCCGCGCATGAAAGAAAGCTGGGCTGCCTGAATGCCCATTCGCCATGCGTCCAACCGGTACGTAAGGCAGTCTATGTGCTCGGCAAAGGCGCGTTCGAGGCCGCCGCTGGATGCGGACTTCAGAACGTCGAGCGCGTTGAGCTGAGTAGCAAGATAGGATTCGCGCACCGCAAGCGAGACCGAGATGAAGTCTCCCAGCCGCTGCAGCGCGTTTCCAGTCACCGCTGGCTCGGGGCGGTACAGACTCTCCCACCGGCTGCGGCCGCCCCGCTCACCCACGTTGATGTACTTCGGTTCCTTTCGCTCGGCCTTGAACGTGGCCTCACTCAGTTCAAGTGCGGAGCGGCGGAAAGTAAGAGCCGCGTCAATGAACCCCAGGTCCAGAGCATGACGGAGCATGTGATACAGGAGCGCCTGGGGCACGCCATCCACGAAGCCTTCCTGCCGTCGCAGGGTGTCGTGCGAGGTCCGCGCCGCAGCCTGCAGCCAGGCGATGTAGTTCAGCCCGTCCGCGCGCGTTACCGCGAGCGGCTCGACGTCAGACAATTCGGCCTGCACCAGGTTCCCGCTGAGAAGGTTCGCTTTCTCGAGGAAGATTTTTTCCAAGATCTCGGGAAGTTCGAAGTCAATAGGGGCCTTCCAGCCCAGTTCGTCCAGTGCCTTTAGCCCCGCCTGGATGTATTTCTGCACTTCCGCCGACACCGAACTCGTGTCACCAGGGAAGAACTGAAGGAGGTTGTAGTAATGCGTGAAGCTGCGCGCGTAACGCTGGTAGAACTCGGCAGAACCGGGATGGAGGCCGACGATGCTGAGAAGCGTCTGGTGAGGATTGTCGCCCGGCTCGCCAACGTAGGCGACGTTTTCCGCCAGTTCGCTCCACATCGCGACCGCGCGTTTTGTGAGCTCCGATAGCTTTTCCAGAAAGCCGGGGATTGGCAGCCCAGAGGCGGACGCAGCGCGGGCGTATAGCTTGTCCGTCCACCATGCCATCTTCGACCACACGGTCGAGGGCAGGATCCCGTAAGGCTGCCGTCCAACGCGAACCAGGGGCACCGTACCGCGGCCGATCACGAAGCGATTGAAAAACGTGCGGGTGTTGCGGACCGTTTCCTCGGAGAAAACGGACTCGATCATCTGCTCCATGTAGTAGCCCAGCGTGGCAGGCCAGAGCGCGATGTTCATGGCCCGGGCTTCCGCCTGGTCGGTACCGAAGTAGTTGGGAGAAGCCTTCAGCAGCGCCTTGTCAATGCCGAGCATGCCGGCAAGCCACGCACCATCTTTCCGGCGGTCCCAATTGCCGGGATCGTCGGTGGGGTCCGTTTCAAAGAAATGTCGAAAGCTCTGGTCGGGGTCCTCCCACCAGGAATACGCGGCGCGGGAGGTATCCGTGTTGTTCGTCGGACGGCCCTGCGGAAGAAGCGAAAAACCTTTGCGGCTTGCCTGGTGGTCGCGTATCAACTTGGAGAGCTCGGCCGCGCCGGCCTGAGCATCGCTGGCAAGGCGCACTCCCAAGACGAAGAGCCGGTCAAATCGCGGCGGTGGATCGGACTCGGTGATGTCTACGACGAAACCCATCCCTTTCGCGACGGCGGCTTCGAAATCCACGGTCCAGCGCATAGGCTCGGGTATCTGCAGATCGGCTTCGTCCGCCCGGATCTGCTGGTCTTCCGGGGCGGAGGGGTCCGGACCGATTTGCAGGTCGTGCGGGATAGGTGCGCCGATTCTCTGCAGCACCAGGTTTCCGTCCCGAAAACCCATCAGCACAAGCCGTTCAGGGAGCAGCCAGGCGCGGGCGGCGCGTGTCCAGGAGTCTTTTGAGATCGGAAGCGTCTCTGGCGCTGGAAGATCGAGGAACACGACGAGAGGGGTGATGGAAGGCGATGGCTTCACAGACGGGTCAAAGAAATTGACTGGAACCAACTCGGCCTCGACCTGACGCGCGCGTGCCTCTCCGAGCGCGTCTGCGAGGTCGGCGAAGGCTGCGTCGCGCTCGGCCTCCGTCGTTGCCCACATCCGCTCCCAGAAGGCGGCAATCGGCCCCTGCTCAGCCTGGGGCAGCGGCGCCGGTGGACGAATCACCAGGATATGCTCGCCGGGTTGTGACGCCGGCTCGGCGCCCGCGGGCTTTACCTGCTCGGTCAGCCATTTCGCCCGCCCAGCGCCGCAACTCCTCACCAGGGCCGCCCAGGCCGCGCGCTGGCCCGCGCGGTGGCCGCCCGCGCGCCAGCGCTGGGTCCAGTAATTGCACACGTCCTTGTACTCGGTTTCGCCAATCTCCGGCTGGAAGGTGTCAACGAGCACATCGTCGGGGAACACCCTGACGCAGAACTCGCGGCGGAGCGCGTCGTCACCGACCTGAACTGTGCGATATCGGGTTTCCAGCCGCAGCGGAAAGAGCACGATAGGAGTGCTATCGGCAAAGCGGCTTACGCCGGCGATCGGGTCGGTGAACGCCGAAAACCGGTCCTGCGCCGTAACTCTCGCGCGCTCCTTTTTCGCTTGTTCCTCTTTGAGTTTGCCGGCTTCGGCGCGCGCCTCCCGGAGTTGGTTTTTGAGCGCCCGAAGTCTCTCAACCACGGCGCCCCGGCCTTTCTTCGATTTGCGGGCGAGCGATTCAATCTCGCTGTCCAGCCGTTTGATCTTCTCCGCCACTCGGACGATTGCGGTGGTGAGCTTGTCCGTTTCCGCCCGGGCCGCGAGGTACTCTGCGCAGAGTTTATCGAACTCATCAGGCATTATGGCCCTCCTGCTTGGGGAGCAGCTCAGAGGCGTGGACGGCCATGACGACCGGCGTCTGGAGAGCGATGTAGGCGAGCTCCGCAGCACTGATGTCGGCATCCAAGGGAACGTCCTGGTCGTACTCCCACTGCTCGTGCTTCTCAATCGCGGCTCCGGACGGTTCGATCAGAGTGCGCGGCGGGATTTCACTGACCTTGATGTTTTTGCCGTCGGCGAGGGCGGGAACGATGTCCGGCCATGCCAGGTCGTTCCAGACGTTGATCTCGCTTCCCGCATCGCGGGAAATATCGAAGCCGAAGCGCGCTTCACCGGGAACCTCTTCGATGCGGAAGAACCACCCGGGCTTGTCGTCCACGGTATCGTCGCCACGGGCCTTCTTGGCGGTTAGATCGAACCCGAAAAAATAAAGGTCCGGGGCCACGCGGGCCTCGTATAACGGAGAGACGGGCTCCTGGGTATCGTCGAGCTCGCGCTCCTGCGATTTGTCGGGCTTGCCGTTCACCAGGCGCCATCGCGCGGGCTGAGCGGTGACCACGGTGTTTGGATACTTTTTGAACAGCTCTCCGCGGATGATGAGAACAAGCTCCTCCTCTGCCACCTCGCCCTCTTCGCGGTTGTCGTTGTCGCCGAGATTGTTGTCCAGCGGCCAGTGGTGGAGTGGCTTAATGTCTTTCAGCTTCTCGCGCGCCGCTTCTTTATCGGTCGCTTCGGCGATCTTCCTGCGCACGTCCCAGAACTGCCGGAAGTAGCTGCCGCGCTGGTCCGTCGGGTATTCGCGCCAGAGCAACTCGCGGGCGAACTCATGATTGAGACCAACCATGTACGCTTCAATGAATTTCTGATTGGTTTCCAGCAGCGTAACGCTGTTGGGCTCCACCAGGTGCAGGTTGGGCACGAAACCGTCTTTATCGGCGTCCACCAAAGGCTTGTACATCGGCGTGTCAAATTCGGGGTAGGCCATTACTTCCGTGAACGACTCGCCCGCTTGCTTACGGATGCGCGGCGGAATCGAGATTCCAGACCACACCCACCTCGGCACCGTGATCTCGGGCCGCGTGCCCGCCACGATTTCCGCGGCCACCGTCTTCAAATCGAGTGGCTGGGTTGGCGGGCCCTTCCCCGACTCGCGGCTGACTGCGATGAGCCGGGCCTCATCGCGAAGCGCGGCCTTGAAGCGGACCGCGTCAGGGCTGTCTTTCTCGCCGGGTCCAAATCTCGCGGCCGGAACGGCGGCGCGCGGATCGGCATACGGCGTGAGAGTAAACCCGGCCGAGGCGGGGAGCCGATCAACCAGCGCGGGCGTGATGCTGTCTTCCTTCAGGGAATCGGACCCTGCCTGTTGATCCGCCGCGCGGCTTGCCCGCCGCCACAGCGCTGCCGCCACGCCGAGGACAGCAGCCATTCCGGCAATTCCGGCGACACCGACGCCGATGAGGAGCCCAATGACGAGCCCAATGACGAGCAGGAGGAGCAGCAGCAACAGCATCACCAACCCGAAATGCCGGCGGACCCACATGCCGACGTCCGCCCAGAAGCGATCGGACGGCGACTGCGGGGCTGCGGCGCCAGCCAACTGGTCCGGCGTAAGAATCTTATCGGGCGGCTTTTTGTCCGGGGCGGCCGAGATGACCCCGTCATTCGCGCGCTCGACCAGCTCGGCGACCTTGGCCGTTGCTGTGAGGTCAAGATGCGTCGCCAGCTTGCCGCTGGGGCGGAGCAAGCGGCGCATGGCGCCGGATGTCAGCGCGGTGCTCATCGGGCTCTGCGCCAGTTGGTAATGGATGGTCAGGCCGTCCGACACGATCCGTGCCTTCAGGGGCGCCGCCTTCATCAGCAGCATGGCCGCCGAGACCTTCGCCGCGCCCAGCACGTGCGCCCGGTGCAGCCGTCTTCCCGCGGCTTTGGCGAGCTGTCCCTGGCGTATACGACGGTTCGCCTCCAGGACGTCGCCAATCTGCTCCCACGCCGCCTCCATGTACGTTTCCTGCGTCTGCTGAACGACCTTTGTGCCGAACCCGGCGGCGGCTCGCCACTGCGGATCGAGGTTAAGGTCGTGTACCCAGTTCGTGCGGTGCGGAACGTCCGACCCGTCACGCTCCTGAAGAAGGCGTTCCGTCATCGCGTGCCAGCGGCCGTAAATAGGAGGCGTGACCAGCGGGTCGGGATTGTTGCGAACTGTGGGGTCGAGGTCCTCGTTGGTGTTTGCGCCCGCGCCCGTTCCCTGGTAGCTGTCCGCCAGGTTCACAAATGCCGCCAGTTGCGTCTGGAATGGTTGCGGGTACGGAGTCGCCCAGTTGTCATATTTGTCGAACTCCGCCTGCTGCTCCTCGTCGAGCGTCTCCAGCGGCGCCTTGAGAGCGCCGCCGAGACGAAGCACGCCGCCAAGCTCGGGATTCTCGATTCCGGTGACATTCGGCGCGGGGTCGGTGACATCCATGTCGCGGTGTCCCACGCGGCTGTCGACGACCTTGGGCTTCAGCAAGCGGACCAGTGATTCAAAGTCTCCGTCCTCGGCCGTGCGGAAGTACCAGCGGAAATAGCAAGGGAAGTTAGCGGGCTCGGGGCGGTTTGCCGGAGTCGCGTATGCGGCCCAGGCAGACGAAGTGGCGGTAAGCCCGGTGGCAAGGTCGTCGAACAGTGGCTTCGGATCAATCCCCAGGCCTGCCAGGCGCCCGCTCTCGAATGCGGGCATCAGGAAAGCATGGTAGCCGGTCTTCGGCTTCAGCTTGCGCGGGCAGAGCAGGCGGGAGCAGGCAGTGTCGGGTGCACTGTCAATCACCTGCTGCGCGGCTTGTGCTGCCTTGTCGGCGTCGGTCTCGACGATGTTCGATGACAGCTCGGAATTGAAGTGAGCGTGTGCCCACGCCCATCCCTCGGCGGCGTCGGGGAATACAGCCGCCGGATCGGCGGTCAGTTCGATGTAGGAAAGCGGCCTCCTCGCGACGCCCGTACCCTCCTTGAACTCGGTTTTCTCTTCCAGAACGACCAGCACGATCCACGGCAGCAGGCGGTGGCCGTCCGGCGGCGCGGGCGTGTAGCGCCAGGGGAAAGCTTCGTCGTAGAACTCGATTGCGGCCAGATAGTTTGGCTCGAAATTCGTCACCCAGTGCGCCGGCTCGAGCCGGCTGATCTCGGCCCTGTCAATGCCGACGACGTCGCCCGGACTGTAGAGTTCGACGGGCTTCTGCACAAACTGGACCGGCAGCGAACCACCGCCCTTCTTGGTACCTTCGAGGTCCACACGGACGTCAACCGTCGGCCGGAGCTTTGCCGGGGCCGCGCCGATGCGATTGGCGATGCCCTGACGGATCCAGGGCAGGAAGGTGTAGGTGCCGATTGGTTCGCTCATGACGCCTTCTTCGCCTCCGCGGCGGGAATGAGGTGGTACTTCCCGGCCACGCTCGCGTCTGCTTTCATCTGCGCTGCCAGCGCATCCTGCCCACTTGCATACGACCCGAAAGTCGCCGAGCCGCTCCAGACGGAATTGTCGCGGAGGTCGGCGATCACGAACCCGGGAACAGTCGCGGTGACTTTGTCATTGAAAGGCACCTTCTGCACCCGATTGGCCTTCGAGAGAGGCGACCGCGCCGTCGCATTGCAACCGAGGAGCAGCAAGAACCACTTCTTGCCGACGTTGAAGAAGTGCTGCACAAACTCCTTGAAGTTGTTGTCAATGATGATGAATTCGTGAAGCACCACGCGCTTCACCGCATGGCTGGTCCGCGTGTCGCTGCCCGCGACCGACGCCACTACGCCCGCCACTTGCTTCTCGTATCCCGGAGCAGACAATTTCGCGGCCCCATCCAGGTCGCGGAACTGCGCAATCGCGAAAGGCTCCTTCACTACGTTCTTCTGCTGTAGTCCCTGGGTGTTGACCTTCAGGACGGCCTTTTCGATGTCGGACGTCTTTTGGTTCCCGACTTTCTGGATCACTAAGTCGAGCGGAACTGCGCGCTGGCTGATCTGCAGCGTTCCCACGGGATGCAGTACGAGCTCCTGGGAAGCATCTATCTTCCTCAGGCTCACGGAAATATGCGTGCCCGTGGGTGGGAGCGCCGCCCAGTTCTCGCGCTTCTCCAGTTCCGCCTTGATGATGGGCAGGGCTTCGATCTCGGGCAGCACCGTATCGGCGGTTTCGCCCCAGGTGTGCGAGAAAGGCACGTCAATGTCCCAGAAAAGCAGCGAAATCGAGCCTTCTCCTTCCACGTGCCAGGGAGAGGTCCCTTCAAGGTCGCCGCGGATGCGCACCGAGAACAGCCCGATGCCGAACACTTTGACCGACATCGAAGCGGAGAAGCTGATGATGAAGTAGAACGGCGAGAACTGGAACAGCGCGTCGAATCCGAGGTGCCCGTCAATGGAAAAGACGCTGAGACCGAAATACAGCTCGACCTTCGCCCCGAACTGCGCGGTGTTGGAAGTTACAGCGAAGTAGCCCTCCACGCGGAGGCGCGCGTAGCTCTCGTTCAGGATAGACAGCGCCACGCGCTGCGGCACCGGGAAGGGCATCGGCGGCGGATTGAATTTCGGATGGAAGCCACCCACGCTCAGCACGAAATTGGCTGCGTCCCCCCAGGAGATGAGCAGGCCCATTTCACCGCTAAGGGTGATGAACAGGACGCGGCTTCCGAACAGGGAAGCGAAAAACCAGAGACGCTTCTTCGTAGGCTCCAGCGCGCCGATGAACTTGACCTGCAACACCAGCAGGGCGGCGTCTTCATCGGGGAGGATGCATTTGAGGACGCCAAGAATGGCGATGTTGCCGGGCGGGATTTCGATGATGATGCCGAGCGAAGCGGTGATCAGCGCCGGCGTTCCCCAGCCCAGCTTCGCCATGGGACCTATCAGGAATATCCCCGCGAGCGGCGGGAAAAACCGCTTCATGTCAGAGATTATGCTGGGCGCGTTCGCAATCACGTCGGTGGGGAACATGATGCTCTCCACCGCGCCCGTCCTCACTCCATCGGCCAGCTCCTCGAGCTTCATAGTGCGGTTGAGCCCGAGCAGGCCGCCGACGCCAACCAGCACGAAGCCAAAACCCAGTTGGATGGGAGTGCCGAACTCCGCAGTAATAATGATCAGCAGGGAGAAACCGGGGGAGCCATCGGGCATTTTGGTGGTAATCAGCCCGATCGCTTTCAGCGAGAGGAAATTCGAGAAGACCAGTTCCAATGCGCCCGCGTATTCGCCCTTGTCATAATCGAGATAGAGATATCCGCCGCCGCGAACCACGCTCGCGTCCAGCGCCAGGCCCACACCGTTCGGCGGCTTGAAGCGGAGATTGAAATCGAGGGGACCCAGGTCCGCGTCCGCTCCTTCCGTGAACGCGATCGTGAGCTCCACGCCCATTCGGTCCACCGCCGCCGAAAGCGGGCCGAGGTGTCCGGTGATGCCGGCGGAGGTCTCGAGGGCAAGCGATCCATCTTCCCGGATTTTGAGGATGATGTAGAGCGTCTCCAGGGTGGCGATGCCGAGGCTCTGATGCATTGGGATCGCGATCTCGAGCCCGCCCGCCGCCCGGATCACGAGCCCCTTGCTCAATTTCCATGCCAGCGCGATGTCGAATACGCCGCGCACGTCCGCCTTGGCGAGCAGCGAAGCGAGAAAATTGTCGGAATCCTTCGAGCCCAGCGTGAGGGTGAGCCCCTTGAGTTCGGCGATGGCCCCGGGATCGATCTCGACCGAGCCGGCGGTACTTGCGCCCACCGTAAGTTCCGCGCCGATACCGACGTTGTCCGCGACGAGGTGAAGCAGGTCGTTGCCGCCGATAATCGTAAGGCCGCGCGCATTCGCGTTTCGGTTCGCGACGAACGAGACTTCGCCGCTTGCCGTCCCCGTCTTCGGCTCGAGCGTCAAAGCAAACGGAGGCCGCAGCCGGAAAATCACTCCGCCGTGCAGGGCCAGGCTGGACTTGAAGTCGATCCCCCATTTATCGCTGAGCGTGACCCGGTGGTCGAAATTCTGCGAGATCTCGGCCGAGAGATCGAGCATCATCCCCGGCGGATTGGCGGAGCTGTCACGGCTCCAGCGGAACGGGCCGAACTCCAGGAAGGCATCGCCGGCGACTTTGCCCACCTCAATGGCAGTTTCGTCGCTGAAGAACTTCAGCGCGCCATCCAGCAGGTCAATCGGATCGAATTGCGCGGTCCCCCACTTGTACGCGGTGGCAAAGTGCGCCGGCGGATCGGTGAGCAGGGTCTTGATGCGCTCCAGCTTCAGCTCTTTCTTGGCGTAGCGTGGCTGGTTCACCTGCCCGGCCGGCTCTATGACTGTCCAGTCGAGCAGCCCGAGCAACCTCAGGAGGTATGCCAGGCGAGGTGAATCGCGCTCGAGGAGGAGGATGAGGACATCGTCGAGTGTCTTCCTCGCCATCAACTTCAGAAAGGTTTTGACAGCGTCCCGCTCGGCCGCCGCCAGCGTTGAGGCTTTGGCATCGATCCTGTTGACCAGGTCGCGCAACGCGTCTATGTAGAGGTACACACCCTCAAAGAGGTGGACGAGCGCTGCAACCAGCTCGCCCTGGTCACCGCTCTGCATTGCCGCATCGAGCTCGTCGGCTGCGCTGCCCAATTGGGCGCCGCCATCAGCGAGTGCCTTCCCTGCAGCTTTCACGGCGGCGTCGGTGACGATGGCATCCGGCATCTCGAAACCGAGCGCGTCGGTGTCCAGCTCGCCAGCGATCGCCCCGGCCTCGCCCAGCGCGCGCGCGATCCACGCGCCAAGCTTCGCGACGTAAACTTCTTCTCCTGCCATGCCTTCCTCTTGCGACGTCAGGGCGTACTTTGATGTGACTTGAGGCCGTCAACCATGCCGCTGCCGTAAGCGTTCTTATGCGCGTCGCCCGGTGGCGCCGGGTCCTTTCCCGGGCGGCCTGCCGCGCCGGTCGTCAGGGCGGTGCGGACTTGGGTTACGTTGAGGTCCGGGTCTTTGTCCAACATCAGGGCAACAACTCCCGTAATAAACGGTGCCGCCATGCTCGTGCCGCTCATTTCGATGAAGCGGACACCGTCCAGCCACGCCGCGGTGGGAGCCAGGGGGCGCGATTGGGTGTTCGCACTCTCTGCCGACTTGATCTTCACGCCTGGAGCGGCGATGTCCGGTTTCGTGGCAATCAGAGGGAGCGACCCGGTAGGGTTGGAGAAATCTCGAAGCGGGCCTCGGGAAGAGGAAGCGGCGATCTTGTGATGCTCGGCATTGGCCGCCACCCCGTCGGTATCGTTGTAAGAAGCTACCGTGATCACATGCTGGCCCAGGGTATCGGTGGCCGAGAACTCTGACGTTACCCCTATGTTCGGATGGAGGGCGGTAACACCGTCCGCCATCGTGGAGGCGATGCGGAAGGTGACGAACTTCTTTGGAGCGAAGGGCCGGACAGCACACATCGCGAACAGCTCGGTGTCTTTGGGAGCCTTGATTCTCACCTCGTAGATGCCTTCCGCGTACGAGACCGTGGCGCCGCTCACCTTCGGCGCCACCACCAACAAGAAGCTGTGTCTGCGGAGGGGGGACCCACTCGGATGCATCACCTCCCCCTCCGCGTTGTGCTTGGCGAAGACTTGGTGGACATTCGGCGCGGCGCCGACGAGCACGAGCGACGGCGGCGGGCCGGAACGCAGGATGAACGCATGGTCCTCCCAACCGGCCACACCCATGTCGGCGCCGAAAGTGGTCTTGCGAGGAAGCTTAAGGGCGAACTTCACGAGATCAAAATTGCGCCGGTACCAAATGTCCACGCGCACCGGCAGCTTGTGGATCGCGTCCGCACAATTCTTGAACTTGGTATTTACGCCGACGCGCTCGTCCTTCAATTCGAACGGAATTGTGATCTCGCCCGTATCCGGGACCTTGATATGCGCTACTTGACGGCGTGCAAGCGCGCCATCGTTACCGGACGCTTTGACGATGATGGCGCGCTTGGGAAAGTTCTTGGGCCCCGCTGGCTTTGCCGGGTCCACCATGCCGTCGATCCAGACCGCATCGTCGTCTAATCCATCTCCCGGTTCGGCCGAATTTCCCATGCTCATGTTGATCACGACAGGTTTGCCCATGGCGTGGGCGGTTTTCAGGCAATACATGATGGCGTCGTGGATTTGCGTCACCTGCGAAACATCACCGCCGAATCCAGCTGCCAGCCGGAACTTGATGTCCGGCGCGCCGTCGGGCCGCTGGGGGACGTCGAGCACCTTAACGGCAATGATATCGGCCTCAGGCGCGACACCCACGATCTTGGCGTCACCGCCCCCGGGAAACAGCGTGCCACCAGCGGCGATGGCGGCGACGTGCGTGCCGTGACCGTTGCAGTCCTTGTGGGCGATGGGCGCCCCTCCGTTCAAGGCCGCCTCGATCTGCGCGTCTTTGAACTCGACGCCATAGGTTTTCTTGGATTCGAACAAGTTAAAATCCGGACATTCGGCCAGCGACCCCGGTTTGAGCCCCTGGTCCCAGATCCGCTTGATATGCGTTTTCTTCGTGGGCGTGAGCTGGCTCATGAAGGCGGGATGCGTGAAGTCGATGCCGGTGTCTATGATCGCGACAATGACGTCCTTGCCGGTGGCATCGGCCGCAGGCGTGAACGTCCCCGTAGCTGGATCCGCATGCCACAAACCGTCTGGAGTGGCCCCTCCGATGTTGGCTGCGGAGGAGGCCCGCACCCGCCCATCGGCGACCGCGGTGTCCAGGGCGATTTGCCACTCGCCTCCTGCTGAGAGCGAAATCACGCCCGGGTGTTTAGCTACCTTCGGGATATCACGGAATTTGATCTCCCCCAGAGCTTGATCGCCGGAGACGGAATGGGTCTCGAAGCCCAACGCTTCGATCTCCGCCAGGTCGCCCTGAAATCGCAGCTTGATGCTTATGGATGCATCCGGCTCTTCAGCTTCACGGACCTGCTGGTAAGCGCGTACCGCCATGATGAGGCCGATATTGAGCTTTCCGAAATCGACGGGGTCCATCGGCACCTCCGGGAGTGCTGGTGCATTTACGGTTGTGTCTATTAGACGGCCAATCTATACGCCTTCCTTCCTCAGGTTGCAACGCATTTCGTAGTCCAGCAACGAATGGTCTGGCCAAATTGCATTCGCGGCAGAAACCCCTATGCTGAATGACCTTCAGGTCGCGCGCCTCTCCCTTGTCACGTCTCGCCTGTGAAAATGGCGTAAGATTATCCGCAGCCAGACCAGGCCAACGTGCCCTGCTATGCGCCACCAGCTCATAATCGGACCTCCCGGCGCCAAGTCGCCACGGCCGAACGGTCCCAGCAAGCTTCAACGCCTTAAATCCGGCGTCATGGCCTTCCTCGCGTTGTCGCTGGGGGTCGGCGTACTCATTGCCGCGATCGTATTGGGATCGATCCTGGCTGTAGCGATCATCCTTGTCCTGTTGCTTGCCACAGCTGCTTGGTTTGTCATAAGGCTATGGCGCGGCAAAATGTGAACCACCTCGGCCAATGGAGAATGGCAGACGTTGCAAACAACGTGGCTAGGTCGCTCCTTCAAAACCCGAAGCGGAGGCCGAGCTGCAACGTTGAGTACTTGGGCTCAACTCCATTGACCGACCGAAAGTCATACCGCGGCACCAACTCCAGCCGCTCGTGAATGAAGATTGCAATGCTTGCGCCGAGATTGTAGCCAAACTTGACGTCACCATTCTCGTTGCGATAGGCGCCGGCCCTGCGCATCTGTCCAAGGCCGTCGGTCCATGTGGGCGCCGGCGTGAACTGGAGTTCGGGCGAGTGTGCGTCAAGCGATAGTCGGCACCGCCGCTCGCATTGCTGAAGTTATCGCGCCCGAGGTAGACGCCCGCGGACCAGCGCCCGCCAGGACCCGCAAAATGCACGGCCGACTTCAGCCCCAGGTTATAGGAGGAGTCGGCGATCGCGTTGGTTTGCTAAACCGTTGTAGGACCAACACTGCTGACGATTGGGCGCCTCGTCTCACCCGACTATTCCGATACTATGAGCACCAAGCACTCGTTCGGGAGGCGCATGGCATTGCGAACACGACTTCGTACATATCCTGGCGGGTAGCATACTGCTTGCACGCTTTGACGTACGTAGTCGGATCGTGTTGTTGCAGTCGAGCCCATTGCGGCGAACGAGTATACCTGCCGCGCGCGAGCAGCGTGCCCGAAGCATCTGTTCCAGCTGTGTCAGAACTGTGTCAAAACCCTATCTGTTTGGACCGTTGAGGTTAGCTTTCGAGCAAAAAGCAGATGCCCCAAGTTATTGTAAAGAAAGAATAATCGAGGGAAGCGACGGAGGATTTGGAGCTTTCTCGGCGGCTTGCAAAGCAGGTGCTCTCCCAGCTGAGCTACACGCCCACGAGTAGACTGCAGGTTATTTAATTGTCAGCTGAAAGTGGAGCAGGGTCAAGGCGTCCCGTTCCAGGCCTGCGCGGCCGGGA
>Ga0153916_10000827_pt1 | contig 21515 bp, 17 predicted proteins | sample Opewatmetagenome_FD_109642 | JGI IMG/M metagenome (GOLD analysis project Ga0153916, IMG submission 109642) | Freshwater wetland microbial communities from Ohio, USA - Open water 3 Core 3 Depth 4 metaG | ecosystem: Environmental > Aquatic > Freshwater > Wetlands | place: USA: Ohio, Lake Erie...
CCCGTCTCACCGTTTGATTCCGGTCCATGCTGCGTATCGGCCTTACGGGCGGCATCGGAAGCGGAAAATCCGCCGCCGCATTGCTATTCAGCGCGCGCGGCGCGCCTATCATCGATACCGACGAGATCGCGCGCGCTTTGGTCGAGCCCGGTCAACCGGCATATGATGAAATCATTAAAAGTTTCGGTGGAGACATTCTCGATGGCAACCGCCGGATTGACAGGGACAAGCTGCGTGAACGCGTGTTCGACAACGCCGCCGAACGCCAACGACTTGAGGCGATCCTGCACCCGCGCATCCGTGAGGTCGTGCGCGCCAAAATAGCAGATCTCGATTCGCCCTACTGCATCGTGGTCGTGCCGCTGCTGATCGAGTCGGGATTCGACGATCTCGTGGACCGTGTTCTGGTCGTGGATGCGAACGAGAACCTGCAAATCCAGCGCACCGTAACGCGCAGCGGGCTGAGTGAACCGGAAATCCGCAAAATCATGTCAGCCCAGGCGACGCGGGCACAACGGCTGCAACGGGCGGACGACGTGATCGAGGACAACGCGGATCGCAAGCACCTGGAAAAAGAGGTGGAGCGACTGCATCACTGGTACCTTTCCCTGGCGACCACGATCAGAAAAAACTAGACTTCCGCGAGCGACGCGACCGCCTGCTCTATCGAAGCGGCATCCCAGATCCCGCTGATCATCGCCAGCCCGCGTGCACCATGCCGATACGCGGATTCCAGATCCTGTATCCGCATACCGCCGAGCGCATAGACCGGCAGGTTGACGCTGGTACGCCACTGCATGAATTTTTCCCATCCAAGTGGCGCGGCTTCGGGATGCGAGGTTGTGACGGCCACGGGCGACAAGACGGCAAAATCCGCCGCCAGACGTTCCGCCTGCTGCAATTCCTCGACGTTATGGCACGAGGCAGCCACCCAGAATCGATCATCGAGGGGGCGCGCCCGACATTGCATCAGTCGCCGGCTGTTGAGATGCACGCCATCGGCATGACAGGGCGCGACCCATTCCGGTTCCGCGTTGAGCAGAAGTTTCGCATCATACCGATGACACAGGTCGGCAGTGATGCGCGCATACTCGCGATATTCTTCCGGCGTCATGTGTGGCTCGCGCAACTGCACCAGCCGCGCGCCCGATTGCAAGGCACGTTCGAGCCGCGCGAGAAATCCGGTTTTTCCGAAACGGCGTGAATCCGTAATGAGATACAACGGCGGCAACCAGAGCCGGCGCAGAATCGGTCGGTCGGCCGCGGGAAATTCGAGTTGTATCAGTTCCGGAAAGGTTGCCCAGCGCGCCTCCTGGCCTTCGCGCCCGTGCGGTACGCCCCGATAATCCGTGATGCGCCAGACATCCAGAAGCACCTGTCGGTCATGGTAGGCATGGTGAACCTGCATGCTTGGATCCGCCGCCAGGACTTCGATACCCAATTCTTCCCTGAGCTCACGCTTGAGCGCCGAAAGCGTATCCTCTCCCGGCTCGACCTTGCCGCCGGGAAATTCCCATTTTCCGCCCTGATGGCTGTCGGGGAAACGGCGGGCGATGAAAACTTTATTGCCGTCCAACAGAATACCCACGGCTACGTGCAGCGGCGTGTCAGCTGCGGTATTCAGCGTTGATCCGTACATAATCGTGCGAGAGATCCGAGGTCCAGATGCGCGCCGTGGCGTGACCTGCACCCAGATCCACGCCGATCCGGATTTCCGGCAGGCGCATCACGGCCGCCCCCTTGGCTTCGGTATACTCCGGATCTGGCGCGCCGTGACGCACGACGCGTACCTCGTTGAGCTGGATCGCCACCTTTCCTACGTCCAGTTGCGCAATCGGGGCGCGCCCAATGGCGGCGAGAATACGCCCCCAGTTCGGGTCGGAGGCGAAAAATGCCGTCTTGACCAGCGGTGAATGCGCGATTGTGTAGGCGACCTCGAGACAGTCAGCCTCCGTCCGGCCACCACGAATTTCAATCGTTATGAATTTGGTCGCGCCTTCAGCGTCGCGCACGATCGCCTGCGCCAGTTCGGTGAAGACCTCCGTGACCGCGAGCGACAATCCGTCATAGGCCTCGCCCTCTGCACGCTCGATCATGGGGTTGCCGGCCGCTCCCGTCGCAAGCAACACGCAGGCATCGTTGGTCGACGTATCGCCGTCGACGGTGATCCGATTGAATGACTGATTCACGGCCGCCAGCATACAGGCTTGCAACACTGCCGGAGCCACGGCGGCGTCAGTCGCAACAAACGCCAGCATGGTGGCCATGTCCGGCCGGATCATGCCGGCGCCCTTGGCGATGCCGGTGACGGTGACGATTCTTTCGCCGATGCGGAACTGACGCGAGCTGCCTTTGGGGACAGTGTCCGTGGTCATGATACCGTGCGCCGCTTCGGACCAGCCGCCCTCACCGAGATTTGCCAGGCAAAGCGGCAAACCGGCGATGATCCGATCCCGCGGCAGACGTTCGCCGATCACGCCAGTGGAAAAAGGCAGGATTTCCTCCGATCGACAGTTGAATTGCTGCGCAAGCGCGATGCAACAGGCACGCGCATCTTCAAGCCCAGGCGCGCCGGTTCCGGCATTGGCAAATCCGGTATTGATCAGCAACGCGCGTGGTGCAGTTTTGGCGAGATGTTCACGTGCCACAGTCACAGGCGCGGCGCAGAAACGGTTTCGGGTGAAGGTGGCCGCGACTTGCGTGCCCGACGCACAGGCGATCACTACCAGATCGCGCCGATCCTTCTTGCGAATACCCGCCAAGGCAGTGCCAAGGCGTATGCCGGGGACGGGATGGAGAGTAGGTAAACCGCTCAAACCAACTGCCATATGTTGCGCTCTGGAAAGTCTGGCCTAAGAAGTAAGGTCGGGAGTGAAACCTGAAACTACACGAAAAAATTACCCGTTGGTAGCCGTTACTGCCCACGCCTCACGCCAGCTTTCCATGGCAGTGTTTGTACTTCTTGCCCGAACCGCAAGGGCAGGGTTCGTTGCGGCCGACCTTGGGCTGGCTGCGGGTCACCGGCTTCTGGGCCACGGCCACATCTTCCCCATTCTCCTCGGCTTGACCGCCGGCATCGAGCGTTGGGTGCATGAAATGCATCTCCTGCGGCGCCCGATTCTGACTCTCCAGCGCCTCGACGTCCTGCTGCGCTTGCACCTGCAGATGCGCCAGCAGATGTATGACGTCATGCCGGATGCGGTTCAGCATGTCGGAGAAAAGCACGAAGGATTCGCGTTTGTATTCTTCCTTCGGGTTTTTCTGGGCATAGCCGCGGAGGTGGATGCCCTGACGCAGATAGTCCATGGCCGCCAGGTGATCTTTCCACTGCGTGTCCAGCACCTGCAGCATTACCGCCTTTTCCAGGTGGCGCATGACGTCAGGCCCGATGGCGATGGTTTTTTCAGCGTGCTTGCGATCGGCTTCGGCAAGAATGCGGCTGCGCAGCTTTTCCTCGTCCAGATCCGTTTCATCCTTGAGCCAGTGGGTGAGAGGCAGCTTGAGCCCGAACTCGCGCTCCAGGCTCTCTTCGAGACCCGCGATATTCCACTGTTCTTCCAGGCTTTCCGGCGGGATGTTCAGACTAACGAGCTCGTTCACCACGTCATGGCGGATCGTAGTGACGCTCTCGGAAATGTCGTCCACGTCCATCAGCCGGTTGCGCTGTTCGTAGATCACCTTGCGCTGATCGTTGGCAACGTCGTCGTATTCGAGCAGCTGCTTGCGAATATCGAAGTTGCGACCCTCGACCTTGCGCTGGGCGTTTTCGATCGCACGTGACACCCACGGATGCTCGATCGCTTCGCCCTCCTGCATACCGAGTCTCTGCATCAATCCCGAGAGACGCTCGCTGCCGAAGATGCGCAGCAGATTATCCTCCAACGACAGATAAAACCGTGAAGAGCCGGGATCGCCCTGGCGTCCGGAACGACCGCGCAGCTGATTGTCGATACGCCGCGATTCGTGACGCTCGGTGCCGACCACGTGCAACCCGCCCGCGGCCACCACCTGCTGGTGACGGCGCTCCCATTCCTCGCGAATTTTACGGCGTCTGTCCTCGTCCTCTCCGGCTTCCTTGAGCTCCATCTCGAGATTGCCGCCGAGCACGATGTCGGTGCCGCGGCCGGCCATGTTGGTGGCGATGGTGACCGCGCCCGGGCGTCCGGCCTGCGCCACGATCATGGCTTCACGCTCATGCTGCTTGGCATTCAACACCTGGTGTGCAATCTTTTCCTTCTGCAGCAGGCGCGAGAGATCCTCCGAGGACTCGATGGTGACGGTGCCAACCAGCACCGGCTGGCCGCGCTGGTGGCAATCCTTGATATCGGACAGGATCGCCGTGTGCTTTTCGTTGCCTGTGCGATAGATCTGGTCCGCCATGTCATTACGCACCATCGTACGGTGCGTGGGAATGACAACCACTTCGAGCCCGTAAATCTGCTGGAACTCGAAGGCTTCGGTATCGGCGGTACCGGTCATGCCTGCAAGCTTGTTGTAAAGCCGGAAGTAATTCTGGAACGTGATGGTAGCCAGCGTCTGGTTCTCGTTCTGAATCTGTACGCCTTCCTTCGCCTCGACCGCCTGGTGCAGGCCATCCGACCAGCGGCGACCCTGCATCATGCGCCCGGTGAATTCGTCGATGATGATGACTTCGTTATCGCGCACGATGTAATCCACCTCACGCTTGTAGAGTGCGTGCGCGCGCAGCGCGGCGTTCAGGTGGTGCATCAGGATCAGGTTGGAAACGTCGTAGAGACTCGATCCCGGCTGGAGCAAACCGGCCTGGGCCAGAAGTTTTTCGACCTTCTCGTGACCCGCCTCGGTCAGGAACGCCTGACGGGTTTTCTCATCGACGCTGTAATCGCCTGGCCCATTCTCGACTTCCTGTTTCGCGAGCAGGGGGATGATCGAATTGATCTTGACATACAGGTCGGTGCTCTCCTCCGCCGGGCCGGAGATGATGAGCGGCGTGCGCGCCTCGTCGATCAGGATTGAGTCCACTTCATCGACGATGGCGTAGTTGAGGCCGCGCTGCGAACGCTCCTCGGCACGAAACGCCATGTTGTCGCGCAGATAGTCGAAACCGTATTCGTTATTGGTGCCGTAAGTGATGTCCGCAGCATAGGCATCGCGCTTGGTCTGGCGATCCTGTCCGGGAATCACCACCCCCACGCTCATGCCGAGGAACTTGTAGATTTTGCCCATCCATTCCGAGTCGCGGCGGGCGAGGTAATCGTTGACCGTCACCACGTGCACACCCTTGCCGGCAAGGGCATTCAGGTAAACCGGGAGCGTCGCCACCAGCGTCTTGCCTTCGCCGGTGCGCATCTCGGAGATCTTGCCCTGGTGCAGCACCATGCCGCCGATCAGCTGCACGTCGAAGTGACGCATGCCGAGCACACGTTTGGAGGCTTCGCGCACCACGGCGAACGCTTCGTGCAACAGGCTGTCGAGTTCCTCGCCGTTGGCCAGACGTGTCCTGAACTCGGCGGTCTTGGCGGCCAGCTGCTCGTCGGTGAGATTGGCGATGCCGGATTCGAGGGCATTGATCCGCGCCACATCCTGCTGCATGCGCTTGAGGAGGCGGGAGTTGCGGCTGCCGAATATCTTGGTGAGTGTTTTCGTAATCATAAAAATCCACGCGCCTCGCGCGGAGGCGTACCGGAAAGTCGGCAATTATGGAGGAAAAACGGCGAGACTTGAAGCTTGGACGACAACGAAGAGCTTATTTCGCGCTCGCCTGCTGCAGGTAACGCATGGGATTGACCGGGCTGCCGTTGCGCACCACCTCGAAATGCAGATGCGGTCCGGTGGAACGGCCGGAGGAACCAACCAGCGCGATCTCCTGACCCTTCTTGACGCGATCCCCCACCTTGACGAGCGTCGCGCTGGTGTGGCCATAGCGGGTAATCAGGCCGGATTCGTGGGTGATTTCCACCAGCAAGCCATAGCCGGCTTTTTCGCCGCTGTGGGTCACGACACCGTCGGCGACCGCCAGCACTGGCGAGCCCATGCGTGAAGCGATGTCTACGCCCTCATGCATCGCCTGATGGCCGTTGAACGGATCGGCGCGCACGCCGAACCCGGAAGAAATCCAGCCCCCGTCCACCGGCCAACCCGAGGGCGTGACGGCAGCACTGAGCTTGCGATCCAGCAGGAGATTCTCGAGCGCCGACAGACGTTCCTGCTGGCGTTCGACTTGCTGCGCGAGGGCATCGAGCGACGCGGTGACTTCCGATGAATTCGAGGAACCGACGCTCTTTTCCGGACCGCCCATGGCAGCATCGGCAGAAAAATTGAATTCCCGTGGATCCAGTCCGGCCATGCGGGTCAGGCGACCTCCCAGGGCATTGAGGCGCATGACCTGCGCCTGCAATTGGCCGAGCCGCTGAGCCAACGCGTTCAGGTGTGCTTCGGCATTGCGCTTGGCCTCCGTGATCTCCATGCGCTGCGCAGCCAGCTCGCGACGCTGCGAAATCAGAAGTGAATCCGCGCCGCCACCGGACAGCATATCTTTTATCTTGAATGTCAGAACGCCCAGGAACACGGGCAGGACCACGAAAATGACGAGTGCAATCAGAATCAGGTGCCGGGAGGTCAGCGTGGCATTGCGACCCTTGGCATGACGGCTGCCGGGGATAAGGATGATGTTCATGCCGGTTGCCTCCCGTATCTACTCATCATGACCGACATACACGAAGCCGCTTTTCGCCCGCATCCGGTCAAACAGCCGGAACGGTTCGGACAAAAGCGATTGGTGCCTCTTCGTTCTCGTTGTAGGTGATGAGTTCCCACGCTTCCTGGTTGGTCACCAGTTTGCGCAACAGACGGTTGTTAAGGGAATGCCCGGATTTGTGGGCGCTGAAAGAACCGATCAGCGGATGGCCCAGAAGATACAGATCGCCGATCGCGTCCAGGACCTTATGCTTGACGAACTCGTCTTCGTAACGCAACCCGTCGTCGTTCAGAATGCGGTAATCGTCCAGGACGATGGCGTTATCGAGACCGCCGCCGCGGGCCAGTCCCGCCTGACGCAGCGCTTCCAGATCGCCCATGAAACCGAAGGTGCGCGCGCGGCTGATTTCCTTCACGAAGGAAGTCGTGGAAAAGTCGACACTCGCATGCTGGGTCGAGTTCTGGAACGTGGGGTGGTTGAATTCGATGGCGAAAGAAACCTTGAAGCCTTCGAACGGCTCGAAGCAGGCCCACTTGTCGCCCTCTTCCACGCGGATTTCCTGCTTGATGCGGATAAAACGCTTGGGGGCGGATTGCTCCGAGATGCCGGCTGACTGGATAAGGAATACAAACGGTCCGGCGCTGCCGTCCATGATAGGCACTTCCGCCGCCGTGAGGTCGACGTACGCGTTATCAATACCAAGGCCGGCGAATGCAGACATAAGATGCTCTACCGTGGATACCCGCACACCATTACTTTCCAGTGTAGTCGACAGACGGGTATCAGAAACGTTTTCCGGACAAGCGCGGATATCCACCGGATCGGTCAAATCGATGCGGCGGAAGACGATTCCTGTGTCGGATGGCGCGGGTCTAAGGGTCAAATAGACCTTTTCCCCTGTATGCAGCCCTACACCGGTAGCACGGATGACGTTCTTCAGGGTCCGTTGTTTAATCATCAATTTTTGATTAGTCCTTGTATTTACTACACAACAAAGCGTCATCCTTCCAGTGGGACAGGAAATACACGCGGTTAGTTCATCAAGGCATGCCCCTATGCTTGATTCAACATCAGCAAATAGGGCCAAGATCCGGAAAATTCAATCCCTTTCCGTATTTAAGGACAAATTTTCACCTCTGTCCAGCCAAATTTCCGAGCGGACATGGCTATCCGCGGCAACTACCCCGATAAACGGCCCTCCTGCTATATAAAACTCCCCGCCTAGCCGCTGGATCCCGCGGTCAAGCCCATTTCAAAGGCGGGATCCTGTTCCAGCCCAGGAGACAGATGTCAGTCGCTTGGCCAACATCGCTAAAAAACATTCGCCTCGCGGGCGCTGCGCTAGTCGGCCTGTTTACGCAAAAAGGCCGGGATGTCCAGATACTCGATGCCCGCCTCGGCCGCTACCGCAACGGGCCGTTCCGTGCGCCGGTTACGGATCACGGTCGGCGTTTCCAGATCCTCGTAATCCGTCGTGCCGGTTCCGGTTTTGACCACCTTATAGGGCTGCTTGCGGCTCTTCTCCTGCCCCAATCCGGTGGCCACGATAGTCACCCGCAGCTCATCGTGCATCTCGGGTTCGATCACGGTGCCGATCACCACGGTAGCGTCATCCGCGGCGAATTCCTTGATCGTGTTACCGACCTCCTCGAATTCACCGATGGACATGTCGAGACCGGCAGTGACGTTCACCAGGATGCCACGCGCGCCGGATATATTGATGTCCTCGAGCAGCGGACTCGAAACCGCAGCGGTGGCCGCCTCGCGGGCACGCGATGGACCGCTGGCCGAGGCCGCGCCCATCATGGCCATGCCCATCTCCGACATCACGGTGCGCACGTCGGCGAAGTCCACATTGATAAGTCCGGGCCGCGTGATCAGCTCGGCAATACCTTGAACCGCGTTCTGCAGCACTTGGTTCGCCTTGCCGAAGGCGTCGAGTAACGAGGCGTCCTTACCGAGCACGGTCACCAGCTTCTCGTTCGGGATGGTGATGATGGAATCGACGTACTGACCCAGATCAGCGATGCCCTGATCCGCCACGCCCATGCGCTTGCGACCCTCGAACGGAAACGGTTTGGTGACGACCGCGACCGTCAGGATGTTCATGTCTTTCGCCACTTGCGCCACCACCGGTGCGGCGCCGGTGCCGGTGCCGCCGCCCATGCCGGCGGTGATGAACACCATGTCCGCGCCGGACAGCACTTCGGCGAGACGTTCCCGGTCTTCCACCGCGGCCTGGCGACCGATGTCCGGGTTGGCGCCACAGCCGAGTCCCTTGGTCAGATTGGTGCCGAGTTGCAGGATGGTCTTCGCCTGCGAGCGCTTGAGCGCCTGCGAATCCGTATTGGCGTTGATGAACTCCACGCCTTCGATATTCGCCGCGACCATGTGGTCGACGGCATTACCACCACCGCCACCGACGCCGATCACTTTGATTACCGCCTGTTGTCCGTATGTATCCATCAGTTCGAACATAGTTGCCTCCAGTGTAGGTTTCCTAAATAACCAGTCGATTGATCCGTCTGCCCGTTCCCCAACTTCAGAAATTCCCCTGAAACCAGCTTTTCATCTTGTTCCAGACTCCCTTCATTCCCATGGACACCGCCGGGTTGCGCGCGTACGGTTTGCCCTCGCGACCACGGGCGCCGTACAACACCAGCCCCACGCCGGTGGCGAAAATCGGGTTCTGCACCACGCCCTTGAGTCCGCCGATGTATTGCGGCACGCCGAGGCGCACCGGCATGTGAAACACCTCTTCCGCGAGATCCACCATCCCTTCCATCTTGGCACTGCCACCGGTGATGACGATGCCGCTGCCGATCACGTCCTCGAAACCGCTGCGCCGCAGTTCCGCCTGCACCAGGCTGTAGAGTTCCTCGATGCGCGGTTCGATGACTTCGGCGAGCGTCTGGCGCGAAAGCTTGCGCGGCGCGCGGTCGCCCACGCTCGGCACCTCGATGGTTTCGTCGCGGTGCGCGAGTTGCGTGAGTGCGCAGCCGAATTTTTTCTTGATGTCCTCGGCGTGCTGCGTCGGCGTGCGCAGCGCCACCGCGATGTCGTTCGTCACCTGATCGCCCGCGATGGGGATGACGGCGGTATGACGGATGGCCCCGTCGGTGAACACCGAAATGTCGGTGGTGCCGCCGCCGATGTCGACCAGGCATACTCCCAGTTCCTTTTCGTCGTCGGTCAATGTCGAGATGCTGGACGCCAGCTGCTCGAGGATGATGTCATCCACCTCCAGCCCGCAGCGGCGCACGCACTTGACGATGTTCTGCGCAGCGCTGACGGCGCCGGTGACGATGTGCACTTTGGCCTCGAGGCGCACGCCGCTCATGCCGATCGGCTCGCGGATGCCCTCCTGTTTGTCGATGATGAATTCCTGCGGCAGGATGTGGAGCACCTTCTGGTCGGCCGGGATCGCGAGCGCCCGCGCCGCCTCGATCACGCGCTCCACGTCGCCCTGGCCGACCTCCTTGTCCTTGATCGCCACGATCCCGTGCGAGTTGAAGCTCGAGATGTGCGAGCCGGCGATGCCGGCGTACACCGAATGGATCTGGCAGCCGGCCATGAGCTCGGCCTCCTCCACCGCACGCTGGATCGACTGCACCGTGGATTCGATGTTCACCACCACGCCTTTCTTCATCCCGCGCGAGGGATGATGCCCGACGCCGATGATCTCGACCTCTCCCGCCGGCGTGACTTCGCCGACGATGGCGAGCACCTTGGAGGTCCCGATATCGAGGCCTACGATCAGCTTGTCATCGTCTCTCTTCGCCATAGTTACCCCTTGTTGACCGTTCCCGCGCCGGCATTGCCAGCGCGTTCCCGCACACCGCGGACAGCGGCGGTGGCATGGCCACCGAGCCACTGCACCGCAAAACCGTTCGTATAACGCAGGTCCACCTGCTTGATATTCGAAACCATCGGCGCGAGCGAGCTGGCGTAGACACGCGCGAAGCGCTCGAGCTTGTCTTCCGGCTGTTCCTGATCGATCACGATCGTGATGCCGTTGGAAAGCCCCAGTTGCCAGGTACGCCGTGCCGTCAGCGTCAGGCGTTCCAGGGTCAAACCGGCGGCCGCCAGAATCCCGCCAAGACTCTTGTAATGCTCGAGCACCTGCGGCCCGGTGTCGTCCGGCCCGTCGAGCCGCGGCAACCCGGCGGGCAGGTCCGCGCCGCCGACGCGCACCACGTCGCCCGCCTGGTTGAGGAAGGCCGCATCGTCCCAGCGCGCGGCGAGCTGCTGCTCGGTGAACCGGACGTATACGTCCTGCGGCCATTCGCGCCGCACCGAAGCCTTGTAAACCCAGGGCAGCGACTCCACGCGCGCCTTCACGGCATCAAGATCGATCAGGAAGAAGTTACCGTGCACCGTATTCATCACCGCTTTTTCCAGCTCCGCTTGCGTGACGTGCCGGAACTCGCCCTCGAAGCGCACGTGGCGCACGGGAAAGTTATCCGTGCGCAGCAGCCAGTCGGCGCCGAAAGCGAATACGAGCAAGATGAAAAGCAGCGAGAACAGCAGCACCGCGGCTTTGAACAGCCCCATGCCCTCCTCCGCTTTGTCGCCTCTGATCTCAGCGCTCGACATCGGACGTCTCCAGTATGCGCACCACCAATTGATCGAAATCGATGCCCGCCTGTCTTGCCGCCTTGGGCACGAGGCTGTGATCCGTCATTCCCGGCACCGTATTCACCTCGAGCACATAGGCGTGCCCGCTTTTGTCCAGCATGAAATCCACCCGTCCCCAGCCGGAGCAGCCAAGTGTCTCGAACGCGCGGCGCGCGAGCTGCTGGATCTCGCGCTCCTGGGCGGCGGGCAGTCCGCACGGGCAGAGATAGCGCGTGGTATCGAGCAGATACTTGGCCTCGTAGTCGTAGAACTCGCGATCGGTTTCGATCTTGATGAGCGGCAGCGCCTGATCGCCGAGAATGCCGCAGGTGATTTCGGCGCCGTCGATGAAACGCTCGGCGATCACCTGGTCGTCGAATTTCGCCGCCGCTTCCCACGCAGCCTTCAGCTCGGCCACGCTCTTGGCCTTGCTGACACCCAGGCTCGAACCCTCGCGTGCAGGCTTCACGAATACCGGCAGGCCGAGCTTGGACGCCACCTTATTAAGGTCTGTCCCGGACTCGAGCACGGCGTACTCCGGCGTGGTTACCCCGGCCGCGGTCCAGAGAAATTTGGTTTTCATTTTGTCCATGCCGAGCGCCGAACCAAGCACGCCGCTGCCGGTATAAGGAATACCCAGCACCTCGAGCGCACCCTGGATCACGCCGTCTTCGCCCCAGCGTCCGTGCAGCGCGATGAACGCGCGGTCGAACCGGCCGTCTTCGAGCAGACGCAGCGTCGATCTGTCGGCGTCGATGCCGTGCGCCGCGATGCCCTGGCGCTTCAGCGCCGCGAGCACGGCGTTGCCGCTCTTGAGCGAGACCTCGCGCTCGGCGGACGGTCCGCCCATCAGTACTGCGACTTTTCCGAAGTCGCGGTGCGTCATTTCGGTTCACCCATGACCCGCACCTCGGGTTCCAGTTTGACGCCTTGCTGTCTTTCCACTTCCGCCTGCACGCGCAGGATCAGCCGCTCGATCTCGGCGGCGCTCGCCCCACCGGTGTTGACGATGAAGTTGGCGTGCAGTTCGGACACGCAGGCCTTGCCTTCGCACGCGCCCTTGAGCCCGCAGGATTCGATCAGGCGTGCGGCAAAATTTCCCGGCGGATTCTTGAACACCGAACCTGCGTTCGGCAGTTGCGTGGGCTGTGTCGCACCGCGTTTGGCCAGCAGCGTCTTGATCAGGGTTTTGCCCTGGGTCGCATCCCCGGCGTTGAGCCGGAAATGCGCCGCCACGAACCATTCGCCCGCCGGCCCGCTGACGTGGCGGTAACCGATTTGGTAATCCGAAGGTCGGCGCGTGCGGCGTTCGCCGCGATGGTCGATCGTCTCGACCGCCTCGACAATGTTCCAGGTCTCACCGCCGAAGGCGCCGGCGTTCATGGCCAGCGCGCCGCCGATCGTGCCGGGAATCCCGGCCAGGAATTCGCCGCCGGTCAGGCCGTGCTCGGCGCAAAAACGCGCGACCTTGGCGCCGGCCACGCCGGCCTCGGCGCGCACCACGCCCTCGCGCAGCAAGCCGAGCCCGTTGAGCGCGCCGCTGGTCATGATGACCGTGCCACGCACGCCGCCGTCGCGCACCAGCAGATTGCTGCCGAGCCCGACCCAGTACACCGGCTCCTGCGGCGGCAACGACTTCAGGAGCGCCGTCAGATCGTCGAGATCGGCCGGAGTATAGAGACGGTCGGCCGGGCCACCGACGCGCCAGCTGGTATGGCGCGACATCGGTTCGTTCATGAGCAGCTCGCCGCGCAGACTCTGGTTCGATTTTGCCGGCATCATCCGGTTCTCCTCTGCGCCAACGCCTGGGGCAGCGACGCCGCGACTGCGCCGATGGAACCCGCGCCCATCGTCAGCAGCACGTCGTTTTCATGCAGCACGTCGGCCAGCGCCTGTGGGAGCGTGGTGACATCCTCGATGAAGATCGGGTCGGTTTTACCGCGCGCGCGGATCGCGCGACACAGCGCGCGGCCGTCGGCGCCGCTGATCGGCGCTTCGCCGGCGGCATACACTTCGGTGACGAGCAGCGCATCGATGCCCGAAAGCACGGTGCTGAAGTCATCGAGCAGATCGTGGGTGCGTGTATAGCGATGCGGCTGGAACACCACCACCAGCCGGCGCTGCGGCCAGCTCGCGCGCGCGGCATCGACCGTGGCCGCGATTTCACGCGGGTGATGCGCGTAATCGTCCACCAGGATCACGTCGCCGCCGTCGCGCGCGACGCGGCCGTTGATCTGGAAGCGCCGCCCGATGCCGGCGAATCCCGCGAGGGCGCGCGTGATCGCGGCTTCCTTCACTCCGAGCTCGTGCGCGATGCCGATCGCGGCGAGCGCGTTCAGCACGTTGTGGCGTCCGGGCTGGTTGAGCGTGACCGGCAGCCAGTTCTTGCGGCCGCGCAGCTCGGCGGTGAAATGCATCTTGAGTTCGTCCTGGCGTATATCAACGGCGCGCAGATCGGCTTCGGGCGTCGTGCCATAGGTCAGCACCGGGCGATGCACGCGCGGAATGATCTCGCGCACCGCCGGATCGTCAAGGCACAACAGCGCCAGCCCGTAGAACGGCAGCTGCTGCAGGAAATCCACGAACGCCTGCTTCAGGCGGTTGAAGTCGCCGCCGTAGGTGCCCATGTGATCGGCATCGATGTTGGTCACCACTGCCATGAACGGCGCCAGGTGCAGGAACGAAGCGTCGCTCTCGTCGGCTTCCGCCACCAGATACTGGCCGCGCCCCAGGCGCGCGTTGGTGCCGGCGCTGTTCAGGCGCCCGCCGATGACGAAGGTCGGGTCGAGGTCACCTTCGGCCAGGCAGCTCGCCACGAGGCTGGTCGTGGTGGTCTTGCCGTGTGTGCCGGCGATGGCGATGCCGCGTTGCAACCGCATCAACTCGCCCAGCATTTCCGCGCGCGGAATGACCGGAATCTTCCCCGCACGCGCGGCGCGGACCTCGGGATTGGTTTCATCGACCGCTGAGGACACCACCACCACGTCCACACCCTTGACCAGCTGCGGGTCGTGACCGATGGCGATTTTCACCCCGAGCGACGCCAGGCGCCTGGTGTTGGCCGATTCGCGCACGTCCGAGCCGGATACCTCGAACTGGAGGTTGTGCAGCACTTCGGCAATGCCACACATGCCGACGCCGCCGATGCCGACGAAATGGACGCGCTTTACCCGATCACGCATTCGTTGCCTCCAAGCAGAGACCTGCGACCGTGTCGGCGGCGTCGGTGACGGCGAGATGGCGCGCCGCGCGCGCCATCTTCAGCAACAGGTCGCGATTCGCGGCAAAGCCTTCCAGCAGCTCGCGCACCCGCGCCGCGGTGAACTCCGGCTGCGGCACCAACACGGCGGCGTCGCGGTCGGCGAGAAAACGCGCGTTGGCCGTCTGATGATCGTCCACCGCCTGCGGATACGGAACCAGAATCGCGGCCGAACCGGAGGCCGCCAGTTCCGCAACGGTCATGGCGCCGGCGCGGCAGAGAATCACGTCCGCCCAGGCGTAGGCGGCGGCCATGTCGTCGATGAATTCCGTGACCTTGGCCGGAACCTTGTCGTAGGCCTGGATGACCCGGGCCGCGGCGTCGCGCCCGCACTGGTGCCACACTTCCGGACAGTCGCCGGCGGCCAACGCCTTCACGGCTTCGGGGACGACGTCATTGAAAATTCTCGCGCCCTGGCTACCGCCGACGATGAGCAGGCGCAGACAACCGCTGCGACCGGCCAACCGTTGCTCCGGTGGCGGAAGCTGGGCGATTTCATCGCGTACCGGGTTGCCCACCGGCCGCGCCGCGATGTGGCTGCCGAACGCGTCGGGAAAACCGCTCAGGACCTGATCCGCGATCAGCGCCAGCCACCTGTTGGTCATGCCCGGAATGGCGTTCTGCTCGTGAATCAGCAGCGGCCGGCGCATGAGCCAGGCCATCAGGCCCCCGGGGCCGGCGACAAAACCGCCCATCGACAGCACCGCGTCGGGCTTGCGCCGGTGCAGCACGCGGAACGCCTGTGCCATCGCATATATAAGTGTGAACGGCAACAGCAGCCAGCCGAGCCAGCCCTTGCGCCGCACGCCCCGGATCGTGATCCACTCCATGTCGATGGCGAGCCCGGAGGCCGGAACCAGACGCGCCTCGAGGCCGCGACGCGTGCCGAGCCACACGACCTGCACCCTTTTCTGGAGCAGGCGGCGCGCGACCGCGAGCCCCGGGAACACGTGCCCGCCGGTGCCGCCCGCCATGATCAGCACGCGACTCATGATTTTCCCCAGTTTCCGCCGCGCGACTCGCGCCCGATGAGCAGCAACAGACCGACGGCGATGCAGCTCACGAGCATGCTCGAGCCGCCATAACTCAGGAACGGCAGCGTCAGGCCTTTGGTCGGCAACAGACCCATGTTCACGCCCATGTTGATCATGGCCTGGCTGCCGATCAGTATCCCGAGACCCTGCGCCAGACGCGCGCCGTAGATCATGCCGGCGGCCTCGGCTTGGCGTGCGATGGCGAAGGCGCGCACGATGATGATGCCGAACAGCACCATCACGCCGAGCACGAACACCAGACCGAGCTCCTCGGCCATCACCGCGAACACGAAATCGGTGTGCGCCGCCGGCAGATAGAAAAGCTTCTGCACGCTCGCGCCCAGCCCCGCGCCGAACCATTCGCCGCGCCCGAAGGCGATCAGCGCCTGCACCAGCTGGAAGCCGGTATTGAACGGATCGGCCCAGGGATTGAGGAAGCTCGTGGCGCGCGCCATGCGGTACGGCGAGATGAGCGTCAGCAGCACCATGCTGCCCACGCCCGCGCCCAACACCACCACGAAGTGCCAGAAGCGCACGCCGCCGAGAAACAGCATGGTGAACACCGTCACGGTGATCACGACCAGCGTGCCCATGTCCGGTTCGAGGATCAGCAGGACGCCGATCGCCGCCACCACCAGGCTCACCATCACGATGCCCTGGGTGAAATTCCTGAGCTCCTCCTGTTTGCGCACCAGGTAGCCCGCCACGTACACCACCATGAACAGCTTCATGAACTCGGACGGCTGCAGGTTGAAGACGCCGAGCTTGATCCAGCGCGAGCTGCCGTTTACGTGCGCGCTGATGCCCGGCACCAGCACCACGAACAGCGAGGCGATGCCGATGAGCAGCAGATACGGCCCGGCCGCCTGCCACCAGCGCACGCGGGTGCGCGCCACGAAGGCCATCAGGACCAGCCCGACCGCCGTCGCGACCGCGTGCCGGATCAGAAAATAGGCGTCGTTATGCATTTCGCGCTCGGCGTACGCCACCGAGGCCGAGTAGACCATGATCACGCCGAGCGCGAGCAGTGCCACGGTGCTGCCGAGAAGCCACGGATCCCATGCCGGCCTTGATCGACCGGCTGTGCGCGTCGTCCCTGTGGTCAGCACCGCGCTCATCGTCGCCTCCGTGAGATCGGACAGAATGTAAGCTCCGGACTGTCGGCGACCTGCGCCAATTCGCCGGTCGCATCCCCACTGCGTGGGGCCCCTGCTCCGCGGCTCATGTCGCTAGCTCCTCCACCGCGGCGCGGAAAACTTCGGCGCGATGCTCGTAATTACGGAACATGTCGAAGCTGGCGCAGGCCGGCGACAGCAGCACCGCATCGCCCGGTTGCGCGAGCCTGGCGGCGAGTCGCACCGCGTCGTGCATGTCGCGCGCATGATGCAGCGGGACCGCGCCGCCGAGCGCAGCTTCAATAAGCGGCGCGTCGCGTCCGATGAGCACCACGGCGCGCGCATGCTGCGCGCATGCCGGCCGCAGCTCGCTGAAATCCTGCCCCTTGCCGTCGCCGCCGGCGATGAGAATCACCGGCATGGTCATGCCGTTCAGCGCCGCCACCGTGGCGCCGACGTTGGTGCCCTTGGAATCGTCGTACCAGCGTATGTTGTTGCGCTCGGCCACCAGCTCGGTGCGATGGCTGAGCCCCTTGAAAGCGCGTACCGCGGCGCAGGTCGCTTCCGCGGTCACGCCTGCGGCCTCGGCGAGAGCCATTGCCGCCAGCACGTTGGCCAGGTTGTGACGACCGGCAAGCGGTACCTCGCGCGCCGTCATCAGCGGCTGCTTGCCGCGCATCAGCCAGGTTTCGCCGTTCCGTTCATCGAGGCCGTAATCCTGCGCTTCGAGCGGCCGGCTCAGGCTGAAGCTGACCGTGCGCCGTCCCGAGTCGCGCATGCGCATCACCAGCGGATCGTCGGCGTTCAGCACCATGGTGCCGTTGCCGCGGAAAATCCGCGCCTTGGCCGCGGCGTAGTCGTCAAGACTCGCGTAGCGGTCCATGTGATCGGGCGTGATGTTGAGCACCGTCGACGCGCGCGCGTTAAGGCTCCAGGTCGTCTCGAGCTGGAAGCTCGACAGTTCGAGCACGTACACCTGCGGCTCGGAACCGGCGAGCAATTCCAGCGCCGGCACGCCGATGTTGCCGCCGACCGCGGTGCGCAGGCCCGCCTGCCGGCACATCTCGCCGGTCAGCGCCGTCACCGTGCTCTTGCCGTTGGCGCCGGTGATCGCGATGACCGGCGCGGTTGCTTCGCGCGCGAACAACTCGATGTCGCCGATGGCCTGGGCACCGCGTTCGATGGCGCGCGCGATCGGCGCTTCCTTCACCGATACGCCGGGGCTCACCACGAGCAGTCCCGGGTCGTCGAACAACGCCGCCGGCAGACCGCCGGTGTGCGCCGTGACGCGCGGGAACTCGCGCGTGAGCTCGTCGAGCTTGGGCGGCTGCGCGCGCGTGTCCACGACCGTGACGTCGTAGCCGCGCCCGGTCAGGTGACGCACGCACGAAAGTCCGGTGAGCCCGAGGCCCACCACCAGCGCGCGTTTTGTCTCTGTCTTGGCCATTAACATTGCGCTCATGTTCAGCGTATCTTCAGCGTCGCGAGTCCGATCAACACCAGAATCAGCGTGATGATCCAGAAACGCACGATCACCCGCGGTTCCGGCCAGCCTTTCAATTCGAAGTGGTGATGCAGCGGCGCCATGCGGAAAATGCGCTTGCCGGTGAGCTTGAACGAAGCCACCTGCAGCATCACCGACAGCGTCTCCATGACGAAGATCCCGCCCATGACGAACAGCACGATTTCCTGGCGCACCGCGACCGCCACCGTCCCGAGCGCCGCGCCGAGCGCGAGCGCACCGATGTCGCCCATGAACACCATTGCCGGATAGGTGTTGAACCACAGAAACCCGAGGCCGGCGCCGACGATGGCGCCGCAGAAAATGAGCACCTCTCCCGCGCCGGCGATGTAGGGAAATCCGAGATAGACGGAGAATTTCGCGTGCCCCATGACGTAGGCGAAGATGCCGAGCGCGCCCGCGACCATCACCGTCGGCATGATCGCGAGCCCGTCGAGGCCGTCGGTGAGGTTGACCGCGTTGCTCGAGCCCACGATCACGAAATAGGCAAGCAGGATAAACACCGGTCCCAGCGGGATGACGATATTCTTGAACACCGGCAGGATCAGCGCGGTCTCGGCCGGACTCTTGGCGGTGTAGTAAAGGAACAACGCCGCCGCCAGTCCCGCGACCGTCTGCCAGAAGAACTTGGCCTTGGCGCCGATGCCGCGCGGATCCTTGTTGATGATCTTCTTGTAATCGTCGACCCAGCCGATGGCGCCGAACGCCGCGGTGGTGAACAGCACCACCCACACGAAGCGGTTGGACAGGTCCGACCAGAGCAGCGTGGCGATGAAAACCGCGATGAGAATCATGGCCCCGCCCATGGTCGGCGTGCCGGCCTTGGACAGGTGGCTTTGCGGTCCGTCCTTGCGCACGGTCTGGCCGAGCTGGCGGTCGCCGAGACGGCGAATCACCGCCGGACCGATCCAGAAGCTGATGACGAGCGCCGTCAACACGCCGAGAATGCCGCGCAGCGTGAGATAGCGAAAGACGTTGAAGAAGGAGAGATCCCGGGTCAACGTCTCGAAAAGGTAAAACAGCATTTAACCGGCCCTCCCGGTTTTCGCCGCGGCCGGTTTGGTGATGCCGGCGACGACGCGCTCCATGTGCATCACGCGCGATCCCTTCACCAGCACCGTCATGTCCGCGTGCATGCAGTCCTGCAGCGCCTCGATCAGTGCCTCCGGGCTTTCGAAGTGGCGCGCGCCCTTGCCGAAACCGGCGACCGCCACCCGGCTCAACTCGCCGATGGCGAACAACCGCTGGATCCCGACACGATTCGCGAGCTCGCCGACGCGGTGGTGGATGTCGGCGGCGGTCGCGCCGAGCTCGGCCATGTCGCCCATCACCAGCACGCGCTCGCCGCTGAATTCCTTGAGCACCTGGATGCCGGCCGCCAGCGAGGCGGGGTTGGCATTGTAGGTGTCGTCGATGACGCGCGCGCCGCTGATGCCCGGCTTCACCTCGAGCCGGCCGGAAACGGCCTTGAGTTTTTCGAGGCCGGTTCTCACCTGCTCGAGCGAGGCGCCGGCGGCGATGGCGGCGCCGGTGGCCGCGAGTGTGTTCATGACATTGTGCCGGCCCAGAAGCGGTACGCGCATGTCGATATTCCCGTGTGTGGTGGTTTTGATATGAATGGCGCTGCCGGTGTCGGTGAGCCGGTACTCCGCGCTCACGTCCGCCGGATTGTCGAGACCGAAGGTGATGCTTTTCTTCAGCCCGGTCAGCGTCCTCCACAGGGCGAAATGCGCGTCGTCGGCGTTGAGCACGGCGGTGCCGTCGCGCGCCAGCCCGATGAAGATTTCGCCCTTGGCACGCGCCACGTCCTCGACCGTGCCCACGCCCGCGAGGTGCGCCTCGCCGGCGTTGGTGATGAGCGCGATGGTCGGATGCGTCAGGCGCGACAGGTATTCGATCTCGCCGGGATGGTTCATGCCCATCTCGATCACGGCGTAGCGATGCTCCGCGCGCAGGCGCGCGAGCGTGAGCGGCACGCCGATATCGTTGTTAAGGTTACCGCGCGTGACACATCCGGGCCCGGTCTCGCCCAGGATCGCGCCGATCATTTCCTTGGCCGTGGTCTTGCCGTTGCTGCCGGTTACCGCGATCACGGGAATGTCCCGGAACTGGTTGCGCCAGAACGCGGCCAGGTTGCCGAGCGCCAGGCGCGTGTTCGGCACCCGCACGTACGGCAGCGGCGTCTCCATGTCGCGCGCCAGCAGCGCGCCGGCGGCGCCGGCGGCGATCGCCTCGGCGAGAAAATGATGTCCGTCGAAATGCTCGCCCTTGATCGCGACATACAGATCGCCGCGCTGCAGGGTGCGCGTGTCGTGACCGACGCCGGTGAAAACCGCGTCCCGGCCGACGAGCGGGGATTTCAGGACGTCGGCGAGAATGGCGAGCGACATCACGCGGCCTCCCCCAGCAGTTCGCGCACGGCTTCGCGGTCGCTGTACGGCAGGCGCGTATCGCCCACCTGCTGATAATCCTCGTGACCCTTGCCGGCGATCAGCACGATGTCGCCCTCACCGGCGTGGTGCACCGCTTCGGCGATTGCGCGGCGGCGGTCGCGGATGATTTCGGGCGTGGCGGTCATGCCGGCGACGATGTCGCGGATGATCGCGTCGCCCGACTCGTGCCGCGGATTGTCGTCGGTCAGCAGCACCATGTCGGCGAGCCGTTCGGCGATCCCGCCCATGACCGGGCGCTTGCCGCGATCGCGGTCGCCGCCGCAGCCGAAGACGCACCAGAGCTTGCCGCGCGCGTGCTCGCGCAACGCCAGCAGGATTTTTTCCAGCGCGTCGGGGGTGTGGGCGTAATCGATCACCACCAGCGGCAGTCCCTGCATGCCGCCGAAGCGCTCGGCGCGCCCGGACGGCGCGTGCGCTCCGGCGAGCCGCACCGCGGCCTCCTCCGGCTTCATGCCAAGCGCCAACAACGTCGCCAGCACCGCGAGCAGGTTGTAGGCATTGAAGCGACCGATCAACGGGCTGCGCAGTTTGGTGTCGCCGGCCGGCGTGGCGATGCGCAGGTGCATGCCTTCCGGCGACAGCCGCAGCTCGCGTGCCCGCACGTCGCCGCCTTCGATTCCGTAACTCAGCGTCCTGATCCGTGAACCCATGCCGGCCAGGAGGTCGCGTCCGAAGGCGTCGTCATGATTGATCACGGCGTACTGCAAACCTTCCATTGCGAACAGCCCGGCCTTGGCCGCGCCGTAGGATTCCATGTCGCCGTGGTAATCGAGGTGATCGCGCGTGAGGTTGGTGAACACCGCGACGTGAAACGCGACGCCGTTCACGCGTCCCTGCTC
>Ga0153916_10000828_pt1 | contig 21515 bp, 18 predicted proteins | sample Opewatmetagenome_FD_109642 | JGI IMG/M metagenome (GOLD analysis project Ga0153916, IMG submission 109642) | Freshwater wetland microbial communities from Ohio, USA - Open water 3 Core 3 Depth 4 metaG | ecosystem: Environmental > Aquatic > Freshwater > Wetlands | place: USA: Ohio, Lake Erie...
AGCGTTCCAGAATCAATAATGGATCCAGTTTTGACTAACGACGTGAATGTCAATGGGACGTTGAATTTGCTGAAGGCTTGTGTGGATTTTGGCGTTAAGCGTTTTGTTTATGCGTCTTCGTCTGCCGTGTATGGGAATGCTGAAAGCTTGCCAATAAAGGAGGATTGGCCAGCAAGACCAGAGTCGCCATATGGAGTTTCAAAGTTGGTCGCGGAAAATTACGTGCACCCTTATCATGAAGATTTCGGTTTGGAAACCGTTTGTTTACGGTACTTTAACGTGTATGGTCCAAGACAAGTCTACAGCGATTATAGTGGGGTAATGACACAGTTCATAAGCCGCTTAGCAAAAGGTCTTCCGCTGATTATTTTTGGTGATGGTGAGCAGACGAGAGATTTTGTTCAGGTTCAAGATGTTACGGAAGCGAATGTTTTGGCTCTGAAAAATGGCGGAGTTGCAGGAGAAACTTTCAATATTGGTATTGGTGTAGCGACGACGATTAATCAGTTGGCTAATGTTTTGTTGAGAGTAGCTGATAAAACGCATTTAAAAATAGATCATGCTGAAGCTAGAAGGGGGGACATAAAGCATAGTGTTGCAGATATTTCAAAGGCTAGGGCGCGGTTGGGCTATGATCCGAAGATTCTGTTGGAAGAGGGATTGGAGAGGCTGCTGAGGCATGTCTAATTTAGGTGTACTTGGTTTTTGTATGCTTGTGTGATGGCTTCTAAGTCTTTGAGCCCGTCTTCGCCTGAAGGTGACGGCTTTAAGTCGTTTTTTAGACAATTAACGAAGTATTGAAGTTCCTCAAGGTGGGGTTGATGAAACTTTGACCTGCCTGTTGTTAGCATTTGAACTGCGGTCAGCAAAAAGTTTCCTGGGCGGTGTTCTGCGAGTGCGTGGTCTACGGTTCCGAAGAATTCAAGTTTTAGCTGATAGCCTTGGAGGAACCAACCGACTGTCATGACTGCTTTTGTTCCTGAATCGAATTTGGTTAAGCACACGGCGCTATCTTCGAAATCGAGATTGAACCTGTAGCTAAGCTGGCTTCTTATGTCGGTGATTTCGCCGAAAAACCATCGCATTAGATTTATGATGTGGCTGCCTACGTCAACTAGGGCGCCGCCGCCTGTCAGTTCTTTGTTCCACCACCATTCAGGTACGGGAACTGGCGAGTGTCCGTCTGCTCTGTGGAAGAAGGGACCAGTACTTATGTAGGTGGCGTATGCGATTTCAACGTCGCCTAGAAGTCCTTTTTCCATTTTTGCTTTTAAGTCTCGGAACTTTGTGGTAAATCTGAGTGGGTAGCCGACCATTAGCTTAACTGAGTTTTTTTGGGCGGTGGCGACGATTTCCGTGGCTTCTTTAATATTTATGGCAATGGGTTTTTCCATGAAAATGTGCTTGTGAGCTTCAGCTGCTTGTTCGGCGCATTTCAGGTGAAGGTGGGTGGGTAGTGCGATTATTACTGCGTCGATGTCGGGTTCCTTTAGAAGCTGTCCGTAGTCTGTGAAGGTTTTTTTCGCTCCAGCGGCTTTTGCGTCTTTTAGGGCTTTTTTTGAGAGGTCAGAAACTGCCACGACATCCACGTTTGGAATTTGGAAGCAATGTCGCAGGTGAGTCTTGCCGATGTATCCGAGCCCAATTATTCCCAAGTTTACTTTTTCCATATCTAAACTCCTCTGCTATCTACGCTAACCCTAGTCTCTTGCCGAGTTTCATCTTAACGACCATCCCATAGGCTTTTCCCATCAGTTTCTGTTTAATGCCTTTCTTGGGATATCTCGCTTTGAAGTAAGCCAGTGGGATGCCTTTTTCAACAAAAACCGTATGTCCCAAGCCTTCTTTGTTTGCCAACGTAAGGTACTTCATTGTTTTAGGGTTTACTCCAGCTATTTTTGCAGCAGCAGCATCAATCGCGACTGGGTCTTTGCTTGCCATGACTAAGCCCAGTCTTTGAGGTTGAACTCCTGAGACAATATTGCCGTCTATTATGCACAAATCAAACTTCATTGCTTTGTTAAGCGCAACTATTGTTGCTCCCAGTTTTGGGTGATATTTGAATTTTTTTGGGTATGGATTGCAGCCATAAATATTTTTTAGAGCGCAAGTTACCTTAATTTCTTCAATAGTGTATTTTATTTTAGGTATATTTATTTTCAAATCTGCTTTTTCGATTACGCGTGGGATAGCTAAATGAAATTTTTGATTTCCAGCAGTTACTTCGCGTATATTAGTTTCTTCTTTAGAAAGGTTAACTAATCTAACGTCGCATTCGTTAGACAGCTTTTCGTAGCCTAACATTTTGAAGGCGTACTTACATTTCATGGCTGAGGCGTCAGATTCTACTATCGAAATATTTGTCTTAGGCGAAATTTTTTCTTGAATTAATTCGATTAAGGCAGCTACAAATCTTGGATCTGTGGTTTGCCCTGTCGAATAGTCCCAATAATAGCATAGATTAGGTTTGATAACAACGCTCTCAATTTCTTTTTTAAAGGAATAGTCGATCAAATCTAATGATTTAAGAATAGCTTGTTTCATCGAATCCTTAGTATTATTTTTAATTTTAGCAAAACTTACTGAACTCATATGATCACTATCTCTCATCTTGCCTCTTGAAATCCATAGGAGTTTCTACCCAATTCAAAAAGCTTTTGACCGAATTAGGTCAATTTTCATATAGAAAGTTGAAGGTTAATGTCAATCCGTTCTCGCATTTCGTTCAAGGGTTTTTCCTGAATTCTACGTGCCTTGGTTAGTAAGCATTTGTTTGTATAGTATGCTAAGTTTTTTTGTTACAGTGTCTAATGAGAAAGATTTTAGTACTAGTTTTCTGCCTTCTCGGCCGAGTTTGACTCTCAAGTTTCCGTTATCTAATAAGTATTGTATTTTTTCTGCTAATTCTTGAGGTTTGTCTGGAGTTGTGAAAAGCCCATTCTCAAAGTTTTTTACGATGTCAGGGATTCCTCCCACTGGTGTAACAATTACTGGCGTTTCACATGAAAGTGCTTCCAATACTACGACGGGCAGTCCTTCCGTGAATGATGGCAGAATTAGGATGGAGGCTTTTTGGTACCATTCTACTATGTTTTCTTGATCCAGAGCGCCTAGGAACTCTATTTTGTGTTGGCCTCTCAACTTTTCTTTTTGGGCTAGTTCCTTCATGTTTTGAGAGTAAATGGAATCCCAAAAAGGACCGATAACTACTAGACGGACAGGGGTTCGCAAATATTGTAAGGATTTTAGGAGAACATGTAAGCCTTTTCCAAATGATATTCTACCAACGAATAGTATTAAATTGTCTTCTTTTTCGTTTCTTGGGTGAAATAATTCAGTGTTTATTCCATTGGGCAGATATATAATTCTGTTTTCAGCAATGCCCAGTTTTGCCAGGTCTTTTTGAGCTTGTTTGGATATCGCTATGTAAAAGTGAGCTACTTTGGTGAATAACATTCTGCTTAGGCGATACCTCTTTAGGAAGTCGGTGTCAAGTCCGTGTAAATGGAATATTTTTGGTTTCTTAACGAAGTATGAAAATAGGGGGAAGGAGAGGTCTAGTTCATGGAAATGTATGATGTCGTATTGTTTAAATAGATTTGTAAATCTTCCGGGGATGAGGTTTATTCCTAGCGTGTTTCTGCATGAATGCTCTAGTGGCTGCCAGTTTAGGGCTGGGATTCGGAAGACAGTTATGTTATCGATTTTTTCCGTTTTTCCTTCCCATTTCGGTTTCCATTTTTGGGTCATGTTAAATGTCATTACATCTGTATGAATCCCTGTTTTGTTGAGTTTCAAAGCGAGGTTTCGGACAACCGTTTCTGTGCCGCCTTTGACTGGGTAGTAGCATGGTGTAGGCATTATTATTCTCAATGTCACACAGTCCTGTCAAACGTTGGGTAGGTTGAAGAATTTCAGGAAATGATTGTGGATGAATTTGGGTTGATAACTGAAGTATCTCTGGGCCCAGAGTATACTGTTTTCGTAGGTTTTTTCGAAATCAATTTCTTCCTCATCCATGTTTTTTTCGGGTTTGAATAAGGTAGCGGAGATTTTTACTAGCCTTAGTTTTTGGAAAGCACAAAGTCGCTTAAGTAATAGTTCAAAACTGTTGAAGAGGAATTTTACCTCTTCGGGATTTCTCGGCGTTGCTTGGCATAGTTTTTTGGGATTTCCGTTGTAATAAATGTAGTCCCACATGTTTTCGTTTACTAGGTGGTTCGGGTGGACATCGGTAATAGTGTGTTGACGGGTTAGAATGGAGCGAAAAACGATTAGATGTTGAATTCTGCTGCCATCCCAGTCGCCCAAGGTTGGATACGGATAGAAAGTAATACCTTTATAATAGAATGGTTTTTGTGAAATAGTTGACGAGAAGTCAAACTTGATACCTAGCTCTCTGAGGGCTTCTAAGTGAGGTGCAGACCAGCAGCAGCCTGGGGCGCGATAAGCCACTATTTGTTTTGTTGGGAAGAGTTCTTTGAGGCAGGTGATGCCGCCTCTCCCTTCGATTTCTCCTGTGAGCGGATTTATGTGAGAGGTTTCTCGTTTCAATGAGATTTCATAAGCTTCTTGGTAACTTGGTATGTCAGTATATTCAAAAATTGTTGGTCGAACGGAATGGCTTGATGAGTGGTAGCCTATTTCATGTTTCTCAAGCATTTCTATAATTTTTGGGAAATTGCTGATTTTCTCAGCCATATAACCAGTAATAAAAAATAATGCCTGAACATTGTATTTTTCCAAAATTGCTAAGATCGTACGCAATGCATTTATGGAATTTGGATTAATGTAATCTTCAACATCAAAAGTAAGCAAAAACCTATGCATAATATCACGCAGAGAACAGTTTCAGTAAGAAATCTTTTTGTTAATCAATATTTTAATGCTTCCAAAACCTTTGACATCTACTGAGAATGTCTATTTGCTACACTTATGGTTGGTAACTATTTCACTTTAATAGGTTGATTTTTGTCGAGTGATTCTTGTATGTACTCTAGAAGTCTTACAGTTTTTCGTCCATCTTCTGGTGTCACAGGAGACTCTAAATCATTCTTTATCGAGTACATATACTTATTGACCAATATATATTGTGGCAGACAAGTTAAAACGTGACGGTAGTGAAAGTTAGTGAAGAGAGGTTTTATCCACTTTTTTGTAACGCGTTTTTGATCTTGATAAAACCCTTGCAAGAGTCTCCTCGGAGGTTTCTCTGCATATTCTAACAAGTGGTTGTAATGTAGGATTTGCATTTGTTTGCCTTTGGCGTCTATAAAATCAAATATTATTTCTTCTTTTTTGGCAAGCCACGAAATTTCAATAACTCCAATTGTTTGTGTTGGAGATTTTAACAAAGTGATAAAATGATCATGAACTGGATGATTTATTTTCTCTCCCAATGCAGAAACCGTATCTATGTCCTTCAGAAAATGTAATTGGAGGTATGTGGCGTGGGCGCCTGTCTCCCAGAGAGCCCCACCGTGCTCAGGAGTCATAATCCAACTTGGAGCCCCAATTAGTTCAGCACTTTCTCTGACTAAAACTCTAAAATATGTGAGGGGAAACTCTCCTGAATCAATCTTGGCTTTAGCGTACATAACTTGAGGTAAAAAAAGTTGGTTATGACATACGCAAAGTTTAACACCATGTTTTGAAACCTCACTGATCATCTCGTCACATTCTGAGGAGGTTCGTGCCATAGGTTTTTCTAGAAGGATGTTGTGTCCAGATTTTGCTACGTCACAGACGATTTTAGCGTGGGTTGATGTTGGCGTACATATATCGACTATGTCCAGATCTTTCATATCAAGTAGCTCTTGATAGTTTGTGAATGTTTTTTTGATATTATGTTTTTTGGCAAAAGCTTGGACTCTCTCGAGGTTTATGTCCGATACTGCAACGACATTTGCTTCTGGAATGTGTCTGTATGCGCACATATGTATTTCTGATACCCGTCCGCAACCAACTAATCCGATATTCATTGCAATCCCTCACAAACATCTTAAGTCTAAAAAATAATCTTTTCGCTTTCTATCAATTGTTTGTATGCATCCAAGTATTTATCTGTGATGATGTCCCAATCATATTTTTCCTTCACTTTTCTTAGTCCTGCCCTTCCTAGTCTATTTCTGAGCACTGGATCACTAGCCAATTTTAAGATTGCCTCTGCAAGTTGTTTGGGATTCTTTGGTTCTACCAATAATCCTGTTTTTCCATCATCAACAATTTCGGGAATGGCACCCACGTTTGTGGAAACTACTGGTTTTGCACACGCCATGGCTTCGACTAATACTATTCCAAATTGTTCATATAGCGAATGTAGAACAAAAATATCACAAACAGAATAATATTTTGGGAGGTCTTCAGAATCAACGAATCCCGTAAAAGTAACATTTTTGCTGATCCTTAATTTTTTTGTTAACTCCATGAGCCGCCATTTCTCTGGACCGTCACCAACAACTGCCAGCTTTACGTTTGGATTCTCTTTTATTATGATCGACATTGCATAAAGTAAATGTTCAATTCCTTTTTTCGGAACGAGCCTCTGAACCGACAAAGCAAGAACCTCGTCTTTTTTCAGCCCTATATTCTCTTTATACTCGCTTTGATCAATATTTACATTAAAACGACCTATGTCAACTCCATGCGGAATTATTTTTACTTCCTTCTTGCAAATCTGCCTTACATATGATAATAATCGTTTAGCAGGAGAAGTTATCACATCCGAATTGTTCATTACATATGCTAAGTATGGATTTAATAATTTAGGCACGGGGTGTATTGGGTCGTATGTATCCCAGCCCATTAAGCTAGTGACAAGGGGTTTTCCAAGCAGTTTCTTGGCAAAGACACATGCAGCTCCTAGGGAGAAGACATGAAACTGATGTAATATGTCAGTTTTTCCAAACTTCTTCAATTTAATAATCTTAATTAGCGCATATGCTGAGGTGAAGGGTGGAGGGAAAAACCTTCCATAGTAGTGTTGTGGGCTCATAAGAAGCATTTCCCCAAGTACTGGTATACGACACACGACCATTCCAGTGTCGTCTTTATATCTTGAATCCCAATCCGGAGAAGGCGTAACAAGAATGATTTCGCAACCCTTATTCACTAAACGTCTGCCTAACTCGTAAATGGCGACTTCAGTTCCTCCAGGGGTAGGCAGATAACTCGGCGAAATAAAACAGATCCGCATCAGAAATCACCAGTTAAATAGCTCTTATTTAAATTTAAACATGTTAAGATGGATTCTCGAAAACTGCGCTTCTGCCATTTGAATATATTAAATTCAGGTTATTTAGGAAATGTAACTCACTTGAATTCCATGAAAGAGTGGAACCAGTCAAAACACCTTCAATGATATTTAATGAACTTAGATAAACTATTCCATTAGTTGTCACTTCTGTCGTATTTGACAGTAATTCAATGTATCCTACGTATACATTTCCGTACCCTCTTAACTCAGCCCTAGCATAATAGTCGGAATATATTTGCGCATATCCTACAGCAACATTATTTGATACCCACTGTGCTCCAATCACGGTATGTACGTCAGAACAACCAAGTGTACCACGCAAACGCGGAGCATTCATTCGATACTTGCTTAAAGGAACGGACCAGCTATCGCTCCCAGTCACCTCATACACAAAACCTACCTGAAAGAGAAAGTACGGAACCAGAATTACCAAAAGAAGAATTGGCACAATCACTTCTCTCTTCCGTTTGCTAACAATCTTTACGATTGTTTCGGCACCTAATATGCAAAGAGGTGCCAAAAAGAACAACAATATGTGATAAAATCGTGTCATGTTCATAGTATCTGCTAAGCTTGGAACCAATATGAGCGCAGCCAAAAGCGTCACTGAGAACAAGGTAAGTAAGAAGTATTCCATAACAAAACGGGTTTTAATTCGTTTTGTGACAACTCCAACGAAGCCAACAACAATAAGGGCTTGCGTAAGATACGCAAATATTCTACTAATCATATTCCAAATAGTTGGTGGTGCCTCCATTCCCAAACCTCTCAATACTGCTTGCTCTCGTGCTGCTAGGTTGAAAAATTCGCTTAACTGACTGTAAACATGTTCTCCAAAGTTTGAGAAAGCGTCAAAAACTGCTGAACTTGATGTATATAGATACCAAGAAAACATTATCGCAAAAAAGCAAATAACCATAGTTAAAGTTATGTTTCGACTAGGCTTTTTCAGAACAATTAAGGAAATTAAAACAAAAGAGATGAGGAACAGAAAGATTTCTGCTATAGCATAATGCGATACTACTAAGGCAAAGCCAAAAATCAAGAAACATAGCGTTTTGTTTATAGGTCTTAGCTTTTTGTTCAAAATCACAAGTAACAGCAAGACAAAGAACAGCTCACCAATCATCTGTTTGTTTAACCCTAACAATTCAGTATAGAAAACAGCATATGCCATGAAAAGAAAAGCAGAAATAAACGCGTACTTGGCACTTATGATTTTGCTCCAGATCTTATATAAGCCTAATGGTACTAGAGCGAAAAATAATGGATACAAAGCCTTAAACGCCCATATAATGTCCAAATTCAGTATTTTTGTGTAAATTGATGGAAGAATAGTAACGCTCAACATCCCGTAGGTTCTTCCGATGCTTAAATCCCCCGGATAGGGATTCATTGGGTTCCAATGTGCGTTATTCTCGACAATTTTGAAAGCGAACACTTCGCCTCCAATGTCGGATCCAAAGCTAATCATAAGATTAGATATAAGCGCAGAATGATAAAGAAGAGAGATTGCAATCATAACTACCGCAAGAGGATAAAACTTTGAAGGCAAAAATCTCTTTGAAAGAATCCCAACAGCGAACAACAAGGCTATTGTTATTATCGTGAAGAGTAATATCAGATTGCTTTCAAAAATTTTTACCCACGTCGTTCCTATAATGCTTAGAATCGGAAGACAGAGAAAGAGCAACGCTAAAGGAGATTTTCCGACAAGTTCGCTCTTCCAGATTGCTACATCTTCGCCTTTTAAATAGACTAAAACTGCGCCTATCAAGGTTAGGCTACTTAAAATTATTGTTAAGGGTATTAGCGAAAGAGGTTGCGAAATTCCGATTAAGGAATAGAACACGTCTATAAGAAGGCCACCAAACATAAGAAAAGCTATACTGAGCCCTACCGAGAATAGAAGAGTTTCTATCCAGTCAAGCTCATGCAATTTCAGCAACTTGACAACGATGAAACCTGGAACGAATGTGAAATAAACAAATCCGACAACCTGTCTGGCAATCGGTACGTCAAAGAAAACTGTGACGTATAGCATAACCTGTAAAAATAGCACGGTCGCTAAGAAAACTCTGGGTTTAAATGTAGTTACCGTAGAATTCATTTAATAGACCTTCATTAATTCTTTTGTATAATTCGATTGGCGTATTGTTGTTACGAAAAATACAAGTTGCAGAAACACCAAAGTGAAAATGAACTAGGTGGATTTGAAAACGCAAAGTTTTGACTCCATTTCTAAACTCTTCGATTTGTATTAGTAAAGAATAGTTAGTATTAGAAGTTCATTTATTTTGTCATAATACAAAAAACTTATACCGCTACGTTCGCTCTTGTATTTGTGATGAACACTTTCGCAATAAAAGCTATATTGAATGATTTAAGTTTGATTTGTAGGTGAAATGAATGCGAAGTCCGCGGGGCTACATCATAGTTCTTGTTGTCATAATGATTGTTGAAATCGCGAGTATCTCAATAACATATTCATTATTGACGAGTAGTGTAATAATAGGCAATTCTGGGCAAGTAACGACATCTTCATCTCTACGCACTGAAGGACGCTGGATAAAAGACGCAGACGGAAATACCTTGATACTTAAAGGAGTCTGGAAAGCAGAATACGCAGATTCATGTGTTGGTTGGTGGGGCAATGACCCATACAACTGGAATGAGGCTGCTGTAAGAGCGGACATGCAGAATCTTAGGGATGTTTGGCATGTTAACTGTTTAAACACTTTCATTTGGGGTAATTGGTGGGAAGGCGATTTAGCAGTTACTTTAGGTGGTGGCACTACAAGCCATCATTACCGTTGGGTTTTGAAAGAAACTGCGCGGTTGGCAGCAGAATACGGGTTATATTTCCAGATTCGACTATGGGAACCCTCAACAACGGAAGGCAGCGTTGACCAACCTTACTATCCATATAGCAATTATTGGACCGAACAACAATTCACCGATTTCTGGGTTAGCGTTGCAAACGAAATGAAGGCTTACCCGAATGTTCTCCTATGTCTGTATGATGAGCCAGTCCATGGAGAAACAGATTGGTTTAGAGTAGCCAATAACACCATTTTTGCCATACGCGCAACTGGATGTGAGAACCTGATAGTTAACCATTTAGATTATTGCGGTGACTGCATGTGGATGGAAAGGTGGGTTCAAGCTGGCTACCCAACTCATAACATTGTTTTCAGCAATCACATATACCGTTTTCATGGCACTTATGCTTATGACCCCAACTCAGCGACTGATTACCAATATATTCTGAGTTTTCTCTCTGACAAACCAAGCGCGACGAGATACACTGGCGCGGGCTACAAGTACATCACAGATACATACAACATCCCAATATGGGTCTCAGAAATTGGCGCTTATAACGGAGCAACCAACGACGCTGAGTACACTTACTTCAATAACACTCTTCATGCACTGAATGAATTGCAATTGGGCTATTGCGCTTACCAGTGGTTCCGTAGCAGTTTGCCTTGGTATGTTGGTTATCGCATGCCTAACCGTGTCGGGCAAGCACTCATAGACGCCATAATGTCAGGATAAAAGAAGATGTTTTCAGTTAAAGGTAGCTTAGTCGGCGTGAAATTCACTTTACAGTATTTCCATTTGTATATTTTCTCAGGCAGTCGTAAGACATAAGATTTATTACAAACTTCGCCACATGTTCATATGAAGAGCATGTGAACAGCATGACATGCAATCGAAACATTTTAACCCTTACACCACACAAAATAAAAGTGAGAGCAAGAGAAATGCAAAACAAAGTTTACGCGCTACTCATAATTCTGGCGATACTTGCAGGGAGCCTCTTCCTATCTCCTGCGATCTCTGTGTTAATGAAGAGCGTTACTATAGGGAATAGTGGTCAAATATCAATTTCAACTACACCCTCAAATAGAACCGCTGCAAGTGGACGCTGGCAAGACATTCAAGCCGCAGTGAACCAAGTTGCCAGTGCTGGGGGTGGTAATGTGTATGTTCCAGAGGGCACTTTCAATTTTGTAGAAGTCGGCGAAAGCTGGACAGGTGCTAGAGTTGTTATTCCTGCAGGAGTGAACGTTTATGGAGCACCAACGGAAAGAGATGTTAATAATCAGGTGGTAGAGTGGAGAACGATTCTTCGAATCCCTTGGGGAGATTTTGGGACTTGGGCATCTGTTCCAGTTATGTTTCGAATTGTAGGCAACGGCGACCCCAATAAACCTTCACAGTTTTCAGACATCAAAATTGTTGGTTTTAGGTCAATCGATTCTTCTGCCGCTGACAGAGTGGCTAACATTCAGCAAATCCTTCGTATCGACAATACCCGTGACTTCAGAGTAGACCATTGCGCTTTCGAAAATTTTGCTTACGGTATTACAACATGGGGTTTTCAATGTAATGGAGTCATTGACCACAACAGAATCTACAATACTAACGGTATTTCGGTTTTGACAGGTTATACCAACGGCAATATAATGTATGGTATTCAGGTCGGGCGTGACTACTATTCAACAGGCTACGGCTACGAACCGCTTATGAGTGTTCTTGGGAAATACACGGACCATTCAATTTACATAGAAGACAATTACTTCAGCAAGTTTCGACATAATGTAGCCTCTAATCATGGTGCACACTATGTTTTCCGCTACAATACCATAGACCAAGACTTTGGTGACTTTTCTTTGGACATGCATGGACTTCGAGACGAAGGGGATAATAGGTGGGGTACAAGAGCAGCAGAATTTTACGAGAATACGCTTACAAATGCGGAAGTATTTCGTATTTTGCAGACTGGTGGTAGCAGTGGAGTTTGGTTCAACAACTACATTGACGATTCTTACCGTGCAATAACATTATACGCAGAAGACTACATACCGAGCGATACCTGGCATTTAAAGGATTTCTACATGTGGAGCGCTAAAGGCGCAACACCAACATTATACTATTCAAATGGCGAGATTGACCCTAGCCGAAACGTAGTTGCAGACTGGGCACGCCAAACTGGAAATCCCGCTGATCCCAATTACCCAAATGTGAACCCATCATGGTCAATTGCAGGCTACCGACCGTATCCTTATCCTCATCCTCTGGCGCTCACGTAATAACTGCAAATGAAAGTTCTGCGTGCACATTTAGGGGTTTAATGAGACGGGTGTCTTCTCAACCAAAGATTTTTCGATGCATTCAAGAAGGTTTATGGTCCTTCTTCCTTCTTCAGGTGAAACAGGCGGCGGAAGGTCATTTTCAATGCTATTGACAAAGTTACTTATTAGTGTGAAATGCGGAATCAATTTTTTCCTGAAGATGTAGTTTGTGCCAAACTTGGCCCATTTTCTCAAAATTCGTTTTTTATCGATGAGAATGTGGCGAAATACTCCTCCCACATTAAAAGGTGGTTCAGCTAAATTTTGCAGTAAATAGTCGAAGTCCCGATAAATCTGAAGACGTTTCCCTTCAGAGTCACAAAGTTCATATATTATCTCAGTCTCCTTTTGCATCCAATAAAGTTCGATTACTCCAAATCGTTCAGTTTCCGTACGCAAGAGAACCGCGAAGTTGTCGTAGACTGGATATTTCGCCTTCCCACCTACTGCACAAACCTCAACAATATCAGGTAGGAAATGTAATTGGAGATACGCAAGGTGGCAACAAACTTCCCAGATTATTCCCCTTTGTTGAGGCGTAACCATCCAGTCCGCTGCAAATCCTTGAGCCTTGAGCAAATCAAAACTTTCTTTTTGGGAAGTCCTAAAAGACAGCAGGTTATATACGCCTTTATTTATCAGTGACTTAGCTTCTTGAATTGATGGGAGAAATATTTGGTTGTGTCCCACACAGAGTTTGCTTCCATATTTTCTTGACTCATTTATCATCTTCTGACAATCGGATGTGTTTATAGCCATGGGCTTCTCTACAATAACGGCAGACACTGCCTTGGCAGCATCGCAGGCGATGCGTGCATGAGTTGAAACCGGAGTGCAGATATCTACCAAATCCAGATCTTTTACTTCAAAGAGATCTTCATATTTCTGAAATACTTTACCTATTTTAAATTCTTGGGCGAGAGATTTCGCATGGTCCATATTCAGATCACAAACGCCAACTACATCAACATTTTTCATACTTTTGTAAACTCGCATATGAAGCTTCGAAATTCCACCACAGCCGATTAAACCAACGTTCATAGTTTATCACTTCGACAAGAATTAGGAGTAGAACATGTGTTTTTAGCTTTACGCGTCTTAACGGTTTTACACTGTTCGTGGATCCATGCTACCTTTTAGATATCCTAAAATCCACGCGCTTCTTTTAAAAACATAATGAAGAGGCAACAAGAAAACTACTTTCTTATGCGTTAATTTATATGCTCTTGGAATACGCAATAGTTCGGTAATGATGGCCACCGGAGGCAAAAACCGATAGAGCTTAAAAACATCTTTGTTGCTTGAGAGAACAGAATGAAATCCAAAACCGTGCCAAAAATATTCATCCCAAAGATGTCTCCAAGTATTCCTTCGCTTTTCGAAAAAAGTTGCCATTGTGACATAAATTTTCCAACCTGCTAATTTAATTCGATATTCTGCATCCACATCTTCGCCAGCCCCCTGGATAGTCTTCTTAAACCCGCCAACCTGTCTAATTGCCAGAGTTCTATAAATACACCCAGATGTCCCATGACATTTTGAATTTGATTCACCTTCAACCATAGTGCTGATTAAAAATTCAGTGTTTTCAAGCATCGAAACTAATTTTTCATCAACACTCTTTAGCCCATATTTGCCTTTACCAATGCCAACATTAGAATTGCGATCCATAAAGTCCACTTGTTGTCTTATAAAGTCCTTCGAAAGAACCATGTCGCCATCAACCCAAACTATGTATTCACCAAGCGCACTATCTACCACAATCTGTCTAGCCGCGCCTAGGCCTTCATTCTCATAGAATATTCTACTCTTAATTTGATTTCCAAGGTTTTTCTCAATTATTTTCAAAGTGTTATCTTCACTGTAGCCGTCTACTATTATTATCTCCATTAACTCATGCGGAAAATCTTGATTAATCACGCTTTTTGTGGCTGCTCCGACTGTTGCCTCTGAATTTCGGACACATATACCTATAGTAACTTTGAAAACGTAAAGAGCTGGGATAAAGTTCATTCTCGAAAACCTTAATTCAGAATTGTACAGGAAGGAAACATAGATAAACTAATGCATCATCACGATTTGGGTTGAAAAGAACGCCTATGACTTTCAATGAACCCCAAATAGTAAGAGATCATTTTAAAAGCATATTGAAAAGGCAATAGGAAAGATTGTTTATCATGGGTTTTTTTGAAAATAATTGAGGCATGCTTAACACCTGCTAAGAAAGCCACAGGAGGCAGCATTCTGTAATGCTTAAGTAAACCCTTGTTCTTGTGAAGGAAATAATGGGTGAAATATCCTCGACGCCAATATCTAGTCCACAGATTCGCCCAAGATATATCGCGCCTTTCATAATCTGAGAATGTAACGTTGGTGGTGCTTAGTACCCAACCTGCCGTCCTTATTCTTAGCTCCATATCAAAATCTTCGCCGTAACCTCGCATATTTTCATCAAACCCGCCATTTTCCATAATTGCCTCAATTCGATAGATGGATCCGCCTGTTCCAAGTGCCTTAGAACTATTCTTTTCAGCTGTGTAATCAACCAATCTACTTGCAGCGCGTGCGTATGTTTCTAAAGTCGCAAGCAGGTTTCCTCCAGAGTCTAGGCTTTGAACTCCCTTAGTAATTCCTACTTCAGGATGGTTCTCCATAAACTCTACTAGTTTTCTAACAAAATCCTTTGAAATGACCATGTCACCATCAACCCAAAGAATGTAATCACCATCAGCATTGGTAACCACCATATTCCTTGCATGACCCAATCCTTTCCACGTAGAGTGAAAGATTTTTACAGGCATATTAACCTCAGAAGCATGCATTCGAATTAATGACAACGTTCTGTCCTCACTACCATCATCAACAAAAATTACTTCTAAAAGTTCATGTGGATAACTCTGCTCCACAATGCTATCTATAGCCGCTCCAATAAATTCTGCGCCATTTTTCACACAAACCCCTATAGTTACTTCAGACTTATTGCAAACGGCACTTCTCTTGTTGTTATCCACGGTGGAAACACCAAAACTAAAGGCATCTAATTATCAGGTTCATAAGAGTTCAGGTGACTTTTGATAAACCCTACATACCAAGCCATTGTCTTAAAAAATTGCTCGATGGGCAATAGAAAAGCCAATTTTCGGCTAGTTAGTCGGAAAAGTTTAGAAGAACTGAGAAAACCAGCTACAAATGCAGCAACTGGAAACATTCGATAGTGCTTAAGTAAACCACTATTCTTGTGGAGGAAATAGTGGGAATAGTACCCTCTAATAAAATATTTTCGCCATAAATTACTCCAAGTCAATCCAAGCCATTCATAATCAAAAAACTCAGCGTCAACAGTAAACAAAGACCAGCCGGCATCTCTGACTCTGATTTCAAGATCCCAATCCTCGCCATAACCTCTCAAATCCTCAGCAAATCCGCCCACTTGCTTAATAGCTTCAATCCTATAAATGGAACCACCTGTTCCTAGGGTTTTGCTCCGTGCTTCTTCAGATTGATAATTGACCATTCTACTAGCAGCTCGTGAGTAAGTTTCTAAAGTTGAGAGCGAATCGGCTGCGGATTGCAGGCTTTGTTTCCCCTTGGCGATTCCTATTTTGGGATATTTTTCCATAAACTCTACTAGCGTCTTCACGTAGTCCTTTGAAAGAAACATGTCGCCGTCGACCCACAAAACGTATTTCCCGCTAGCATTGGCAACAACAATGTTTCTCGCATGTCCCAAACCTTTCCAAGAGGTATGAAAAACTTTGGCAGCTATCTTAATTTTTGGAATGTATCCTTGAATAATTTCTAAAGTTTTATCTTTGCTACCATCATCTACAAAAATCAACTCCATATGTTTGCGAGGAAAAGTTTGTTCAAGAACACTGTCAATGGTCCTTGTTAGGTAATCTTCGCAGTTTTTAACACAAATGCCTATAGTTACTTTTGGCGTCATTAAGCAAATCCTCATTTTTCGCATCAAGAGACTTTAAAATATTAGATGACTTTTTTATTACAATCTTAATTCACAGAAGATTATGTTGTTCTAACAGTTCAGGGGTAAATAGATGTCTGTCCAGAGGCTGTTTCCACATCAAAAAGTTCTTTCTAAACATAACTGCGAGGACACTGAAGAATAGAATAGCATAGCTTTGGAAAACCTCAATTAACAAAGACCTAATTTTAGGAATTAAAAGTAAAAACATAAACAAGGCTAGGTAGGGATAAACAATGACGGAAGCAACTGTTAAGACTAAAAAAGCAACAAAAAAGAATGGACAAAACAGATAAACGAGTATATTGGCTAAGATAACTCTCTTACCAGACTGAATGCGCCCTCTTAAAAAGAGGCCCAGGTATTTACCAAAAACTCTCACTAGCTGGTTTGCACGCCGAATTTTAATTCCCAATCGCTCCTTCCACATCACTGGAAAAGTTGTGAAAAAAGCCGCTTCAGGGACAAAAAGAGCACTATGTGAACTTTCAGCCAATTTTATTACTGTACCGCAGTCATCAGACCCTGTCTTGTAAGGATCGAAAGAGTGGAGCAGGGTTTTTCTATAAGCACTGAAGCCTCCTTCAAAAAGGGGTGTAAAACCTTTTTTTGATTCGCCAAGCTTTATCAAATTCATTGATTTCAAGTAATGTTCTTCGTTTTCAACTACTTTTGAAGATTGCTGATTTAACAATAGCTTGGGACCAGAAATTGCGCCTACCTTTGGGTCAGAGAGGTACGGGACGGATTTCCATAATATGTCACTTGGATAGAAGCAATCAGCGTCAGAAACTATAACTAATTCTCCTTTAGCGTAATTTAAAGCGGAGTCCAACGCAGCAGATTTACCCTCTCTTTTACTTTCCTTCAATACTTTGATGTTAAGTTCTGGATGCTGCTTAACAAACTCATTCACCAAATCTACGGTATGATCATTTGAATTGCTGTCTACGACAACAATTTGAATCAAATCTTTTGGATAATCAAGTTTATTCAGATTTTTGAGTTTGAAGTGGATAGTATGTGATTCGTTATAGGTGGGAACTAGAAAAGTAACTGTTGGGAAGTAACTGTTGTTAATTTTCAGTTTCCAAGGTTTGGCGGCAGCTCGGCGCATTAAAAGAAAATTCAAACCCAAGACACCGAGAGATAAAATGCAAAAGGTAAGCCACAATAAAAGTATTGCAACCATAATTATCACTTGAGAATCGCCAAATAACAGTCAGGGTTCAATTTTTCACCAAAATAGACGGCTTTACAGGTCGTCGCCTATGTTTTAGCCATCCCAGCGGCAAGAACAAGGAACATTTGTGTGTTCTCACCCGCGGAAATAATTTGTTCACTTTTAAACAAGGCAATTTAAAAATTTTTAATGTTTGGAAAATCCATAGAACCAAGCAAACATTTTGAAACTAAAGTGGAAAGGTAACAGAAGAGCAATTTTCAATTTTGTTTTCCTGTAACCTCTAATAGCGTACATAACTGCTATAAAAAAACTTGAAATCGGATTCATCCTGTAGAGAGAAAAAAACCGAGGATTTTTTTCATACAGATATCTACTGTGAAACCCACGATTAACATATCTTCGCCATAGGTCACCCCAAGTGGAGATGCTTCTATGCATTTCATAAAACATAGCTTTACCAGTGATAATAGTCCATCCTGCTTGCCTAATTCTTCTGGCCATATCGATATCTTCTCCAAGACCCCTAATTTTTTCGTCAAAACCGCCCACCGCCTTGACAGGCATCACTCGGTAGGTAGCTCCACAAGTTCCAGGCAGTTTGGAAGGTTTAGTCCAATCTTGGCAAGAATGCTCAACTACAGCAGGAAGAAGTTCAAGTAAAAGCACTGTGTTACGCTTTTCCCGAAGTTCTAACTGTGCGATAGCAATTCCAGCTTGTGGATTCTTCTCCATCAAAGAAACCTGTTTTTTCACAAATTCTTTTTCAATAGTTTGGTCACTGTCTAACCAAACAATATACTCACCCTTTGCGTTGTTAACCACTGTGTTTCTAGCCTTGCCTATACCTTTCCAAGTACTAGAAAAGATGCGCACTGCAATATCGGTGTTTGAAGCGTATTGCTGCATTAATTTCAGAGTCTTATCTTCGCTACCATCATCAACCAAAATAAGTTCAAGAAGATGATGAGGATAATCTTGCGAGATAGCACTTTCGATAGCGGCGCTAATAGTTTTCTCTGCGTTCTTTGCGCATATACCAATTGTGACCCTAGGCGCCATTGTATATACCTCAACACTGCATAGCAAAGTGCAAATTATATGCGATTTTTATTAGGAACCAAGTTAATTTTGATTAGTGAAAGTTTTGAGGGATTCCACAAGAGAATGAGTGATGTAGTGTAGATTCGTTTCTGTTATGCCCAAATGTAAGGGCAAACATAAAACTCGCCTTAGCACCTTCTCAGCCACGGGTAAATCACCTTCTCGCGTTCCAAAACGTTCCATATAAAAAGGATGGAGATGACAAGGAGGATAGTATATGTGTCCAGTTTCTATCCCATATTCTCTACTAAGCATAGTCGCCAGCTTTTCTCTCTCAATGCCTTCGTCGAGTTTTAATGGATACTTGTAATAGCTGTGTCGTAGGTTAGTGGGTGTTTGAAACAGGGAGATGACACCTACGTTTCCCAAAGCAGCAGTATAATATTCTGCAATTTCATTGCGTCTTTTCACAAATTGTTCCAGATGCTCCAGTTGATGCTTTCCCACTATAGCTGCAATTTCGCTTAGGCGCCATTCGTGACCTAACATTATCATTTGCCCTTGAGAGTTTTGTCCATGTGTCCGCATTAAACGGGCAGCTTCAGCCAAATTTGAATCATCTGTAGTTATCATTCCGCCTAGACCAGAAGTCATTACTTTTGTGGGATAAAAGGAAAAACATCCGGCATCGCCTAACGCTCCTGCCATTTTTCCGTTAATCATAGCACCATGCGCATGTGCAGCATCCTCTAAAAGGAACAAATCATGTTCTTTGCAAAGTCGTATTAGCTCATCCATTTGGGGACATATGAGACCTGCAAGGTGAACTACGATTACCCCCGCAGTTCGAGAAGAAAGCTTTTTTTGAACATCATCTGGATCTATGCATAAAGTGTCTTCTCTAATATCAGCAAAAACGGGTTTACCACCTGCAAATATGACAGAATTTGGTGTCGCCACAAATGTGTTGGTGGGAATGATAACCTCTCGACCTTTCAGTTCGAAGTGCCTAAGGGCAATTTCAAGGGCTGCTGTTGCCGAACTAACCGCTATGGCATGTTTAACCTTTACGTAATCAGCGAACCTGCTCTCAAATTCCTTAACATGTGGTCCATCAGTCAACACTCCATTTTTCAGCGTTGACGCCATTTCAGCTAAAATTTCGTCAATACTTCGTTCATCAAAAAACGGAAAAGCAGACTTTATCATGGTTTTGTCAATCATTCAACGCACCTCATTAATTGCATGTCTGCAGACCGCCACATTTTCCCACCAGTCCAAAAAAGATAGTCCACCGCAGAAAGATTAGGGACAAACTCTCCAGCCAATTGAGGATACACTGGACATCGAAAATCCTGAAAAACCACTTTGATTCCTTCTTCTTCAAATCTTTGAAGATTCAAATAGTCACGAGCACCCACTCCGGAGAGAAGTGTAGTCGCTCCAAGCGCTTTGCATTGAGCGAGCACCAACTCGCTCTTCTGCCCAGAAACATCAAGAGAAGAAGCCATTACCAAAGGTTTGTTTATGCTAAAAAACTTCATTAATCCTTTTATTAAATGCATGTTAAGATCGATAAGCCGCATCCACTTTCGATTGTAAGTTTGCTCGAAAAAATCGCTAAATTTCTCCCAAAAAGGCGCTCGCGAATAATTATGCTTCAACGTGAGCCAATGTTGCTTTGCCCAGTCAAGCTCTGCCTTATTAGCTATCACTATTTCATTGATCGGCAACAATCTTCCAGCGTGCTCCACTGGAACAGTTAACCATTTAGCACCTTGAAACGTTTTGATCTTGTTTCTATTTGTAAAACCGTGCTTTTCAAACTGAACACAATCTTCGACGATGAAAACATCGCATTGAAGCATTTTATCGAAGAAACCCAGCCAAGGCAAATAATTTGGCTGATGCCCTGAGACAATCATCCAAATACCTCTGAAACGGTTACCCTGAACTCACATTTCTAAATACTTCACAACTTCAAAAGCCTCAGCTACACGAACGCCAACTTGACTTCCCCTGAAAGAAGCCAAGTTAATCATTGACTCATACGCCAAATACCTCTTCGCCTTCTGAGAAACATGACACTGTAAAGCCTCCCACTTCTTCTCAACGCAACATGATATGTCTACGAAATAAGTTGGAGCGTATGCGGCAGGTCTCACCCTGGGAGTTTCGTAGGCAAGAATCTTCGGAACATTCCTAAACGCCGAGATAGAAAGCCAACCCACCTGCCTATGATCCTGATGAGTATCATTAATCGTGTGAGTCAACACCGTATCAGGATTATTTTTAAGGCAAAGCTGCTCCAAAAAATCAATAGCTTCATGAGAATCAGGCAGTTCAGTATCGGGGAAACTTCCAAAATGAACTTCGTTTACACCTAAAATACGTAGCGCCTTTATGCTTTCCTTCGTTCTAACCTCCGTGTCGCCACTTTTTTCGCCCTTAGTCAAAAAAACCGCAACAACCTTCGTTCCTTTCTCAGATACTTTATATAATGTTCCTCCACAGCCTAATTCTATGTCGTCGGGATGTGCGCCTACTGCAAATATTACGTTCGATTTCATGACCAAACCAACACCACCCAAACTGAACTTTCCTTTATTAAAATCATTGCATTGAATTAATATAATGATATTTCTGATTTCTTAATATTATATACTTGTAACACAATCAGCATCCAAAGCGCTTTTGAAAAGGCTGAAAGTCTCTTTCGCATGCTTTTCTTTAGACACACCCACGGCGATACCTCTGATATTAGGTAGCCCTGCAATGTATTTGGCTGCTTCTTCTGGACGAATATATCCTGCCGCGAGTATACTTATAGCAATTACGACAGGCTCAGGGATTACGCTCAGAGCTTTTTCACATTCCTCAACGGAAGGACTCATTTGGAACCCAACT
>Ga0153916_10000830_pt1 | contig 21485 bp, 26 predicted proteins | sample Opewatmetagenome_FD_109642 | JGI IMG/M metagenome (GOLD analysis project Ga0153916, IMG submission 109642) | Freshwater wetland microbial communities from Ohio, USA - Open water 3 Core 3 Depth 4 metaG | ecosystem: Environmental > Aquatic > Freshwater > Wetlands | place: USA: Ohio, Lake Erie...
GGGACGCCGAGGTGCCCGCATATCTCTTCGGCAAGTACAGAATGAGCGCTACCGGTGAAGACCGCGATCTCGCCCATCGATGCGCCTCAAGATTGGTCGACGATGACCGGCAGCTACCTGAGGGTGGCCTCGATGTCCAGGCACACGTTCGAACGCTGCCCTTCAATGCGTGGCGTGGCCATTTGTGCCGATCCCCGGGGCCATCAGGCTCCATGCGGCGCCAGCTCGGGTTCGGCTGTCCGCCGACCGAGCGGCGGCAGGCGCAGGATCAGCGCGGTCTGAGGCGGGCCCCCGAGATCGGCGGCCCGCCCCTTAAGCCTAGGTCGAGACGTCCAGTTCGCCACCCTTGATCTTGCTCTCGCGGGTCGCGTCGCGGCCGCTCGAGCCGGAGTCCAGGTTAGCCAGGGCGCCGCCGAAGACGACGGCCTCGCCATGGGCCTTGGCCTGCGGCGCGTTCGCCCGGAAGGGGCCGTCCTCGGGATGGGCCGGATCGACGTTGCGCTGAGCGTTGGCGGCGTCGGCGTAGGTACTACAGAGGTAGCCTTTGATGAGTTCCATCAGGCTCTCCAGTCAGCAGGCGGGTTTCGCCGACTGCAGTTTAGTACAGCCATGGTTTGCGGACGGTTACGGCTCGGCGCTTTTCTCGACCAGAAGTTGGGCGAGGCGCGCCCTGAGCTTCGCATCGTCCTTCAATTCACACTCCCAGAGGGTCTCGACTCGCCAGCCGGACGCCGCCAGGGCCTCTTCGGCGCGGGCGTCGCGGGCGCGGTTGCGCTCGACCTTGCCGATCCAGTAGTCGCGGTTGGCCTTGGGAACCCGCGCCCCGCGGGCGCAGTCGTGGCCGTGCCAGAAGCAACCGTGGACGAAGATCGCCAGCCTGCGGCCCGGCAGGACGATGTCCGGCGAGCCCGGCAGGTCGCGGCGGTGCAGGCGGTAGCGCGCCCCCAGGCCCCAGAGCAGGCGGCGCACCTTGAGCTCGGCCGAGGTGTCGCGCCCCTTCACCTTGCGCATCACCGCCGAGCGGGTCGCGGCGTCGAAGACGTCGCTTCCGCCGGCGGGGCGCTCAGTCACAGCCCCTCGAACAGCGCCGTCGAGAGGTAGCGTTCCGCGAAGCTCGGGATGATGGCGACGATGGTCTTGCCCGCCGCCTCGTCGCGCGAGGCCACGTCGAAGGCCGCCGTCAGCGCCGCGCCCGAGGAAATGCCCACAGGAACGCCCTCCTCGCGGGCGATGCGGCGCGCCATGGAGAAGCTGTCGTCGTTGGAGACCTGGATGATCTCGTCGATGACGCCGCGATCGAGGATCGAGGGCACGAAGCCCGCGCCGATGCCCTGGATCTTGTGCGGGCCCGGCTGGCCGCCCGACAGCACCGGGGAGGCCTCGGGCTCCACCGCGACCATCTTCACGGACGGCTTCCTGGCCTTCAGCACCTGGCCGACGCCGGTGATCGTGCCGCCGGTGCCGACGCCGCTGATCACGTAGTCGACGGCGCCCTGGGTGTCGTTCCAGATCTCCTCGGCGGTGGAGACCCGGTGGACCAGGGGGTTGGCCTCGTTGTCGAACTGCTGGGGCATCACCGCGCCGGGCGTGGCCTCCACCAGTTCTCGGGCGCGGGCCACCGCGCCGGCCATGCCGCGCTCGGCCGGGGTCAGGTCGAGCTTGGCGCCCAGGATCAGCAGCATCTTGCGCCGCTCGATCGACATGCTCTCCGGCATGACCAGGGTCAGCGGATAGCCCTTGGCGGCGGCCACGAAGGCCAGCGCGATGCCGGTGTTGCCGCTGGTCGGCTCGACGATGCTGGAGCCGGGCTTCAGCACGCCCTTCGCCTCGAGATACTCGATCATCGAGGCGCCGATCCGGTCCTTCACCGAGCCGAGCGGGTTGAAGAACTCCAGCTTGGCCAGCACCTCGCCCTTGGGCTTCAGCGCCGCCGTCAGCCGCGGGAGGCGGATGAGCGGGGTGTCGCCGATGGTGTCGATGACGGAGTCGTAGATCTTGCCGCGGCCTGCACGCTTGAAGTGGGCGGCGTCGTAGGCTTTGTCGGGTGTGGCGTCCATGACGGACCTCTGCTTTCGGAATTGCCCTTCCGGCGCGAACCTAAGCCTTCCCGGCGGTTTTGAAAGGGGGCTTATTCGGCCGCGAGCACGGCCGGACCGTCGGCGAGCAGGGGTTCGAGGATGCGGGCGGCCAGCCAGCGGACCACCGGCACGGCCACGCCGTCGCCCATGACATGCAGGCCGGCGGTCGCCGCCCGCGGCAGCAGGTAGCTGTCGGGCAGACCCATCAGCCGCGCGCCCTCCCGCGCCGAGATCAGCCGCGTGCGCACCTGACCGTCGTCGACCACCACCAGGGTCTGGCGCGACGAGCCGCCGCGAGGGGTGCGCAGGCAGCCCGCGAGGCCGTCGAAGCGCACCTCGGCCCGCTGGACGCGGACGCCGTTCTCCACCCGCATCCGCCGATAGAGCGCGCCCACCGCGCGGCCGCCCTGGCGGCGCAGACGCTCCAGCCGCTCGCGGTGCAGGGGCGCCATCAGGGCCAGGAGACGGGCCGTCAGCGCCGGCGCGTGCCACTCCCCGTGGGTCTCGGTCAGGCTGGCCAGATCGGCGTTGGGCGCGGGCGGAGCCTCGCCGCGCCACCAGATCCAGCGCTCGGCCAGCTCCGGCGGCAGCCGATCCTTCGCCTCGCGAACCTGCCGGGTCTGGAAGGCGCCCTCGCCGGTCAGCCCGGTGGGCGGATCGCCGCGCGTGGCGATGACGAACACGCGGGGCCGCGACTGCGGCAGGAAGGCCGCCGCGTCGATCTCCAACGCGCCGAAGCGGTAGCCTTCCCGGGCCAAGGCGGCGCAGAGCGCGGTGAAGTCCGCCCCGCCGTGCGAGGTCAGCAGGCCGGTCACGTTCTCGATGACGATCGTCCGCGGCGCCCGTCCCTCGCGGTTCAGCGCCTCCATCAACCGCCAGAAGCCGAAGAAGGCCGAGGAGCGTCCGCCCGCGAGCCCCGCCCGCGCGCCGGCCAGGCTGAAATCCTGACAGGGCGAGGAGGCCCAGGCGAGGTCCGCCCGCCCCGGAAGGTCGCCCGCCTCGAGCTTCCAGACGTCGCCCTCGCGAAAGTGATCGGCCGCATCGGCGAAGTTCGCACGATAGGTCTGGGCCTTCAGCGGGTCGAAATCGTTGGCGAAAAGGCATCGCCACGCCTCGCCCAGGCCCAGGCGGGCCATGCCGCCGCCGGCGAAGAACTCGTAAAAAGTGGAGGGCGCCGGGCGACTCATCAGGCTAGGAGACTAGAGCGTGACAGCCGAAAGTGGACCCCGGTTTCGGCGACCGTCACGCTCTTAGTTTTGAGGTGGAGCCCTTCCCATCCCTGCGAGTTCGGCCACTCGAAGGGCAAGGGCTCCGGCCCGCTGCGGCGTCAGTGAAAGGAGTAGCTCTTGCGTCTTGCGACCGCAGGAATATCGGGTCTTGTGGCGCTGCTCCTCGCCGGCGCTTGCCAGCCTGGGCCGCCCGACAGCTCGACCGCCAAGCCTCCGGCCGCCGCGCCCACGTCGCGGGCGGCCATCGGACCCGGCCCGACGCCCCCGCCGGCCTTCCAGGGCGAATTCGACCTGCGCGGAACCGACCCGCTCTGGGTGGTGAACGTGCGGTCGCGCGAGATCACGGTGATGCGGCCAGACCACCCGACGCTGAAGGCGCCCAACTACGGACCGCGCATGGCCGGCCCCCAGGCCGTCTGGGCCACCCTGGCCGGTGAAGAGCCCATCATCATCGCCATGGTCGAGCAGGCATGTTCCGACGGCGCGTCCGACTACACCTATGCGGCCGAACTGCAGATCGACAACGGGACCTTCGGCGGCTGCGCCACGCGGGCCGCGGGAAAGTAGCCGCAGGCGTCAGCCCACTTCGAGCAGTTCGCCCGCCAGCGCCTGCTCCATCAGGGCCAGCGTCCGCTCGACGCCGAAGATCGCCACGAAGGAACCGAAGCGCGGCCCCTGGCTCTGGCCCAGCAACACCTCGTAGAGGGCCGTGAACCACAGGCGGAGCGGCTCGAAGCCGGCCGCCTTGCCGGCCTCGAAGACCTCGTTCTGGATCGCCTCGGCGTCGGCGCCTTCCGGCAGGGCCTTCAGCCGGGCCATCAGGTCGATCATCGCCGCGCGCTCGCGCTCGTCGGGCGCGCGGAAGGTCTTCGAGGGCTTCACGAAGTCCTCATAGTAGTTGATCGCATAGCCGGCCAGGCGGTCCAGCAGCGGCTGGCTCTGCGGCGTCGCGCCGGGGATGTAGCGCTCCAGGAACCCCCAGAGAATCTCCTTGTCCGAGGCGTTGGCCGCCGAGACCAGGTTCAGCATCAGGCCGAAGGAGACCGGCGATCCGGTCTCGGGCGGGGCGCCGCGGTGGACGTGCCAGACGGGATTGTCGAGCTGCGGCTCGTTGGCGTTTTCGGCCTTCTTGCGGTTGAAGGCGTCGAGCTGCTGCAGATACTCGTCGGTCGCCTTGGGGGTGACGTCGAAGTAGAGCCGCTTGGCCGACTTGGGCGACTGGAACATGTAGTAGGCCAGGCTCTCGGGCGTGCCGTAGCGCAGCCACTCCTCCATCGAGAAGCCGTTGCCCTTGGTCTTGGAGATCTTCTGGCCGGTCTCGTCGAGGAAGAGCTCGTAGTTGAAGCCCTCGGGCGGAACGCCGCCGAGCACCTTGCAGACCTGGCTGGAGACCTTCACGGAATCGATCAGGTCCTTGCCGGCCATCTCGTAGTCCACGCCCAGCGCCGTCCAGCGCATGGCCCAGTCCGGCTTCCACTGCATCTTCACGCCGCCGCCGGTGACGTGAACCTCGGTCCGCTCGCCGTTGTCGTCCTCGAAGACGATGGTGCCCTTCTCGACGTCGCGTTCGAGGGTGGGAACCTGCAGCACCTTGCCCGTGCGCGGGCTGATCGGCAGGAACGGCGAGTAGGTCGCCTGCCGTTCCGGGCGCAGGGTGGGCAGCATGATCTTCTGGATGGCGTCGAAGCGGGCCAGCGCCATCAGCAGCGTCTGGTCGAATCGGCCGGAGCCGTAGGCCTCGGTCGACGACATAAACTCGTACTCGAAGCCGAAGCTGTCGAGGAAGGCGCGCAGGCGGGCGTTGTTGTGCGCCGCAAAGCTCTCATGCGTGCCGAACGGGTCGCGCACGCGGGTCAGCGGTTTGTCCAGGTCTTCGGCCAGCAGCTCGGCGTTGGGGATGTTGCCCGGAACCTTCCGCATGCCGTCCATGTCGTCGGAGAAGGCGATCAGGCGGGTGGGAAAGGCGTCGTCGGTCAGCGCCCGGAAGGCGGTGCGCACCATGGTCGTGCGCGCCACTTCGCCGAAGGTGCCCACGTGCGGCAGGCCTGACGGGCCATAGCCGGTCTCGAATATCACCGGTTTCTGCAGGGCCTCCAGGGCTCGCACGGCCTCGTCGGCCTTGCCGGCGGCGATGAGGGTCATGGTCAGATCGCGCTCGGCGTCGTCGAGGCGCAGACGGAGCACGCGCGCCAGCAGGGCGCGGGCCTGTTCGAAGGGCCAGCTCTTGGCCTCGCGGGCCTGATGGGAAAGTCCTTGCAGCATGGGCGAGGCGGTAGCGCCCATTCCCCTCCGCCTCAAGCGCGCATTTCACCGCCGCCCGATCCCGCGGCCCTGAATTCGGCCTTGGCAGGCGATCGGCGCGGCTCGCCGGCCGCTACCGGTCTTCGGTCTGCGCCCGCCCGGGAAAGCCCGGCAGGGACCAGCCGAAGAGGATGGCCCCGCCGCGCACGGTCAGCGCCGCGGCGAAGCCCGCCAGACCCGCCGGCAGCGCCGCGATCCCGGCGCTCAGCGCCAGCACATAGACGCTGGCGCCGACCAGGGCCGCGGAGACATAGACCTCGCGCCGCAGCAGCACCGAGGGCTCCTCGGCGAGCACGTCGCGGATGATCCCGCCGAAGGTGGCGGTGAGCACGCCCATGATCACCGCCGGCAGCGGCGGCACGCCCAGGGACATGGCCTTGGCCGCGCCGACCACCGCGTAGGCGGCCATACCCAGGGCGTCGAGCCAGATGAGCAGCCGGGCCCGGAAGCGTCCCGCGCCGAAGCCCCAGACGACGAGGCCGGCCGCCAGACAGGCGACGATGTAGCCGGGCCGCGCCACCCAGAAGACCGGGGCGTCGATCAGCAGGTCGCGCAGGGTGCCGCCGCCCACGCCGGTGACGGCGGCGAAGAAGCCGAAGGTGACGATGTCGTGCTTGCGCCGGGCCGCCGCCAGCGCCCCGGTGGCGCCGAACACGAAGACGGCGGCGAAGTCGAGGATGGTCAGGGTCGTCTGAAAGGCGTCCACGGCGGGCTCCTGCGCGAATCCCCCGACCCTAGCCTCCGCGCGCCGCACCCGCGAGCGCAGGTGACGCCGGCCGCCCGTCCCGCTAGAAGGCGGCCTATGACCGAACCCAAGAAAGGCTGGTTCCAGCGGCTGACGTCGGGCCTGTCGCGCTCGTCGAAGCAGATGACGGAGCAGCTGACCAGCGCCTTCGCCAAGGCGCCCCTCGACCAGGCCAAGCTCGACGAGCTGGAGGAGATGCTGATCGAGGCCGACCTCGGTCCGCATTCCGCCGCCCGCATCACCCAGCGCTTCGGCGCCGAGCGCTTCGGCAAGAGCATCGACGAGACCGAGATCAAGGAAGCGCTGGCCGAGGCCATCGGCGACGAGCTGGCGGCCCGCGTGGGGACCTTCGATCCGCTCTCCGGCCCCAAGCCCTATGTCGTGCTGTTCATCGGGGTGAACGGTTCGGGCAAGACCACGACGCTCGGCAAGATCGCCGCCGACCTGCGCGGGCGCGGCGCCAAGGTGCTGATCGCCGCCGGCGACACCTTCCGCGCCGCGGCGGTGGAGCAGCTGAAGGTCTGGGCCGACCGCGCGGGCGCCGACTTCATCTCCCGCCCGACCGGCTCGGACGCCGCGGGCCTGGCCTTCGACGCCCTGGAGAAAGCCCGGAACGAGCACTACGACGTCCTGCTGATCGACACCGCCGGCCGGCTGCAGAACAAGCAGGGCCTGATGGACGAGCTGCACAAGATCATCCGCGTGCTCCGCAAGCTCGATCCGGACGCGCCCCACGAAACCCTGCTGGTGCTGGACGCCACCGTCGGCCGCAATGCGCTCGCCCAGGAGAACATCTTCGGCAACCAGATCGGGGTCTCGGGCATCGTCATGACCAAGCTCGACGGCACCGCCCGCGGCGGCGTGCTGGTTCCCGTGGCCCAGGCCTCGGACTCGCCGATCAAGCTGATCGGCGTGGGCGAGGGGATCGAGGATCTGCAGCCGTTCAACGCGCGCGCCTTCGCCCGCTCGCTGGTCGGCCTGGAGGAAGCATGAGCCGGCTCCCCCCTCGGGCGCACAAATGGGTGCGGGGCGGCGTGGACTACGGACCGCTGCTGGTCTTCGTCGCTGTCAACTTCGTCACCCACGATCTCATCAAGGCCACCGGCGCCCTGGTGGCGGCCTCGGCGGTGGCGCTGGTCGTCGGCTTCACCGTGGAGCGGCGCATCGCCTGGATGCCGCTGGTCGCCGGCGGGGCGGCCATGGTGTTCGGCGGCCTGACCGTCCTATTCCACGACGAAACCTTCGTGAAGCTGAAGCCCACGGTCATGAACACCGCTTTTGGCGTGATCCTGCTGGGCGGGCTGGTCTTGAAGAAAAACCCGCTGAAGGCGGTGCTTGGCGAGGCGCTGCTGTTGCCCGAGGAAGCCTGGCGCAAGCTCACCCTCCGCTACGGCCTGTTCTTCCTGGCGCTGGCGGCGCTGAACGAGGCGGTCTGGCGCACCCAGCCCAACGACGTGTGGGTGCTGTTCCGATTCCCTGGCCTGATGATCCTGGCCCTGATCTTCTCGTTCACCCAGGCGCCGCTGATAATGAAGTACACGAAGAGCGACGCCGATCCGGGCTCCAAGCCGCCGGAATAGGCGCAACACCGATATCCGACCGTCCACGGACCTTCCGTCGTCAAATCTACGCAATGGGCCTATAGGTTTCCGACCCGAATCCTGAGGGGAGACGGCGATGGCGAAGGACAAGGCCCCGGAACGCTCAGCAGACAGTCCCGGCGTTCCCGCGCTGGACCGGTCGCCGAGCCACCTGCTGCACCGCGTGCTGCAACTGGCGCTCGACGTCTATGCAGAGGAGGTGGGACCGGGGGCGGTGACCCAGCGCCAGTACGCCGTGCTGGCCGCCCTGGAGGCCCGCGAGGGCCTGACCCAGACCGACCTCGTGCGGATCACCGGCATCGACCGCTCGACGCTCGCCGACATGGCCCAGCGGATGATCACCAAGGGGCTGCTGGCGCGCGAACGCTCCGCCGACGACGCACGCGCCAACAACGTGAGCCTCACCGACCAGGGCCGCCAGGTCCTCGAGGAGATCCGTCCAAAGGTCGCGGCGGCGGACGCGCGGCTCCTGCGCCTGCTGTCCTCGGGCAAGCGCGACGGGTTCCTGTCCCTGCTGAGGGATCTGGCCCGCGCGGATATCTCCGCGCCGGGGCCGGCTGCGCCCGAAAGGAAGAAGCAGAAGAAGTCCAAGGCCGAGAAGCTCGCCAAGGCCGAGGGCAAGAAGAAGAAGGCCAAGAAGGCCGCCTGAGGCGCTTGGCCCGAACCAACGCCGCCCTTCAACCGTCATCGCCCGACGCGGAGGGGCGCGGCGCCTCAGACCCTGATGTCGAGCAGCGAACCGGGCCGCAGGATCTTCTTCGGCGGCTCCTCCGGCAGGGCGGCCATCCGCGCGGCGGGCTGGGCGGGCGCGGCCTTCAGCACCTGCCCCGGAGCCGCGGTCGGCGCCGCCGCCGGTGGAGCGGCCGCAGGCTGGGCCTTGCCCAACGCCGCCTCGAAGAAGGCCTTCTGCGCGGCCAGGCGCCCGGCGTCAGGCCGCGCAGCGACGGCGGCTGTCGGGGCGATCGGTTGACGGACGGGAGGGAGCGCCATGGCGGCCTCGTCTATGGTTAACGAGACCCTTACGTTTGGTCCGACTTGGCGAACGAAAGGTTAACGGGCGAACGAAAGGTTAACGGGCGGACTTGGCGAGGAGCGCGTCGGCGTCGGCCTGGGTCAGGGGTCCGGTGTGCTTAGCGATGATCACGCCGTCGGCGCCCACCAGGTAGGTCTCGGGCACGCCGGTGACGCCGAACTCTATGCCCGCCCGGCCGTCGCGGTCGACGAGGCGGTCCGTGTAGGGATCGCCCAGACGGCCCAGGAAGGCCTTGGTGTTCTGCGGGGCGTCCTTATAGGCGACGCCGACGATGCGGACGCCCTGGGCCTTCAGAGCCACCAGCACGGGCTGCTCGATCTCGCAGGGGGCGCACCAGGAGGCGAAGTAGTTCACCAGCACCGGCGCGGGTCTGAGGACCTCGCGCACGCGGGCGGACCGGCCGGTGTCGAGTTCCGGCAAGGTCAGGTCGGGAACCGGCTTGCCCACCAGGGCCTGGGGCTGCACCTGCGGATTGCGGTGGAGCGCGTAGAGCCCGAACAGCAGGCCCAGGGCCAGCAGCACGCCCAGCGGCGCAAGAGCCAGCCACCGGTTCATTGGTCGGCGTCGCGCAGCTGCTCGGCCCGACGTCGCCAGCGGCGGGCGTGGGTCAGGGAAAAGCCGATCATGCCCGCGAAGACCACCGCGGTGAGGGCGTAGGCCGGCCAGATGAAGGCGGCGTACTTGCCGGCGTCCAGATCGAGCATGGTCAGGTCCTCGCGGCGCGCAGGGCGGCGGCCTCGGCGCGGCGGCGCCAGACTTCGCCGCGGATGCGCACCAGCCAGAGGGATCCGAAGGCGGCCGTGTAGGCCAGCCCCATCAGCAGCAGCGGCCACAGGAAGACCGCCGACAAGGTCGGCCCCCCGGCGCGGAACACCGAGGCGCCCTGATGCAGCGAGTTCCACCAAGTCACCGACCAGTGGACGATGGGCAGGTTGACCAGCCCCACCAGGGCCAGGATCGCCGAGGCCCGGGCGGCCTTGGCCTCGTCGTCGATCGAGGCCCGCAGCGCCATGTAGGCCAGGTAGAAGAGGAACAGCACCAGCACCGAGGTCAGGCGCGCGTCCCACACCCACCAGGCGCCCCACATGGGCCGGCCCCAGAGCGAGCCGGTGACCAGGGCCAGGAAGGTGAAGGCCGCGCCGAGCGGCGCGCAGGCCTGCGCCGCGGCGTCGGCCAGCGCATGGCGGAACACGAAGGCCAGGAAGCTCGACACGCCCAGGCAGACATAGACGAACATGCTCATCCAGGCGGCGGGGACGTGGATGAACATGATCCTGACCGTGTCGCCCTGCTGGTAGTCCTCTGGCGCGGTGAAGCCGAGCCACAGGCCCGCCAGCGCCAGGATGATCGCGATCGCGCCGAACATCGGCGCGGCCCAGCGCGAGAACGCCATGAAGCGTTCAGGATTGGTCAGGAAAGCCGGCGCCGGGATCATGAGAGCGGATTAGCGTCCGGCGCGATCCCCGGCAAGGCGGCGAAGCTTCGCCGCCCGCCGTGGGACCTCAGTTATGGGGGCCCATCCCGTCCATATCGCCCATGCCGCCCATCATATGGCGTCCGCCGCCCATGCCGCCGTGGCCGTGCATCGGTCCCATGGCGTCGAAGGCCTTCTGCTGGGACGGCGTCAGCTGCGCGTAGAAGCGCCTGACCGCGTCGGCGTGCCTGTCGAACTCGGCCTGACGCTCGGCCATGCGAGCCTTCATCCGGTCAAGCCGCTGGGGCGTGGTGAGGCCGGCCATCTCCTGGCGGCGCGCGGCCATCCGTTCGCGCATGTCGCCGGGCGGCTTCATGGCAGCGATGAACGCCTTCAGCGCGGGCTCCTGCGCCGGGGTGAGTTGCAGGACGGCGCGCAGATGCTCGGTGAATCGCGCGGCCATGGCCTCGGGATCGGCCTGCACCATGCGCCCTTCCATGGCGTGGCCGGCCATGGGGTGGCCTGCCATGGGCATGGCGGCCGGTTGCGCGAAGCTCGCGCTCGCCAAGCCGCCGGCCAGGGCCGCTCCGAGCAGCAGCGAGAGTGCATAAGGACGTTTCATCGGCATTGTTCTCCAGTATGCCCCCTGATCACTCTAACGCGCGGCTGGCCATTCTCCGTCGCGATAATCAACTGAGCGCGTTGCGGCAGGCCGCCGCCATGGCCAGGGGCCCCAGCGCCACCGCAGCGGCCGCATAGGCGGCCAGCAGGGCGAAGCCGGCCCGCCAGGACAACCCCGCGACGAAGGAGTCCAGGGCCCCGCCGCCGAAGATCACCGGGGCGACGAACAGCGGCAGGACGATCACGGCGGTCAACAGCCCGCCACGCCGGGCGCCGAGGCTGAGCGCCGCGCCGATACCGCCGGTGAAGGCGAAGGCCAGCCCCCCCAGCAGGGCGCAGGCGAAGATCAGGGGCGCCAGCGTCGGCTTGGCCCCCAGGGCGATGGCCGCCAGCGGGGCCGCGAGCGCCAGCGGCGCCCCGGTGGCGATCCACTGGCCAAGGCATTTGGCCGCGCAGGTCAGCTCCAGCGGCACGGGCGAAAGGGTCAGCAGATCCAGCGCCCCGTCCTCGTAGTCGCGCTCGAACAACCGGTCGAGCGACAGCAGGGCGGCCAGCGCCAAAGCCACCCAGGCGGCGCCGGGGGCGATAGCGGCCAGCCGCGCCGGCTCCGGCCCGGTGGCCAGAGGCAGGAGGGTGGCGACCCCGGCGTAGAAGCCCACCGAGACGATCGGACCGCCGCCGCGGCCCCAGGCCAGTACGATCTCGCGGGCCAGAAGCGCGCCCAGGCGGCTCATAGGCCGATCTCCAGCGCGCGCGCCGGGATCGGCAGCGGATCATGCACGGCCGCCACGATCAGGCCGCCGGATTTCAGATGATCGGCCATGATCTCCCCGAACCGGGCGCGCCATCCGGCGTCGAGCGGGCTCAGGGGTTCGTCGAGCAGCCACAGCGGGCGCGGACTGGCCAGGAGGCGCGACAGGGCCAGGCGCCGGCGCTGACCCGCCGAGAGGCGGCGCACCTCCAGGTCCATCAGCCGGCCAAGGTCCAGCACCTCGGCCGCCGCCAGGGCCGCAGCGTCGGTTCCGCCCATCCAGCGGGCCCAGAAGACCAGCTCCTCGCGCGCGGTGCGCCCCGACTTGAGGCCGTCCTGGTGTCCCACGAAATGCACATGCTCGGCGCGGGCCTCGACGGGGTCGGCGTCGCCGAATTCGATGGCGCCGGCCTCGGGCGCCACCAGGCCGGCGAGCGCCCGAAGAAGGCTGGTCTTGCCCGCCCCGTTGCGGCCGAGCAGGCAGGCGGCCTCGCCCGCGGCGAGGCTCAGCTCCAGGCCTTCGAACAACAGGCGTCCGCCGCGACGGATGGCCAGATTCCGTACAGCAAGCGAGGTGATCACGAGGCGCCCGCCTCGCAACCGCGACCGCAGGCGCTGTCGCCTGCTGCTGCGAACAACTCGCAGGCAAGCGGCGGTGCATGGACGCGCCGGAAACCCAGGGCTATGAAGCGCCCGGCCGTCGCTGTCTTCTGGGGCGTACGCGGCGCGGGGGCGGACGCTGTGTGTCCGTCTCTTTGAGCGCGCGATCCGGGAAGCGGGTTTGGGGCGGCCGTGAACAGAGGAAGGATCCTTGAGAATGGCGTCGAACGACAGCCTTAAGGCTCGCCGCGAACTGACGGTGGGCGACAAGAGCTACGTCTACTACAGCCTGCGCGCGGCCGAACAGGCCGGGCTTGAAGGCATTTCCCGCCTGCCGGTCTCCATGAAGGTTCTGCTGGAGAACCTGTTGCGCAACGAAGACGGCGTGTCCGTCGGCGAAGACGACCTGAAGGCCGTCGCCGCATGGCTCTCCAACAAGGGCGCGACCGAACATGAAATCAGCTTCCGCCCGGCGCGGGTGCTGATGCAGGACTTCACCGGCGTTCCTGCGGTGGTCGATCTGGCCGCCATGCGCGACGCCATGACCAAGCTGGGCGCCGACCCGGAGAAGATCAACCCGCTGAACCCGGTGGACCTGGTCATCGACCACTCGGTGATGGTCGACTACTTCGGCACCGCCAAGGCCTTCGGCGCCAACGTGGAGCGCGAGTACGAGCGCAACATGGAGCGCTATCGCTTCCTGCGCTGGGGTTCCTCGGCCTTCAACAACTTCCGCGTCGTCCCGCCCGGCACCGGCATCTGCCACCAGGTGAACCTCGAGTACCTGGCCCAGACCGTCTGGACCAACGACGTGGACGGCCAGACCGTCGCCTACCCGGACACCGTAGTCGGCACCGACAGCCACACCACAATGATCAATGGCCTGGCCGTTCTGGGCTGGGGCGTGGGCGGCATCGAGGCCGAAGCGGCCATGCTCGGCCAGGCGATCCCGATGCTGATCCCCGAGGTCATCGGCTTCAAGCTGACCGGGTCCATGCCCGACGGCGCGACCGCCACCGACCTGGTGCTGACCGTCACCCAGATGCTCCGCAAGAAGGGCGTGGTCGGCAAGTTCGTCGAATTCTACGGTCCCGGCCTGGCGAACCTGACCCTGGAAGACCAGGCGACCATCGCCAACATGGCTCCGGAATACGGCGCCACCTGCGGCTTCTTCCCGGTCAGCAAGGCGACCATCGACTATCTGGCCGCCACGGGCCGCGATCCTGACCGGGTCGCCCTGGTGGAAGCCTACGCCAAGGAACAGGGCCTGTGGTCGGAGCCGACCGATCCGGATCCGGTGTTCACCGACACCCTCGAGCTCGACCTCGGCTCGGTGCTGCCCTCCCTGGCCGGCCCCAAGCGCCCGCAGGATCGCGTGCTGCTCAGCGACGCGGCCAAGGAGTTCAAGGACGCGCTGGCCAAGGACTTCGGCAAGGCCGCCTCCATCGCCGAGCGCTACAAGGTGGAAGGCGAGAACTTCGACGTCGGCAACGGCGACGTGGTGATCGCGGCCATCACCTCCTGCACCAACACCTCCAACCCCTCGGTGCTGATCGGCGCCGGCCTCGTCGCCAAGAAGGCGGTCGAAAAGGGTCTGCAGGTCAAGCCGTGGGTGAAGACCTCCCTGGCCCCCGGCTCGCAGGTCGTCACCGACTACCTGAAGAGCGCCGGCCTGACGAAGTTCCTGGACGCGCTCGGCTTCAACCTGGTCGGCTACGGCTGCACCACCTGCATCGGCAACTCGGGCCCGCTGCCGGAAGCGATCTCGGAAGCCGTCCAGAAGAACGACCTGGTGGCCGTCTCGGTGCTCTCGGGCAACCGGAACTTCGAAGGCCGCGTGAACCCCGACGTGCGGGCCAACTACCTGGCCTCGCCGCCGCTGGTCGTGGCCTATGCGCTCGCCGGCTCGATGCAGATCGACCTGGTCAACGAGCCCCTGGGCGAGGACAAGGACGGCAAGCCGGTGTTCCTCAAGGACATCTGGCCGACCTCGGAAGAGATCGCGACCCTGCAGCGCAAGCACGTGACGAATAAGATGTTCGCCACCCGCTACGCCGACGTCTTCAAGGGCGACAAGAACTGGCAGGGGATCAAGGTTTCCGGCGGCCAGACCTACAACTGGGATCCGGTCTCGACCTACGTCCAGAACCCGCCCTACTTCGAAAACATGCAGATGGAGCCTGCCCCGGTCACCGACATCGTCGAGGCCCGCGTGCTCGGCGTCTTCGGCGACTCGATCACCACCGACCACATCAGCCCGGCCGGTTCGATCAAGGCGTCCTCGCCCGCCGGCGTCTACCTGAGCGACCATCAGGTGCCGACGTCGGAATTCAACCAGTACGGCGCGCGCCGCGGCAACCACGAAGTGATGATGCGCGGCACCTTCGCCAACATCCGCATCCGCAACAAGATCACGCCGGAAATCGAAGGCGGCGTGACCAAGCACTTCCCGTCGGGCGACGTCATGTCGATCTACGACGCGGCCATGCGCTACCAGGGCGAAGGCCGTCCGCTGGTGGTGTTCGCGGGCAAGGAATACGGCACCGGCTCGTCGCGCGACTGGGCGGCCAAGGGCACCAAGCTCCTGGGCGTTCGGGCGGTGGTCGCCGAGAGCTTCGAGCGGATCCACCGTTCGAACCTCGTCGGCATGGGCGTCCTACCGCTGCAGTTCCTGCAGGAAGGCTGGCAGAAGCTGAACCTGACCGGCGAGGAGATCGTCACCATCCGCGGCCTGACGGAGCTTTCGCCCCGCCGGCAGCTGACGGTGGAAATGTACCGTCCGTCCGACGGCCGCATCGCCCGCTTCCCGGTGCGTTGCCGCATCGATACGCCGACCGAGCTTGAGTACTTCAAGAACGGCGGGGTTCTGAACTACGTCCTGCGCAACCTGGCCGCCCAGGCGTCCTAGGATCACCAGACCTCTCCTCCCCCTTCCCGGGGGAGGAGAGCCTGCATGGGCCTCACAAGTTCTTGAAACGCATCGACACGAGAACTTCGATTAAGTGCGCGCCCATGCGTAAAGCCGCGCTTCTATGCCTTCTGCTCGCCGCCGCGCCTGTCGCCGCGGCTGCGGCCGCCGCCCAGCCGGTGGTGGTCGAACTCTATACCGCCCAGGGGTGCGCCTCCTGTGGGGAGGCGAACGCTCACCTCAACGCGCTCGCCGAGCGGCCGGACGTTCTGGCCCTGACCTTCCCGGTGGACTACTGGGACTACCTCGGCTGGGCCGACACCTTCGCCAAGCCGGAGTTCGCCGAGCGCCAGAAGGCCTATGTGGCCCGCCTTGGCCTGCGCGAACCCTACACCCCCCAGGTGATCGTCGACGGGCGCAGCCAGGCGCCCGGCCTGCAGACCGATAAACTGGACAGGCTGCTGCGCGAGGCGGCCAGAGCGCCGCACAATTCGCCGGACGTGGCCTTCATCGGCGAAAACCGGGTCGATGTGGGCTATGGCAAGCCGCCCAAGGGCGGCGCCGAGGTCTGGTTGGTCCGCTATGACCCGAAGCTGCAGGACGTGGCCGTCAAGAAGGGCGAGAACCGCGGCCAGACCATCGCCCACCGCAATGTGGTGCGCGAGATCAAGCGCCTGGGCGCCTGGCGTGGCCGGCCCACGGCCTATCGCCTGCCCAAGGCGTCGGAAGAAGGTCTCAGCACCGTGCTGATCGTCCAGACCGACAACGGCGGACGCATCCTGGGCGTGGCGCAGAAGGCGCCCTGACGCCTCACTGAAGCAGACACCCAGACATGGCGCAGCCCGCGCGAAGAAGAGGGCATTCTCTTCGCGCGGGCCCGACGATGTGTGTTCGGGGTACTGAGCGCCGGTTGATCGAAGCCCGCGGTCCAGGGGGGCTGGGGGGGCTGTTCAGGATCCGGGACCAGCAAGGTCTCGACCAACCGACCCCTGCAATCTCGTGGCCCAAACAGGCAAGGACTGGGCCGAAATGAGGTCATTTCGCGGCGCGGGCTGCGCCTTTGGCCCGCGCCCTGGGCTGCCGATCTAGCCTCGCCATGGGCTTTGATTTCGGTTTAGGCTCGCGTCGATGGCTTTCGAATCCTCCGCGCCCCGCGCCAGCCAGGTCTTTTTCGAGCGTCGCGAGCTGGAGAAGCTCCTGTCGCTTTACGGCCGGATGGTCGCCGCCGGCGAATGGCGCGACTACGGCATCGCCGGGCTGTCCGACAGCGCCGTCTTCTCGGTCTTCCGCCGGGCCTCGGAGGCCCCGCTCTATCGCATCGAGAAGCGCCCCGAGCTGGCGCGGCGCCAGGGCGCCTGGGCCGTCATCGGCCAGGGCGGCCTGATCCTCAAGCGCGGCCACGAACTGGAGCAGGTGCTCAAGGTCTTCGACAAGGGCCGCTTCAAGGTCGTGGACTAGAGCGCTCTGCATCCCAGACCTCAGGCAAGGCTCCGGGCAAAGAAAAAGCCCCGGCGGTCGCCCGCCGGGGCTTCGAACTTCCGGTCCTGCGTCAGGTTCAGCGACGGTCGCCGAGCAGGGACAGCAGGGTTTGGAACAGGTTGATGAAGTTGATGTACAGGCTGAGCGCGCCGTAGTTGGTGGCCACGCCGAGCGCCGTCTGGTCGCCGCCCAGCTGGTAGTAGGTCATCTTCAGCCGCTGGGTGTCATAGGCGATCAGGCCGGCGAAGATCACCACGCCCAGCACGTTGACGATGAAGGCCATCATCGAGCTGTGCAGGAAGATGTTCACGATCGAGGCCAGGATGATTCCGACCAGACCGATCATCAGGAAGCTGCCGAAGCCGGTCAGGTCCTTCTTGGTCGCGTAGCCGAACAGCGACAGGGCGCCGAACGCCGTGGCGGTGATCAGGAAGGTCGAGCCGATCGAGGCGCCCGTATAGACCAGCACGACCACGCCCAGAGAAGCGCCGATCAGGCTGACGATGGTCCAGTACATGATCCCCGAGCTCTTCGGGGTGGCGTTGCGCAGCGCGAAGGCGCCGAACAGCATCACGGCCAGCGGCGCAAAGGCCACGATCATCCCCAGCAGAGTGAAGCCGGCGAGACGTCCGTCGGGGGCGAGCCTGAACATCAGGTCGCGAACAGGGGGATAGGCGCCGGTCAGGAACGCCAAACCGGCGGACAGAACCAGACCCAGCGCCACCTTGTTGTAGACGCCGAGCATGAAGGCGCGAAGTCCCGCGTCCACCGACATGTCGGCGCGATCGGCGGGGATCGTGCGCGCGTAGCCGCGGTTGAAGTCGCTCATCGGAGGCATTGCCCTATGTTTCACGTCGCACAGTGGACGCCGGCTGAATATCGTCATGCCCAGCGCGACCTGCAAGGCCTTTGCAATAACGGTTACGTCAGGCGGATGACGAGGGCGTGGCGAGGGCGATAGGTTGTAGCGATGATCCGCCTGTTCACCGCCGTCCCCCTGCCGCCCGAGATCGCGCAAGCCCTGGTCCAGCGCCAGCAGGGCCTGGAGGGCGCGCGCTGGCGTCCGGTCGAGGCGCTCCACATCACCCTGCGCTTCTTCGGCGACGTTCGCGAGGATGTGGCGGCCGACTTGGACGAGCAGTTGGAGCGCGCGCGCGTCGAGGCGCTGGAGCTGTCCCTGGAAGGCGCCGGCGCATTTGGGGAAGGCCCGGAAATCCATGCGGTCTGGGCCGGCCTCGCGCACAACGCCCCGCTGGAACGGCTGGCCGCCCGCTGCGAGACCGCCGCCCGCCGAGCCGGGCTGAAGGCGGAGGGTCGGAAGTACCATCCGCATGTCACCCTGGCCTATCTGCGCAGGCCCGATCCGGCCCAGGTGGCCGCCTGGATCCAGGCCAACAGCCTGCTGAAATCACCTGCCTTCGCCGTCGACCGGTTCGGGCTCTATTCCAGCTGGCGCACCAGCGAAGGCTCCCGCTACGTGCTCGAACGGGAATATCCGCTGGTCTGACCCCGGAGGTCAGGCCTCGACCGCGTAGTCCTTCAGGACCCCCAGGGGCACGATGGCCAGCGTTTCCTCGTGGGTGGACTCGAGCACCACCTTGGGCGCGGCCCCGGCGTCCAGCGCCTCCTTCCAGCGCGGCGCGCACAGGCACCAGCGGTCGCCGGGCTTGAGACCGGGGAAGGCCAGCTCCGGCCGGGGCGTGGACAGGTCGTTGCCCGCCCGCTTGGAATAGACCAGGAACTCCGCCGTCATCACCGCACAGACCGTATGCAGCCCCAGGTCATGCGGCCCGGTCTCGCAACAGCCGTTGCGGAAAAAGCCGGTCATCGGATCGGTCGAGCAGCTCTTCAACTCGCCGCCCAGGACATTGCGTGCGCCCTCGTCATAGCGCGTGGTCATGGCGGGTCCTCGCACCCCCGCGCCGAACAGCGGCGACGGCGGGCCCCCTCAGCTAAAGGCGGCCGGCTCCGGTGCGCAAGGCCCCTGGCGGCCTCGCGCGCGGCGGGGCTGGCCGTCGCCCCCGATTCGCCGGAAAATGCCGCGAGAAGTCCAATCGATGCCGCCCGGTCGGCGGTCGAGGAGCATGGCGAAGGCATGAGGCGGTTGCGAGCAGGATGGGCGCTCATCGCCGCGGGGCTGCTGGCGACTGCGGCCCAGGCGCAGACCGACACGATCGGCGCCCTGCTGGACGCGCCGGCGGCCGAGGCGACCGGGCCGACGGCGGTCCCGCCTCCCGCCCCCTGGCAGGCCGCTCGCCCGACGTCGGCTGCGCCGCCCGCTGCGCCGATGGTCCTGCCGCCCCGCCCGCGGACGGCCCGCGACGAACCGGTCCATATCGACGAGGTCGATCGCACCCCCGAGGGGCCGCCGACGGCGACCGACCTGAACTACGAGGCCCGGCTGCGCGCCTCATTCGCCTCAGCCCAGGGGCTGCAGGGCCCCTTCGACGGCCGCTGGACCCTGAGCGGCGGCGCCGGCGACCTCTATGACCTGCAGCTGGTGGATACTGGCTCGTCGCCCCTGGAGGGCGTCTGGCGCGACCTGCGCCGCCCCGGCGTCCCGGAGGCCACTGGCTTCCTCACCGATCCGCAGCGCACCGGAGCGGGCCTGACCTTCCGCTTCCAGCCCTCGCCTGGGGGCCCCATGGCCAGCGTGACCCTGTCGCCCGCCGCCGACGGCCGCTGGGCCGGCGACCTGGACGAGGGCGGCCGGCGCTCGGCCGTGACGATGCGGCGAGACTAGATCCCCAGGGTCCGTTTCGCCGCCGCGATCGCCGTCGACGCCGCATCCGCCTCATAGGTCCGCGCGCCGGCGACACCCCACACCGGCCCCGGCCAGGCCGGGTCGTCCCGGCGTCGGCCGACCACATGAACGTGCAACTGGGGCGTCACATTCCCCAGCGCGCCCACGTTCAGCTTCTCGACCGGGCGGCCGGCGGCCTCGCCGAGCGCGCGCACCGCCCGCCCCGCCGCCAGGATCTCGTCCATCAGCCTGGCGCGATCGGCCGGCGCCAGGTCCTCGAGTTCGCGGGCGTTCTCGACGCGGGGGATCAGCACGATCCAGGCGAAGCGCGCGTCGCTCTGCAGGCGGGCCTGGCAAAGCTCCAGGTCCCCGATGAACTCGGACGTGGCGATGAAGGCGGGGTCGATCTCGAACATGGCGGCATGATTGACCATGCTGCGCCGGGTTCGCAAAGGCGCCGGAGTCCGCCCGTCGGGCGTTTGCGGCATTGCGGCATGGGCGCCACTTGAGCTACGGACCCGCAACTTGGTCGGCAGGCCGTCCACAGCAGCACTGGAGCATCTCATGACCACTAAGAAGCCGATCCGCGTGGCGGTCACCGGCGCGGCCGGCAACATCGGCTACGCCCTCCTCTTCCGCATCGCCTCCGGCGAGATGTTCGGAAAGGACCAGCCGGTCATCCTGCAGCTGCTGGAAATCCCCGTCGAGGGGCCGCAGAAGGCGCTCAAGGGCGTGGCCATGGAACTGGAGGACTGCGCCTTCCCGCTGCTCCAGGACATGGTGCTCTGCGACGACGCCAACGTCGCGTTCAAAGATGCAAGCTGGTGCCTGCTGGTCGGCTCCAAGCCGCGCGGCCCCGGCATGGAGCGCGCCGACCTGCTGAAGGACAACGGCAAGATCTTCGTCGCCCAGGGCAAGGCGATCGACGCCGTCGCCGCCGATGACGCCCGCGTCGCGGTGGTGGGCAATCCCTGCAACACCAACGTGATGATCGCCGCCAGCCAGGCCAAGCGCCTGAGCCCCGACCGCTTCACCGCCATGGTGCGCCTGGACCAGAACCGCGGCCGCTTCCAGCTCGCCAAGAAGGCCGGCGTGTCGATCAACGACGTCAGCGATCTCTTCATCTACGGCAACCACTCGCCGACCATGTTCGCCGACTTCACCCACGCCAAGATCGGCGGCAAGCCGGCGGCCGAGGTGATCAAGGACGAGGCCTGGCTGAAGAACGAATACCTGCCGGCCGTCGGCAAGCGCGGCGCGGTGGTCATCGAGGCCCGCGGCCAGAGCTCGGCGGCCTCGGCGGCCAACGCCCTGATCGACCACGTCCGCGACCTCACCACCCCGGGTGCGATCCACTCGGTGGCGGTCAACTCGGAAGGCCGCTACGGCTTCGCCGAAGGCGTCTGGGCCGGCATGCCGGTGAAGACTACCGCGCCGGGCGCCTACGAGGTGATCACCAGCTACGAAATGGACGACTTCGCCAAGAGCAAGATCGCCATCACCAACGACGAGCTGGTCAGCGAACGCGACACCGTCAAGGAGATGCTGGGCTGACGCCCGGCGTCGTTCCGGTATACAGGGGCGCGGTCCTGCAGGGCCGCGCCCTTTTTCTATGCTCATGACCCTCGGCCCCACCCTCGAAACCGAACGCCTGATCCTGCGTCCGCCGGTCCTCGAAATCGACTTCGAGCCCTGGTGCGCCTTCATGGCCGACGAGGAGTCCGCCCGGCACATCGGCGGGGTGCAGCCCCCCGCGCTGGTCTGGCGCTCCATCTGCATGATCGCCGGCGCCTGGGCGCTGACAGGTTTCGGCATGTTCTCCGTCGTCGAGAAGTCCACCGGCCGCTGGATCGGCAGGCTGGGCCCGTGGTCGCCCCACGGCTGGCCGGGGACCGAAGTGGGCTGGGGCCTCGCGCGCGAATGCCGCGGACGGGGCTATGCGACCGAAGGCGCCGCGGCCGCCATGGACTTCGCCTTCGACA
>Ga0153916_10000832_pt1 | contig 21431 bp, 17 predicted proteins | sample Opewatmetagenome_FD_109642 | JGI IMG/M metagenome (GOLD analysis project Ga0153916, IMG submission 109642) | Freshwater wetland microbial communities from Ohio, USA - Open water 3 Core 3 Depth 4 metaG | ecosystem: Environmental > Aquatic > Freshwater > Wetlands | place: USA: Ohio, Lake Erie...
ATCGTCTTCCCAATCGTATATTCCCATCCAACCTATCAACCGCGAGAGGGGGAAGGCCTTTTTCGCGGTCCCCGTAACCGAGCCGGCCCAGAGGACCTCGCCGGTCCCCACGTCGAGGGTGCGGAGGTTGACCGTGACCTGCGCGTTGGCGCGAACGGTAGCCTCGTGGCGGCCGTCGTGGGAGCCGAGCCGGTCGAACCACAGGTCGGCGGCGACGACGCGGTACGCCAACGCGCGCGTGGCGCGATACGACGTGAGCGCGGCTTCATTTGCCCGGAGCTTCGCGAGACTCGGCGCGGTTCCGCCGGCGAGGGAGGCGGCCGGGGGTTCGACGTACGCCGCCTCGGCTTCGCGCAGGCGGGCGGCCAAGGCGTTGCGTTCCACCGGCGTCGCGCCGGCGGCCCGGACCTTGTTGACCAGCCAGTCCTCGGCGAAGTAGCACCACCACTGGTCCTCGGCCTTGCCGCTGGAGAGGCGGTAGACGGCGACGTAATCCCCGGAGGAGACCGAGGCCGCGGGGAGCTTAGCGGCGTTGAACGCGAGATTGAACATTTCCGTCATGACGGGATGGGCGGTCTCGCGGATGCCGGCGTCGCGGTAGGCGCCGTGGACTTCGACGTTCTTGACGTTGCAAGCCGTCGCGGCCAAAACGGCCGCCGCGGCGAAAACGAACGCGAGCTTCTTAGGGAGCATTGTTTACCTCCTAAGCAGGCCGGCCGGGCGGCCGGGTTGCGGGTTCGATACTGTCGGCGGGGCGGCGCCCGGCGTCGAGCGCCGCGTTCGTTTCGACGCCGGAGGCGCTTTTTTCGTTTAACGGGGCGAATGGAAAAAGCGCGGCACGGGGCCGCGCTTCCGCGTTCTGCACATATTATTGTTTAGACGTCAACTTTCTTTGCGAACGCTCTCCCACAAACCCACGACGCCGCCGCCCGGGTCGCGGCATACGGCGAACCAACCCATATCGCCCACGGCCGTTTTGGGGGTCGTTATCTTGCCGCCGGCGGCCGCGAGCTCCTTCGCCTTGTCGTCGACGGAGGCGACGAGGACGTAGACGAGGCAACAACCGTCCTCACAGGCGCAAGGTTCTTTGACGAGGTTGAATCCGCCGCCGGGGCCCGTTTCCGCCTCCCAGGTGGCGTAATTCATCTCCGGCATCAACTCCACCTTCCAGCCGAAAACCTTTTCGTAAAAGGCCTTGGATTTGGCGAAGTCGGTTGTCGGGATCTCGACGTGGCATATTTCGTGCACAGCGGCTCCTTTCCCTGCGAAGTTACTTTTAGGAGGTTTGCTTCCTAAATTAGGTTTAAGGCCCCGTTTCTTGGGGGGGCACTCCCGCCCCGGTTATCGCGCTTGCCGGGTAAAGGTCTTTTTTGCGTAAAGCGACGGTGAACGAGCCGCAGCGGCTTACGTCGTACATGTTCTCGAGGATAGTTATGGCTCGCGGGTCTTCCAGCGCGGTTTTATAACCGTCGTGTATAAAATAGGCGTCGCGGAGGACGACGGCGCCCGTGTGCCGGTCGCGCGTCCAGGAGCGGAACTCGTCGGCGTCCGCCAGGACCTCCTCGGTCGCGACGTGCGGGTGGGCGTACCGTTCGGCAAACGCCACGTCCGCCGGGGCGACGACGTTCATATTATCGGGAACGGCCTTCAACGCCGCCGCGGCCGCGGCCAGGCCGCGTTCGCCGTAGTTGTATCGGTGTTCGTAATCGGCCCGGGCGTGCCAGATGTCGAGCGCCGGCCCCGCCGCGACGGCCAGGATGACGAAGGACATGGCCCTTCCCCCCCGGCGCGTCATAACCAGGAAAGCGATTAAAGGCAGGATTACGAAGGCGCCGGTGAGCGCCAGCGCCTTGTTGACGTCCCCGTACGGCGCGAGCAGGACCTCCTTGGCCTCGCGCGCGACGTAGGGCCAATACAGCGGGTCGCGGGCGACGAGTAGATAATAGACGAAGGCCAGCGCGCCCAGGAACAAGACCGTTCGCTTCGACTCCCCGGCAAACGCCGGCCCGAACGCGGCGCCCGCCACCAACGCCGCCAGCGGCACCAGCGGCGCATGGTATTTGACGAAGCCGTAGCCGTCGCCGCCCACGATAAGGTAAAAGACCAGGATGACGAGCCCGGCGAGGCCGGCGTACGTCGCGGCCGCGTCGGCGCCCTCGAGCCGCCGCCGAATGTCTCGGCTACAGGCGACGAAGAACGTGACGAGGAAAGGTAAGCCGAGCCAAAGGACGAGCTTAAGACCGCGTTTGAGGATTAATCCGCCGAACGCGCCGCCCGGCGCCGCGACGCGCCCCAGCGAATGTTCGAACGGCTCGAGCATCGGCAGCCCTTTAATCGAGCAGTAGGGGACGTAATAGGCCGAGAATACGAGTACGCCCGCCGCGGCCGCGGCCGCGAGATAGGCCAGTTGGCGGGGCCGCCGGGCCACAAGGTAATACGCGGCAAGGGCGCCTACCAGGAGGGGGGGCGTCGTGAGCTTTGCCATCAGCGATGCGCCGAAGAGTAGGCCGAAACCCAGCCACCCTACGCCGCTGAGGCCGAAGTCCCGGCGGCCGAGGTACCAAACGAAAACGACGGCGACAAGCGGCAGGATCGCCGTATCTATCTCGACCAGTAACGCGGATTGGACGGCCAGCGGGTGAAGGCTATACAGTAAGACGGCCAGGAACGGCCCCCACCGTTCGCCCGTCACCCGGCGCGTCGCGGCCCATAATATCGCGCCGGCGAGGTAGAAACCCACGATGCCGATGAGGCGGCCGGCCCAGGGCACTTTGCCCGCGAGGCCGACCGGAACCGCTAACAGCAAGTGATACAGCAGCGGGTGGCTCAGGACCGCGTTCCACGTCGACCCCGAGAACGCCATCGGCTTGGCGGTATAGGCTAACGAGAACGCGACGTCGACGAACTGCGGCTCGTCGGCGACAAGGGGTTGGTTGATTTGAAGAAGGATAAAAACGCCGGCCGCGGCGGCGACGGCGACGAGGAGGAGCGCGTATACAATCGAGGGAATGGGCTTTTTCAAATTGAAAATAAAGACGGGAGGAGCGGTTACTATCCTATCGTTTAATAACTAATTTATTATTAATCCTATCGCCGCGTTCGTTTAATACCCGCCGAAGGCGAATCCCCTCACGCCTTATCCTTCCGGAAGAAACGCTTCACGCCCGCGACGAACCCTTTGACCCCCAGCGGGTACGGGAATATCCGGCGGCGGTTGGTATACCCGTACCATAGCGTGAATATTATTTTGTAGAGCGGGTTGGCCGGAACGCGGCACAGCGGCCGGGCGAAGCGCCCCAGAAAGGGCCACTCGACCATGACGCCGAAGAGTTTGTGGAGGTTGGCCAGCATCCTCCCCTCTTTTTCGCTTCGGAAGCGCAGGACCGAATGGTCGTGGAAAGTACGGAAGACGGCGTTCGGGTCGCCGTCGTAGTAGCCGCCTCGCACGGCGTATTCCGTAAGTTCCGTCCGGGGGTACGGCATAAAGAGGGCGGACCAGGCGAAGGCCGGGCGGCATTCCTGGTTCAACTTGAGGGTCGCCAGCGCTTGCTCGAAGGTTTCGCCCGGGAGGCCTATCATATTGGAGGCGTAGACGTTGACGCCGTTTTCGCGCAAGTATCGGCACGCCGCCACGATCGTCTCGCGCGACATGTCGCGCTTCAACAGCTCGTTGCGGACGGCGTCGTCGCCGGTCTCGATGCCCAGGAGCACCGAGACGCAACCCCCCCGCGCGAGGTCCCGCGCTACCTTTTCGTCCACCATGTTGGCCCGGACGTTGCAGTGGAAGGGGAGGCCGACCTCGCGGCCGTATTTGTCGGCGAATTCGGCCACCCATTCCTTCGCGTTCGTAAAGTTGTCGGAGAGGAAGCGGACGAACTTGAGCGGGTACCGCCGCCGCACCTCGTTAATTTCGGCCAGGACGTTGTCTACCGAGCGCCAACGCAAGGCCCGGCCTTTGCCGCGGTAGAGTTGATTGTATTTGTGGTTGAAGCAATAGGTGCAGAGGTATGGGCATCCCCGCATGGGGAAGAAATGCTTCATCGTGACGTCGTGCATATACTTGTCGTGGTCGTACAGGATGTCCCGCGCCGGGAAGGGCAGCGCGTCGAGGTCCGCGACGAGGGGCCGGACGTCGTTGCGGTGCACGGAGCCGTTTTCCTTGACCCACAAATTGCGGACGCGGCGGTAGTCATCGCCCCGGCTCATATAATCCGCCAGCTCGACCATCGCCTCCTCGCCTTCGCCGCGGCACACGACGTCCACCCCTTCCTCCTCGACGAATTCCGGGAAGAAGGTGGCGTGGGGGCCGCCGAAGACGCTGAGGACCGGCCGGTTGAGCGCGGCCTTGAGGTCGCGGTTCAGGCCGACGTAGAATTGGTGGTAGCCGGTGGTGACGGAGTACGCGAGGACGTCCGGTTCGAAGGTTTGGACCTGGCGGAGGAAGTCGCGGCGGTCCGCCAGCGCCAGCGCGGCCTCATGCCCCGCACGCCGGAGCGCCGCGGCAAGGTAGAGAACCCCCAGCGGCTCCGTCAGCGTTACGTCTTTGTATATGAAGAGTACCCGCACGCAGGCGAAATTTATAACACAACCGCGGCGGTTGCGCAATAGGAGACCGACAACGATGTGGCGTACGAAAGGCGGCCCGGAGGCCGCCTTTCGACTGGATAAAGAATTAGCGCTAGTTAATTATTTGGGCGGTTCTTCCGCCGGCGGCTTCAGCTTGGCGGCTATTTCCGGAGCCGCGTATTCGCACGCTTCCAGGAACTTGGCCTTGGCGGTATTGTTGAGCTCTTCTATCTCTTTCTTGGTCATCGCCGGTTCTTTGGCCAAGGCTTCCTCGGTTAGTTTGGCCAGGCCGTTGACGGCCTCGATCGCGGCCTCGACTTTGGCTTTGACTTCGTCGTAGGCCGCCGCCTCCGCCGCAGGGGCCTCTATCTCCTGGAGCTCGGCCCGGAGGCCCTCGAGCTTAGCGACGTTGTCTTTGAAGGCCGTGGCCAGTTCGGCGGTGGGTTTTTCGGCGCCGGCCCGCAGTTTATCGACTTCCTGCAGGACGGCCGTGAGCCGGCCTTTGGCTTCTTCTACCGACATCTTCGCGGGCGCCACTGTTTCGGCCGTCGGCTTCTCGACCTTCTTCTTGGCGCAGCCGCATATCGCCAGCGCTACGGCGAGCGCCAAGCCGATTATTATTACCTTACGCATCTTACGGAACCTCCTATAAATATTATAATAAAGGGGTTTAAACAAAACTTACCATATCACGGCGCGGCGCCGAAGTCAAGGTTTAATTATTCGCCCCCCGCCCCCGAATATCTCGCCGGCCGGCCCTGACGGGCGCCCCTCGCGCGAACCTCGGCGGCAAAGTTGTTGGTGCCTCTGCCGGTTTGTGTTATATTTAGATATGACTATATTTAAGAGGAGGACCGGCGAGATGGTCGCGAGGGCCGCGCTCGTATCCGTACTGGTTATAGGGCTCGCCGCCCCGGCGGCGTTGGCCTGGCGCAAGTATGCGGGACAATACAATCCTTCTACCGGGTGGCCGGGGGTCCGCGTCCTCGACGACGACAACCACGTCGTCGCCGTAATATCGTTCGTGACCCCCAACGTCAGCTTCAGCGTCCCGTATATTACGCTCGAGGAGACGATGGACAAGAACGACATCGCGACGTGGAACGAGTTCGACGAAGAGCAGGACCCCGTCGTGGCCAAAAGGGTTAACGGCTGCGCCCAGGCCCTCAAGGTCTCCAGATTTAAGATCTTCGATTACTTCTCCGAAGAGGCGTGGGAGAAGTGCGGCGGCCACTCGGCGTTCGTTAATCACAACGTCCGCATTCTCGTGGGTTACCTTAAGGGTACGAAGTATAAACGGCTCGAGATCAAAGATTACCAGGTGGACCCGGCGATGATGGGCGTGATTTTCGAGGTCGACCCCGTAAAGGATATTACCGAGATGGGCCCGGTGTGTTGGGGTTATTGGTACCCGTAGCCCCGGGCTTACGCGGGAAGAGGTTAGCGGCGGCTTGGGCGCCACGGCCAGGGAAAGGTCAAGGGATTTCGGCCGGTTTATCGGGCGGGTCGCGGGGGCCGGTTTCGCGGCCGGCGTGCTCGCCGCGGCGGGGGAGTACATGCTGGGCGCGGTTTTGGGCGACGGCCGGTTTTGGGGGGTACCGCGGTATTTTTATCAGCTTTTGTTCGGGGTCGAGGCGTTGTGGTTGGCCTTTGTAACGGCCGTGGTATTCGCCGTCGCCGGCACGGCGTATTTTGGGTGGGCGTCGCGACGGGGGCCGGTGGCGTTGACGTCGCCGGCGCTTTTTATCTTTTTGGCCGCGGCGGGCGGCGTCGGCGCCTCGCGCTTTTGGGCCACCGTCGACCACCCGGCGTTCCACGGCCCCGGGGTTTGGCCGCGGCTGATAATCGCGGGGGTATTCGTCGGCACGGCCGCGGCTTGGGTCGGCGCGGCCGCCGGGGCATATCGCCTCCTTCGAAAAATCCGCCGGCGGGCGTGGCTGAGGGCGCCGCTGGGCGTGGCGGCGTTGCGCTTGTTCGCGCTGGTGCTGCTCGCGCCTTTCATCGGAGTTGAACTTTGGGCCTTAGCGGGCGCGCAAGCGCCGAGGCCCCGCAAGCCCGACATATTTTTCGTGGTGATGGACGCGTTCCGCGCGGACCGCCTCGGCCCTTACGGCGCCGCGCGTCGCCTGGCGCCCAGTATCGAGGCCTTTGCCGGCGAGAGCGTCCTTTTCCGGGAAGCCTACTCGGTCTCGTCGTGGACCAAACCCGCGCTGGCGTCGGCCTTCACTTCTACCTATCCCAGCACTCACGGCGTTATCTCGCGTTACACCGGCCTACCCGCGGCGGCGTTAACTCTGGCGGAGGCCCTGCGCCGGGCCGGGTATCGGACGCTGGGGGTGGCGGTCAATCCCAATATTAACCGCGCCGCGGGTATGGCCGACGGGTTCGACGTGTTGGACAATCCCACCGGGGGGAGTATCCTGGAGGCGGCGGGGCCGCCGACGTCCGTGGCCCGCTTTATGACGACGCCCAACTTCTCGCTGGGTTTTTTAGGGACGTTGTGGCGGCCGACCTTGGATGGCCTGGACGCCAATAAGAGGCTCAGGTTCTGGATGCGTATTACGCGCGGGCCCGGCCGGTTCTTATACGTGCATTATTGGGAGCCCCATACGCCTAACCCGCCGCGCCCGGAGTATATGGCCGAGTTGAAGCCTTACCTCGCGAAGGTCGAGCGGCGCCGGGCGCGCGAGCTCGAGGACGGCAACTATTTCTTCCCCGCCCTCATTAGAAACCCTTCTTTCCGACCGGATTACGACGACGACGAAATCGCCCTCGGGAAGGCGCTCTACGACGCGGATATCCGGCGGATGGACGTCGTCATAAAGGACTTGCTTGAAAACGTCGTCCCCGCCTCGGGCCGCGAACCGGAGCCGATAATAATAATCTTGGCCGACCACGGCGAAGAGTTTCTGGAGCACGGCCGGTGGCTCCACGGCGCCGCCTTGCACCGCGAAATAACCAGAATCCCGTTGATGTTCAAGGTTCCCGGCTACCGCCCGGCGGTAGTAGACGGCCCGGTGAACTTGTTGGACCTCGCGCCGACTATCGTCTCGCTCGTCGGAGGAACGGTTCCGCCGGGGTGGGAGGGGCGGGACTTGAGGCCGTACCTGGCCGGCGGGGAGGCCGTTCCGCCGCGGGAGATTCTCGCGGAAGGTGTTCAGGAATTCCATTTTCGCGGCATGAACCCGCCGCAACGCCGCATTGAGTTGAACGCCTTAATATCCGGAGGTTTTTATTACCTTAAAGACGAGAACGCGGGGGTGGAATATTTGTACGACCAGGAGTTGGACCCGCGGCAAGAAAACGACTTGGCGGCTCGGGGGGGGGCCGGCCTCGACCTCTTCCTGGCGCAGCGGCGCGATGCGATGGCGCGGCTGAGGGCCGAGGCCCGGGCGCGGGCGCTTACGCCGTCGCGCGGCTTCGTACCGCCGCGGTTGGAGAAGTCGCTGCGGGCGTTGGGGTATATCAACTAAGCCGAAGGCTTAACGGCCGCCGGGGGGCCGGGCTATACTCGCGCTTGACTTTTGATTTTTTTTATTTATAATTTAGGTGTAGGAGAGATTCGCGCGTCATGGTCGAGTTATTAAAAGTAGCCGTAGTCGTAGCTGTAAGCGGGGCGCCGGCCCGCCCTTGCTGAGGCGCGTTTCTTACGCTCGCGCGGGCCGGCCGGAGAGCCGGCTTTATTATTAGTCTTCTGAGTCGGCGCTGCGCGGGCGGGCGTGTAATCGCTAAAGGCCGTCGCGGCTAAGAGCGAGGTGGTCAGCGTGGCAAAGCAACTCCTCCCCCGTTACGAAGCATCCGAACTCGAGGAACGGTGGTATCGCGAGTGGGAGGCGGCGGGCGTATTTACGCCGCCGCCCGAGCCGACGTCGCCGCGCGGGACCTTCGTCGTCGTCATCCCGCCGCCCAACGTGACGGGTTCGCTCCACATGGGGCACGCGCTCAACAACACCATCCAGGACATCGTCGTGCGCCAGCGGCGGATGGCGGGCTTCGATACCCTTTGGCTGCCGGGGACCGACCACGCGTCGATCGCGACGCACACCGTCATCGAGCGCGAGTTGGCCAAGCAGGGGTTGAGCCGCCGCGACCTCGGCCGCGACGAGTTCCTGCGCCGGGCCTGGGCCTGGAGAGAGGAATACGGCGGGACCATCGTTAACCAACTCAAGAGGCTCGGCTGCAGCTGCGATTGGACGCGGCTCCGCTTTACGATGGACCCGATGCTCTCGCGCGCGGTAGCGGAGGCGTTCGTGCGGTATTGGGAAGACGGCTTGCTGTATCGGGGCCGGCGCATGGTCACGTGGTGTCCCCGCTGCCGGACCGCCCTCTCCGACCTCGAGGTGCGCCGCGAGGAGACGGACGGCATGCTGTGGTATATTCGTTACCCGGGCGCCGGCGGCGGCGCGGGCATCGTCGTCGCGACCACCCGCCCCGAGACCATGCTCGGCGACACCGCGGTGGCCGTGAACCCCAAGGACGAACGATACAAGGCACTGGTAGGCGCGGCCGTCATATTGCCGCTGGTGGGGCGCGAGATACCCGTCGTGGCGGACGACGCCGTAGACCCCTCCTTCGGGACGGGGGCGGTTAAAATTACGCCGGCCCACGACGCCGACGACTACGACGTGGCGCAGCGCCACGGCCTGCCTATGGTCGTGGCCATCGACGAGGAAGGCCGCATGACGGCTGAGGTCCCGGCGAAGTACCGCGGCCTGACGCGAGAGGAGTGCCGGGAGGCGGTCCTCAAGGACCTCCAGCTCGATGGTCTGTTGGAAGCGACGAAACCCTACCAGGTCCCTTTAGCGATATGCGACCGCTGCAAGACGGTCGTCGAGCCGTACCTTTCGCGGCAGTGGTTCGTAAAACAGGCGGAGCTCGCGAGGCCGGCGCGCGACGCCGTCGCCCGCGGCGACGTCGCGTTCGTGCCGGAACGTTGGGTCAAAGTCTATTACGATTGGATGGACAACGTCCACGATTGGTGCGTCTCGCGGCAGCTGTGGTGGGGGCATCGCATCCCGGCCTGGTACTGCGACGACTGCGACGAGGTCGTCGTCGCCCGCGAGGAGCCGACGCGGTGCGCCTGCGGCTCGAGCAACCTCCGCCGGGACGAGGACGTGCTGGACACCTGGTTCAGCTCGGCGCTGTGGCCTTTCTCCACCATGGGTTGGCCCGCCGACACGCCCGACATGAGGGTTTACTATCCTACCGACCTCCTGTGCACCGCGGCGGACATCATCTTCCTGTGGGTAGCCCGGATGATCTTCTCGGCGCTCAAGTTCACCGGCCGCGTGCCCTTCCACACGGTCTACTTCCACCCCATGATCCAGACGGCGGAGGGAAAGCGCATGTCGAAGTCGTTGGGCACGGGGGTGGACCCGTTGTCGCTGGTCGACCGCCACGGCGCCGACGCTACGCGCTATACGCTGACCGCGCTCTGCACCCAGTCGCAATCGTTCCGGCTGTGGGAGGAGCGTTTCGACTTGGGCCGCAACCTGACGAACAAGATGTGGAACGCGGCGCGGTTTCTGTTGCCTTACCTCGAGCCGGGGGAGGACGCGGCGCCTCCGCCCCCGGCCGAGCGCGAGTTGGCCGACCGCTGGATTTTGTCCCGGCTCGCCCGGGCGCGCGCCGAGGCCCAGCAAGAGTTCGACGGTATGAGGTTCAACGACTACGCCCACACCCTTTACCAGTTCTTCTGGGGCGAATACTGCGACTGGTACCTGGAGGCCATAAAGCCCCGCCTATACGGCAAGGCGCCGGGCGGCGACGGCGCGGCCCGCGTCGCCCGCCACGTCTTCGACGTTTTGCTCCGCCTTTTCCACCCGGTGATGCCGTATATTACGGAGGAGCTTTATCATATGGTGGCGCCGGGGCGGGGGTTCTGCGCCCGGGCGCCCTGGCCCGACGCCGACGTCGCCGCCGTGGACGAGGAGTCGGAGGGCCGGCTCGGCCTGTTGTTCGACGTCATCCGCGCCGTGCGCAACGTGCGCGCCGAGATGAACGTCCCGCCGGCCGGCGAGGTCGACGTCGTGTTGTCGTCCGAGGACGCGGCCCTTGCGGCCGGCGCGGCCGAGGAGTTGAAGCCCTTCTTCGCCTTGGCCCGCATCTCGAGCGCGTCGGCGGTGGCGGCGGGTAAAAGGCCGGCCCACGCCGCGGCCGCGGTCGCCGGGCCCTTGATGGCCTTCGTCCCCCTCGAGGGCGTGATCGATTTCGACGTCGAGATGAAGCGCCTTAGCCGCGCCAAGGAGAAGTTGGAGGGCGAAGTCGCGACGCTCGGCCGCAAACTGAGCGACGAGGACTTCGTCACGAAGGCGCCCGCGGACGTCGTGGCCGCGGACGCGGAACGCCTCGAGGGCCTCAGGGCGACGCTGGCCCGCGTCGAGGACAACCTTTCGGCGCTGCAATGAGCGGTTTCCCTTTCCGCTTGACGGGTTCGCGCCGTCCTCTTATAATGTTCGCCAGGGGCGACCCACCTCTATGGCCATAGAAGATAACGCTCGCCGGTCGGGGCGCCCGCGGGGGTGCTTCGTCGCCGGGTTGGTCTTTGCGGGCGCGGTCGCGGCCTTGGCGGCGGCGGCGTTAATATGGTTCGGCCGCGCCGCGGGCGACCCGGCCAGCACCGGCTATCAACTGCTTCAAGTTATCCGCGGCCAGAAACCGGCGGAGGAGTGGGTTACCGAGGCCGTCGTCGACCGGCTGGCGAGAAAAGCCGGCGTCCCGCCCGGCGAGGTCGCGGCGCTCAAACGCGAGCTGGGCCCTATTTCGGCGGAGTTGCCGCGCTTGTCGGAGGGGGAGAAGCAAAAGTTGGCCACCCTTATACGTTCGGCGATGGAAGACGGCCGGATAACGGACGACGAGCTAGCCGTTATCCGCGATTATAGTTATCGGTCCGCGCGCGATGGCAACGCCAAGCCTTAGGTTACCGGTCGTGGCGGGGCAGTTTTACCCCGCCGACGCGGCGTCGCTCCGCCGCGAGCTGGCGACGTACGTCGTCCCCGCCGAGCGGAAGCGGTACGCGGGCGGCCTGTGCCCCCACGCCGGTTACGTCTATTCCGGGCCGACGGCCGGAGAATTGTTCGCGCGTTTAGAGGTCCCGGCCGTCGTCGTGCTCTTGGGCCCCAAACATCACGCCGCGGGCGCGCCTTACGCCGTTTGGCCCGCCGGGGCCTGGCGGACGCCGCTGGGCGACGCGCCGGTCAACGCGGAGGTGGCGGCCGCGGTACTGCAAACGTGTCCGCTGCTCGAGGCCGACGAGGGGGCCCACCGTCCCGAGCACTCGCTCGAGGTAATCGTACCTTTCGTACAATACGTAAATCCCGGGGCCGCGGTGGTCCCGGTGGCGCTGGGGCCGATGGCGTTGGCGGACGTGCGCGAAACCGGCGAAGGCCTGGCGGCCGCCCTCGAGCCTCTCGGCGACGACGTAACGATCGTCATCTCGAGTGACATGACCCATTACGAGTCGGCGGCCTCGGCCGAGCGCAAGGACGCCCTCGCCCTCGAGCGCCTGCGGGAGCTGGACGCCGAGGGCTTGCTGGCGGTCGTCGGTTCGCACGACATCTCGATGTGCGGTGTTTGGCCGGCGGCGGTGGCGCTGGTGGCGTTTCGCGCGCTGGGCGCTTCGGCCGGGACGCTTATCCGTTACGCCAATTCGGGTGAGGCATCCGGCGACTACGCTCACGTCGTCGGCTACGCGGCGGTGGCTTTCGCCTGAGGGGTTGGAGTTATGTCCGCTTGGAGAGTAGAGAAGATCGTACTGCCGATAATGGTCGCGGCGTCGGTCCTTATCCTGGTCCTCGGCGCCCTCAAGGAGACCGAGGAGGAGAACCTCAGCCGACGGCTCGCGAAGTGGCGCCAGGTCCTCCCCGGCGATATCCGCGCCGAATTCGACGCCGGCCGGGACGCCGCCTGCGCCAAGATGATCGCGGAGCGGCTCGAGGCCGACGCCGGTTTCAAAAAACGCTACGAGGCGCTCCAGGACGAGGAGCTCACGCCGGTCTTTTCTCCCGAGGACATGGTGGATTATTATCGGGTGTACTTCGTCGACCGGTTGGCGGAGATCCGCGCCGAAAAGCAGAAGAGCTTCTGGTATCGCCTCTTTCACGGTTCGGCGAAGCGGGGCCCCGCCGACTAAGGAAGCGGGGCCGCGCGTCCGCTCTCGGTTCTCCGGCACGGTAATGATTATGCCGTGCCTTTAACGCAATCGGGGTCGAGCGAGGGGCCGTGGTCGCCCGGGCCAAGGTTTTGATGGTTCACAACTACTCGTCGTGGGGCGGCAACCTCGCGACGGTATTGGCGCTGTGCGAGCGCTTGCCCGGCCGCGGTTTCGACGTCGCGCTCGCGGCCCCCCGCGGCCAGCCGTACGTGGCGAGGTTTCAAAAGGCCGGCGTCGCCACCTTCGACGTCGAGATAAAAACCAAATACGACGTGCCCGCTTGCCGCCAGTACGCGGCCCTGGTCAAGAGGGAAGGCTTCGACGTCGTGCACACCCATACGCGGCGGGCCGACTTCGTCGCCGCCCTCGGCGGAAGGCTGGCGGGCGCGCGCACCGTTTCCACGCAGCACGGCCAGATCAACCTCGACCGCTACACGCTGGAGGAGAAGCGGGACCTCCCGGCGCGTTTTTATTGTTTCTGCCTGAATAATTTTTTCGACCGGCACGTGGCGGTATCGGCCGAGATCGCCGACGAGCTCCGGACGAGGTGTCGCATCTCCGCCGCCAAGGTTACCCATATACCGAACGGCCTGGAGGCGGCGCCTTTCGTCGAAGCCGCCGGCGAACGCCTTTCCTTCCGCTACGAGATCGGGGCGCCGCGTTGGGCGCCGGTCGCGACGGTGGTGGCGTCGCTCGATTCCAAAGGGCACGACGACCTTTTGGCGGCCGCGGCGGCGGTAGTCGCCGACGGCGTCAACCTCCGCCTGGCGGTCGTCGGCGAAGGCCGACGGGGTCGACCGATGATTAGCAAAACCGCGGCGACGCTGGGTATCGCCGACCGCGTCCACGTGCTGGGTTTCCGCGACGACGTGCCGCGGGTGCTTGCCGGCTCCGATATGTTCGTGTTGCCGACGCCCTCGGAAGGGCTTTCCGTCGCCATTATGGAGGCTATGGCCGCGGCGCTTCCGGTCGTCGCGACGGCGGTGGGCGGCAACGCGGAACTGGTCGAACCGGGTAAGACGGGTTACCTGGTTCAGGCGGGGGACGTCGGCGCGCTGGCGGAAGCTATACGGGTTCTCGCCCGCGACCCCGCCAGGCGCAAGGCCATGGGGCGCGCGGCGCGGTCGCGCGTCATGCTCGAGTTCACCGCCGACAAGATGGCGGACCGCTACGCGCAATTATACGAAGAGCTGTTGCGGCCTAAGGGGGCCGGCGCTTGACCCGCGGCGGCGAGGTCAAGGTAGCGGTCGTCGGCGTCGGCCGCTGGGGTCTCCGCCACCTCGCGAAGCTCGTCGCGCTCTTAGGGCCCGCGCGCGTGGCCTTCTACGACGTCGACGCGGCGAAGGGGCGGGCCGCCCACGAACGTTATCCCGAGGTCGCCGCGCTGGGTTCGTGGGAGGAGTTCCTCGGCGGCGATTATAAGGCCGCGGTGATAGCCGCGCCGGCGGCGCGCCACGCCGAGCTGGCCCAAGCCGCCCTGGCCGCCGGTAAAGATTTGTTGGTCGAGAAGCCGCTCGCGCTCAAGCCGGCGGAGGCCGCGTCCCTCGTGCGGCTGGCGGAAGAGAGAAAAGCGGTCCTCATGGTGGGCCACATTTTGCTCTTCGACCCGGCGTTCGAGGCGTTAAAGGATATGGCCGCCGCGGGGGAGTTGGGCGACATTAAATATATTACCGCCGCCCGGGCCAAGCTCGGCACCATCCGCGTCGAAGAGGACGTGACGTTCAGCCTGGCGGCGCATGATGTCGCGTTGGTGCTCTGGCTGTTGGAGGACGAGCCGGCGTCGGCGTCGGCGGTGGCGGTGGACGTGCGCGGCGCGGGCGTCGCCGACGCGGCGTTCGTCAACCTTTCGTTTAAGGGGGGCGCGTCCGCGCACTTGTGGGCGTCGTGGTTGTATCCGCTAGAGACGCGGCGTTTCGTCGTGGTGGGCGACAGGGCGATGGCCGCGGTGATGCAGGAGGAAAAGGGTCGCGGCGAACTCACCCTCTACCGTATGGGCGCGCGGCTCGGCGAAGGCGGGCCCGAGGTTTACGACGACGGCTCGAGGGTCGCGGATACGATGAAGGTGGACTTGGTGGAGGCGGAGCTTAGGCACTTTCTGTCGTGCCTCGAGACGAGGGCGACGCCGCGGGCGGACGGCCGCCAGGGGCTTTCCGTGGTAAAGGTGTTGGCGGCGGCGCAGAAGTCCGCCGCGGCCGCCGGCGCCCCGGTCCGGCTCGAGAGCTGACCCTCGGCGTTAAGGATAAGGCGATATGAGCGAAGCGGGCGATAGTTTCATCCATCCCACGGCCGTCGTCGACGACGGCGCCGTCATAGGCGCCGGCACGAAGATATGGCACTTCTGCCACGTCATGAGTACGGCCGTGATAGGCGAGCGGTGCGTCCTGGGGCAGAACGTCTTCGTGGCCGCGAACGTCGTGATCGGCGACAACGTCCACCTCCAGAACAACGTCAGCGTTTACGAGGGCGTGACGTTGGAGGACGATGTCTTTTGCGGGCCGTCCATGGTCTTCACCAACGTGCGGGACCCGCGGTCGGCGTTTCCGCGGGGCTCGAGCGGCGAGTACGAGAAGACGCTGGTGCGGCGGGGCGCCTCCCTCGGCGCCAATTGCACGATATTATGCGGCGTCGTCGTCGGCGAGTACGCCTTCGTGGCCGCGGGCGCCGTCGTCACGAAGGACGTGCCGGCGTACGCGCTGGTGGGGGGCGTGCCGGCGCGCGTTCTGGGGTACGCGTGCGCGTGCGGCGAACGGCTGGGGAAGCTGGCGCCGGGCGACCGGGGGCGGTGCGGCCGCTGCGGCCGGGAGTACGCGTGCGACCCCCGCGGCTTACGGCCCGCGCCTTAAGGGTTTAACCCTATGGCCGAAATCAGGATACCGCTTAAGGACCTCGCGGCGCAGTATCGGGCGCTGGAGGCCGAGCTCGAGCCGGCGCTCAGGGAATTCCTCGCCGCGGGGAAATATATACTCGGCCCCCCGGTGGAAAAATTCGAGCGCGAAGCGGCGGCGTACCTCGGCGTTGACTACGGCGTCGGCGTGGGGTCCGGAACCGACGCGCTCCTCATCGCGCTGCGGGCGTTGGGCGTCGGCGCGGGCGACGAGGTCGTAACGACGCCCTTCACCTTCGTCGCCAGCGCGGACGTCGTCGTCCGGTTGCGCGCGCGGCCGGTGTTCGCGGACGTCGACCCCGCGACCCTCAATATTTCGCCGGCGGCGGTGGCCGCGGCGGTTACCGGGCGAACGAAAGTCGTGATGCCGGTGCACCTTTACGGCGTGCCGGCGGACGTGCCGGCCGTCGCCGCCGCCGCCCCGGGCGTCCCCATTCTGGAAGACGCGGCCCAGGCGATGGGCGCCGAGTTGGCGGCGCGTAAAGCAGGCAACCTGGGCGCCGCGGCCGCGTTCTCGTTCTTCCCCACCAAGAATCTGGGCGCTTTCGGCGACGGCGGCCTTATCGCGACCAACGACGAGGCTTTGGCCGTTAGAGCGCGGCGCCTCCGCGTCCACGGCGCTACAAAAAAGGATTACCCTGTAGAGATCGGTTATAAGAGCCGCCTCGACGGCCTCCAGGCCACGGTACTTTCGATTAAGCTCAAGCACCTCGACGGATGGGTCGCGCGGACGCGCGAGCTCGTCAGGTTATACCGCGAGCGGTTAGCCGCGGTCGACGGCGTGACGCTTTTGGCCGAGCCGGTTGGTTGCCGGGCCGCGTATCAACAGTTCACGGTGCGGGCGGCCCGGCGCGACGAGCTGCGGGCCTTCCTGAGCGAACGCGGGATCGCGTCGGCCGTATATTACCCGACCGCCGTTCACCTGACGCCGGCCTTTGAATACCTGGGGTACGGCGCCGGCTCGTTCCCGGAGGCGGAGAAGGCCGCGGGGGACGTGGTGTCGCTGCCCCTTTGGCCCGAGATGGCGGACGAGCAAGTGGAGGAGGTTTGCGCCGCCGCGGCGAAGTTCTATGGGCGACGTTAGACGCGTAATGCTGGTGGTGGGGGCGCGGCCGCAGTTCGTCAAGGCCGCGCCTTTGCTGGCGCGGCCGCCCGAGGGCGCGGCGTGGCTGTTGGTCCATACCGGCCAACATTACGACTACGAGATGTCGGCGGCGTTCTTCGCCGAGCTCTCCATACCCGAACCCGCTTACAACCTCGACGTGGGGCCGCTGGCTCCCGCGGCGCAACTGGCGGCGATGACGGGGGGGCTGGCGGACGTAATTGAGAAAGAGAACCCGGCGGCGACGGTGGTCGTGGGAGATACGACTTCGACGTTGGCGGGGGCGCTGGCGGCATCGCTCTCGGGCGTGCCGTTGGCGCACGTCGAGGCCGGCATGCGCTCGTACGATTGGGCGATGCCCGAGGAGCGCAACCGCGTTTTAACGGACCGGTTGGCGGCGCTGCGGCTGTGCCCGCACGAGGCCGCGGCGGCCAACCTCGCCCGAGAGGGCTTGGCCGAGGGCGTCCAGGTGGTGGGCGACGTGACGTACGAGGTGGCGGCGGCCGCCTACCCGAAGCTCGACGCCGTAAAATATATTGAGCCGTTGGGTCTTAAGGCCGGCGGTTACGCGTACGCGACGTGCCACCGCCAGGAGAACGTCGACGTCCCGGAACGGCTTGCCGCCATAGCCGACGCGCTCGCCGGTTTGAATTTTCCGGTTTATTTCCCGGCGCACCCGCGGACGGCCAAGGCGCTGCGGGCCGCGGGCCTGTGGGGTAGGTTGGAGGCGGCGCCGGCCGTGATGCTGGCGGAACCGGCGACCTATTTTACGAGCCTGGCCCTTATCCGCTATGCCGCGGTGGTGATTACCGACTCCGGCGGTATTCAGCGGGAGGCGTATCTCTACGACGTGCCGACGCTGACCTTGCGCGACCGCACCGAGTGGCCGGAGACGGTCGCGGCCGCCGTCAACCGCCTGGTCGACGTGGATTCGGCGGCCGTGGCGGCGGGCGTGACGCGGGCCCGGCGACGGGCGAAAAGCCGTTCGCCTCGCCTCGAGTTGGTGGGCGAGCCGGCGCCGAGCGCGCGCGTCGCCGCGGCCTTGGCCTCGTTTCTCTAGGTATTCGATTCGAGAACAATCCTTGACGCCCCCTGCCCGTTATGGTATTATCCGCGCGCGGGGTGGAGCAGTCAGGTAGCTCGTTGGGCTCATAACCCAAAGGTCGCTGGTTCGAATCCAGCCCCCGCAAATAATTAATTTTACGGCCCTTTTCGGGCCGTTTTTTATTATAAATGCGTTAATATTTCGCCCTGATTTGACACGGCGGCCTTAATCGGCTATACTTTTACTGAGGTGATGTTTATGAAAAGAAGCTTTTATGCAATACTTTTAATGCTCGCGTGCGGTGTAGTGACGGCGTACGGCGGTTGGTCCATCTTCGCGGTAACCGGCGAGCACCTATACGACGTCGAGATGATTTCGGCGACCGAGGGTTGGGCCGTGGGCGCGGGCGGCCAAATCCTCCGCTACAACGGCTCGGCGTGGCAGGCGGTACGGTCGCCCACCACGAGAGACCTCAACGCCATCAAGATGCTTTCGACGACGAGCGGCTGGGCGGTGGGCCACGCCGGGACGATAATCCGTTTCGACGGCACGCGGTGGACGGTCGTGCCGACCCCGACCGACCACCACTTATATGCGGTGGATTTCGTGGACGCGGCCAACGGCTGGGCCGGCGGCCGCAACGGCGTCCTGCTGCGCTACAGCGGCGGGTCGTGGGCCAGCGCGACCAGCCCGACGACCAGGCATGTTTACGGGATCGACATGTTGGCGGGCAATCTGGGTTGGTTCGCCGGGAACGCGGGCATGATTTACCGCTTCAACGGCTCGAGCTGGCTGAGCCAGGCGTCCGGCACCAACCGCGGCCTGAACGACGTCTTCATGTACAACGCGAGCCTCGGTTACGCCGTCGGGGCGTACGAGACGATATGCAGGTATAACGGTACGAGTTGGGCGGTGGTTCACCAGGGCGTCGTGGTCACGGGCTTGAACGCGGCGTATATTATCGCCCCTAACGACGTGTGGGCCGTCGGCGACCAGGGCATGGCGCTTCAATATAACGGGTCCATCTGGTCGTTCAGGCAGACCCCCGTCACGGTGGCGCTCAACGGCCTCCATTTCGTTAACGCGTTGGACGGTTGGGCCGTCGGCGACGGCGGTTACATCTTGCATTACACGAGCGGCACCGCCGTTTCGCCGGCGTCGCTGGGAAGGGTTAAGGCCGTATTCAAATAGGGTACGCGTTATATAGCGTTATATACGGAAAGGCCGGTCCGCCAGGGCCGGCTTTTTCATTTGGCGGGCCGCGGGTCGAACGGGGGAAACTTTGGCGGTTGCAATCCGCGCGAATATATTTTTTAATGGGGCGGCGGAACCGGCGGTCGGCGCTCCGGGTTGGAAATGATTCGGAAGGTGGCACATGGCCAAGACGTTTAACGAGTGGTTTAAGGGACTGTCGCCCGGGAGGGTGGACCTGACGCTGGCCTGTTTGTTCGGCGCGGCCCACGTCGCCTATTATGCGTTAGGGATTCGGTTCGACGACACGCCCCTTTTGTGGTTCTGGCAATATTTGGACCCCGAACTCCTGAGGCATAAGTTGCTTGAGAGCGTCTTTTACATGCACAGCCAACCGCCCCTTTTCAACCTGTTCCTGGGGGCGGTTTTAAAAATCCCCGGGGGCGGCGAGCGCTATATCTTTCAGGGCGTTTACGTCGCGGCCGGGTTGGCGCTCTACGTCTCGCTTTTCTGGTTGCAGGTTAAGTTGGGGGTCTCGAGGGCGGTCGCGTTGGCGGCGAGCACCGTCTTTATGTTGAGCCCGTCGTTCGTTTTATACGAGCATTGGTTGTTTTATACCTTCCCGGTCGCCGCGTTAATAACGTTGTCCGCGTTGTCGTTCTACGAGTTAATATCGGCCAGGCGGGCCCGGGCCGCCGTCGCCTTTTTCGCGACGTTGTTTTTAATTTGCGGCCTAAGGCATATCTTCCATTTGGCGTATTACGCCGTCGTCGCCGCGGCCTTGACGGCCTGGTGCGCCGGCGCGCGAAAGAGGGTCTTGTGGGCGGCGGCGGTGCCGTTCGCGGTCCTGTTTTCATTTTACGCCAAAAACTATTTCCTCTTCGGCCAGTTCGCGGCGAGCTCCTGGTCCGGCATGTACCTTTGGGAGATGACGGGGTATTTCCTTACGGCGGAGGAGAGAAAGGCGTTGGAGGCCGATGGGAAACTCTCGCCGGTCACCGCGGCGCCTACCTTCTCGGAATTGAACCGGTACCCGGCGGCGTTCGTCGCGGCAACTCGCTTCGACGGCGTCGACGCGTTGACGCAAGTGAACAAATCCACCGGCCCCAATAACTACAATAATTTCGCATACGTGGCCATATCCAAAGCGTATTGGAAAGACGCGCTGGCCGTAATGAGGTATCGCCCCCGCGCGTACCTCCGGGGATTGCTGCGGTCTTGGTTTATGTACTTCCGCTCGAGCAGCGATTACGCCAGCGGCGTCCAATTCTTGGACGAGACCGGCAACCAAAGCAGGATTTCGTTTGTCGACCGGTTCTACGCTTATTTTTTTTACGGGAAGGTCCCGCTCGGGCCGCCGCTTACGACGATATTGGCGCGTTTTGATTTTAAGTGCCCGCCGTACGCTTACCTGGCTCTCGTGATATGGCTACCGGTCCTCGCGTATTACGGCCTCAGGCTGGCGTTTAAGCGGGGGGCCGCCGCGGCGGCCGGCCTGTCGCGGCCTCAGCGCCTGACGACGTTGTACATTTGCGTCACCGTAATTTACGTGGCGCTGGCGGCCACCTTGTTCAACTGGGCGGAGAGCAACCGCATGCGATTCTCGTCCGACCCGCTCTACGTCGTATTGCTCGGCCTGTTCGTCCAGCATTTTATAATACGCAACGTGCGGTCGTCGTTGGCCCGGCGGCCGTAACCGGTCGTCGTTCGGCGGTATCGTCGCGACGGCGTTACGGCGTCCCGGTAGCGTCTTTACGGCGGGCGCTCAGCGGGCCCCGGCGCGGGAAAGTTTGCGCACCTTTCCGAGGGTGAAATCGCCGCTGTTGATCGATACCGCGTCGAAGTAGAAGGGAGAGGTGGCGGCGACGGCGAATTTCAACCGGAAGGGCCGACGGCTTTTGAGCTTGAGGCGGTACGGGCGATAATCCTCGGCGTTTAAGAGGACCACGCCCTTCCGTCGGAAAATAAATTTCGACGGGTCGCGGACGTCAGTGAAGTGGGCCGAGAGGTCGACGCGACAATAGCCGCCGGGGTCGGCGGGCCGCAGAAGAAATACCAAACCGTACCGCCCGGGCGGGTATATGCAGTCGGGCGGCGACTCGTAGTAAAGTTTTTGTTGGGCGAGGGTGGCGCGGCCGTCGTGGGCCGCGGCGTCGCGCATCACCCGCGTTCCCGTCGGGTCCCAACATTGCCATTCTTCGACCGTGCCGAACCAGCGGCGGAATAGTTCGCCGTCGGAACGCCGCCGCGGCCCTTCGGCGAAGTACGCGTAGTCGGCGTTGCACGCCGCGAGCGCCAGTCCCCACTCCTTTGCTTTTTCCAGTATGACGGGCAAGTCCGTCGGCGCGTAAAGGCGACGGTTCAACAACAGCGCCTCGGGTTTTACCGGGACTTCTACGCCGAGGCAGAAGTCGTAGAAATATATGTAGTCGCGGTGGGCGAGATGAGCGATGACGGGGTCGTCGGCGCAGGCCGGGATGCCGGGCGGCAC
>Ga0153916_10000833_pt1 | contig 21423 bp, 25 predicted proteins | sample Opewatmetagenome_FD_109642 | JGI IMG/M metagenome (GOLD analysis project Ga0153916, IMG submission 109642) | Freshwater wetland microbial communities from Ohio, USA - Open water 3 Core 3 Depth 4 metaG | ecosystem: Environmental > Aquatic > Freshwater > Wetlands | place: USA: Ohio, Lake Erie...
GCGGTGCCCGCCTGGGTCGCCGAGCTCGCGGGCCATGGCTGGCCCGCGGGCTACCTCGAAGGCCTCATCTGGCACCAGCACGAGATGGTGTTCGGCTTCGCGCTGGCCGTGATCACGGGCTTCCTGCTCACCGCGGGGCGCCTGTGGACCGGCCTGCCGACGCCCGCGGGGCTGCCGCTGGCGCTGCTCGCGGGGCACTGGATCGCGGCGCGCGTGCTGGTGGTGACCGGCCCCGGCTGGCTCGGCGCGCTGGTCGACGGCGCGTTCCCGTTCGTCGTCGCGACGGTGCTGGGGCGGGTGATCGTCGCTTCCGGCAACGTGCGCAACTACTTCGTGCCGCTGCTGCTCGCGGCGCTCGGGCTGGTCAATGCCTGCTTCCACCTGTCGGCGCTCGGGCTGATCGAGGCGCCGGCCTCGCTCGCGACGCAGGGCGGCCTGTACCTCGTGGTGCTGCTGCTCATCGTGATGGCGGGCAGGGTGGTGCCTTCGTTCACCGCGAGCGCGCTGCCGCTGGCGAAGCTGCGGCGCTCGGCGGCGCTCGACTATGCGGCGCTCGCGTTGTCCGCGCTGGCCTTCGCCTGTGCGCTCGCCGAGGTCGACGGCTGGCTCGGCGCGTCGCCGGCGTTCGCTGCCGCGGCGCTGCACGCCGTGCGCCAGTCGGGCTGGGCGCCGCTCGCCACGCGGGCGCGGCCGATCCTGTGGATCCTGCACCTGTCGCAGGCCTGGATCCCGGTCGGCTTCGTGCTTCTCGGCCTGGCGGCGCTCGGACTGGTGATCGGCGCGGCGCCGCTGCACGCGTTCGCCGTCGGCGCGCTCTCGGGCACGATCATCGGCATGATCACGCGCACCGCGCTCGGCCACACCGGCCGGCCGCTCGCCGCCGGGCGCGCCGAGGTCGCGGCCTACGTCCTGGTGCAGGCTGCCGCCGTGGCGCGCGTCGCCGCGGCGCTGGTGCTCACCGCCTACATGCCCCTGGTCTACCTGTCGGCGACGCTGTGGAGCGCGGCGTTCCTGACGTACTTCGTCGCTTACGCGCCGCGGCTCGCGAGCCCGCGCGTCGACGGCCGGCCGGGCTGAAGGCTTGCGCTACCCCGGGGTGCGCGTTATATTCCGGCGCATGGCTTCGACCTCTCGGCTCGAGCTTCTCCTTTCCGGCCTCGTGCTTCTGCTGGCCGGTCTGCTGCTGCGCCCCGCGCGCACAAACTAAAACCCCCAATTCGGCAGTACCCCGTCCCGCCCTTCGCGGCGGAAAGGCATTCGTGCATTTGCACACTAGGAGCGGACCATGAGCGGAAAACAGAAAATCATCATCTTCGATACCACCATGCGCGACGGCGAGCAGAGCCCCGGCGCCTCGATGACCAAGGACGAGAAGCTGCGCATCGCCAAGGCTCTGGAGCGCATGAAGGTCGACGTCATCGAGGCGGGCTTCCCGGCCTCGTCCAACGGCGACTTCGAGGCGGTAAAGGCGATCGCCCAGGTGGTCAAGGACTCGACGGTGGCCGGCCTGTGCCGCGCCAACGACCGCGACATCCAGCGCGGCATCGACGCGCTCGCCGGGGCCAAGTCCTGGCGCGTCCACACGTTCATCGCCACCAGCCCGATCCACATGGAGAAAAAGCTGCGCATGACCCCGGAGCAGGTCCTCGAGCAGGCGCGGCTGTCGGTGCGCTACGCGCGCAACGCCTGTCCCGACGTCGAGTTCTCGCCCGAGGACGCCAGCCGCTCCGAGCCGGACTTCCTGTGCCGGGTGCTCGAGGCGGTGATCAAGGAAGGCGCCACCACGCTCAACATCCCGGACACGGTGGGCTACGCGGTGCCGCAGCAGTTCGGCGAGTTCATCCGCAGCCTGCGCGAGCGCGTTCCCAACTCCGACAAGGCGGTATGGAGCGTGCATTGCCACAACGACCTCGGCATGGCGGTGGCCAACTCGCTCGCCGCCGTGATGATCGGCGGCGCGCGCCAGATCGAGTGCACCATCAACGGCCTGGGCGAGCGCGCGGGCAACACCTCGCTCGAGGAGGTGGTGATGGCGGTGCGCACGCGCAGCGACTTTTTCCGCCTCGAGACGCGCATCGACGCCACGCAGATCGTCCCGACCTCGCGCCTGGTGAGCCAGATCACCGGATTCGTGGTGCAGCCGAACAAGGCGGTCGTCGGCGCGAACGCCTTCGCGCACGCCTCGGGCATCCACCAGGACGGCGTGCTCAAGGCGCGCCAGACCTACGAGATCATGACCGCCGAGGACGTGGGCTGGAGCACCAACAAGATCGTGCTCGGCAAGCTCTCGGGCAGGAACGCGTTCAAGCAGCGCCTGAAGGAGCTCGGCATCGAGCTCGAGTCCGAGGACGCCTACAACAAGGCCTTCCAGCGCTTCAAGGACCTCGCCGACAAGAAGGCCGACATCTTCGACGAGGATCTGCAGGCGCTGGTGGCGCAGGAGGCGGGCGCGGCGAGCGACGAGCACTGGCAGCTCGTCACCATGAGCCAGGCGAGCGGCATGGGCGAGCGCCCGCACGCCACCGTGGTGCTGGCCGAGGCCGGCGCGGAGCGCCGCGCCGAGGCCCAGGGCGACGGCCCGGTCGACGCCACCTTCAAGGCGATCGAGTCGCTCGCCCGGAGCGGCGCCGAGCTGCTGCTGTACTCGGTCAACGCAGTGACGCAGGGCACCGAGTCGCAGGGCGAGGTGACGGTGCGCCTGGCCAAGGGTGGGCGCGTGGTGAACGGCGTGGGGGCCGATACCGACGTGATCGTCGCCTCGGCCAAGGCCTACGTCAGCGCGCTCAACCGTTTGCAGAGCAAAATGCAGAAGCTCAACCCGCAGCACCAGCTATAGCATCGAGGACATGACGCCACAGATCTCCGCCGCCGCGCGCGCCGCGCTCGCCCCGAGCGGCAGGCTGCGCGTCGGGCTGAACCTGCAGAATTTCCTGCTCGTGGACCGCGACCCCGCGGGCGGGTACCGCGGCATCGTGATCGACCTGGCGCAGGAGCTCGGCAGGCTGAGTGGCCTGGCGCTCGAGTTCGTGCCGTTCGACGCGGCGGGCAAGCTCGCCGAAGCGGTGCGGGTCGGTGCCTGGGACGTCGCGTTCCTCGCCGCCGAGCCGCTGCGCGCCAAGGAGATCGCGTTCACGCCCGCGTACCTGGAGATCGAGGCCACCTACCTGGTGCCGGCGGGCTCGCCGATCGCGAGCATCGCCGACGTCGACCGCACGGGCGTGCGCATCGCCGCCGCCGAGAAGAGCGCCTACGACCTGTACCTCAGCCGCACGCTGAAGCACGCCACGCTGGTGCGCACGCCGGGCATCGACGCCTCGTTCGAGCGCTTCGTCGCCGACGGGCTCGAGGTGCTCGCCGGATTGAAGCCGCGCCTGGTGGCCGACGCCGAGCGGCTGCCCGGGTCGCGGATTCTGGACGGCCGCTTCACCGCCGTGCAGCAGGCGATCGGCACGCCGGTCGGGCGCGACGCCGGCGCCGCCTGGCTGCGCGAGTTCGCCGAGCACGCGAAGCGCTCGGGCTTGGTCGCGCGCGCGATCGAGCGGCACGGCGTGCGCGGCGTGTCGGTGGCGCCGTAGCCATCGCAGCGCGCGCGGCCGTTGCCTCGCGCGCGCGCCCGGCATATGCTGGCCGCGCTGGATTGAACGACAACAAGGCGACAAAGGGGGGAACATGAGATCCGGGCCGCTCGGGCGGAGCTTCGGTGCCGCCGTTTTTGCGCTCCTCGCGCTGCTGCTTGGCGGCTGCGCGGGCAACGTGGTCAACATGCAGGAGGTCGCTCCCGAGACGATTGCCGCGGCGCCGCCGTCCGGCAAGGCGCGCATCGTGTTCATGCGCACCTCCGGCGTCGGCTTCGCCATCCAGTCGAGCGTGTTCGAGGTGAAGGACAACTTCCCCTCGCTGATCGGCATCCTCGCGGCAAAGACGCGGGTTGCCTACGACCTCGACCCCGGCAAGCACCTCTTCATGGCGATCGGGGAGAGCGCGGACTTCATGACCGCAGACGTGCTCGCCGACAAGACCTATTACGCGCTGGTATCGCCGCGCATGGGGCTGTGGAAGGCCCGCTTCGCGGTAGAGCCGGTGCGCCTGAGGGAGCTCGACATCCCCAGTTTCAAGACGGACGTCGACAGCTGCAAGTGGGTGACCAAGAGCGACGCGTCGGAAGCCTGGACCAGGGCGAATATCCAGAGCATCGTCAGCAAGCAGTCGGAGTACTACCCGGACTGGCAGAAGCGCCCCGACGCGGAGAAGCCGCACCTCGCCCCCGACATGGGGCGCTAGCGGGTTGATGCCGAGCGCGAAAGCGGAGCCGCCGCGGCCGCTGCACGTCGTCTTCGGCGCCGGCCAGGTGGGGACGCCGCTGGCGATCAGGCTGCTCGAGGAAGGGCGGCGCGTGCGCGTGGTGCGGCGCGCGCACGGCGGGGCCGCGCCGGGGGCCGAGCTCGTACCGGGCGACGCGCTCGACCCGGCGTTCTGCGCCGGCGCCTGCGAGGGCGCGAGCGCGGTCTACCATTGCGTGAACCCGCCCTACGACGCTGCGATCTGGGCCGAGGCCGTGCCGCGCGTCACGGACAACCTGATCGCGGCGGCGGGCAGGGCGGGCGCGCGCCTGGTGGTGCTCGACAACCTCTACATGCTGGGCCGCACCGGCGGACGCCCGATGAACGAGGACACGCCGCTGAACCCGTGCAGCAGGAAAGGCGAGATCCGCGCGCGCGCCGCCGAGCGGCTGTTCGACGCGCACCGCAAGGGCGAGGTGCGCGCGGTGGCGGGCCGCGCCTCGGACTACTACGGGCCGCGCGGCGCGCTCACCTACCTGGGTGATTTCTTCTGGAAGCGGGCCTTCGCCCGCAAGGAAATCTGGTCGCCGGTCGATCCCGACGCGCAGCACACCTATCATTACATCCCCGACGTCGCCGCGGGGCTGGCGCAGCTCGGCCGCGCGCACGACGACGCGCTCGGGCGCGCCTGGATGCTGCCCTGCCAGCCCGCGGGCACCATGCGCGACCTCGTCGAGCGCTTCGCTCATTGCCTCGGCTATCCGATCCGCGTCAGCAAGATTCCGAAGCCGGTCCTCGGGGCGATCGGCCTGTTCGTGTCGCTGGTGCGCGAGATGAACGAGATGCTCTACCAGTGGGACGAGCCGTTCGTCGTCGACGACCGTCGCTACCGCGAGCGCTTCTCGGCAAAGCCGATCGCCGCCGACACCGCCGCGCGCGCGACCGTCGTCTGGGCGCAGCAGCAATACTCCAACAGGCACTGAGCTCCAACACGGAAGATTCCCGATGGAAACCGCTGACATCCTGAAGCGCGAAGTGAAGGTCCTGGCGTTCGACCAGTACGGGACCATCGTCGACATGCAGAAGGGGCTCGCCGAAGCGGTCACGCCCTTCCTGAAACGCAAGGGCTGGGATGGCGCGCCCAACAGCTTCGTAACCTGGTGGCGCCGCACGCACTTCGAGAACTCGATGATCGACGCGCTGTGCGATCGCGGGCATACGCCGTACCGGCAGATCGGACATCGCGCGGTCTCCTACGTCATGGACCGCTGCGGCATCACCTACACGCAGGACGAGGTACGCTGGCTGGTCGGCGAGATCGAGAGGCTGAAGCCGTTCCCCGATGTCGTCGCTGCGCTCGACAGGCTGCGCTCCAGGGGATATAGGCTGGCGATCCTGTCGAATGGCGACCGCGACATGCTGCAGGCGGCCGGCCCGCACATCGGCTTTGCGTTCGATCACGTCATTTCGGTGCAGGAAGCCGGCTATTTCAAGCCGCACTGGAGGACCTACGCCAAGGCCGAGGAGATCATCGGCGAGGGCCGCTCCAGCATCCTGTTCGTCGCCAATCACGCCTTCGACTGCATCGGCGCAAAATCGTACGGCATGCGCACGGCGTTCATTGACCGGCGCAAGCGGCCATTCGGCACGACGCCGCATCAGCCCGACCTCATCGTGGCCGACTTCGGCGAGCTGGCCGTTGCGCTGGCTTGAGGACCGGCCCGGCAATGCCGTCGGCGGACGCAGAACCGTATCCGTTAAAGTGAACGCCCCGGCCTAACGCTCGAGGGACCGCCCGTGTCCACCATCGCCAACGTCGTCGTCGGCCTCATCGCTCTGCTGCACGTCTACATCCTCGTCCTCGAGATGTTCCTGTGGGACAAGCCCGCCGGGTTGCGGGCTTTCGGCCAGACGCGGGAGGCCGCCAGCGCGTCGAAGGTCCTGGCCGCCAACCAGGGCCTGTACAACGGCTTCCTCGCCGCCGGCCTGTTCTGGGGGCTGAGCCTCGGCGCAGGCGGCACGGGCGTGAAGGTGTTCTTCCTTGCCTGCGTGCTGGTTGCCGGCCTGTTCGGCGCCGCGACCGCCAGCCGCAAGATTCTATACGTGCAGGCCGCCCCGGCCGCGGTCGGGCTGCTGCTCGTGCTGCTGTCGTGAGCGACTAGCCTCTCACGCTGTACGCCTGTCACTGCACCGACTGCCAGAGTGGACGCGCAGCGCGCTACGATACGCAGCCCGAGGACTTCGGCGAGCTCGCGCGCCTGTGGCGCGAGCTCGCAGCGCCACACAAGGAGCGTCGCATGACCAGGCAGCTCATCTCGTCCGGCTCCAGCTTTGAAAGCCAGATCGGCTACTCGCGCGCCGTCGTCGACGGCGATTGGGTGTTCGTTTCCGGGACGACGGGGTTCGACTATGCGAGCATGACCATCGCCGACGGCGTGGTCGCGCAGGCCGAGCAATGCCTCAAGAACATCGCCCTTGCGCTCGGGCGCGCGAACGCGACGCTCGCCGACGTCGTGCGCGTGACCTATATCCTGCGCGACGCGTCCGAGTTCGAGCAGTGCTGGCCGGTTCTGCGCCGGTACTTCGGGGAGGTGCGCCCCGCGGCGACCATGATCTCCGCGGGGCTCGCGGACCCGAGGATCCGCATCGAGATCGAGGTCACCGCGAAACGGGCCGCGCGCTAGGCACGGCGATGCGTCATCCCTTCGTCGAGCAGCTCGGCCTGAAGTTCGAGGACCGCAGGAGCGGCTACAGCAAGTGCACGCTCGCGGTCACGGCGGAGCACCATAACCCGCACGGCGTGGTGCACGGCGCGGTGATCTTCGCCATGGCCGACACCGGTATGGGCGCCGCGCTCTACCCGACGCTCGAGGCGGGCGAGATCTGCGCCACGATCGAGGTGAAGATCAACTACTTCAAGCCGGTGGCGTCGGGCGTGCTCAGCTGTGTCACCGAGCTGGTGAACCGCGGCAAGACGGTCGCCAACCTCGAGTCGAGCATCTTCGCCGGCGAGACGCTGGTCGCCAAGGCGAATGGCAACTACGCCATCTTCAGGCCGGGCAAAAATGCGGTAAGGTCCGGCGGCAAGGAGGAGCGATGACGAGGAAACGCCGCGCAGTGCTTGCGGGCTGGCTCGCCGTGCCGATGCTGCTGTCGGCCTGCGCCAGCATGAATCGGAACCAGTGCCTGACCGCCGATTGGTACGCCGTCGGCCTCGAGGACGGGGCGCGCGGCAGGCCGCTCGAGCACCTCGGCGACTACCGCCGCGCCTGCGCCGAGTATGGCGTCGCGCCGCAGGCCGAGCGCTACCTGGCGGGGCGCAACGAGGGGCTGAAGTCGTTCTGCACCTACGACCGCGGCTACTCGAGCGGACGCGCCGGCTACGCCTACGCGGGCGTCTGCCCGGACGCGCTGGCGGCGAACTACAGCGCCGGCTATCGCGACGGCCGCGAACGCTATGACCTGACACGGCGCCTGTACGGGGTGAACGAGGAGATTCGCAAGTCCAAGGCCGCGCTCAAGGCGGGCATTCCCGATCCGCGCGAGCGCGCGCGCGAGGTCGAGCGCCTCGAGGGGCTGACGCGCGAGGCCGAGCAGCTCGAGCAGGCCATCGCCGCGCTGCCGGGCCGCTAGGCGCCGCGGGCATGTCCGACAGCTTCATATTCTGGCGCCAGCCGCTGCGCGTCGCGGGCCCGAGTGCCCCAGGGGCCGCGCTCGCCCGGCTGCGCGAGCGGCTCGAGGGGCGGCGCTTCAGCGTCGGCCCGCGGCTCGCCGGCTCGATCGCCGGCCCCGAGGCGGCACCGGCCGTCAGGCTGTGGCGCAAGGGGCCGCTCGCGGCCGCGGGCGACGTGATCGAGTTCCGCGGCGCGCTGCGAGCCGAGGGCGGAGGCAGCGCGTTCGAGGGCAGCGCCGCGTACAGCGTCGGCACGAAGGTCCAGTTCGTCGGGCTGCTGGCGATGGGCGCGCTTTTGCTGCTCGCCGGCGCGGCGCGCGAGCTCGAGGGACTCACGCGTGACGCGGGCATGCTCGGCCTGGGGGTGATCGTGGCCGGCGTCGCGGCGCTGTGGATCTTCGCCAGCCACCGCGCGCGCGGCGATCAGATCCGCTTCATCGAGCAGCAGCTCGAGTCCTGCGTGGCCGAGGGATGACTCACTTGCGCCGCAGCTGGCTGTTCGTCCCCGGCGCCGACGGGCAGGCGCAGGCCGCGGCCGCGCGCTCAGGCGCCGACGTACTGATCCAGGAGCTGGAGGACTTCACGCCGCCCGAGCTGCGCCCCAGGGCGCGCTCGCTCGCGGCGACGCTCTACGCGCGCTGGCGCGCCGCCGGGGCGCTCGCCGCGGTGCGCGTCAATCCGCTCGAGACCTGCGGCCGCGAGGACCTCGAAGCGGCGCTCGCCGGCAAGCCCGACCTGGTGCTGATGTCGAAAGTCGCGCGCCCGGAGCAGGTGCAGGCGCTCGCCGCGATCGCGCGCGGCGTCGAGCTGGTGCCGAACATCGAGTCGGCGGCGGGGCTGGTGCGCGCGGGCGAGATCGCCAGGGCCAGCCCGCGCGTCACGGCGCTGCTGGTGGCGAGCGAGGACATGGTCGCCGACCTCGGCACCGAGCGCACGCGCGGCGGCGCGGAACTCGCCTACGTGCGCGCGCGTTTCCTGGTCGAGTGCCGGGCGGCCGGCGTCGAGGCGATCGACTGCCCCTACACCTTCAGCGACGCGAAGGGCGCCGCGGCGGACGCGCGCGTCGCAAAGCGGCTCGGCTATCGCATGAAGAGCCTGGTCGATCCCGCCCACGCAGCGGCGATCAACCGGGTTTTTTCGGTCCAGCCGCGCGAGCTCGCGCGTGCGCGGCGCATCGTCGAGGCCTTCGACCGGGCGCGTGCGGGCGGCAGGGCGCGCGCCCGCGTCGACGGCAGGTTGGTCGAGGTGCCGGTCTATGCCGCGGCTAGGCGGCTGCTCGAGTCCGCCGCGCATACGCCACCGCCGCGCCGAAAAAAACGAGGCTGAGCGCGAGCTCCGCGGCGGCCAGCGCCTGCGCCGCGCCGCGCTCGCTCCAGGCGCGCACCGCGCCCTCGGCGAAATAGGCGAGGATCAGCATGCTCGACCACTGATACGTGTAGCGCCTGCCGGACAGGATTCCCGCGAGAGCGAGCGCGAGCGGCAGCGCCTTCAGCGCGACCAGCGAGCCACCGGGCCGCAGCGGCGCGAGCCAGAGCTCCCAAGCGAGGCACAGGGCGATCAGCGCGACGAGCGACCCGGCGGCGAGCGCCTGCGCGAGCTTCATCGCACGAGCTTGAGCGCCACTTCGGCGAGCCGCTTGCCCTGTGCGATGCACAGCGCGCGCTCGGCATCCGCGATCGGCCGGTCGTCGGCGATGCCGGCGAAGTGGCTCGCGCCGTAGGGCGTGCCGCCGTCGCGCGTCGCGTGCAGCTCGGCGTTGGTGTAGGGCAGGCCGACGATCAGCATGCCGTGGTGCAGGAGCGGCAGCATCATCGAGAGTAGCGTCGTTTCCTGGCCGCCGTGCAGGCTGCCGGAAGACGTGAACACGCAGGCCGGCTTGCCGGCGAGCGCGCCGCCGTGCCACAGCGTCGTCGTGCCTTCGAGGAAATGCTTGAGAGGCGCGGCGATGTTGCCGAAGCGCGCCGGGCTGCCGAGCGCGAGCCCCGCGCAGCGCTCGAGGTCGCCGAGCTCCGCGTAGGGCGCTCCCTCGGGCGGCACCGCGGGCGCCGCGACCTCGGTGAGCGGCGCCACGCGCGGCACGGTGCGCAGCCGCGCCTGCGCGCCGGGCACGCGCTCGACGCCGTCGGCAAGCAGCTCGGCCATGCGCCGCAGCGAGCCGCCAACGCTGTAGTAGAGGACCAGGATCTCGGCCACGGGAAGGTATGATACCGGCATACCATGTCCGAGCCATCGACCGCCTCCGAGCCGTCGCCCGCGCGCGGCTCGCCGTTGAACGTGCTCCGTGAGGCGGGCGAATTCCTCGCCGCCACCGCGCGGCATTTCACCGAGAACCGCAGCCTGCAGACGGCCGGCAGCCTGACCTTCACCACGCTGCTCGCGCTGGTGCCGCTGATCACGGTAGCGCTCGCGCTGACGACCGCGTTTCCGGTGTTCGACGAGGTGATCGGCGCGCTGCAGCACTACCTGGTCGAGCATTTCCTGCCCGACGCGAGCGGCGTCAACATGATCGCCGACCAGATCACGGCGTTCACGCAGAAAGCAGGTCAGCTCACCGCCATCGGCCTGGGGTTCCTCGCGATCACCGCGGTCATGCTGATGCTCACCATCGACGAGGTGCTCAACCGCGTGTTCCGCGTCCAGCGCCGCCGGCCGCTGGCGCAGCGCCTGCTGATGTACTGGAGCGTGCTGACGCTCGGGCCGATCCTGATCGGCAGCAGCATCTCGATGACCTCGTTCCTGGTCGGCGCCTCGCTCGGGGTGCTCGACTTGGGCGCTTTCACCGAGGCGGCGCTGCGCCTGCTGCCGTTCCTGTTCACCTGGGCGGCGTTCGCCTGGCTGTACATCGTGGTGCCCTACCGCAGGATCGAGCTGACGCACGCGCTTGCCGGCGGGCTGCTGGCGAGCGTCATCTTCGAGCTCGCCAAGCGCGGCTTCGCGCTCTACCTCGCGCGCTTTCCGACCTACTCGATGATCTACGGCGCCTTCGCCACGCTGCCGATCTTCCTGCTGTGGCTGTACCTGTCGTGGCTGGTGGTGCTGCTCGGCGCGACCGTCACCGCGATGCTGCCGGGCTACCGTGGCGCGCAGAGCGAGCGTCTGCGCTCGCCGGGCCAGGACCTGAGGGACGCGATCGCGGTCCTCTCGGCGCTGACGCGCGCGCAGCAGCGCGGCGAGGTGCTGGGCATCGGCCGGCTCGCAACTCTGCTGGGATTGCTGCCGTACCGCTGCGAGCGCGTGCTGGAGCGCGCCGCGGCGCGCGGCTGGACGGCGCGGACCGAAAGGGACGGCTGGCTGCTGGCGTGCGATGCCGACGCCATCAAGCTCGCGGACGTGTACCGCGTCTTCGTGCTCGATCCGCAGGCCGGGACGCCGGCCGCCGAGGAGGCCGCGCGACTCGCGGCGCCGTACGCCGCGCACTGGAAGCACGTCGACGCGGATCTCGACCTGACGCTGCGCAAGCTGGCGCGCGCGGAGGCGCCCAAGTGATCGCCGTGCCGCGCGAGGAGCGGCTGATCGTCGCCCTCGACGTGCCGCGCGCCGCCGAGGCGCGCGCGCTCGTCGAGCGGCTCGGCGACGCGGCACGCTTCTACAAGATCGGCCTCGAGCTGTTCACCTCGGGCGGCGCCTTCGAATTGCTCGACTGGCTCGTCGCACGCGGCAACAAGGTGTTCGCGGATCTCAAGCTGTACGACATCCCGGAGACGGTGCGCCGCGCCACGGCCAACCTGAGCGGCAGCGGCGCGACCTTCCTCACCGTGCACGGCCAGCGCTCGATCATGGAGGCGGCGGCGCAGGAGAAGCGCGCCATGAAGATCCTCGCCGTCACCGTGCTCACCAGCTTCGACCGGCACGACCTGGCGGAGATGGAAGCCGGCGCCGACGTCGAAAAGCTGGTGCTGTCGCGCGCGCGCCACGCGGCGCAGGCCGGCTGCGACGGCGTCATCGCCTCGGGCCTGGAGGCGCCGAGGATCAAGGCCGAGTTCGGCGACCAGCTCCTCGTAGTCACGCCCGGCATCCGGCCGGCGGAAAACCGGCCCAGGGACGACCAGAAGCGCACGGTCGACGTGGCGCAGGCGTTCGCCAACGGCGCCGACTACATCGTCGTCGGGCGGCCGGTGCGCGACGCCGCCGACCCGCGCGCCGCGGCCGAGGCGATCCAGGCCACGATCGCCTCGGTGTTCAAGAGCTAGTCCTTGCAGCCGGTCCTCGGGATCCTGGGCCTCGTTGCGCCGGCGTGGCTCGCGAGCGAGGAGCGCCGCGGCGAAGTGGTGGCGCTGGGCCTGAAGTCGATCGTCGACGGCACGCTCGCCACCTGCCTGATCGCTGCGACCGTGGCCCTGATCGTCTGAGCGCCTAGAGCAGCCACTCGATCGGCAGCAGCGAGAGGATCCCGACGCCGAGGCGCTTGAGCGGGCCCGCACCCGGCTCGCTGTCGTAGCGCGTCTCGCCCGAGGGCGTGCGCTCGATCCAGTAGAGACTCTCGCCGTCCTCGGCGAGGCGCACCTCGTAGGCCCGCATGGGAAAATCGACGTCGAACGCCGTCGCCATGCGCTGCGCGAGCACCGGGCTGCGGATCACCAGGCCGAGCTCAGTGTTGAGCCGCGCCGAGCGCGGATCGAAGTTGAACGAGCCGACGAAGACGCGTTCGCGGTCGACCGCGAAGGTCTTGGCGTGCAGGCTCGCCGCCGAGCCGCCGCCGAAGGTCTGCTGGTCCTTCCTGTCTTCCTGCGCCGCAGTGGGCTTCAGCTCGTACAGCCGCACGCCTGCGCGCAGCAGGTCCGCGCGCCGCTTGGCGTAGCCCGCGTGCACCGCGGCCACGTCGCTCGCCGCCAGCGAGTTGGTCAGGATGCGCACCGTCACGCCGCGCCGCGCCAGCTCCGCCAACGTGGCGGTGCCCGCGTCGCCCGGGACGAAGTACGGCGACACCAGGTCGAACTGCTTGTCCGGCCGGCCCGCGAGACGCAGCAGCTTCGGCAGCAGCAGCAGGTCGGTCCGTTCCCCGGTGTCGAGCGTCTTCGCCGGGTCGTCGTACACCAGCTGCGCGTCGGCCCACTCGAGCGGCAGCTGGCCCTTGACCAGCTCGGACACCAGCTTCGTCTCGCGCAGCGTCTTCAGATAGGCCGCCGCGGCGGGGCTCGCATGCGCCGCGGCGAACTGCGCCTCGAGCATGGCGCGCGCGTCGGGGCCCGCGGGACCGAGGATGCTCGCGGCCGGATAGGCCGAATCGCTGTTCCAGTAGAGATCGAAGGCCCGGGAGACTTCGCGCACCGCCGGCCCGACCGCGATCACGTCGAGGTCCTGGAAGACCACCCCCTCTCCCGTGCCGAAGTACTCGTTGCCGACGTTGCGTCCCCCGACGATCGCCGCCTGGTTGTCGGCGGTGAACGACTTGTTGTGCATGCGCCGGTTGGCGCGCGAGAAGTCGGCGAGGAAGTTGAGCGCGCGCACGCCGCGATGCGCGAGCGGGTTGTAGAGCCGCAGCTCGATGTTCGGGTGAGAGTCGAGCGCGGCGAGCGTCGGGTCCAGTCCCGCGATGCCATTGTCGTCGAGCAGCAGGCGCACGCGCACGCCGCGCTCGGCGGCGCGCCACAGCGCCTCGAACAGCAGTATGCCGGTCTCGTCGCCATGCCAGATGTAATACTGCACATCGAGCGAGCGCTGCGCGGCGAGCGCGAGCAGACCGCGCGCCGCGAAAGCGTCGGCCGGCTGCTTGATCGGGTAGATGCCGGCCTTGCCGGGGTGCGCCGCGACGCGCGGCGCGATCGCCCGGCCGAGCGCGGTCGCGTCGGTGTCGGCGAGCGCCGAGCTCGCGTTGCGCCCCTCGAGCGCCGGCAGGCCGGCGCAGCCCATGATCAGGGCTGTGTACGCGGCGGCGAGCCACGCCGATAGTCGACGCATGCCGGAGAGTCCCTTGTGCAGGATGTCACGAATTGTAAGCGGTTACGGGCCGATTTTCGGTTGCCCCGCAACTTCGGCTATGCTTCACGGCATCATTCCTGGCACGAGGAGGCTGCCGATGTTTTTCAACCCCATTCTCGCCGACGACATCGGCAAGCTGCTGCTGCGCCTGACGCTCGGCACCCTGATCCTGTTCCACGGCGTCGCCAAGATCCTGCATCCGGCCGCGCTCGATTTCATCTCCGGCAAGCTGGCGGGCTACGGCCTGCCCGTTGAGCTCGCCTTCGCGGTGTATATCGGCGAGGTGCTGGCGCCGCTGCTCGTCATCCTCGGAGTGTTCTCGCGCATCGGCGGGCTGCTGATCGCGATCGACCTGGCATTCGCATTCGTGCTGGTTGGCAGTAATCAGCTCATGCACATCAACAAGTTCGGCGGCTGGCAGCTGGAGGTGGAGGCGTTCTACCTGATGTGCGGCCTGGTGGTGCTGTTCAGCGGCAGCGGCAAGTTCGCGATCCGGCCCGATTGATCGCTGGGAGGGCGCGAGATGGCGTCGCAGCGGGCCAGCGAGCACCGCCGGACGGCGACCCGCGCCGGCCTGCGCTACGTCACCGACGGCGTCGCCGGCGTACGGCGCAAGCGCTCGGGCAAGGGCTGGGCCTACTACGCGCCGGGTGGCGCGCGCATCGCCGACGCGAAGATGAGGAGGCGCCTCAATGCGCTCGCCATCCCGCCGGCGTGGACCGACGTCTGGATCTGCCCGGAGCCCGACGGCCACATCCAGGCCACCGCGCGCGACGCGCGCGGGCGCAAGCAATACCGCTACCACCCTTCGTACCGCGAGGCGCGCGACCGCTCCAAGTTCCGCCGCATGCTCGAGTTCAGCGAGGTGCTGCCGATCCTGCGCGAGCACGTCGAGCGCGACCTGCGCCTCGACGACCTGAGTCGGCGCCAGCTGCTCGCAACGGTGGTCCGGCTGCTCGACCGCACGCTGATCCGCGTCGGCAACGACGAGTACGCGCGCGAGAACCGCTCCTTCGGTCTGACCACGCTGCGCCGCAAGCACGTGCGCGTCGAGGGCTCGCTGCTGCGCTTCAGCTTTCGCGGCAAGAGCGGCGTCGAGCACTTGCTGTCGATCACCGATCCGCGCCTGGCGCGCATCATCCAGCGCTGCCAGGACCTGCCCGGTCAGGAGATGTTCCAGTACCTCGACGAGGCGGGCAAGCGCCAGGCAGTGTCCTCCGACGACGTCAACGCCTACCTGCGCGAGATCACCGGGCGCGACGTCACGGCGAAAGACTTCCGCACCTGGGGCGGCACGATGCTCGCCGCGATCGAGCTGCGCACCATGGGGCCGGCGTCGAGCCGGCGCGAGGCCGACCGCAACATCGTGCGCGCCATCGACGCGGTGGCCGAGCGCCTGGGCAACACGCGCGCGGTGTGCCGCAAGTACTACGTGCATCCCTCGCTGGTGCAGGCCTACCTGCTCGGCCTGACGGTGCCGCAGCCGCCGGCGCGGGCCGCGCCGCGCGCGCGCGGCCGCCGGCCGGTTGCCGCGCTGCGCCGCGACGAGGTCGCGGTGCTGCAGTTCCTGCAGGAGAAGCTGCCGGGCGCCCGCTAGGGGACGGGGACGGCGGCGAGCAGCTGCGCGCCGACGTCGACGCGGCGCGCATCGTCGTGCGCCGGGCGCAGCCGGTGAGCGGCCACGCCGGGAAGGATCGCCTGCACGTCCTCGGGAATCACCTTGTCGCGGCCCTCGAGCAGCGCCCAGGCGCGCGCCGAGTGCACCAGCGCGAGCGCGGCGCGCGGCGACAGGCCCGCGGCGTAATCCGGCGAGCGGCGCGTGTACGCGACGATCGCCTGCACGTAGTCGAGCAGGGCGGGGGCGACGTGCACGGCCTGGGCGTTCTCCTGCAGCTCGACCAGCTCCGCCGGCGTCATGCACGGCTCGAGCGTCGCGAGCAGGTCGCGCCGGTCGGTGCCGGCGAGCAGCGCGCGCTCCGCGTCGTGCCCCGGATAGCCGAGCTCGAGCCTCATCAGGAAGCGGTCGAGCTGCGACTCGGGCAGCGGGAACGTGCCCACCTGCTCGGAGGGGTTCTGCGTGGCGATGACGAAGAACGGCTCGGGGAGCTTCCTGGTCTCGCCCTCGGCGGTGACCTGGTGCTCCTCCATCGCCTCGAGCAGCGCGCTCTGCGTCTTGGGCGTCGCGCGGTTCACCTCGTCGGCGAGGATCAGCTGCGCGAAGATCGGCCCGGGATGGAACTTGAAGCCGCCCGTCTCGCGCTCGTACACCGACACGCCGATGATGTCGGCCGGCAGCATGTCGCTGGTGAACTGGATGCGCTGGAAGTGCAGGCCGAGCGACTTCGCCAGCACGTGCGCCAGCGTGGTCTTGCCCACGCCCGGCAGGTCCTCGATCAGCAGGTGCCCGCGCGCCAGCAGGCAGGCGAGCGCGAGGCGCAGCTGCTGCTGTTTGCCGAGGATCACGCGCCCCGCGGCCTGGAGCACGCGCTCGGCCGGTGCGTTCGCGGCAGGCTGCAGCTGTCGCTTGAGAAGCATGCCGGGGATTGTACTCGATGCCTCCGCGCGCGCATTCGCGGCGGCGGCCCGCTTTCGGTAAGATTCCGTGACGGAATGCACGCATGACCACCGCCTTCATCACGCACCCCGACTGCCTCAGGCACGACATGGGGGCGCACCATCCGGAATGCCCTGAGCGGCTCGGCGCGATCGAGGACCAGCTCATCGCCTCGGGCGTCGCCCAGTACCTCGCGCGCTACGAGGCGCCGCTCGCCAGCGACGAGCAGCTCGCGCGCGTGCACCCGCTGGACTACGTGCGCGCGATCCGCGAGGTCGCGCCGGCGCAGGGCACGGTGCACCTCGATCCCGACACCGCGATGAACCCGTACAGCCTTGCGGCGGCCTTGCGCGCCGCGGGCGCGGCGCTGCTCGCCACCGACCTGGTGATGACGGGCGAGGCCGAGAGCGCGTTCTGCGCCGTGCGCCCGCCGGGGCACCACGCCTGCCGCGCGCGCCCGATGGGCTTCTGCATCTTCAACAACGTCGCCGTCGCGGCGCGCCACGCGGTGCACGTGCACGGGCTGGAGCGCGTGGCGATCGTCGACTTCGACGTGCATCACGGCAACGGCACCGAGGACATCTTCGCGCACGACGACAACGTGCTCATGGCCTCGACGTTCCAGCACCCGTTCTATCCGTACTCGGGCACCGACGATCCGGCGCCGAACATGGTGAACGTGCCGCTCGCCGCGGGCGCGGGGTCGCGGCAGTTCCGCCAGGCGGTGAGCGAGGCGTGGATTCCGGCGCTCGACGCGTTCCAGCCGCAGCTCGTGATCTTCTCGGCCGGCTTCGACGCGCATGCCGAGGACGACATGGCGATGCTCAACCTGGCCGACGCCGACTACGGCTGGGCCACCGCGCAGGTGAAGGCGGTCGCCGACCGGCACGCCTCGGGCCGCATCGTCTCGGTGCTCGAGGGGGGCTACGCGCTCTCGGCGCTCGGGCGCTCGGTCGTGCAGCACCTGCGGGTGCTCGCCGGGCTGAACGCCTGAATTCTTGTTTAGGCCCATGCCGGCCAATCACCAAATCGTCGTTCGCGCGCTGCCGGAGGGCGCGCTCACCGAAGCCCATTTCGAGCTGCGCGAGGCCGCTCGGCCCACCCTGGCGGAGGGCGAAGCGCTGATCCGGACGGTGCTGATGTCGATCGACGCGGCGAACCGAGCCTGGATGCAGGGCGCGACCTACCGCGAAGCGGTCAAGGCGGGCGATGTCATGCCCACGTACGCGATCGGGGAGGTGGTCGAGTCACGCGACCCATCGCTCTCACCGGGCGACATCGTCGCGGTGGAATCGGGCTGGGCCGAATTCGCGGCGGTGAAGGCGCGGCGCGCGCGCAAGCTGCCGCGCGTCAAGCCGCTGTCCAACCTGCTGTCGGTCTACGGCATCGCCGGCAAGACCGCGTACCACGGGCTGCTCGGCGTCGGGCGCGCGCAGGCGGGCGAAACGGTCGTCTCGTCGGCGGCGGCCGGGTCCGTCGGCATGTACGTGGGCCAGATCGCGAAGGCGCTCGGCTGCCGGGCGGTTGGCATCGCGGGTGGCGCCGACAAGTGCGCGTGGGTAAGCGGGACGCTCGGCTTCGATGCCTGCATCGACTACAGGGCCGGAAATCTCTTCAAGGACCTCAAGGCGGCGTGCCCAGGGGGCATCGACGTCTACTTCGACAACGTGGGAGGAAGCATCCTCGAGACCGCGCTCTTCCAGATGAACCCGAAGGGCCGCGTCGTCTGCTGCGGCGCGGTCAGCCAGTACGACAGCGCCGCACCCGCCGGCCCGCGCAACGTCCCCGGCATGATCGTGGTCAAGCGCCTGCGCATGGAAGGGTTCATCGTGATGGACTTCGCCGCCGAGGACGCGAAAGCCGAGGCCGATCTGAAGCGCTGGGTCGCCGAGGGCAGGATCAAGGTGGTCGACGACATCGTCGAGGGTCTGGAGAACGCCCCGGCTGCGCTCATCGGGCTGCTCGCCGGGAAGAATCGCGGCAAGCGGATGGTGCGCGTGGCGCCCGATCCGGTTTGACGTCGGCTAGGCCCGCTTCGGCGCAATCCCCAGTTCCTCGGAGATCCGGGTCACGAGCGCGCGCAGGTCGTCGAGCTCGCGCTCGAGCCGCGCGACGTTGGCCTTGAGCGCCGCCAGCTCGCCGAGGGAAACATCGCCGACGGATCCCGCTTCGGCCTCCGGCGCCTGCGGCGCCGGCGTGCCGCTCAGCAGGTGAGCCCAGCGGTTCTCCCGCGCCCCGGGAAGGCGCGGCAGCTGCACGACCAGGGCGCCCGCGGGCCGGGCGGCGAGCTCGTTCAGGAAGCCTTCCACGGCGGAGATGTCGGCGAAGTGGTGCAGCCGCTCGCAGCCGATGCGCAGCTCGCCCGCCGTCTGCGGGCCGCGCAGCATGAGGGCGGTGAGCAGCGCCGTCGACTGCGTCGGCACCTGCAGCGAGCGCTCCATGTTGTGGGTGTAGCGGGCGACGCGCCCGCCGCTCGATTCCACCACCAGGTTGTATCTCTTCAGGCTGTCGATCGCCGCCTGAACTTCGGCCTCGGTGGCCTGCATCACCGGGTCCCGGCTGGTTTTCTGGTTGCAGCCGGAGACCAGCGCGTTGAGCGTCAGCGGATAGGCGTCGGGGACCGTGCGCTCCTTCTCGGCCAGGGTGCCGAGGACGCGGGTTTCCAGCAGCGACAGGGCGGAAATGGGATGGGACATGATCAGGTCTTGAGCCGGTAGCCGGTGCGGAAGATCCACGCCACGACCGCGAGCGAGGCGGCGAGGAAGACGAGCGTCATGCCGAGGCTGATCGCGACGCTCACGTCGGCGATGCCGTAGAAGCTCCAGCGAAAACCGCTGATCAGGTAGACCACCGGGTTGAACAGCGTAACCGTCTGCCACACCGGCGGCAGCATGTGGATCGAGTAGAAGCTGCCGCCGAGGAAGGTAAGCGGCGTGACGATGAGCAGCGGGATGAGCTGCAGCTTCTCGAAGCCGTCGGCCCAGATGCCGATGATGAAACCGAACAGGCTGAAGGTCACCGCGGTGAGGGCGAGGAACGCGACCATCCACAGCGGATGCTCGATGCGCAGCGGCACGAACAGCCCTGCCGTCGCCAGGATGATGAGCCCGAGGACGACCGACTTGGTCGCCGCCGCGCCCACGTAGCTCAGCACGATCTCAAAGGAGGAGACCGGGGCCGACAGCAGCTCGTAGATGGTGCCGGTAAATTTCGGGAAGTAGATGGCGAACGACGCATTGGAGATACTCTGCGTCAGCAGCGACAGCATGATCAGGCCCGGCACGATGAATGCGCCGTAGCTGACCCCCTCGACGTGCTGGATGCGCGAGCCGATCGCCGCGCCGAAAACGACGAAGTACAGCGAGGTCGAGAGCACCGGCGACACGATGCTCTGCATCAGCGTGCGCCGGGTGCGAGCCATCTCGAACTTGTAGATCGCGCGTATGGCGTGCACGTTCATGACCGGTCGCTCACCAGGGTGACGAAGATGTCCTCGAGCGAGCTCTGCGTCGTGTGCAGGTCCCTGAAACGGATGCCCGCCGCGGGCAGGTCGCGCAGTAGCGCGGTGATGCCCGCCCGGTCGCGCTCATCGTACGTGTAGATCAGCTCGTTGCCGCCGGCCGAGATCTCCAGGTTGAAGGCGGCAAGCGAGGCAGGAACCTGCTGCAGCCGGTCCTGCAGGTGCAGCGTCAGCTGCTTCTTGCCGAGCTTGCGCATCAGCTCGGCCTTGTCCTCCACCAGGATGATCTCCCCCTTGGTGATCACCCCGATCCGGTCCGCCATCTCCTCGGCTTCGTCGATGTAGTGGGTAGTCAGGATGATGGTCACGCCGCTGTCGCGCAGCGCGCGCACCAGCTGCCACATGTCGCGCCGCAGCTCGACGTCGACGCCGGCCGTCGGCTCGTCGAGGAACAGGACCCGCGGCTCGTGCGACAGCGCCTTGGCGATCAGCAGGCGGCGCTTCATGCCGCCCGAAAGGGTCATGATCTTGCTGTCCTTCCGTTCCCACAGGGACAGGTCCCTGAGCACCTTTTCGATGTGCGCGGGGTTGGCGGGCTTGCCGAACAGGCCGCGGCTGAAGGACACTGCCCCCCACACCGATTCGAACGCGTCGGTCGTCAGCTCCTGCGGCACGAGGCCGATGAGCGAGCGCGCCGCGCGGTAGTCGGCGACGATGTCGTGGCCGTCCACCAGGATGGACCCTTCCGTCGGCGTGACGATCCCGCAGATGATGCCGATCAGCGTCGTCTTGCCCGCGCCGTTGGGCCCCAGCAGCGAGAAGATCTCGCCGCGCCGAATCTCCAGGTTGATGTTCTTGAGAGCCCGGAAGCCGGAGGCGTAGATCTTCGAGAGATTCTTGACGCAGATGATCTCGGTCATCGAAGCGACGATAGCCGATCGTCGGCGCGGCCGCCGCGCGGCGCGTGCGCCACGTGCGCCACGCCGTCCTTGCCGCGCGCTTTCACCTGGTACATGGCCCGATCGGCCGCCGCGATGGCCTCCGCAGCGCCCGCCGGGGGTTCGGAAAACGTGACCGCGCCGATGCTGCAGGTCGGTCGCGCGCTCTCAGTGCGGAATGCAGCGTACAGGGCCTGCCGTGCTTTGGCGATCAGGCTTTCGGCGCCTGCCGTGTCGGTGCCCGGCAGCAGCAGCCCGAACTCGTCGCCCCCGAGACGCGCCACCGTGTCGCTGCGGCGTACCGCCTCCGAGAGGGTGCGCGCGACCAGGCGCAGGGCCTGGTCGCCCGCGTCGTGGCCGTGGACGTCGTTGATGCGCTTGAAGTCGTCCACGTCCAGGTACGCGATCGTGAGCGGGCGCGGCTCGCGCGCCGCGAGCGCGAGGTTGTACTGCACCTGATCGAAGAAGGCGCGCCGGTTGGCGAGGCCGGTCAGAGGATCGGTCCTCGCGAGATGCCGCGCGGCATCCAGCAGCCGGCGCAGCGCGTGCAGCAGCTCCGAGAAGATCAGGAATACGCACAGCCGCATCAGCGTGTTCCA
>Ga0153916_10000835_pt1 | contig 21404 bp, 16 predicted proteins | sample Opewatmetagenome_FD_109642 | JGI IMG/M metagenome (GOLD analysis project Ga0153916, IMG submission 109642) | Freshwater wetland microbial communities from Ohio, USA - Open water 3 Core 3 Depth 4 metaG | ecosystem: Environmental > Aquatic > Freshwater > Wetlands | place: USA: Ohio, Lake Erie...
GGACAGCAGCCGGCGAGTATCGAGGCGAGGGCCCGGGCGCTCCACCGGAAAATCCTCACGGTGGATACCCATTGCGATACAGCCTTCAACCTCCTGCGGACCAACTGGAAAATTGGCGACCGCCATGATCCGACGAAAAGGGAAAGCGGCAAGATCGACCTTCCCCGGATGAAGGAAGGGGGCCTCGACGCGGAGTTTTTCGCCGCCTTCGTCGGCCAAGGACCCCGAACTCCTGAAGGGTACGCGAAAGCCAAAGAAACCGCCGTCAAGGTCATAGATGCCGTCTGGAAGATGACGGAGGAGTATCCCCAGATGATCGGCCTCGCCCTGGCCCCCGCGGACGCGTATCGTCTGAAAGGCGAGGGCAAGCTCACCGCCTTCATCGGAATGGAGAACGGCTACCCGATTGGCCGGGACCTTTCCCTCATCGATTTCTTTTATAGAAAAGGGGTCCGCTACGTCACCCTTTGTCATTCCTCGGACAACGACATCTGCGATTCCTCGACCGACCGGCAAGATCCCGAGGATAAGGGACTGAGCGAGTTCGGCCGCCAGGTCGTCGCGGAGTGCAACCGGCTGGGGATGATCGTGGATGTCTCCCACGCTTCGGACAAATCTTTCTCTGACGTCCTTGAGGTGGCGCGGGCGCCCGTCATCGCCTCTCATTCGAGCTGCCGGGCCGTCTGCGACAGTTCGCGAAACCTCGCCGACGACGAGCTCCGAGCCCTCAAGAAAAACGGCGGCGTCATCCAGATTTGTTTTCTCGCGAGCTACGTGAAGAAGCCTGCCCCGAACCCAGAGCGTGACAAGGCCCTCAAGGAGCTCGAGGCCAAGTACGGGAATTTCCGGGCCATCCGCGACGAGGCCGTCCGGGAGGAGGCCATGGCAGCCTTTGCGGCCATTAACGAAAAGTTCCCGCAGGAGCGGCCGACGGTCAAGGATCTCGTGGACCACATCGACCACGTCCGAAAGACGATCGGCGTGGATTACGTGGGAATGGGAACGGACTTCGACGGAGGCGGCGGGGTCTCCGGCTGCGAAGACGTCAGCGGCATGATCCACGTAACGGAGGAATTGATCCGCCGGGAGTATACGGACAGGGAGATAGAGAAAATCTGGGGCGGGAATTTCATGAGGGTTTTCAATCGAGTTCTTGAGCTTGGAAAGCCGCAGATAAAAGCTGTAAAATAAATTTACAGTCAAAACCAGCCCCCTTCCTATTCATGGCAAAATCACTCGTTTTAATCCGGTACGCCTTTCCCCCCTCTTGGCATGAACTTTGCTCCCTAATTGTTCCCGGAGACAGACACCCGGAAAATGCTCTCTTTCGCGAGGTGCAATTTATGCGGATTTTGGCTAATATGATGGCTATCCGATGTTGAATCCACGACGGCTCCTCCGCCCCGCGCTTTTCTTTCTCTGCATGGCAGTCCTGGAGCCCGCCGACCTCGTCTTCCAAAGGGCCCAGGAGGAGAAGCCGCAGCCGGGCGGCACCCTCCTGATCAAGGCCTACCAGACACCGTTCAACCCGGTTTTTGACCCGGCTGCGCCCGCGACACATTATTTTGTGGTCGAGCAGCTCTTCGACGGGCTGGTGAAGTTCGATAACAATTTCGGCATCGTCCCCGCCCTGGCCGAGTACTGGACGATTTCGGAGGACGGGAAAAGGATCACCTTCTACCTGCGGAAGGGAGTCAGGTTCCACAATGGCAGGGAAATGACGGCCGAGGATGTCAAGTTTTCGCTGGAGCGGCTGGTCCAGAACCGTCCGGGCAACGCCTGCTACCAGTATTTTACGGGCACAGTTGTCGGCGCCGCGGTATTCTGGCAGGGTAAGGCGGCCGAGGTCGCCGGCTTCCGGGTGCTCGACAAGTCCACCTTCGAAATCCAGTGGATGCGGCCCTTCGTCTCCGGTCTCTATCTGCTGGGGATGTACTACTGCAAGGTCCTGCCGAAAGACCTCGTCCTCGCCCAGGGCCGGAGCTTCTTCCAGAAGCCGGTCGGGACGGGCCCGTTCAAGTTTGCCTACTGGCTGCGGGACGAGCGGACCCCGAGGCTCGAAGTCCTGGGCGTTCGGCTCGAAAGGAACGCCAACTATTTCGGAAGGAAGCCATACTTGGACGCCCTCGAGTATTCACCTGGCTTCAGCGAGAACCAGTTCCAGGACGGGCTCGTCCATATCATCCCCGTGACATCCGAAAGCATGCTCCACAGGAGGTTCCAGATCCTGGAGAACAACTCGCTCCGGTCGGCCTCACTAGCCCTGAGCTGCCACATCGCTCCCCTGGACAGGGTTGAGGTCCGGCGGGCTTTGGCCCTGGGCATCAATAAAGCCAGGCTGGCCGCAGCCGCATACTCCGCCTCCTCCGTCCCCCAGGCGATGGAAAACTACATCCCGCCCCTTCTGCCTGGCTTCTTTCCGAAGGATGTGGGCACCGTCTACGAACCGGAAAAGGCCCGGATGCTCCTGGCCCGGCTCCTGCCCGAAACCGGCGGCCGCATGAACCTAAACCTGGTCTTCCTTTTGCCGAGGAGAGACACGTATCTGAGCTTAAGCCGGGAGCTCGAGAGAGAGCTCAGCGCCATGGGTGTCGGCCTGGACGTGCGCTATCTCAAAACGGCCGAGGACATCCGTGAGGTCCGAGGCCCATATCTGAAGTTCCTGGAATGGAACATGGATTTCCCGGACCCCGAGAACGTCGTTCTGCCTTTATTCGCCACCCAGTCCCGGGTCAATGAGCTCAATTCCCATTACTCGAACCCCCGGCTGGACGCCCTGCTCGAGCAAGCGGAGGTCGAGCCTAGCTGGGAGAGGCGGATCGGCCTTTTCCGGCAGATGGAACAGATCCTCTTTGAGGAAGTCCCCTCGATTCCGCTCTACTCGGAGCGGCTCAGGATCGCCCTGCTTCCGGCGGTTCGAGGAGCGAAGCTCCCGGCCCTGGGGTTCTATTTCCTGGACACCAAGGAGATTTGGCTGGAGGAAAGGGAAGGGCCCGGTGGAACTTAAGCTCTCGATCTACAAACGCCTCATCTTTTGGATCACCCTCCTTGTCTGCATCCTCGTCGGCGCCGTCCTCTTCGTCGTCCAGAGACGGGAGGTCCAGACGCTCTTCGAGCAAGCCCGGGGCCGGGCCGTCCTGATCGCCAGGTACATGGCCGAGATCAACCTGCAGCCCCTCGTCCGGTACGATACGGGCACGGTTCAGGCGAACATCGATCAACAGGTCAATGACCAGCTGCCGTACATCGTCTTCTATAACAGGTCGGGGGCGCCCCTCGTCGCCAACGAGCTCGTTCGCTCCCAGGCCGACGTCCTGGGCAGCAGCCATTTTGACGAGGACGTCCAGCCGGGCGCCGAGTTCACGGCAACCCGTCGCCTCCGACTCCAGGACCAGTGGCTGAGGGTCCTCGAGGTCGAGATCCCCGTCTTCCTGCCAGGCAGTGACCAAAAGTGGGCCTCGGTCAAGATCGGCCACTCCCTCGAGCCCATGTATGCCGACCTACGGGAGGTCCGGGTCGTCCTGATCCTCGTCGGGTTCGGAGGATTTCTCCTGGGGGTCCTCGGAGCCACCGTCCTGGCCAAGAGGATCACCCGGCCCCTCCACAAGCTCGTCGACGGAACCGTCAGGATCTCCAAGGGGGATTTCTCCCAGGCCATCGACATCCCTCCCGGGGACGAGATGGGCGAGCTGGCCAGAAGCTTCAACGACATGACCGGCCAGCTCCTCCAGACCCGCGAGCGGATGGCGGCGGCCAACCGGAAGCTCGTCCAGGCGGAGAAGCTGGCCAGTATCGGCCGCTTGGCGGCGACCATCGCCCACGAAATCCGGAACCCTCTGACCTCCGTCAAGCTCAACATCCAGAAAGTTGCCGAGGACGAGAACCTCGAACCTGCCGAGCGCGAACACCTGAGCCTTTCTATGGAGGGCATCGGGCAGATCGAGAAATTCGTCAAGGAACTCCTCAATTTCACCCGGGTCGCGGACCTCAACCTGGACCGCTTCCCGCTCGAACAAATCCTCGAAGAGTCCTTCAAGCTGCTGAGGGACACGCTGGACCAGAAGGGGATAAAGGTCGAGAAAAACTACGCCCCCGGCGTGCCCGCGGTGCTCGTGGATGGAGACAAAATGCGGCAGGTCTTCCTCAATGTCCTTCGCAACTCCGAGGAGGCCCTTGAGTCCGGCGGCCACATCACCGTCTCAATCGACGCGGCCACAGAAGGGGGACAGAATAAGGTCCGGGTCCGCATCTCCGACGACGGCCCGGGCATTCCCGAGAAAGACAGAGAAAACATCTTCGAGCCGTTCTTCACGACCAAGCCCGCGGGCTTCGGCCTCGGGCTGGCCAACGCCCGGAAGATCGTCGAACAGCACAACGGGACGATCAAGCTCGCTCGGAAACGGGGACGCGGGACCTCGTTCGTCATTCTCGTCCCGTGCGAGGAGGGGACATGAAATCCATCCTGATCATCGAGGACGACGCGCTTGTCCGGAGGACTCTGACTTCTCAGCTCGCCAAAAGGGGCTTCGAGATCATCGCCGCCGAGAACGGCGAGGCCGGAGTCCAGGCTTATGGCGAGAGCGCGCCGGACCTCGTCCTCCTGGATGTCCGCCTCCCGGACATCGGCGGGCTGGAGGTCCTGCGCAAGATCAAGGAGAGGAACCGCCGGGCGATCATCCTGGTCATGACGGCCTTCGACGACATGCAGACCACCGTCGAGGCCATCAAGCTCGGCGCCTACGAGTACCTGGTCAAGCCGCTGAACACGGCCGAGCTCGACCTGACGATCGACAAGGCCCTCCAGGTGCGGGCCCTCGAGGAAAAGGTCAGCTACCTCGTCGAGGAGAGGCAGAAGGAGTACACGATCGACAACATCGTCGGCCACTCGCCCCAGATGCGCGGGGTGTTCAAGATGATCGGCTCGGTGGCCAACACCCGGACGAACATCCTCATCCAGGGTGAGAGCGGGACGGGCAAGGAGCTCGTCGCCAAGGCCATCCACTACAACAGCCCCTTCCGCGACGAGCCCTTCATCGTCATCAATTGCTCCGCGATTTCCGACACGCTGCTCGAAAGCGAGCTTTTCGGCCACGTCAAGGGCGCCTTCACCGACGCCGTTTGCGAGACGAAAGGCAAATTCGAGATCGCCGGGAAAGGGACCCTCTTCCTGGATGAGGTCGGCGATGTCTCTCCCAACCTCCAATCCAAGCTCCTCCGGGTCATCGAGACCAGGGACTTCATGAAGGTCGGCGGTGAGAAGGTCCTCAAAACGGAAGCCCGGATCATCGCGGCCACGAACCAGAACCTCAGGGGCCTCATCGAGAAGGGCCGGTTCCGGGAGGATCTCTACTACCGGCTCAAGGTTGTCGAGATCATTCTGCCGTCCCTCCGGGAAAGACGGGAAGACATCCCGGACCTGGTGGCCTACCTCCTCGAAAAGATCAACCGCGAGCTCCGGCGGAACGTCAGGAAGGTCCCGCCCGACGTCATGAAGCTCCTCCAGGACCTCCCCTGGAGGGGAAACGTCAGGGAGCTCGAGAATGCCCTGACGCGGGCCGTCATCCTGGCCAAGGGGGACGTCGTTCTCAAGGAAAACCTGCCGGTCGATCACGAAGAGAAGAGCGCCTTTCCGGACGAGCTCGTGTCCCTCGACGAGGTCGAAAGAAACTACATTAGACACGTTCTCAAAGCCGTCAAGGGGAGCAAGACCAGGGCCAGCCAGATCCTGCAGATCAGCCGCCCCACTCTCGACAAGAAGATCAAGGACTACGGCCTGGATATCGGTGAACAGCCGTGACAATCCCCGTGTCAACTCTCTTGGCGGCCTGTAAATAATCTTGGGGAGCCTCCCCCGGGGAACCTCCCTTTCCCCCCTGGTCAGCGATCCCCCTCCTCTTGGCACAAAACGTGCAATCATCTTGATTGGTCCCCGGAGAGAGGTTAAACATGACAGGGAAAAAGATCGTGATCGTGGACGACGACGAGACCATCAGGAAGACGTTCTTTCTTCTCCTTAACAAGAGATACCGGGTCTACCCTGTCAAGAACTCCGAGGAAGCCCTGGCCAGGTTCGGGCACGCCAAGGTGGACCTGGTCATCGCCGACTACAAGCTTCCCTCCCTGAACGGCCTGGAGCTCATCAAGCGGCTCCGGGCGTCAGGTTTCGAGGGGGAGGCGATGCTCATCTCCGCCCACCCCGACCTGGTGAAGATCGAGGACTTGAGCCGCTTCTCCATCAGCCATTTCTTCGTCAAGCCGCTTGACCTCGACATCCTCAACGCGTCGATCGATCGGGTCCTCCAGCCGAAAAAGCTCCTGGAGACTGGCGCCTAATGCCCGCGGCTCCAGCCCCCCACCATCGTGTAAACGAAGTTTACAGGACGAAAGGAATTTTGCGCCGGGCGGAATGGTTTCGACGCGGCTTCAGGCAGCGGGCCGGGTGGCATAAAATATGCAGTCGATAAGGCTGTGATGAGGGAAGTTAATCAACGGGTCCAATCCCCGATACCCTTCCATAACCCTCCTTCTTTTTGTTCCGGAGCGAGGGGTGCCGCGGGGGCACCCCTCCTCTGCCTTTCTTAGCCGCGATCTTCAGCTCAGCCCGGAAACCCAACCCTAAGACTTTTCGGCCGGCTTCTTCGCCCAGAACGTTCCGAAGATCGTTCCCGACCAGATGAGCTCGCAGTGGACAAAGCCGGCCGCCCGCAGCCATTCGAGCCAGGTTTGCAGGGAGTCCAGGGAGTAGGCCCGGCGGTTATCCAGATGCCATTGCTGGATATCCTGCCTCCGGGCTCCCGTCCCCAAAACCTCGAGCTCCCATTGTTTCCAGAGTCCGGACCCGGTCCCGTTCGAACCCACGTCCAGCATGACGGAGAAGGCGAACAGGCCGCCCGGCCTGAGCGACCAGAAGACGTTTTGACAAACGGCCTCTTTGTCCTCGGCGGACTCGAGGAAATGGAGGGACAGGTTGGAGAGAACGTACTCGAACGCCGCCGCCCTGGCATAGCGGACAAGGCTCTTGCACTCGAGGTCCACCCAGTCGGCCGACCGGCCGAGCCGCTCCCTGGCGGCCTGGATCATGAACGGCTCCGGGTCCACGGCCGTCAATCTCACGTACGGCTTTTCTTCGATCAGGTGCGAGCTGAGGATCCCTGACCGGCAGCCCAGATCGAGAACGGGGGTGCAGTCCTCCATGAGGAGCAGGGATTCGACGAGCGACTCCAGGATATCGGCCTGGCTGGGGACGAAGAACCGGATTTCCCTGTCATAGGCTTCCGGGTCGCGGAGAAGCAGGTGACGCCCGGGCTCCGGGCGGTCTGGGGCTTGCGACTCATTCATCAAGACCTGATCCTCTACGGGCGGACACTCCCGCCGATGCTTTAGTCGGACGGAGCGGCCGGATATTGGCGATTAAGCGTCCCTTAAATCCATCAAATTTGTGCCTGCCCGCCGTCCTTGGCGGTTGAAACACTCCCGCCGATGGTTTATGCTTGGCCCTTCAGGAGAAAGGAGAACGCGTGCCATGAAACGGAGCGTTGCGTATCGGCTGATCCCGACCCTAATCCTGCTTTGTTCCTCGACCCCCATCCTCCTCGCCCAACGGACCGGCTACTCGGGGGACGAGTTCGTCCGCCGCCGGGCCGCTCTGATGGACCGGGTCAAGGAAGGCGCGGTCATCCTCTTCGGCGACGTCGATATCCCCGCCGGGACCCATTTCCGGCAAGACAACGACTTCTTCTATTTTTCTGGGAACGAGGACCTTGGAGCGGTCCTCGTCCTCATCGCGGAGGCGAAGCAGTCGTTCCTCTTCCTCCCCGAGCAGTCCGCGCGGGAGGTGATGGTCGACGGGCCGAATCTGCTCAAGGACCCGGCCGGGAAGGCCAAAACGGGCCTGACGGACATCTATCCCCTGGCTTATCTAGACGAGTTCCTGGCCCGTCGCATGTTCCGGTCAAGCAGAGCCCTCCATCTCCGGCTATCCCCGCGTGACGCGATGGATGAGGCCCGCTCCGAGACCGCGCTGTTGGCGGCCAGGAAGGCCCGCAGTCATTACAACAGTCAGATTTCCCTCGACCAGGACCGGATCGAAAAACTCCGGGCCTGGTTTCCCCAATTGACATTCCAAGACATCGCCCCGGTCATCGATTCCCTGCGGGCGGTCAAAACCCCGGAGGAGATCGAGGTCATGCGGCGGAACGGCCGGATCTCGGCCGAAGGCGTGCGGCAGGCCATGCTGGCCACCAAACCCGGTGCTTTCGAGTACGAGATCGAGGCCGCGGCCATGGCCGCCATCCTGAAGAGCGGCGCCCGGAGCGCGGCCTACGCGCCGATCGTCGGCTCGGGCCCCAACAGCTGCACGTGGCATTACGACGAGAATTCGCGGCGGGTCGAGGCCGCTGACCTCGTCCTCATGGATTTCGGGGCCGACCTGGACCACCTGGCCATGGACATCACCCGCAACTGGCCAGCCTCGGGCCGTTTCACCGCGGAGCAGAAAGAAGTCTACCGGGTCGTCCTCGAAGTCCAGAAGGCCTGCATTGAAGCCTATCGGCCGGGGGCGACGCCCAAGGATGTCCGAGACCACGTAGCCAAGGTCATGAAGGCCAAGGGGATCGATCCGCGGGGCCTCGAGGGAGGTTTCGGGCACGGCGTGGGTCTCTCTGTCCACGATGTCCCTCTCGGCGGAGCGCTCAAGCCAGGGATGGTGTTTGCCATCGAGCCGGCCCTTTACTATCCCGAGAAGGCCATCGGAATTCGGATCGAGGACACCGTCCTCATCACCAAGGACGGCTGTGAAGTCTTGACAAAGGACGTCCCCAAGGAGATCGAGGACATCGAAAGGCTCCTCGCCGGGCCGGCCAAAAAATAATCGGTTCGAAGCCCGGACGGCCATGCTCGGGCGGCGATGGTAATCCCCTTTATCCCCCGGGCCCCCGGGAACCAGTCCCGTCGGTTCCCCCGTCGGAAGCCGACGGGTCCCCCTCCGCTACGGGGGCTTTCAGGGGATTATCATCGCCGCCCGTCTCTCTTTGATATAATAGAACGGTCGTGTTGGAGACGATCGACATGCCGGACCGCGCCGTTCTCGAGCGGATCGAAACTGGGCTTCGGGCCCCCCTTCCCGGGATCCCTGCCCAGCTCCGCATGGCGCCCGTGCCGCGGCCGGGCCAGAAGCCCTATTATGAGGTTGAAGGGACTTCGCTCAAGGCGGGCGTCCTCGTCCTCCTCTATGAAGGGGAGGACGGGCTTTACCTTCTCCTGACCCGGAGGACGGAACGGGTCCTCCACCATCGGGGCCAAATCTCCTTTCCTGGAGGGGAGCAGCATCCCGGGGAGTCCATCGAGGCCACGGCCCTGCGGGAGACCGAAGAGGAACTGGGCCTCGACCTCGGAGCCATGCGAATCCTGGGGAGGTTGACCCCGCTCTACATCCCTCCATCCAACTTCTGCATCTATCCGACGGTCGGCTTTCTTCCGGGGAGACCCACCTTCCGGCCCCAACCCGACGAGGTCGCCGAGGTCATCGAGGTTCCGGTCTGCCACTTGGCGAACCCTGAGAACCGGCGCCGGGAGTCCTGGACGATCGATGACCGGGCCGTGAACGTCCCCTTTTATGAATTCCAGGGGCGTCAGATCTGGGGCGCCACGGCTATGGTCCTGGCAGAGTTCCTTGCGCTCCTCGAATCTCCCCCGGCCTGAGGATCCCCCATGAGAAGATATCACCATCTCGGCATCCCGACGGATCTCCCCAGAGAAAGCGAAGTTTATCTCGCGGAATTCAAGGCTTATCATTCCGGATACGAGGCCAGCCCCTACGGCATCGAGTGGATGCGGTTCGAGCCCGGCTCACCCCTGCCGGAGATCGTCCAAAAGGTCGCCCACGTCGCCTTTGAAGTCGACGACTTGGCCGCAGAGATCGAGGGGAAAGACGTGATCATCGCCCCGAACAGCCCATCCCCGGGAGTCACGGTGGCCTTCATCGTTGACAACGGTGCTCCGGTCGAATTCCTCGAGTTCGCCAAGGAATAGCCCGTGCTCTTGATTGCCCCCCCGAAGGCCTATACAATACCCACGGCAGCTGATTCGAGGTTCGGTCATGAAAAAGCGCAAACGCATCTTCAGCGGCATCCAGCCGAGCGGCACGATCCATATCGGAAATTACTTCGGCGCTATCGAGAATTGGGTCCGGCTGACGAAGGAGTATGACTGCTTCTTCGCCATCGTCGATTATCACGCCATCACGGTGAGCTATGAACCGCCCCTCATGCAGCAGCGCATCTGGGACGCCGCCCTGGACAACATGGCCGCAGGCCTTGATCCGGCCCGGTGCACGATTTTTATTCAGAGCCACGTTCCGGAGCACACCGAGCTCTGCTGGCTGCTCAACTGTGTCACTCCCATCGGCGAGCTCGGCCGCATGACTCAGTTCAAGGAGAAGTCCGAGCGGGAGAGGGATAATGTCACCGCGGGCCTGCTCAACTATCCCATCCTCCAGGCTGCCGACATCCTCATCTACAAGGCCGACGCTGTCCCCGTCGGCGAGGACCAGGCCCAGCACATCGAGTTCGCCAGGGAGGTCGCCCGCCGCTTCAACGGCCGGTTCGGCGAGTTTTTTCCCGAGCCGCAGACTCTCATCGGGCGGGGGGCTAGGATCTTGGGCATCGACGGCGGGTCCAAGATGAGCAAGTCCCTGAACAACGCCATCGGCGTCGCCGAGGAGCCGGACGCCATCTGGGAGAAGCTCCGGCCGGCCAAGACCGACGAGGCCCGCAAGCGGCGCAGCGACCCGGGGAATCCCGACCTGTGCAACATTTTCTCCTATCACAAGCTCGTCACGCCTGAGGGGGAGATCCGGGAGATCGTCGAGGGCTGCACGACCGCCGGGATCGGTTGCATCGACTGCAAGAAGATCTTTTTCAAGAACTTGCGGAAGGTCCTCGACCCCATCCGGGAAAAGCGCCGGGAGCTCCAGGGGGATCCCGAATCCGTCCGGGAGTCCCTGAGAGAAGGCGCCCGGAAGGCCAGGGCCATCGCCCAGGAAACCTTGGCCGGAGCCAAGAAGCTCATGGGCCTTGTCTCCGGTTTTTAATCAAAAAGGGACGGCCCCCCGGGCGGACTGTCCTTATTTGATTTGTCAGGCAACCATTTCCCGGCCGTTTTCGTCTTAATGTTTAAAGGTCGAACTTCGAGGAGGTTTCCATGTTGAAGATCAAGACTCTGGTCATCGTCGTCATCCTGACGGTCCTGGCGCTGCTTCTCGCCGGGATGTTCACGCTGGCCCTGGCCGATTACCGCGAGGATTTCGCCAGGACGCTTCCCCTCAAGGCGGGCGACGTTTTCGCCCTCGAAAACGTCAACGGCCGGGTGACGGTCGTCACTTGGAAGGAGAGCAAGGTCGAGATCAAGGCCGTCAAGGTAGCGCGGGACGATGAGAAAGACCTCAAGGATGTTGAGATTCGGGTCGACGAGTCGTCCGGAACGGTGGCGGTCAAAGCGATCTGGCCCAAGTTCAGGCGCAACTTTCAGGTCCGCGTGGATTTCGACGTCAAGGTCCCCGAGGGCGTCAATTTGAAGAAGGTCGAGACCGTCAACGGGAACGTCGAAGCGACCGGCGTTTTTGCTTCGGCCGAGCTTGAAACGACCAACGGCTCAGTGACCGCGGACGGAGTTAAGGGGACCTTGGACGTCTCGACGACGAACGGAGAGATCAAGGTCGCCCGGCACGAGGGAAAGCTCACGGCCGGGACCACCAACGGCGGCATCCGCCTCGAAAAACTGGTCTTCAAGGACGGAATCCGGGCGGAAACGACGAACGGCTCGATCACCCTGGCCATCGACGCCCCCGACCAGGTCAACGCCAGTCTCCGGGCCGAGACGACGAACGGTCACATCTCCGTCGATTTCCCCGTGACCTTGAAGAACCTCCGGCAGTCCCGGCGCCTGATTGAAGCCCAGGTCGGACAGGGCGGGCCGGAAATCTCCCTCCACACGACCAACGGTTCGATCACGATCACGAAGTAGGGGAGTCCGCCGCGGAGTCGTCTCTTACGTAGACGACGCCCGTCTGCCTGAGAAGATTCTGGAATTCCGCCTCAGCCAGCTCGCCCTTGACTTCGGCTTCGACATGCTTGCCGAAGTAGAGCCTCCTGTTGATCCCGTCCATGAGGCTCGTGACGCGGAGGTAGATGCTGGCCTGGGGCTTGTCCACGATGACGGTCACCTTGTCTTCGCGGATGATGACGGCCCGGACGGAGGGGAGCTCGGCCATCTTCTTGGCGAATTTTCCCAGCATCTGCCTCTTCCTGTTCCTGGCCGAACGGTAGATGAGGAGAGCGACAACGGCCGGGCCGAAGAGAGACCCCCAGTTGACGCGGGCGACGACGAGGGCCACGGTCACGGCGAGGGCCAGGACCAGGATCAAGATCCCCTTGTTGCCATAGGGGATCGCGGCCTTGACCCGTTCTACCCAACCCTTGAAACGCTCGCCCGCCGGAAGCGTGCGGCGCGTTCCGGTTTCGAGGTCCTGTTCGAGCTGCTTGAGGTCGGCGGCCAGGGCCCGGGCGTCCGGGTAGCGGTCCTCGGGCCTTTTCCGGAGGCAGCGGAAGACGATGCGGTGGACTTGGGGCAAGAGGTTCCGCCGGATGATCGTCACCGGCTGGGCCTCCTCATAGGCGATGGCATGCATCGTGTCGATCGGAGTTCCGCCCTTGAACGGCAGCTCGCCCGTGACCATCTCGTAAAAGACGATACCCAGGGAGAAGATGTCGCTCCTCGGGGACAATTCCTGGCCGCGGGCCTGCTCCGGGCTCATGTAGCTGATCGTGCCCATGACCGCTCCCGGGATGGTCGGGCCGTGGGCCTTGGTCAGGGTCCGGCCTCCGTCCGCGGAAGACCCTCTCCCCTCCGGGCCCGGGTCGAGCAGCTTGGCCAGGCCGAAATCGAGGAGCTTGGCGTGACCGTCCCTGGTCACCATGATATTGTCGGACTTGATGTCGCGGTGGATGATGTTCGCTTCGTGGGCCTTGGCCAGGCCGTCGGCGATCTGGTGGGCGATTTCGACCGAGCCCATGAGGTCGAGCTCGCCGTCGGCGATCAGACGGCTGACCGTCTTGCCGTCCACATATTCCATGGCGATGAAGATGCCCCCGTCGGCCTCGTCGATGTCGTAGACCTGGGCGATGGCCGGGTGAGTGAGGGCGGCCGCGGACTGGGCCTCCCGCAGGAACCGGGTTCTCCGGTCAGGATTGGAGACAAGGTTGGGGGTCAGCATCTTCAGGGCGACGGGCCGCTGGAGGCGGACGTCGAGGGCCTTGTAGACGACTCCCATCCCGCCTTGGCCGAGGAGGGACTCGATTTTGTAGTGCTTGAGGACACGGCCGATCATGGGACCTTTTTCCTGGTTCATGGCCCTTATTTTTCTTATTCAATACCACAGGACCCACGCAGGGTCAACCGCGCCGTCGCCGCCGCGCATCCTCCACGAGTGACCGCGCCCGCCCGGCTTTCCCGGCCCGCGGCTCCGTCTATTTCATGGTGATGAGGTTTCGCTTCCGGAGCTCCTCGAGGCCCCTTTCCCAGGGGCCGGCGTCTGCCCACAGGTAATAAGAGAAATAGCGAACCGTCTTTTGGAAGATGGGAACCCAAGGCTGAAACTCGGCGTAATAGTGATGCGACTCGCCGTTGCTCGGGTGGTTCATCCACATGTGGAGGAATTCCGGCTCGCTCACCGGGAAGGCGCCGACGAAGGAAACGTCCTCGGCTGTGTCACGGCCGGCGTTCCAGCCTTCCCGGAGGAAGAAGACCTCGCCGAAATACTCCTCGGGCCGCATCCGGACCTCGCGGCGCCCACCCGCGGCCGGCACGACGAACACATCTTCCGTCCAGTGCCGCTTCCCCAGCTCGAGGATGGGCTGGGGGCCGAGCATGTTGAGCTCGGGGTTCCGGAACTCCAGGGCGAAGCGGACCTCAAGGAGAGGCGAATCGCCGTAGAGCGTGAAGGTCTTCTCCAGCCGGTTTCCGTAGTAGTCCGCCTCCATCCGGACCTCCACAAAAGGCCCCTGCCCCCGGACGACCTCCGCGTCGTAGACCTTGTGCGTCTCGATCGACGCCTGGCCGAGGAAGTCTTCGAATCCTCCGTACGGGTAGAATCCTCGCTCGCGAAAAGGCCTTCTGTCCGTATCCTCCCTCTCGGGCCAGAGCTTGAACAGGACGTTGTCGTTCTTTTCCTTGACGACGTATTCGATGATGCGGGCGCCAGTGCGGAGCAGGGTGGCGCGGACTTTATCGTTCTCTAAGCGATATTCAGGGATGCCGTCTCCGTTGAGGTCCACCTCCTTGGCCGTGGCCCTTCCTGAAGCCGGTCCGACCCCAAGTTGAGTTCCGTTCTCGGCGCCGAGGGCCGCGACCTTGACCGCATAAGACCCGGGCTTGAGCGGCAGGCGAAAGGTCAGGGTCTCGTGTTCGCCCGGCCGGGCCTTCCCTCTCTGGCCCGCCTCAAAAACCTGGTTTTTCGGGGCGTCCTTTGAATAAACCTTGACCGATACCGGGTATTCCGCGCCGCTTGAAAAGTTATGGACGGACACCGGGTAGACGACCTCGGGCGCCTGGCCGTAGAGGAGCTTGTGGACGGAGATCGCGGGAGGAAGCTCCATGACGGCGAGGGCCCTTTTCCGGCCCGCCTTCCAGCCCATCTCGATCAGGATGGGGTTGGCCTTGGCCATGGCCGCCAGCGCGGGTTCGACCGCGAAGCGCAGCGTTCTTTCTGATTGCGGCGGCAGGAGGACATCGACCGTCCCGTTCTTGACCTGGAGCTCGGGCGCCGGCCGGACGATGAGCTTGCCTTCGACCGCGGCATCGCCCAGGTTTGCCGTCCTGACGACGAGTTCCCGTCCCTCCACGACGGCTTCGAGCCGGACCCGGTCGCCGAAATAGTTTTCCAGGAAAACCCGGTCGAGAAGGAGCATCTGGAGCGCGTTCCGGAGAGGCGCCGGCCCGAGCATCTTTCCCTGGGGAAGCACACCAACAGCCCGCCGGGACATGATCGCCTCCCACATCCTCTCGCGGGTCAGGCGGCTTCCCTTGCGGATAAAGAGGAGCGTACAGGCCGGTGCCTCCTCCCGGACCATGCCCGTCTGAAGGATGAACGGCACGTCTTCCCCGTCGATCTGTCTTTTATTGCCCTCGATGGCGAGATATCCGTCGTACCTGAACTTATCGCATTCGGGGGCGTTCACGGGACGGAAGATGAGCCCCCCGCGTTCCTTGACGAACCTTATCCATTCCTCCTCCGTCGGCGTATCCTGGATCTTGAGTCCGTCCCAGCTCCGGAGGCCGTAGGCGACCGTGCCCAGGCTGTGCGTCGCCTTGCCCGTGCCGACGTCGGTGACGACATCGAGCCCCACCTTGGCGAGCCACGCGGGGAGTTCGCCCTGCATCAGGTAATCCATGTAGCCGCTGAACGTGAACCAGTCATTTCCCTGGCTGAGGCCTTTTCCGATGACCTCGAGAGGATGGCCCGGAAAGCAAGTCACGCTGTGAAGGAGAGTTCCCGTCCCGAGCCAGCCGCGGTGGAGGTCGTAGCGGCCGAGAACATCGCGGAGGTTTGCCAAAAGCTCGCGGAAGCGGCGGCGGCAATCGGGCGAGTCCGTCACGACCGCGAAGAGCCTTCGCGCGCCGCTTTCGAGGAGAAAGGCGCGGACCGAGTAATAGTCCCGGGCGTTTCGCTGGTGGCTGCGAGGCCCCTCGCTCCCCGGGGCCGGGCTGGGAAGCATGGCCAGGAGTCTTGCGCCCAGCGCGCTCGAAGGTGCTGCATAGACCAGGACGTCTCCGCCGTCCAGCACCTTTTCGAGGTCGGCGACGGCCGGGTCCCCGAATTCCCGGACTCGGGCTTTGAGCCAGGCGTCGAGAAAACCATCGGCCAGGGAGAGCCCGGAAATCCCGAGCTCCTCCGCGATGTCAGCCTTGCTCTGGGCGAGGGATCTGGCGACGTCGGGCTGGCTGATGAGGTACAGGTTGCCGTACTGCGACCATTTCCATGAGAGGCTGTGCCAATAGTTCGTATAGCCGCTGAATTCGCCGGAGGTCGTGATCGCGGCGGCGGAGGAGCCCGCGGATTTGAAGCGGTCGAGGCTCTCGGCCCGGACGGATTTCGGCCAGGCGAGGAACGTCCCCGCGGCCAGGATCAGGAAGATCGGAATCCTATGGACCGGGCGGCTCATCGTGTCCCTCCTCAATCCGGGGATGGCTGGAGAATGCCGGTTTCATTATACCGGCGGACGGCCCGCGGCGGAAGCCGGATTTGGCGGTGGCACGGAGAGCGGATCGCTAGCGCGCACCCTCTTTGCCCCGGTCCCGGAAGGCGACGCGGACGACGAGAATCTCCGAGGCCCCGGCCGTCCGGACCGGCGGACCCCAGAGCTGGACGCCGCTGGTCACGAAAAAGTGCGTCCGGCCTTTTTTGAGATAACCCCAGCTGAGCTCGTACTCATGGGCGGTGATCCAGTTGACCGGGAAAAGTTGTCCGTCGTGAGTGTGCCCGGAGAATTGGATGTCGACGATCGTCCGGCTGACGTTTTCGAGGTCGGTCGGGCGGTGGTCGAGGAGAATGACGGGCAGGTCGTCCGGGGTGTCCCGGAGAAGGTCGGCGACGGCTTTCCGGTTCCTGGAATGGGCGTCGCTGCGTCCGGCCAGGTAAAAGGCGTCGTCGATTCTTTCGACGGCGTCCTCGAGCAGGCGGATCCCGGCCCGTTTGAAGAACTCTCCCCTGTTTCCGCCATGACCCTCGTGATTTCCAGGGACGGCATAGACGCCGAATTTCGAGCGAAGACGCCGGAAGGCGCTTTCGTACCGTCCCGTGTCCTCGTCCCGGCGGTCACCTTCCAGGATGTCGCCCCCGATCAAAACGATGTCCGGATCGACGGCGTTGACCTTGGCCACGAACTTCTCCATGAAACGGCGGTCGGTGATCGCCCCAAGGTGGAAATCGGCCGCGAAGGCGATCGTCAGCCTCGAGAGGGAAGATTCCTTGCGCGGAACGCCGACGGAATATTCCTTAACCCGGAGCCAGTGGAAATTGACGATGCCGGCGATAACGATCAAGGCCGGAATGATCAGCGATGCGAACAGGCGGGCGAACCGGAAAGCCGCGCTCCGAACGTTTTCCCCTGAGATGAGCCTGAGGAGGCGTCCGGCGCCGATCACCATATCCATGAGGACCACGGTCAGCACGAGATACAGCAACAGGGGGAGGGAATCGTACCCGGCGATGATGAAATTCTTTGTCCAGTCGCCGCCCGAGTGATGCGACAGACTTTCCGCTATGGGAAAGGCCACGAGAAGAAGGATGAAGGCCGCCGTAAAGATGATTTTTGAAGCCTTGTGCGCGAACAACCTGACAATGCGGACGTACGTATAGACGGCGAGAGGCGACAAGAGAATCAATTCGTTCAGCAAAAACACGCTGGGACGCTCCCTCGGGATCGGCCTCGGGAAAAGCCCGTTTCCGGACGGCCGGTATTATAACCGCTAGAGCCGCGAAAAAGCGAGCGCGAGACCCAAGCCACACAAGAATCATGCGGAAGAACATTCGAGTCGTTTGGCCCCGCGTCCACTTCCGGGCTGCGTGAGCTGGGAAGGCGCTTCGGGGCTTATTGACCACCCCCGTCTGCCGGCCTATAATGCTTGTTCCAAATCCGGCCTCGGCGACAGGTTGAAAGATGAGCAGAATCTGCAGCCAGAAAGAGATTCAGGAGATCGTGGGATCCCGGGACGGCATCTTCGTCCTTTTCTACGCCTCCTGGTGCCCCTTTTCTATGGCTTTCCTCCCCGTTTACGAAAAGCACGCGGACGGTCGGGATAAGGAATTCGTCCGCGTCGTCCTCGACGGAAATGAGGCTCTCTTCGAAGAGCATGCGATCGCCGTCTATCCCACCGTTCTTTTTTTCCAGAACGGCGAGGTCGCCCGCCGGCTCGACGGCAAGCATCTGGTCGGGCTGAAGGAAAAGCAGCTCGCCGATCTGATCACTTCTTGTGAGAAGAACCGGGCCTGACGGGATTCAGGCTTCCTCGACGACGTTCCAGCCGATCGCCTCGGCCAGAGCATAGACCGGGTCCTTGAGGTCGCCGTAGAACGTCACCCGGTGCCAGCCCCACTTGTCCCACATCGTGAAGAGCTTCTCGAAGTCGCCGATAGGCTCGACGACGAGCTTCGTCCGGCAGGCCCGGTCGTTGAGGTCGTTGCCGACGGCCTTGCCCCTGTGGAAGAGGATTTCCTTTCGGTTTTCGGAAAGCTCGACGGTCGTCGTCATGTAGCCCGTCGGCAGGAGGGACCGGATCGAGGCGCCCTTTCTGTCTTCGGAGTGGGTGAGGATCTGGTATGGATTGGCCGGGCCGCGCCGGCCGAAAACCTTGTTCGAGGCGACGCAGTGGACGTAGATGATGTGGCGCTCCGACGTGTCCATGACGGGGTCCGAGATGAAGCCCGGCCGGCCCTTGGTCATGATCCCGAACGCCGCCATGGCCGCGGCCGAAGGAACGTCGCACTCGCAGCCGCCGACGAGGCCCTCGTTGTTCAGCTCATGAAACCCGAGGCACGGATAGGCATGGATGTGGCCTCCGTAGAAGCCGCCCAGGCAGTTCATGGTGATGCCGTGGGCCGCGAACTTCTTGAGGACGGCCTTCATGCCCAGGTACATCGCCGCGGAGTTGATAAGCTCGTCCCGGCTCACCCCGTCGACGACCGTGGCCGTCTTCCCCCAGCGGTCGCCGATCACCAGGGCCTCGTCTTTGTCGGCGGCCGCCCACGCCTGGTTGACGTCCGAGAACGGGATCTGGACGACGGGGATGCCCATGACGGTCGTCCCGGGGCCCGCCTTGTCGTCCCGGACGGCCAGGATTTTCGCGGCCTTCATCCGGCGCACGGTTTCCGCGGTCGGAAGAGTCTGGAGCCTGTCGGCCTTGACCGTGAGGTCCCAGGGCCCCGGCGTGCGCGAGGTCCGGACCTGGGCCGTCGCCGCGGCGAAATCCAATCCCCCCCCGCCAGCCCCGGCCTGCTCGAAGCAGCGGACCGCCTCGACCAGGTCCTCGATCTTCGAGGACGCGACGAATCCCACGTTGCGCGCCCCCTGACGGAGGAATGCCGCCGTGTAGACAAGGAAGCCGCCGCTGCCGGCATAGGGGAAATCGGCGTAGAGCACGGGCTTGCCCGCCGTGGCCATCGTCTGGACGACCTGGTTCCAGCAATTCATCTGGAAGACGAGGTAGCCGTCGACAGGCGCGGTCTTGTCTTCCTCGAGGACCTTCTGGGCCTGCTCAGGACCAGTGGCCATCGTCGGGAGGAAAGTGATGCCCGGGAAGCGCCGGGCCAGCTCGGCCGTGGAATTCTCCATGACCGGCCGGAAATCGAAGCCGATGTTCGGCCAGTCCGGCCTGTCCTGAACCGGGGCGTGCAGGGCGTAGAGGATGCGGACCTTGAGCTTGCCTTCGCCTCTGACGGAAGGAATCGCCCCCTTCAACCAGGACGGCGCCGTCAGCAGTCCGGCCGCACCGGCGCAGGCCGCGCAGCTTCCGAGAAACCGGCGCCTGCTCATCCCATGGGCGGCGCAGCCCGTGGGAGTGGATGGTGGCAAGTTGCTGGAATTCCGCATGCCTCCTCCTTTCGGGGCGGCCCGACCCGCCGGAGTACCCCTGAACATATCGCCCCCTGGCGCCGTTTGTCAAGCCGGCTTAGGGGTCAAATCTACACTTTACATTTTTCTCCCGAGATTTCTCATGACTTCACGTCCCGACCGTGAAAAATGCAAAGTGTAGATTTGACCCCATTCTTGGAGCTATGGCGGATCTCCAGAGAAACATGTAAAGTGTGGACGTGACCCTATTCACGCGCGGAGGGATATCATGAAAAAGCTGGGCCATGCGGCTCTCGTCCTATTCATCCTGGCCGGAGTCATGTCCGGACAGGCGGGCAGCTCGCCGGAAAAAGAGATCCGGGCCGTCCTCGATTCGCAGCAGGCCGCCTGGAACAGGGGAGACATCGAAGCGTTCATGGCGTACTACTGGAAGTCCGACGATCTGACCTTCCAGTCGGGGAACGCCAGAACCAGGGGCTGGACGGAAGTCCTCGCCCGGTACAAGAAAACTTATCCGCCCGATAAGATGGGAGTTCTCGAATTCTCCGACCTGGCCATCCACGTCCTTGCCGCGGACTCCGCCTTCATGCTGGGCCGTTTCAAGCTTAACCGCGCCGGGTCGACGAGCGAGGGCGTCTTCACCCTGATCCTCCGGCGCATCGGCGAGGGCTGGCGGATCGTCCACGACCACACCTCCTCGAAATAGGGCTGGCCGGTCCCTTGATAAATCAAGCTGTTTCGTTGATAATCGGGCCTGCGCATGTGTCCCAGTTTGACTCCCAATCTCAGAAGCGAGGTCTGAAGTGAAAAAGTCCGCCTTTCCTGCCCACATGGTCCTGCCGATTCTCGCAGGGCTGGCCTTTCTCGGCGCGTCCTGCGCCCCTGGCCCTTCGACCGTGCCGGCGCCGCCGCGGCCGCTCTGGTTCGGCTTTCATGTCATGGTCGAGAGTAAGGCCGACGCCGAGGGGCTCCTCTCAGAGGTCCCCACCCTCGCCAAGCGCGGAGTCAACCTGATCATCGCGGAGGTCGATTACAACTACGAGTACATTTCGCATCCGGAGCTCCGGACAGAAGATCCGATCTCGAAGGAGACGGTCAAGCGCCTCGTCGGACTCTGCCGGCAGTATCAAATCCGCCTGGTCCCGGAATTCCAGAGCCTCGGCCACCAGTCTTGGAACGGGAAGACGCACCCTCTTCTCGTCAAGTACCCGCAGTTCGATGAGTCCCCCGGCAAGTACCCTGGCAACAAGGGCCAGGAGCCCATGGGCAACGACTTCTACTGCCGGAGCTGGTGTCCGCTCCATCCGGACCTCAACGCCATCATCTTTGATCTTTACGATGAGCTGATCGATGTCTTCGAGGCCGACGCCCTGCATGTCGGGATGGACGAGGTCTTCGTCATCGGTGACGACGCCTGCCCGAGATGCCGGGGCAAGGCCCCCGCCCAACTCTTCGCCAAGGCCGTCAACGACGCCCACGAGCACATCGTCAAAACGAGAGGCAAGGAAATGATGATGTGGGGGGACCGCTTTATCGACGGCACGGAGACGGGCTACGGCATGTGGGAAGCGTCCAAGAACGAAACTTACCCGGCCATCGACCTCATCCCCAAGGACATCATCATCTGCGATTGGCATTACGAGCGGAAATACGAAAACATGAGGGCTTCGGGGTTTCCGTCCATCCCTCTTTTCCTCGGGAAAGGCTTCCGCGTCCTGCCGACGAGCTTCCGGGACACCAAGGCCGTCAGGCGCCTGATCGACTATTCGCTGACCTTCA
>Ga0153916_10000836_pt1 | contig 21404 bp, 18 predicted proteins | sample Opewatmetagenome_FD_109642 | JGI IMG/M metagenome (GOLD analysis project Ga0153916, IMG submission 109642) | Freshwater wetland microbial communities from Ohio, USA - Open water 3 Core 3 Depth 4 metaG | ecosystem: Environmental > Aquatic > Freshwater > Wetlands | place: USA: Ohio, Lake Erie...
GAAAAACCGGTACATCCGCTGCCACTCATGTGAAAATCCATGTAATTCAGTGGACCTGGCGGGATTCGAACCCGCGGCCTCTTCAGTGCGATTGAAGCGCGCTCCCAACTGCGCTACAGGCCCGATAAGTAGCAAAATTGTATCTTAGGGGGAATGCACTGTCAAGCAAATATGTGGTGGTTAAAATATTGTATTTACTCTCTGCTTTTCCACTTTTGGTAATAACTCACAATATAAGTGAGATGAATGACTAAAGTAATTATATGTCGGGTCAATGATTGAGATTCCCGAACAAAGTCTATCCATGTTTGCTAGATTTGGACTTCATCCTCCTAACCAATCAGGCTATAATTCCGTGATGGAAAATTGGGAGACTATATAACAATGACAAAACAACAAGAAATCATTCCACAAATCACCCGCCAGACAAAACTTAAGAGCATATTACAGTCAGCAGGGTGGGACTGTTTGGTCCTAAATCCAGGACCAAGCATGATCTATCTGACTGGTCTGCATTTCCATTTGTCTGAGCGGCCAGTACTCATATTTTTTACACCTGATAAAGTTCCGATGATCGTATTACCAGAGTTGGAACAGGAAAAACTCAAACACCTACCCTTTGAGATACAAGCATTCCCCTATGGAGAAGATCCCTCCCAATGGACAATCGCATTCCGAAATGCAGCGCAAAGTGCAAAATTAGTCGGCAAGCGCATTGGTGTAGAGCCAAGACAGTTAAGATTATTGGAATTCCGATTATTATCTGATGTGGTACCAAATGCAGAGATTATTTCCGCTGAAGATAGTGTTTCCAAATTACGCATGTATAAAGATCAAAGCGAATTATCAGCCATGCGTAAAGCAGTCGATATCGCTCAAACAGCCCTCATTGCTGCCCTATCTATAGTAAAAATGGGCCTAACCGAACGTGATCTGGCTGCGGAACTTACCTTGCAGTTAATCCGGGCTGGGTGTGACACTCAGGTGCCATTTGCTCCAATTGTGTCATCCGGACTCAATGCAGCCAACCCGCATGCAACTCCATCTGATCGAAAACTCTCGCCCGGTGATTTACTAGTCATAGATTGGGGAGCAAGTTATGAAGGATACTTATCAGATATCACCCGGACCTTCGCGATTGGTAAACCGGGAGCAGAATATACCCAAATATCCAAGGTAGTGCTTGAAGCAAATTCTGCAGGTAGATTGTCAGCCAAGCCTGGTATCGCAGCTGAGTTCGTAGATAAAGCCGCGCGGGCTGTCATTGAGGCAGCTGGATATGGTAAATCATTCACTCATCGAACCGGCCACGGGTTAGGGATGGAATCACATGAAGATCCTTACATCAGGAGCGGTAATCTCATGCTTCTCGAGCCTGGCATGACCTTCACCATCGAACCCGGCATTTATCTACCTGGTAGAAATGGGGTCCGTATCGAAGATGACGTGGTCATCACACCAAGCGGGGCGGAATGTCTGACAAGTCTTCCCAGAGAAGTGCGTCAATTGATTTAATAATAAGAAATATATCTTCCATAATAATTCTTCAGGAAAGTGATTGATGATCATCCCAACCGCTGAACCCTTCTTTTTCCCAGGTAATAGAATTGGATGTTTGCTCATTCATGGATATACTGGTGCTCCCAAGGAAATGCGGTGGATGGGCGAGTATTTAGGAAATCTGGGCTACACTGTCTTAGGCATCCGGCTTGCTGGCCATGCCACCCAGCCGCAGGACATGCTACGAATGCGATGGCAGGATTGGGTCACATCTGTTGAAGATGGGTATAACTTACTCAAAGGTTGGGTGGATCAGGTTTTTGTTATTGGATTATCCATGGGGGGTATACTTTCTCTCCTGTTTGCCTCTCAACACCCTGTATCTGGGGTTGTAACTATGTCGACGCCGTATGCACTCCCTGATGATCCTCGCTTGCCATTTATCCGCATATTCTCGCTCCTTATGCCTTGGGTAAAACAAGGAGCTTCCGATTGGCATAATCCGGATGTTGCAAAAGACCATGTGTGTTACCCATATTTCCCAACCAGAGCATATATTCAGCTCCGTGATTTATTGAGGGAGATGCGGTCAGCCTTGCCAATGGTTCATGTTCCGGTGTTGCTTATCCACTCAAGACAAGATAAAGGGGTTATGCCTCACAATGCCGAGCAAATCCTTGCGGAATTAGGTAGTCAGGATAAGCAACTTTTTTGGGTTGAAAACAGCGGGCATGTCATTCCACGAGAACCGGACAGACATCTTGTCTTTACTGCCACCAACGAATTTATACAAAGGGTGCAAGCTCCCGGCAAGCAATATGAGCCGTGATTTGATCTTGCTCGGTTTCTCACTGATGACATGGGGAGTTGGTGAGGGGATGTTCTTTATCTTTCAGCCCCTCTACCTGCAGCAATTGGGGGCTAATCCTGTCAGTATCGGGGTAATCTTTGGAGCGGCAGGGATCGCAATGACCGTTGCCCACATACCAGCTGGACACTTGGCAGACCGTATCGGTCGCAAACCGCTTTTGCTGGCTTCATGGATCGTGGCAATGTTAGCTACATGGTCAATGGCACTCGCGCCCTCCCTGGTATTCTTTGTAATTGGTCTGTTGGTGTACAACCTGACAGCATTTGTCTCTTCACCCTTAAATAGCTATATCACAGCTGCTCGGGGCAACTTAAGTGTAGGAAGAGCCATTACGATGATCTCTGCCCTATATAATATCGGGGCTGTGATTGGCCCATGGTTGGGAGGTCAGGTGGGAGAAAGATTCGGATTACGGACCATTTATCTAATTGCGGGTAGTTTATTCATTGTCTCATTGATCATTCTCCTGTTTGTTAAACCCCAACCTGTTGAGCAACATGACCCGAATGAAATCGGGAATGGCAGCTTTATTAATCGACGATTTGTCACCTACTTATCAGTTATTTTCCTGGCGGGTTTTTCTATGTACCTTGCTCAGCCACTTTCGTCGAACTACTTACAAAATCAACACCACCTGACCCTGGAATCCATCGGCATTCTTGGATCAATCTCTGGTCTTGGGATCGTTGCCTTAAACCTCGGATTAGGGAATTTAAAAGCCCATATTGGGTACTTGTTTGGTCAGCTTGCTGTAGCGATTTTTGCCTTGACCTTATGGCAGGGTACGAGTTTTCCCTGGTTCTGTTTGGGTTATTTTCTAATTGGCGGTTATCGCTTTGCCCGTTCTCTCGCCACTGCGCAAACTAGGTATCTCGTCCACCAATCGCGAATGGGACTGGCTTATGGTATTACCGAAACCGTTGGGTCTTCTGCAATCATACTTGCCCCACCCGTCGCGGGTTTCCTTTATGAGATCAACCCTCACCTGATGTACATCGTTGGATTTTGCTTGATAATTATCTCGATTCTGGTCAGTGCTCGCTTCATCCCGAGACCTGATGTTCAAATATAATCGTAATTTCCGTTCTATAATTATCTAAATAATAAATAATTATGCGATTTGAAGTAATCAAGAGCTTGTGGGAGGACATATGGATAATTTACTAAATTCCGGACTCCAAATCATCCTGTGGCTACAAGGCCTTGGAGCATGGCTTACACCGATCATGAAACTGTTCACTTTTTTAGGCAATGAGCAGTTTTATTTAATCGTCGCACCTGCAATACTTTGGTGCATCGATGCACCTCTTGGGTTACGCATGGGATTATTTTTAATGATTAATGGCATGGTGAATACTGCCTTAAAAGTTGCTTTCCATGGACCAAGACCATATTGGTATTCCAGTAATGTGAAAGTGCTCGGGAGTGCAGAAAATTCATTTGGTGTGCCCTCTGGTCATGCTCAAAATGGAGTGGTCGTTTGGGGAACTCTAGCTGATCGAATCAAACATCGGACTATATGGATTATCGCCATCATAGTGATGTTCTTGATAGGTATTTCACGCATCTATCTGGCAGTTCATTTCCCGCATGATGTGTTGCTCGGTTGGTTGTTCGGGGTGGTCATGTTATGGGCTTTGCTCCGATTCGAAAGACCCGTCTTGAATTGGATAAAGAAATATCAGATAGGCATTCAACTTTTGATAATTTTTGTATTTTCATTGTTTCTCATTTTTATCGTTATCATCGCACAACTTAGTCTGAGCGGATGGAGCCTCCCGATGGATTGGGTAAGCAATGCACATTTGGCATTCCCGAATGAACCAGAAATTAATCCACTTTCCTATCACAACTACCTCTCCAGTCCGGGTGCATTCTTTGGACTGGCAGCTGGATGGATTTGGATCTCAAAACTCGGCGGTTTTTCAACCAAAGACACATGGTTGAAATTGATCCTGCGCTACATTCTTGGTTTAGTCGGAGTCCTTGTACTCTATCTTGGATTGGGCGCTCTTTTCTCAGATTCAGAGACGTTTATTTCCTATTCAATACGGTATATCCGTTACGCTCTGATCGGATTCTGGATATCTGGTTTCGCCCCCTGGTTGTTCGTCAAATTAAAACTTGCCTCTCCCCTGAAATAACTGCCCAAAATAACAAAACAGGCTGGCGTCAAAGGTATCTGCCAGCCTGTTCTATAATATTTGATATTAGTCTTCTTTAGCTGCCTGGATGTCCTTTAAACGGGCAGCGATTACCTCTGCAGCTATATGAGATGGAACGATCTCATAATGGTCAAAGTCCATCGTGAATATACCTCTGCCACCAGTCATGGAGCGTAAATCAGTGGTGTATCGTTGCATCTCAGCCAGAGGGACTTGAGCAGTAACCACCGATCGGCCTTTTTCGGTGTCCATACCTTGCACCCGTGCCCGGCGGGTATTCAAATCACCCAGGATATCACCCATATTAGATTCGGGAACGATGATCTTTACATTCATGATCGGTTCCCTTAGGACTGGATTGGCATCTTTGAAGGCCAATTTAAATGCCTCACGTCCAGCAGTCTCAAAAGCGATTGGTTTCGAGTCGACCGGATGTTCTTTACCATCATAAACCGACACATGGACATTAAGAACCGGATAACCCGCAATCACGCCTTCTTTCATTACTGTACGAACACCCTTTTCGATGGCTGGCATAAAGCTATTGGAAATGGCTCCACCAAACACATCATTGGTGAATGAAAATTCCTCTTCCTGATACGGTTCAACCCGCATGAATACTTCGGCGAATTGACCTGCACCACCTGTTTGTTTCTTATGCCGGTACTGAGATGAACTCTGCTTTGTGATGGTCTCCTGATATGGTACTTTGGGTATGACTGCCAAAAGTCCAGTCTGAAATTTACTTTCCGCTTTTCGAATGGCAACGTCAATATGCTGGTCACCCATGCCTTGAAGGATGGTTTGATTTGTGCTTGGTTCCTGTCTCCAGCTAAGAGTCATGTCTTCTTCACATAACCGAGTCAGGGTTGGACTGATCTTGGCAGAATCTGCCTGTGATTTAGGAAATACTGCTACGCTGAATAATGCATGTGGATAAATAGGGGTGGTTAGTTTAAGGGGATGTCCTTTATCACAAAAGGTATTCCCTGTGGAGGTCGCACTCAGCTTTGGAACTGAAGCAATGTCACCAGCGTGCACCAGTTTCATGGGGATCTGCTCTTTACCCCGCAGTAGATGAACTGTGCCGAAACGTTCTTCAATACCTTTGGTTTGATTCCATACCCTAGAATCTGAGCTGACCGTTCCTGAATAGATGCGGAAATAGGTAATTCTCCCAACGAACGGATCGGCTGTGGTTTTCCATACATACGCTGCAAGAGGCTCATTATCTGCTGGAATTAATTTTTCTTCGCCATCTTTTCCTTGTGCTATAGCAAGAGGTGCTTCTAATGGAGAAGGCATAAGATTAATAATCGCATCCAACAATGGAGCTAGTCCTATTTCGGCGGAACCAGCCGAAACGAAAACCGGAACCCAATCACCGGCATATACCGCTTTCTTAAATCCGCGTAAAATCTCTTCTGGAGTCAGTTCTTCACCTTCAAGATATTTTTCTAGGAGTGCATCCTCACCTTCTGCCGCTGCTTCGATCAATTGCATTCTTGCTGTCTCAACCTCATCTTTATATTCCGCGGGGATATCCTGAGGAGTTTCACCAGCCCCAGGATATGCTTTCATCGTCAATAAATCCAAGACGCCTTTAAACTCGGCTTTCTCACCCCACGGGAGCTCGACTGGGATTAATCGCCTGTCTGAAATTTGTTGGATAGAATCAAGTGCTTTATGAAAATTAGCATTATCGCGGTTCATTTTGTTGATAATGATCATCCGCGGCAATTTAAAAAGATCGCAATAGGAAAGGGTGATTTCCGTACCCACCTCTGCTCCAGCGACTGAATCAACCAGGACAGCAGCACTATCGGAAATTCTCAGAGCTGAAATTACCTCACCTGTAAAATCAGTATACCCGGGTGTGTCTAGCACATTTATCTTGCAACCATGATATTCCACTGGAATTACAGAAGTGGATAAAGATATCCCGCGTCGAATTTCCTCCTCCTCGAAATCTGAAACGGTTGTCCCATCTTCAATCCTACCCAAACGAGTGGATGCACCCGTAAAATGTAAAAATGCTTCCGCCAGCATTGTTTTACCCGCGTTGCTATGTGAGATGAATGATATATTCCGAATAGACTCAGTCGTATACTCTTTCATTATTAAACCTTCCTTAGATCGCTAGATTCAGACAAACCTTGATTGTAAAGGAAACCGGTGAAGTTGTCAAAGCATTGCTATAAAACTCACCTTTACGAATTGGAGTAAAATTGTCTACATGATGCGTAAACTGTGGTTTAACCTCGCGTATCTACAAAAACCTATCTGGGATACTGGTAGTTCACCGCAGGAGTTAATCACTTTCATCACAACTCATGTCTCAGCCAGAGCTTTGGATCTGGGCTGTGGGACGGGAACGAACGTGATTACCCTGGCGAAACATGGCTGGGACGTGACTGGAGTGGACTTTTCAAGACGAGCAATCCAAATCGCGAAAAAGAAGGCGCAAGAAAATGACGTCCATGTCGATTTACGCGTGGAGGATGTCACGCGATTGGATTCGATCATGGGTAAGTATGATTTAATCCTGGATATGGGGTGTTTTCACAGCTTATCAACCAACAAACGCCCTTCCTATATCCTTAAAATTGATCAGCTTTTGGCTAAAACAGGCATCTTTCTTGTCTACCTCTTTTTTAAATCACATCCTGATCGTGGTGGTCCGGGTGTATCTGAAATAGATATTCGATTCGTCACCCAGGTACTTCAATTAGTGGAACGAAAGGATAGCACGGAACGTGGCATACGACCCTCTGCCTGGCTCACATTGAAACGATACAATTAAGATATATCGTCGGATAATTTTATTTGAAACTACTTTTTATTTTTCTGGATGGAGTGGGATTGGGTGAAGACAACCCTGTCACTAATCCATTCGCTCGTACCGCCATGACGAACTTGGAAAATATCCTTGGGGGCCATAAATTAATCGCCGATGGTCATTATTTGGGTAAAGAACCAGATTATTACTTCGTAAATACTGAGCGAGCTTCTCTGCTGGCATTGGATGCCTGTCTTGGAATCGAGGGTACTCCCCAATCAGCTACTGGACAAGCCTCTATGCTGACAGGAATAAACGTTTCCGCGAGGCTTGGTTTCCATGATGGTCCAAAACCAACTCCTCCTATCATAGAATTGATACGAAATGGGACACTATTCACTCAACTTCACCAATATGGTAAAGCTGCTTCATTAGCAAACGCTTTCCCACCCCGTTATTTTGAGTCGATTGAGGCCGGCTATCGGATACCTGGAGTGATTGCATTATCAGCGAATCAGGCAGGCATCCAATTGAAAACATTGGTGGATTTAATTGAGGGTAATGCAATATCTGCTGACTTCACTGCTGAAGGATGGCACAGTCACCTGGGTATAATTAATGCCCCTGTATTAAACCACGTCCAGGCCGGGGAACGGCTTAATAGTCTGGCAAATACTTCTGACCTGACAATCTTCGAATATTGGCTGACCGATATGGCAGGTCACCATCAGGATATGAAGTCAGCTTGCACTATCTTGGAAACTCTTGATGCAGTTATTGGCAGCTTATTGGACACCTGGGATGACAAAAACAGCTTAATCCTGCTTACTTCAGATCACGGAAATCTAGAGGATTTGAGTACCCGCCACCATACGCTTAATGATGTCCCCCTTTTACTCATTGGGTCGCTCGAATTAAGAGATTTATTCACCCAATATTTAAATCAGGCTTGTGCCTCTAGACCAAAACCTGATTTAACCGATATTGCCCCGGCAATCGTAAACATTATAGGATAATCTCAAAGATCCTAGATAATTCCAACCTGCTTTCCAATTTGGGAAAACACTTCCAATACCCTGGCTAGTTGGGCGTCTGTGTGAGTAGCCATATAACTCGTGCGCAGTAACTGTTTTCCTTCAGGCACGGCAGGCGAGACGATCATATTGACATACACTCCTGCTTCAAACATGGCTTTCCAAATTATGGCTGCACGCATATCATCACCAATGAATATCGGAATGATCGGGGATACCGAATTCCCGGTGTTAAAACCTAGTTGGTGATAACTGTCTCGCATGTAGTCACCGATGTCGTTGATCCGTTTCACTCTCTCTGGTTCCTCTTGCATGACGTGTAAGGCAGCCAGGGCAGTGGCAGCATTAGCCGGGGGGATGCTTGCACTAAAAATCAACGATCGAGCGTGGTGCTTGATATAGTGGATAATATCCTCATCCCCGGCGATATATCCACCCACCGATGCCAGGGATTTGCTGAACGTTCCCATGATGAGATCAACCTCATCTTTTAATCCAAAATGTGCTGCAGTACCCCTACCCCCTCCCAGGATTCCCAAGGCGTGGGCATCATCCACCATCAAACGCGCTCCATATTGTTTGCACACCTTAGCAATATCAGGTAATGGTGCAATATCGCCTTCCATGCTGAATAGACCATCAACCACAACCAATTTCCCTAAATTATCTGCAACTCCTGATACGACGCGTTCCAGATCCTCGACATTATTGTGTTGGAAGCGTTTAACCTTACCCCACCCCAATCTGGCTCCATCAACAATACTGGCATGATCATCTCGATCCAGTAAAACCACATCATTTCTACTGACCAATGAGCTGATCGTGCCCAGATTGACCTGCATACCAGTTGAGAAAACCAACGCAGCTTGTTTACCCACCCAGTCAGCTAACTCACGTTCCAATTGCTCGTGCAGCTCCAGTGTTCCATTCAAAAATCGTGAGCCTGTGCAACTGGTCCCATAACGCTCGACTGCTTCTATCGCAGCCTGTCGTACCTTAGGGTGAGTTGTCAGACCTAGGTAATTATTCGATCCACACATGATCAAGCGCCGACCATGAAAGATGGCTTCGCTCCCCTCATTCCCCTGCATGGCGATAAAGTAGGGGTAATATCCTGATGCAATGAATTCTTTTGCATAGGTGAAGTTATAGCATTTTTCAAAGATATCCATGATCTATGCCTCTTTCATATGAGATGAGTTTTTAGTCTTATCAGCATTTGCAATGATTTGGTCCATGATGAAATTTAATAGGCTTGCAGATAATCTATTAAGTAGAAAATAAAGCTTACCTTCAAGATTAGGAAGAATAAAATATTGACCTCGTTCTATAGCTTTCATGGTAATTTTCGCCACCGACTCTGCGGTCATCCTACCACCAGTGCTGTTTAGTGCTTTCGTTTCCGGGGGTTTAAACTGATCCTCATATTCAAGCTGGGGGGTATCGGTATCTGTTGGAAATATGATTGAAATGCCGATCCCATGTAATTTCATTTCTTGCCTGAGTGCATCAGAAAATGCGCGCACTGCAGCTTTCGATGCTCCATATGCGGTATAGCCAAATGGTGTGATAAGTCCAGCATAGGAACTGATGTTTAGAATATAACCATAACCCCGTTTAATCATTGATGGTAGAACTTCCTTGGTCATGTAAACAGTACCGAAATAATTAACCTCCATCATCCAGCTAAAAATATTAAGATCAAGTTTTTCTACATACCCTGGATGGGTGACACCAGCTGAATTAACCAGCAAATCAGGAGGCCCTGATTTATCAGATACTTGTTTTACCGCCATGCGGACTTGATCCCAGTCAGAGACATCCGCTGAAATTGTACCAATCACCTGGCTTTGATTTTTCCGGTGAGTTTCCACCTCCTTACGAGCTGAATCCAACAAATCTTTTCGTTGGGCTACCAGCCACACATGCATACCGCGTTCAGCTAAACCGCAGGCGATGGCTTTACCAATCCCGCTTGATCCACCAGTTACCAGGGCAACCTTCCCTGGTTCTAGTTTTGCTTTTATTTTCATACAATTGTTAACCCATTTCTATATAAAAGGTTATCATCAAATAATCGGTACGACTTGGAAGAATAATGCTCCATTATTAGAAGGGAAAAAGCGATTATAACTGTTTTGCTGATAAATATAAAACTTATTATGAGAATTGCTATCGTGTTTATAGGAGATGAAAATTATGATTTTATGGTTTAGCTATTCGCTATCGACGAGAATGAGGACGGTATGACATGCTTTTTCTACACAAATTTCTAAATAAGGATTCTCAATATTTCGCATAAACCAGGTTTTTTAAGATAATATAAGGTCGACATTGAGGAATTAGGGTTATCATTATATGTTTCATGGGAATGAAATTCTATCTGAGATAAGCCATGCCTACTCTATCTGATCGTCTCAAATCATTAGGGGTAAAAGTTGGTACCAAAGATTTGCCCCCACCTCAGCCAAGCAAATCCCATCCGGTTGAAGAAATTATAGCCGGACGATTTATAGAAACTGGCAATGGCAGTACATATATTATCGAGCAAGATTTTCCAGTGGATTATATTCACGGGCAGATTGGTTTACGCATCGCTACCACCCCCAAAACCATCGCTGAATGGGCGGGTGACCTGAAAATTGCCGAACAAAATCCAGAAAGCATGGTATTTCTTGATACGGAGACTTCGGGATTGGCAGGTGGAACAGGGACCTTTGCTTTCCTAATTGGTGTCGGGCGATATACTCAAGATGGCTTTCATTTAGCCCAGTTTTTCATGCGTGACCCACTTGAGGAGCCTGCACTGCTGCTCGCCCTCGAAGATTTCCTGGCTTCCTGCCAGACAATTATTAGTTTCAATGGGAAGGCATTCGATGTGCCTTTATTAGATACCCGCTATACCCTCCAAGGCTGGATATCACCTTTTAAAGAACTTTCTCATGTGGACTTATTGCATCTGGCACGCCGTTTGTGGCGCGATCGGCTACCCAGCCGTACCCTGGCAAATCTGGAAGTTCAAATCCTGTATGCTGGTCGAACCGACGAGGAGATACCAGGATGGATGATACCTCAAATTTATTTTGATTATTTGCGCGACGGAGATGCCAGACCGTTACAACGTGTGTTTTATCACAACTCCATGGATGTGGTCTCACTGGCGGCATTATTGAACCACATATCTTCATTGCTTGAAAATCCATTCTCGCAATCAACAAGTGAATATATCGATTTGGCGGCAGTGGGAAGGTTGTTGGAAGACTTGGGTCATACTGAACGAGCCACTGAATTATACGAGTCTTGCTTAAAAGCGGAACTTCCTCAGGATGTATATAATGACACACTACTCCGCCTTTCATTACTGCATAAGCATAATAATAATTACGGCGCTGCTATTCCTTTATGGGAGCAGGCAGCCTCACATAGAAGAATCTACGCTTATGAGGAATTAGCAAAATTTTTCGAACACCATGCCCGGAACCTTGAACTGGCTCTTAAGTGGACCGTTGAAGCACTGGAGTACATTGATTCTGCAAGTCTTCCAAGTGCAGAAACAAATCAATGGAAACCTGAATTTCAGCACCGGCTGCAACGCTTGAAACGGAAACTCTCCAGCCAAGGAGAATAAAATAAGGGCTGCCTTTGTTTGTCGGGCAGCCCTAGAAAGTCTCGAATAACTCTCAATCCAAAGTGTCAAGCTGTTTTATTAATTTCTCCACAGTTTCTCGATAGCTGTTTAATTTATCTTTCTCTTTCTGAACTATCTCGGCAGGTGCTCTTTGAGCAAAGGAGCCGGCGAGTAATTTCTCAAGACGGTTTGCCTGACTCTCGGCTTCAATAAGGGCTTTATTCAGCCTTTCTCGCTCCTCGCTTGTATCGACTAATCCTTCGAGAGGCAGGTATATTTCTACAGATCCAATCGCCAAGGCAATGTGATTTTCTCCTTTTGGAGGCAGATCTGTGACTATGTCGAACTTTTTTGGATCAAGTTGAGCCAAAGCAGAGATGATATTCTTTTGTTGACGAAATAATTCCGTCTTTTCACCAGCAGATAGTATAGCGGGAATACGTTTCCCCGGCTTTACAATCTTTTCCGAGCGGAGATTTCTGATTGCATGAATGGTTTCTTGCACCAGGCTGAAGTCAGTGATGCACTGATTCTCCCATCCTTCCTCTTGGCGAGATTCCGGCCAGGATGCGATGATCAATCCTGCCGTCCAGTTAGCTGCCAAGTCTAAAAGATGAGAATCCAACACCGATTTCCGCAAATAACCCCATATCTCTTCGGTTATAAAGGGGATATAAGGATGCAGGAGTCGTAAGCATAGGTCCAACACCTTGACCAGTGTGGAAGCTGTGTAGTATGCACGATCACCGCCCTCGAGCAGCTGGAGCTTCGCCACCTCTAGATACCAATCAGCAAACTCACTCCAGAAGAAGTCATAGATTTGACGTCCGGCTTCGCCATATTGGTATGTTTGGAATAACCGCTCCACATTCCGAATGAGAGCTTGGACCCTTGCCCAAATCCACGAATCTGACAAAGTCCATTCCTGCTTGGATGTAGTCGGTGCTTCGATTTTATCCAGATTGGTAATGATAAAGCGACTGGCATTCCAGACTTTATTGACGAAATTGCGACTGGGCTCCACTTGTTTGGTATTCACGTTCATATCTTTACCAGGGGTAGTACCCACAAGCAATGAAAATCGCAATGCATCCGTGCCCATTTCATCCATCACGATCAATGGGTCGATGACATTATCATTGGTCCTGCCCATCTTCCGCCCATGTTCATCACGGATTAAACCGTGGAGATACACCTGACTGAAGGGGATATCACCGGTAAATTCCAGACTGAACATGATCATCCTTGCCACCCAGAAAAAGAGGATGTCATAGGCTGTTTCCATCATTGTGGTTGGATAAAAATACTTATAATCTTGCGTTTCTTCAGGCCATCCCAATGTCGAGAATGGCCATAAAGCTGATGAAAACCAGGTATCCAGGACATCCGGATCCTGCTCAATATTTGCACTCCCACAGTGAGCACAAACAGCAGGATCTGTCGTAGTTACAGTCAGCTCTCTGCACTCTTTACAATACCATACCGGTATCCGATGACCCCACCAAAGCTGGCGTGATATACACCAATCCTGAATATTCTCAAGCCAGTTGAAAAACACTTTGGTGAAGTGTTCGGGCACGATCCGAATTCGCCCGGATCGCACGGCTTCAAGCGCTGGCTTCGCCATTGTTTCCATGCGCACGAACCATTGTGTGGAGATCATGGGCTCAATAATTTCCCCCCCTCTTTGAGAGCGAGGGATATTGAGCATATAATCTTCCTCTTTTATCACGAGCCCGGCTGCACGCATATCCTCCCATAAGTTCTTTCGGCATTCGAATCGGTCCTGCCCTCGGTATGGTCCACCATTCTCGTTGATGTGTGCAGCTGTATCTATTACTGAGATCATCTCCAGGCCATGAGTTTGTCCAATCTGATAGTCATTCGGATCATGCCCGGGGGTGATTTTTAATGCACCTGTGCCAAATTCGCGATCCACATATGTATCTGCAATCACCGGGATCACGCGTCGAAGGATTGGCACAATTACTTTTCGACCGATATATTTTTTATATCGCTCATCTTCCGGGTGGACTGCCACTGCAGTATCGCCCAGGATGGTTTCAGGGCGCGTGGTGGCAACCGGAATATATTCGTTATCCGAATCTGATAACAAGTACTTAAAGTAGTAAAGCTTACCAGGTTCTTCCGTATATTCCACCTCCAGGTCAGATACGGCGGTCTTGAGACCAGGAGACCAGTTAATCAAGCGCGGTCCGCGATAGATCAATCCTTTCTCATACAAACGGACAAAAGCCTCACGCACTGCCTGAGATAGACCAGCATCCATAGTAAACCGCTCACGATTCCAATCACACGAGGCGCCTAATCGTCTGATTTGACTGGTGATGATCCCACCATACTTCTCTTTCCATGCCCAGGTGCGTTTTAAGAATTCCTCCCGTCCGATCTGTTCTCGAGTGAGTCCGTCGCGTCGAAGAGCCTTCTCAATTTGTAATTGAGTGGCTATACCTGCATGGTCGGACCCTGGCACCCAGAGAGTCGGAATGCCTTTCATACGGTGATATCGGATCATCAAATCCTGCAGTGAAACAAACAAGGCAGAACCCAAATGCAGCTCACCTGTAATGTTGGGTGGTGGGATCGAGATGACATAGGGTTTTCGTCCAGGGTCAAACCCAGGTTTATTAGGGTCATTAACCGGCTGAAAATAACCATGTTGCTCCCACCAATGATATATTTTTCCCTCGGTGGGTTTAAAATCATACGCTTTAGGTAATTCGATGGTAGCCATGTCTATCTCCTTCAACCTCTAGATATTAACCAAAAATCCCTTCGCCTATATGAGGACGAAAGGGATCACCTTCGCGGTACCACCTCACTTCACCATGGAACTATGGTGCACTCACCTCTGACAGTCATCAGGGTTGCGCGGTAACGGGCTCACCCGTGTCGGTCTACTCAAGCCTAGCTAGGCTTTTTCTTCGACATACGTACCAGGCGACATTCAGTGGGATTTGCCGAGGGAGGTTTCCAGCCAATGACCTCGCCTTCTCTGGCAGCGCATCAACCACCTACTCCTCCTGGTTATGCTTCTGCGTATTAATTTCACCGATTATACCCATCTTTCCACCAACCGTCAATAAATATTACATCGATAATGACCAGAACTTATGACAAATGGACTTGACTTTTAGGTTTAATTTGTGCTATCCTACAGCACATTGTTGATTGAGAAAAGTATTTGACACTTCATTGTACTTTTCTTAAAATCGATGCAGGATATTTCGCATTTCAGGATAGGCAAAAATGCAACGTGAGCGTGTTGCGGATAATGTGTTTTATTTTCAGAGTGATGTTTATGCTCAAGTGACCGCAGGTGCAGTGATCGGTCCAAATTGGGCTGTGGTCATAGACACTCTGGCGATCCCTGAAGAGACCATTCAAATCAGGGATTTCATTGAGCAAGAACTAAATCTACCCATTAGATATGTCATTGATACACACTACCATGCAGATCATGCGTGGGGAAATTGCTTCTTTCCCGGTGCCACGATCATAGCTCATACACTCAGCCGGAAGCAGCTTGCCACAAAAGGACAACAATCGCTATTGGAAGCGCGCAAGCAAAACCCCACCTTCCGAAGGGTTAAAATTGTCTTGCCACAACTGACATTTGATGAAAGCTACCTTATTCTACGGGTGGGTAAGAAAACTTTATCGATGTTTCCATTGCCAGGTCCATGTGCCGATAATATCGGGGTCCTGGTTGAGGAAGATAGGGTTTTGTTCGCCGGTGATGCCTGCATGCCGCTTCCGTACATCGTGGATGGCAATATCGACGATACGATTGCATCATTAAAGAGAATCAGCAAGATGGGCTTGGAAAATGTCGTCCCGGGGCATGGAGATATCGTCCTTAGGGGAGAGATTGATGGGATGGTCAAAGAAAACCTGGCTTACCTGTCAGCGATTCGGAAAGGTGTTCGTAAGGCAGCTCGCCGGAAATATCCCCAGGAAATTTTATCCGAGATTGGGGTCGAGGATTGTGGAAAAAGTCGAGTTCTAATCGGTGGTTTAGCAGAAGAGCTACATCGCCGCAACTTGCGTGCTTTATATTATCAAATGTACGGGGAAATGCCAAAAGCTAATCCAAATGATGATCAAGTTGATTATTTAGATCAGGAAGAAAACCTGTAAATTCTCAATGATTTGTCTTTTTCCATTTTGCACGTAAACCTACGACACGTTCGTTCCCCTCAATCAAACGTTTAATATTAGGCTTTAGCGACCAGGCTAAAGCTAAAAATGCCAGGAACCCATATATCGCATATTGCCATGGGTTGAGTCCTAACCAGGCGCGATAAGCGAATACCAATGTAGATAACAGGGCAACACTCATGGTGGTGATGGATGCATAACCACCGAATAAATAGATCAAGCCGCCTAATGGTACGATTACGAATATACTCGGCAACCATAATCCAATTGATCCTCCCAGACAGGGTGCACCACCAGCTCCACCACGGAATCGTAACCTACCTTTTTCATTACGTTCGATCAGAAAAGCTGAATAATTGTGACCAATGATTGATAAAAAAGGAGCTAGTACTTCAAGCCAGACATGGCTCCCCGCAATTAATGCGTGGCTAACAAATACTGCGCCAACGCCTTTTAATACATCAAATAATGCGGTTGCCAATCCTGCCCACACCCCTGCTGCGCGCATAGCATTCGTACCACCAGTTCGACCGCTCTCCACTGTGCGAATGTCCTTGCCAGTGGATAATTTTACAATTATCAATCCAAAGGGGATCGAACCGATTAAATATGCCAATAATAGCACACCAATACTAGATAGAATCACCATATTAACTTATTCCTCCTTTGACACCTTTGGCAACTAATAAAACACGCACTATAGTATCTAGTTACTTATTTGTCGAGATTATCAGCGGTACCTCACCTGTACCAGTCTGAGATTGCATCAAATATCCACGGCATTGCCATTTATTAGCCTCATGATACCAGATTAAATAGATAATTCCTGGAAATGTAAGCTCATTATAATCGGTAACTGATGGGCTATTTATACCATGTGGATGTGAATGATAGATGGCTAATATATCCCATCCATTATCTTCGACAAGAAGAAAAGCTTTGAGCTGTTCTTCTGGATCCATGCGAAACCGGTGTACGTCATGTAGAATATTTGTAATTGGGATGACCAACCGGGAATGATCTCTCTCCCCAGCTACGATCCCACAAGCTTCTTCAGGTGTTTTGGCTGAGACATCTGCTTCCATCTGCGCCCAATGCTCGGGGGTTAAATAAATACCAGACGATACTGTGTTCATCTGATTATTAATGCAGCCCCCCAAGCAATAAGTATGCTGAGAATTGGCTCAAAAATCAGCTGGCGAACAGGTTTTTTTTCAATTAAGTTACAGAACAAGCTCATCAAGGCATAAGATGGTCCCAGCAAGACAAGTCCAAATGCTATCGGTGTGAGTGGCCAATAATTGAAAGCAGCAGTGATTTGACCAATCACGAAGGCGATAATGGCTGATTCATAGACGGTCCATTCACCGTGTAACCGCAAGTTTGTCACTCTGAGACTGACCAACCAGCTAGCAAAAACCAAGGCGGGAACATTGTACAGCAAGCGTACCCCGCCCGCACGCAATGCTCCAGCTAATACGAGGAATATTGCAAAAGACGCTGCTGATAGCGCGGCGCTTGCCAATGGCAAATGAATATCCTGCGAATCGACGGCTATATACTCTGCAATGAGTACCAACACTAAAATGAAAGCCCCGCTGATCAAGCCAATCCACCATCCCAAGCCAACTGGTACTCCACTAAGCGAGATCCCAATGACCAAGGCCGTTAAGGCAGGTAAGATAGCATGCTCCAAAGCATGCTTCCCCTGAGCAGCTGGATGGTCGAGCATGAGCCAATTTGCCCCTGCTGCTGTCATACACGCTACGAGCAGGGAGGTGACCATACTAACATTGATATTGAATTCAATATATAAACCTGGCAGCTGACTGGATACCTGCCAGCTTGGCAAGTCGATAAATCTCTCGAGAATATATGCCAATACGATCATAGCCGCCACGACACTTAGGTGATCGATATTAGGAAGGTTTTGAGCACGCACCTGACCTTGCATGCATTGATTTTACCCTTCCCGTGATAAATTACCAAGAAGCATTATTTCCTTGACGTTTTATTATCAATCGCTTAGGATTATTAATTAGAGTGCGCTATGAGAATCGGAATGATGGCCGATATCTATAAGACACAGGTAAGCGGGGTGACTAATTCCATTGCATTAAGTAAGCGTTGGTTGGAAAAAGAGGGTCATGAAGTTTATATCTTCACCTTCGGAGACGATGAAGTCATCGATGATGAAAAGAATATCATTCGAACAACAGGCGTACCCGTTGAAGATACTGGAATCTATCTTAATCTTCGCTACAATAAACAGGCAAGAAGATTGTTATATTCAATGGATATTACTCATGTCCACCATCCTTTTGTTAGTGGTTCGCTTGCGATGCGGTATTGCGCTCCCAGGAATATTCCGATCGTCTTTACCAACCATACGCGTTACGATTTACTAACTCAGGCATACCTACCTATTCTGCCAGAAACAATAGGCGATGCAGCCTTAAAGGCTTATTTATCGCCATTTTACCGGGCCTGCGATCTAGTGATCGTCCCATCACCGAGTATGCGTCAGGTCTTGGTAGATCATTTTGGATTAGATTCACCTGTCGTAGTGATCCCAAATGGATTGGATCTGACCCCATATCGAACTGATATCCGACCTGTAGACCGTGCGCAATTTGGTTATTCAACCAATGATGTCATATCCATCTACGTTGGCCGATTATCACCTGAGAAGAATTTATCCTTACTCATCAGGGCATTTTATGGCGTTGCGATGACATATGACCATGTCCGTTTGCTGGTGGTTGGAGACGGCCCAGAGAGGGAAAATCTGGAAGCTCAAGTAAAATATATGAATATTGGTAGCAAAGTTTTTTTTACGGGTATGGTCGACTACAAAGATATACCGGTATATTTGGCTGCCTCTGATATTTTTGTGACCCCATCCAGTGCTGAGACTTTTGGTCTATCTACAGTAGAAGCAATGGCAGCAGGTTTGCCAGCCTTGGGGATGGATGCCCCCGGAACCGCAGATATTATTGAAGACGGTATTACCGGCCTTATCGCCACCAATGATTTGGCTGTTTTCACTGCGAAGCTTGTGCTACTCTCTACTAATCACGAGCTCCGGAGAGTTATGGGAAAGCAAGCTGTTCAAGCATCAAAGAAGTATGACATCCAAACTACAACAGCCCTTCTCCTACAACATTACCAACAACTCGTCGAAAAATCCAAACAACGCCATAAAGGTGCTCATTACAAACTCACCCGCTTTCTAGATAGGTTTAAATGAAATCTGGCCGGCGTCATACATTAGGCAGTCTTGGCGAATCCATAGCCGCCATATTCCTTGAAAAAAAAGGTTATACCGTATTGGAAAGAAATTGGCGTACGCCCTATGGCGAAATAGATTTAATCGCCAAGGAAAACAATGTGGTCATATTTGTCGAAGTAAAAACAAGAGCCAGTAGCACATTGGGACCTCCTGAGATATCGATCACCCCAGGAAAAGAAGAACACATTCGCAGTGCGGCTGAATATTTCATTCAGCAGCATCCAGAGTTGATCAATGATTGGCGCATCGATGCTATCACGATACAAATACAAGCTAATAACTCCCCTCCGCTAATTGATCATTTTGAAAATGTCATCAGCTGAGAAGCCTGTGCAAGCGTCCAACCAGGAAGATCAAATTTTGAAAATTCCACTGGTTGTGATCCTTGGTCCAACTGCGGTGGGCAAAACCGAGATCGCCATACAGCTGGCTGAAAGATTTACAGGGGAAATCGTCTCAGCTGATTCCAGGTTGTTCTATAGAGGAATGGATATAGGCACGGCCAAGCCGACCATGCGTGAGCGATCACTTGTGCCTCATCATTTAATCGATATGGCTGACCCGGATGAGATATGGAGCCTCGCATTATTCCAATTGGAAGCAAATAAAGCCATTCATAGAATTTATGAGAACCATCACTTACCGTTCCTGGTAGGAGGGACGGGACAATATGTCCGCTCAATTATCGAGGGTTGGAAGATCCCCGCAGTGGAACCCAATCCCCGCCTTCGAGAGGCACTTAATCACTGGTCCAATAGGGTGGGACCAATTGCATTGCACTCAAAACTTGCGGCTCTTGACCCTCAAGCCGCGAACTCAATCGATCCAACCAATGTCCGCCGTACTGTCCGAGCACTGGAGGTGATTCTTACCACTGGGAAACGGTTTTCGGATCAAAAATCAAGCGGTTATCAACTTTATGACCCATTATTAGTTGGATTAACCCTATCCAGAGGCGAGTTATATCATCGCATTGACGAGCGTATCACCCAAATGATAAATTCAGGGCTCATTGATGAAGTCAGACGATTGTTGGACTTAGGCTACTCACCCGATTTACCGACCTTATCGGCGATTGGTTATGGGGAGATTGTCGCTTACATCCAGGGAAAGAATTCATTGGAAGAAGCTATCCTATCAATGAAACGCCGTACAAGAACCTTCGTGCGACGTCAGGCTAATTGGTTCAAAGAGAATGACCCTGATATTCATTGGTTTCAAATGTCTGAGGGTCCGGTGGGGGAAATAGAGAAATTAATCCGGAATTGGCTCACAGATATTAAAATAAACAGAAATTTGTTATTAACTTCTTGAAATTTGCAAATTCATCCCTTTCCTGATTGACTTTCATAACAGAAATATCTATACTACTAATAACCAACAATCAACCTTTCGCTTAAAGGAGGAGAAAATGGAAGGTCATCCGTGGTTCAAGTTTTATGATCAGGGCGTTCCCCAACATATTGATTACCCTGCAATTCCAATTTATGGTTTGCTCGAAGAAACTGCTCGGAAATATCCAGACAGCCCCTGTACCATTCTTAAAGGTGCTGTAATTACTTATCGGGAGATGAACGAGCTCACTGATCGATTAGCAGCTGGCATCACTGAGCTCGGAGTTAAAAAAGGTGATCGCGTGGGGATTTTTATGCTTAATACCCCCCAATTTGTGATTACCTTTTTCAGCATTCTTAAAGCTGGGGGAATCGTGGTGGCAATCAATCCGCTTTATAAGGCGAGAGAAATAGAACATCAGGTTAACGATGCAGGGATTGAAGTTTTGTTCGTCCTTAGCAACTACTATAATCTAATCAAAGAGACCCAACCAAAGACTAAAATCAAAAAAATAGTCGTAACTAATATCAAAGACTATCTCCCCCCAGTTCTAGGTTTTCTATTTGGACTAACAAAGGAGAAAAAAGGCGGCTTCAGGGTCGAATTAGCACCCGAAGA
>Ga0153916_10000837_pt1 | contig 21398 bp, 14 predicted proteins | sample Opewatmetagenome_FD_109642 | JGI IMG/M metagenome (GOLD analysis project Ga0153916, IMG submission 109642) | Freshwater wetland microbial communities from Ohio, USA - Open water 3 Core 3 Depth 4 metaG | ecosystem: Environmental > Aquatic > Freshwater > Wetlands | place: USA: Ohio, Lake Erie...
GACGGTGTGCGCCGGAGAAGATGCTTCGCTTCGCTCAGCATGACGGGGTTTGGCGAGCACCAGGGGGCGGACACGCGCTGACGGTGTGCGCCGGAGAAGATGCTTCGCTTCGCTCAGCATGACAGGGGAGCGCGGCTTGACCGGCGCGCTCAGCGTGATTTCAGCAGACGGCGGCCATCAGGCTGCCGCACATGGTGATAGCCGGGGCGCCGTGAGAGAACTGCGGCCGAGCGTTGAACGGGGACGGCTTAGCCGCCGGAGCGGGCAACGTCGGCGGGGGCGAGGACGCGAAGGGGGACGGTGTCGGTGTAGCGGTCGTCCACGATGATGTCGCCGTTGGCGATGTCGCGGCAGGCATCGCAGCGGATGCAGCGCTCGTCGCTGATCGCCCAGCGGCCGTCCTGCTGGACGATAGCTTCAGTCGGGCAGATTCTCGCGGCTTCGGGTAGCATCGCGCCCTGGCTGGCGACACGGTAGCGGATGAGGCCAGCGCAGACCTTCGCCGGGCAGCGATGGTGGAGCGCGTGCTCCTCGTACTCGTCGCGGAAGTGCTGGAGCGTGTTGTTGATGATCACCGGCGAGAGCTGGCCGTGGAAGCAGTTGGAGTTCTGCATCGACGCGGCGAGCGACTTCATGCGGTCGACGTCCGTCGCGTCGCCCTCGCCGCGCGAGGCGCGCCGCAGGATCTCGAGCATGCGCTGGTTGCCGATGCGGCAGGTCGTGCAGCGGGCGCATGACTCGTCCTCGGTGAACCAGGAGGTCATGACGTTGAGGTCGACGACGCACGCCGTGTCGTCGAGGAAGACGATGCCGCCGCCGCCCATGCCGGCGCCCAGCGGGCGGAACGGCTCGGGCTCCAGCGGCAGGTCAGCGGCGACGAGCGCGGGGAGGAGACCGGACAGCGGGCCGCCCTGCTGCATCGCCTTGAACGGCCGGCCGCCGGCGATGCCGCCGACGGCGGCCAGCAGGTCCTTCACCTTCGTCCCGAACGGCACCTCGACGCAGCCGGTGCGGGCCACGGCGCCGGACACGGTGAACATCTTGGTGCCGCGGTTCATCTCGGTGCCGACGGTGCTGTACTGCTCCGCGCCGACGCGCATCAGCGTCGTGGCGCAGGCGTAGGTCTCGACGTTGTTGACGTTCGTCGGCTTGCCGAGGACGCCGCTCTGGGCGGGGAACGGCGGCTTGATGCGCGGCATGCCGCGCTCGTCGTTGACCGACGAGATGAGGCCGGTCTCGTCGCCGCAGACGTAGGAGCCCGCGCCGCGCATCACCTCGGCGTCGAATTTCACGCCGGTCCCGAGTGCGTTCTCGCCGAAGATGCCGCGCTCGCGGCACTGCTCAATGGCGCGGGTGACGCGCTGGAGGGCGAGCGGGTACTCGTCACGGAGATAGATCCAGCCGTAGGTGGCGCCGCTGGCGTGCGCGGCCAGCAGCAGGCCCTCCAGGACCATGTGGGGGTCGCTCTCGAGCACGACGCGGTTGACCCAGGCGCCGGGGTCGCCCTCGTCGGCGTTGCAGACGAGGTACTTCGGCTGCGCGGTCGCGGTGCGGAGGAAATCCCACTTCGTGCCGGTCGAGAAGAAGGAGCCGGAGTGGCCGCGCAGCGTCGAGCCCTTGACGACGTTGATCAGCTCCTCGGGCGTCATCTTCGTCGCGTTCAGGAAGTGCGAGTAGCCGCCGCGCGCGATGTAGTGGTCGATGTCCTCGGGATCGATGACGCCGCAGTTGTGCATGAGCCAGCGCGTCTGAACCCGCATCCATTCGAGGCTCTCAAGCGCGGGCACGCCGTTCGCACCGTCGCCGGAGACGACACCGATTGCGTGCTCCTTCGCGATAGCCTGCGTCGCGGCCTGCGCGAACGCCCCGGCCTTGTCAGGCGTGACGTGGCCGTAGAGGACGGCCTGGCCGCCCGGCTTCACGACCTGCACCACAGGCTCGGCCCAGGCGAAGCCCGTGTCACCGGTCTGCATGACGTCGAAGCCGGCGCCACCCTCCGAGAGGTTCCGCAGCGCGGCGAGGGTTTCGTCCGCGCCGGAGGCGAGCGACGACGTGTTGACGGAGACGATGAAGAGCGGCCGAGGAGGCTCGGCGACGGCCTTCCATGCTTTGTCGGCGGCGGCGCGCAGCTCGTCGTACGACGGCATGGGCTAGGCCCTCTCCCCGGCCTTCGGCCACCCCTCTCCCACAAGGGGAGAGGGGTCCGATCGGTGCACTGAGTGTCGGCCGAGGGGCTTCTGCTGATCATGTCGGCGGGACACTAGGCCTTCTCCTTCAGGTCGCGCACGAGCTTCACGGTGCCGGCGGCGGTCAGCGGGCCAACGACCTTGCCGTCGACCCAGACCTGCGCGGCGTGCTCGCAGGTGCCATTGCACTGCGCCAGGTGCAGGCCGATCCTGTCGCCCTCGGTGTTCTCCCCCATGCCGATGCCCAGCTCGGTCTCCAGGATGCGGCGGACGTGCTCGCCGCCCTTGAGCCGGCAGGCCGGGCCACTGCACCAGCCGATGAGCATCTTCGGCGGCGGCGTGAGGCGGAACTCGCTGTAGAACGTGGCGGCGCCGTAGACGCGCGCCTCGCTGAGGCGGAGCTGCTTCGCGACGACGCGCATGGCGATCTTCGGGACGTAGCCGTAGTGGTGCTGGACGCGGTGCAACGCGACGAGGAGGTCGCCGTCACCGGGCTTGAGGTCGCGGATGAGGTGCTGGATCTCGAGCGTGGCTTCGTTGTCGAGCATCAGCCGGCGTGGCGCTCCTGATTGTGCGCGGCTTCACTATAGGCGAGGGTCGGGTTGGGGACAACCGGGGGGTGGTCGTTGGTCGTGGGCAGCGGCGAAGCAGGGGGAGCCCACAACCGAGGAGAAATCGCCACGCTGCTACACACGTGGGCGCGAGGCCCCTGGCGCTGAGTATCGCGCGTTGCAGGAGCCATCCGCCGTGATTGCTTGTGACAACTGACAGCTCACAGCTTCCCTGCGATAACGGTACAGTTGCAGGTCGGCGGGCAGACCCATGGGTGGCGGGGCTCACGATAGGGGAGCCTGAGGTGACATCGAGAAGCGCCATCTGGACTGCGCTCCGCGCCCTTGCGGCGCTGTCATTGGCGCTGACCGCCATGGTCCTGCTTCGTCAGAGGTATAGCTGCATGATTCCCAGGGAAAACGTTGCGTTCTGGCTGCTCTGCGCGCTGTTCATCTTTGGTTCCGTTGGGTTCATCGCGGAAGTCGCATGGGCGTATCTTTCTCGCTCCAAGCCGACCGGCTTGCGTCTCCGAATCGTTACCGTCGCCGCGGGTCTGGTCGTTTATGCCACGATCGGTGGGATCGCTTGGAGCGTCAATCCCGTACCGAGCGACCTGGAGCACAATACCCGTTCTCGCGCTATTCTCTCTTTCTTCTGGAGTGCCGGCTTTCTGCAGGAGACAGGCGCATATAGCAATCACACCTGTGGATACTGATAGCGATGAGCGACGACTTGGGCCAGTAAACCCGAGTGAAGAGTACGCTGCGAAACCGGAAGCGAGGCGCGGCATAGGCGCTCAGTATCGCACGTTGCAGGAACCCTCCGTCGTGTTTGCTCGTGACAACTGACAGCCCGCAATCCGACGAACGCAGTCGCAGCAAGGTTGTCAAGCGCGGACGAAGAAGCTTCCCTGCGATACGCTAACAGTTGCAGGTCGGCGGCCAGACCCACGCACGGCGGGGCTCACGATACGGGAGCCTGAGGTGACATCGAGAAGCGCCATCTGGACTGCGCTCCGCGCCCTTGCGGCGTTGGCACTGGCGCTGACGGCCGTCGTCCTGCTTCGTCAGCGGTATGGCTGCATGATTCCGCCGGGAAGCATTCTCTTCTTCCTCCTCTGCGTGCTGTTCCTCGTGAGTTTCGTTGAGCTAATAGCGGAAGTCGCGTGGGTGTGCCTTTCTCGCGCCAGGCGGGCGTGCTGGCGGCTCCGCATCATTACGCTGGCCGCGAGTCTCGTCGTTTACGCCACGATCGGTGGGATTGCCTGGACCGTCAATCCGGTACCGAGGGACCAGGAGCACGATACTTCTTACCGCGCTATTCTCTCTTTCTTCTGGAGTGCCGGCTTTCTGCAGGAAACAGGCGCATATAGCAATGTCGGCTGTGGATACTGACAGCGATGAGCCGACGACTTGGGCGGGGACGATGCCGAGAAGAGTGCGCTGCGAATTCGGAACCGAGGCGTTGCAAGCGCTGCCAGGTAGGCAGGCGGAGCCGATTTCTACGCGGCGGCACCGGGCCGTGACACGCGCTTCGCGTGGTCTTCAACGACCATGCGGGCGACGTCTTCGCCCATCTTGATGCTGTAATTCTGGCCGCGGTCCTCGGGGTAGATCTGGGTCATCGTCTCCAGGTACAGGCCCTCGACCGGGGTGCGGTGGTCGGGCTTGTCGGCGCTGTAGCCGGTCTTGATGATCGGCTGGGCGAAGGGGGCCTTGAAGAGCCAGCGCTGCGTCACCCAGTCGGACGAGAAGGCGGGGTTGATCTTCTTGAGCGCGGGCTCGTACAGCGCCCACAGCTCGTCCTCGCTCATCCGCATGTACTCGTGGTCCTGCCGGACGTAGTTGGAGATGTAGAGGATGTGGTTGCCGGCGTAGTGCTCCGGCCCGACGAAGTTCGTGTGCTCGATCACCGCCAGGAACGGCATGCTGCGGTCGCCGATGTTCATCCAGTAGATCGGCGAGAGCGAGTGCTTCATCGTCAGCACCATGCAGACGGCGCCCTGCCAGCCGACGGCGCCGAGCTGGCGCTCGTACTCCGGCGTGAGCGGCGGCGCCATCTTCTTGAACAGCAGCGACGGGATGGCGGCCACTACGGCGTCGGCCGCGACGCTCGTGCCGTCCGCGAGGACGACGCCGGTCGCGCGGTTGGCCTCGGCGGTGATGCGCTCGACGGCGGTGCCGGTGCGCACGTCGACGCCGCCGGCGCGCATGCGGCGCTCCATCTCGTCGATGTAGACGGCGAAGCTGCCCATCAGGTAGCCGAGCTGCTCGCGCTGCGAGACGCCCTGCCGCGACTGGAAGCGCAGATGGATCTTGGACCAGAGCCACGCCATGGCGACCTGGTCGTAGGCCTCGCCGTACTTGCCGTGGAGCATGACTCCCCAGAACTTGTCGAAGACGGCTTTCGAGACGTTCTTCTCGATCCAGTCCTTCGCGGTGATGCGCTCGAACTCGGCCCAGTCGTCGCGGCGGCGGAGGCGGAGGCCCATGAGGCCGAGCCGGACGCGGTCGAGCGGCGGCAGCGGCGAGAAGCGCAGGAGGTCGAACGGCGTGACGAGCGGGTAGAGCTTGCCGTCGCTGAACCAGCCGACCTTCGAGTCGATCCACTGCAGCCGATCGCCGAAGCCCAGCTCCTCGATCAGCTTGATGATCGTCGTGTCGGTGGAGAACAGGTGGTGGTAGTAGGCCTCGAGCTTCGTGCCGCCCACCTCGAAGGTGCGGACGAGGCCGCCCAGCTCATCGCCCGCCTCGTACAGCGCGACCTCGTGGCCGCCCTGCATGAGCCGGTACGCGGTGGTCATGCCGGCCACGCCGCCGCCGATGACGACGACCTTCATTTGCGGCCCGTCCCTTCGACCGCGGGCCTGGCAGCGCGCACGACGACGCCCGCAGCCTCATCGTCGGCCGGTGCGGGCTCGGCGGCTCCGCGGCCCTTGAGCATGTCGCCGAAGCTGAGGTTCATCGACCACATGAGCACCAGGCCGATGGCGACGATCGGGAACAGCAGCAGCGCGTGCAGCCCGACGGCGTAGGCCGCGGCCGTGGCCTCGAGGCCGGTCTTGCTCGTCGTGACGGCAAACGCCACGACGGTTTTGGACACCACCAGCTCGAACGGGCCGACGCCGCCCTGTGTCGCCACGACGGCGATCACGAGGTTCGCGGCGGCGGTGAGCAGCAGGAAGATGTGGAAGCCCTCGTGGATGCCAAAGGCGCGGGCGACCATGAAGTACATCGTCGCCTCAAGCGACCACGAGATCAGCGACATGATCCAGGCCGCGGCGAGGTCGACGGGGCTGCGGAGCGCGTGCAGGCCGTCGAAGAAGGAGCGGAGCAGGTCCTCGACCTTCGGCTTCAGGCTGGCGGGCGCGAAGCGGTGGACGAGACGGTGCAGGAGGCGCCGCCCGCTGTCGGAGAGAGCGAGGTAGGCGAGCAAGACCAGCGCGGCGCCGAAGAGCACCGACATGACGACGCCGAGGCCCGTGAAGTTGAGATTGGCCTTCAGGGGGCCGACGCCCACGTCGAAGTTGGTGTCGCCCTTGGCGAGCAGAGCGACGATGAGCATCATCGGCACCAGCGTCACGCCGTCGAACAGGCGGTCGACGGCGATGGTGCCGAGCGACGTCGTCTTGCTGATCTTCTCGCGCTCGCCGAGGACGTAGGCGCGCGCCAGCTCGCCCGCGCGGGCCGGGATGAGGTTGTTGGCCATGAGGCCGATGATGACGACGGGGTAGAGGCGCAGCGCCGGGACCTTCTTCACGGGCCGCAGCAGGTATTGCCAGCGGATGGTGCGCACCCAGAGGCCGGCGAAGTAGACGGGAAGCGACAGCAGCGCCAGCCACCAGTCCGCCTGCTGGAAGGCGTCCTTCACCTCGCCCACGTCGGGCATGATGCGGACGAACAGCCCGATCGAGGCGAGGCTGACGAGAATGCCGATCCAGAAACCGCGGCTCTTGAGCAAGAGGAAACTCCGTGGGGGTGCGGGCCCCTGCCGAACGGCTGCTACCTTATGTTCGGCATCGGAACCCCGGCATTATATGGGCCCACCCGTAGGGGCTTCAAAGACGCCGGCGGCAAGCCGGCCCCGCGGCCGCGTCGCTTATGTCACTTCACGATCTCGCTGAGCGGGATCTTCCGCACGACGTTCCCGCCCGAATCCGCCACCAGCACCGACGTCCCATCCGTGGCGACGCCGATCGGCCGGGCCAGCGGCGCCTTCTCCCAGCGCGGGACCTGGTAGGCGGCGATCTGTTTGCCCGACTGGTCGAACACGAGCACCTTGCCATCAGCCGCCGAGCAGGTGGGCGCCGTCGTACACGGGTTGGGGTCGGTGACGAGCAGGCGTCCGTCCGGCAGCAGCGCGAGATACGGGCGGTCGGTGACGCCGATGCTGCCCCACGTGGGCACTGGGATCTCGGCCTTCTGGTTGAAGTCCTTGTCCAGATGCAGGATGCGCTGGTGCCAGTAGTCGGCGAGGTAGACGTCGCCGTTCGGGGCGACGGCGAGGCCGACGGGCTCCTTCAGCTTGATCGCGGCGGTCGATCCGTCCTTGCCGCCGAACTGGCGCACGTAGTCGCCGTCGGGCGTGTACTCGACGACGCGCGCGTTGCCCGTGTCGGTGATCAGCACGTTGCCCGACGGCTCGATGACGATCCTGCGCGGGCCGTAAAGCTTGAGCGGGTCGCCACCGGCATCGACCTGGCCGCCGACGCCCCACGTCTTCACCTGCTTGAGGTCCTTGTCGAGCTTGATGATGTTGTGGTTCCACGTGTCGGCGACGAACACCGTGCCGTCCGGCGCCACCGCCATCGACCAGGGCTCCTTCATGTCGACGTCGGAGTTGAAGCCACCCGCCGACGCGAGGTACTTGCCCGTCGGGTCGTACTTCTCGACGCGGTTGTTGCCGCTGTCGGCGACGTAGATGTTGCCCGCGGTGTCGAATGCGACGTCGGCGGGGGCGGTGAGCTGGCCCGGCGACGAGCCGGCGCCGCCGATCACGGTCTGCGCGCCCTCGGTGAACACGGTCGGGCCGGCCGGCGGCGGCGTGACGCCCGTGAAGTCCTTCGGGAAGAAGGCGACGGCGTCGGCGTCGCCGGGCGGCGCGGGCAGCGTGCGGCGCACCCAGAAGTGCAGCCAGACCTGGAGCTCGCGGGCGGAGAACAGGTCACTGAAGAAGTTGCGCGACGAGTACTGCCCGTCGGCGCCGCGGTAGTCCTCCGGGAACCAGCGCCGGTGATGGTAGGGGATCGGCTGGCCGTACTTGCCGCCGACCACGACGTTCTGGGCGTCACTCTTGCTGGCCAGCACGATGGCGCCGTCGGGGGGCGTGTAGCTGGCGTCCATGCCCGCGTAGCTGACCTTGCGGTAGTCGCGCAGGTACCACGCCCAGGGCCACGTGTAGCCGTCGGCGGAGTCGACGGCGATCGGCAGGTCGAGACCTTTGCCGGTCTGTTTCGCGTAGTCGGCGATCTTGTTCGCCAGGGCGGGGATGTCGCCTGAGGTCTGCGTGTAGACGAGCAGTTCGTCGGGCACCTCGCCGTGGTCGCTCTTCGTCAGGACGCTGTCGATGTAGGTCGTGTTGTCGGGGTGGCCCCACGACGCGAGCACGGCGGCGCGCAGCGTGAACACGCCGGCCGCGGCGACGAAGCCGACGAGCGCCACCTGCACCGCGGTGCGACGGCTGTAGCCCGTGTAGGCCCAGTACACCGAGACGCAGGCGACGAGCACGAGGATCCAGCCGCCGGTCGACGCGAGCGACCGCCAGCCGATGATGACGAACACGAGGATCGCCAGCGCCGACGCGATCGCGGCGTAGAAGTACGGCGCGAACCGCTCGACCTTCGGCAGGTCGTCGCGCAGGTCGTTCCGCCGCAGGACGTCGCCGACGAAGCGGCCGGCGAGGACGGCGAGCGGCAGCGCGATGTGGACGTTGAGCCACGGCATCTTCTCGCCGGCTACGGTGAGGGCAAAGCCGGTGATCACCGTCCAGAACATGAGGAAGCGGGTCAGCCGGTCCATCGGGAAGGCGAAGACGGCGGCCAGGACGAGGAGGAACGGAATGACGATGTGGAACAGCGACACCTTCTGCACGTCCGGGTGCGCGGGGAAGAACAGCAGCGCGATGATCGCGGCGACGATGCCGACGACGATCAGCGCGTAGGACAACCTGCCGCGGATCGCGTAGTAGCACCCGGCCGCGATCGACAGGATCAGCGGCAAGAACTCGTACACGGGGATCGTGACGAAGTAGTAGTAGTCGGGCTGATTGCCGCGGCGGACGTCCTGCTGGCTGATCCAGTAGTCCATCGAGCCCCAGATGCCGGAGAAGAAGCCGGGCGGGTTCGAGAAGAAGGTCGTGTAGAGCAGGATGAACGGCACCCAGAAGCAGGCGGCGGCGATCAGCCACGTGCGCGGCTTCCACGACAGGCCGAGCGCGGCCGAGACTGCGATCAGCCCCCAGATGGCCATCATCGCCACGCCGAACTCCTGGCTGGCGATGTGGGAGGCGCTGTTATCGCCGGCTCTGTTCTGCCATGTCTTGCCAAAGAATGGCAGGAGTTGCACGCCGGCGGCGTACTGAGGCAACGCAAGCGTGCCCATGACGATCACCAGGTTCGCCTCGGGCGGCAGCTCGTCCAGGTCGTAGCGCTCGCGCCAGCCGATCATCAACGGCCAGGCGAGCGCGATCGCCCAGGCGACGGCGGTGAGGCCGGCAATCGCTGCGGCGTACTGGAGGCCGGTCATGTCCGGCGACTTGGCGCGGATCTTGTCGGCGAGGTGCGTGGCGAAGAGGAAATCCATGAAGATGATGAAGGCGGCGACGGTCATGAACGTCGTCTCCTTCGTGGCGAAGGACATCGCCATGAAACCGGCGACCAAGAAGAGGAACCTGTCCTGCTTCGTGGCGACGTAGCGCCACATGAAGATGACCAGGCCGAAGGTCCAGAACGCCGTGTAGATGTCCTCGCGCGTGAAGCGGCTGTAGTACATCAGCGTCGGCGAGATGGCGATGAAGGCCGCCGCGGCCAGCGCGCCGACCGTGCCGAGCTGCTTGCGCAGGAGGAACGGCATGAACACCATCGCGGTGCCCATCGTGGCGGCGAGGGTGCGCGCCTGGAACTCGCCGTCCTGGAAGATCCACATGACGAAGCCGTTGCCGATGAACTGGAACGGCCCGTGCATGAACGGCACGTGCTTGTAGTTGTCGTGGTTCCAGGTGTCGAGCGTGAGGAACTGGCTGAGCCCCTTCTTGAAGCCGTAGGCGAAGTAGCCGTGCAGGCTCTCGTCGTGGTGCATCGCACGCGCGCCGAGGTTGTAGAACCGCAGGACGGCCGCGAAGACGACGAGCGCGCCGTAGGCGGTCAGCTCCCAGTAGCGGGCGGCGAGCGCGCTCAGGCGTTCCCGCGCCTCCGCGTCCACGGCGAACCCTTTCAGCCGCTCGGCCGTGGTGCCCTCGTAGGGAATCTCAGGTTCCTGCACACTCATCGCGGCGCCTCAACCTCACCCGACAGGTCCTTCGCCCGGTATATCGTAACGGCTCCGGACTGGAACGCTACCGGCATCGACTTGAACTTCTCCATCCCTGCCATGCCGTACAGCTGCCTCTCAAGGTCTCCTACGATGACGAAGGTGACCCCGTATTTCTTCATGATGCCATCCGCGACGCCAGCGTCCGTCGTCTGGTACAGCTTCTGGACATCAGCGAAGCGGCCGGCGCACGGCTTGCAGCTCCCGCCACGCCACTGGTCCTCGTGCCCCTGCCAGCCGAGCACCGCGGGCACGCCCGTCGATGCGGAGATCCGCGCTGCCCGCGTGTAGTCGTTGCCGACCGCCTCCGCGATCACCAGGTCCTGCCCCTGGGCGATGCCCTGGAGCCAGTCGATCGCCTTCTGCTCGTCGGGCGAGAGAAACGCCGTCGCGTGGAGGCTGCCGTCGAAGGTGTGGATGCGGTTGAACGACGCGCCCAGCGGGTAGAGCGCCGCTCCCGCGACGACGAGCGCGACCGTGGCACCCCAGGCGAAGCGGTAGGCGCGCTCGCGGGGGACGCCCGCAGTCCAGCGCGCGCAGAGGTAGTAGAGGGCGAAGCCGCCGGCGATGGCGAACAGCAGCCACGCCTGGTAGTACAGCTTGAAGACGGTGTTCATCCGCGACCGGAACACGTCGCCCACGAAGAAGAACTCCGTGCCCAACACGAGCAGCAACGCCGTCACGGCGAGCCCCAGCGCGAAGGTTACCGGCTCGCGTTCCGCCTGGTCCTCGCGCGCAGTCACTTCCAGCCAGAGTGCGACGAGCGCGGCCGCGAGCATCGCGCCGAGGAAGGCGGCGGTGATCCAGCCGGAGCCGCGGTCCGTGACCTGCGCGAAGAGGTCACCGCTGCCGCCGCCAAGATTGTCGCTGCCGATCGCCTTCTCCAGAAGAAACAGCGCCGCCCAGCCCAGCACGATGAGCGCCGCCGGCGCCGCCGCGATCGCGGCCATGCCGCGCGTCAGGCGCTCGCGCCGGGCGAGCAGGCGCGCGAACACAAACGGCAGGACGACGGCGAAGGGCGGGCTCCAGAAGATCAGGAGGTGCAGCGGCTTCGTCGCCGGCACTGTGATCCCGGAGTTCGAGACCACGGCTCCGACACCGTTCGCCTGCGACGTGAAGCTCGTGTAGAACGGCAGGTACAGCACGATCCCCAGCACGACGAGCGGCACCGCGAAGGACAGCGCCTGCACCGCCAACTCGGCGATCCAGCCGCCGTAGTACAGGCGCGCGCCGACGATCAGCTCGACCACAATCGCGATGGCGACGACGCCCGCGCCGACAACCCCGAGCAGCGCCGTGGCGACGACGAAGGCGACCACGTTCACCAAAACGGCGACGATCACGCCGTTCCATGCCGACTGCGTGAACCGCATCGGCGCGGGCGGCGGGCTGCCGCGCTCGCGCGCCTGGAGGATCAGCAGCAGATCCTTCACGGTCGCCGCTGCGACGACGACGAACGCCATCGTCGCGATGTCCCAGGTGTTGAGGAACGCAAGCCCACCGACGATCATCGCGCCGGCCAGCAGCGCGAGCGGCCGCCGGAGCCAGAACGCCACATCGAGCGGCTCCCGGCTGCGGTACAGCGTGAAGGCGGCCGCGACGGCGAGCAGCACGAACGGCAGCGCCATGACGTGCGGGTGCAGGTCGCCGAGGATGAAGCTGAACATCGGGAACTCGGTGATCACGCGCGCGTCGTCGCTCGTGCTCAGCGGGTAGATGCGCGACGCGTTGAAGAAACCGAAGAACGTAGAGGGATACCAGAGGTGTCGCTTGACGTCCGGCCCCAGGCCCTGGATGTCGATCCAGTCGTAGAACGTGCGGCCGCCGATGCCGTACGAGGACGCGAAGACGAACACCCACGCCAGGTTGCCCAGGACGACGAGCATCAGCCCGCCCGCCAGCCCGAAGACCGGCGGCCGCCACGAGAAGATCGACCGTCTCGCGCTGCCCTCTCCGTCCGAGCGCGGCTCGCGCGCCGATTCATGCACGCGCACGAGGTCGTACACGATGCCGGCCGCACCGACGAGTGCCATCGCCGCGATCATCGCCAGGCCCAGGTTGTAGGCGACGTCCGTCGGCACGCCGGCAAGGCGGCCGGTCACGGCGACGAGCAGGTAGCCGAAGTAGTAGTAGGCGACGGTGTGGCCGGAGAGCCACGGGTCGGCGGGCGGGAAGTGCGACGCCCGCGTCGCCGCGTTGACGTACATCAGGTCCATCGGCTGCTCGGTGATGTCGGCGAAGCCGACTTTCGCGCGCAGCGCGGCGGCGACGGCGAAGACGACGAGGAAGAGCACCTCGACGCCGAGGACGTACCAGGCGTGGTCGCGGAACCAGTCCCGCAGCCCGTCACGCTCGCGGTACGCGAAGACGGCGGACAGCGCGGCGATCAGCACCAGGGCGAAGATGACGCCGCCGTTGGAGTTCGGCAGGAGGCGCAGGCTATTGAGCAGCCAGAACAGGTAGCCGAGGAGGAGCAGGCCGAAGGGCCTGGCGAGCGCGTAGCCGCGGTCCGGCAGGCGGCGGAAGAGAGCCTGGCAGAGCGGCAGCGAGACGGCGCCCACGACCAGGAGGACCAACCACCACCGGACGGCTTCGCTCATGGGCTCCCTGGCTCTGACGCGCGGCCGGACTCCATCGACGGGACTACGATGCCGTCTGCGCCGCGCACTGTGCTGGTAAGGCGATGGTCAGAACGGAAACGGCCCTCCCTGCCTACTGGAACAGCGCCTCGACGAACTCCCCGGCGTCGAACGGCGTCAGATCCTCCGGCTTCTCGCCGGTGCCGATGAAGCGCACCGGGATCTGGAGCTGATCCGACACGGCGAAGACGATGCCACCCTTCGACGTGCCGTCGAGCTTCGTCAGGCAGAGTGCCGTGATCGGCACGACCTCGGCGAACGCCTTCGCCTGCACGAGCGCGTTCTGGCCGGTCGTCGCGTCGAGCACGAGCATCACCTCGTCGGGGCCTTCGGGCAGCTTGCGCTCGATGACGCGGCGGATCTTGCTCAGCTCCTCCATGAGGTTGAATTTCGTGTGCAGCCGGCCCGCCGTGTCGATCAGGACGACGTCGGCGCCGCGGCTCTCCGCGGCCGAGAGCGCATCGAAGACGACGGCGCCCGGGTCGGCGCCCTGCTTGTGCGCGATCACGTCCGCGCCGACGACCTCGCCCCAACTCTTGAGCTGCTCGATGGCGGCGGCGCGGAAGGTGTCGGCCGCGGCGACGACGACCTTCTCTCCGTCCTCGCGGTAGGCCTGCGCCAGCTTGGCGACGCTCGTCGTCTTGCCGGTGCCATTGACGCCGACGATCAGCACGACGGACGGGCGGTCCGGGGGCGGCGCGCCCTCCTCGCCCCAGATACGGCCCTTCGCCGTGCCGGCCTGGAGCACCTTCACCAGCTCGCCCTTGAGCAGGTCGCGCACCTGCTCCGGATCCTTGATGCGCTCGCGCTCGACGTGCATCTGCACGTCGCCGAGGACCTTGTGCGTCGTGGAGACGCCGGTGTCGGCGCCGATGAGCAGCTCCTCCAGCTCCTCCCAGACCTGGTCGTCGATCTTGCCCCGGTCGAACAGGTCCGAGATGTTGCTGAACCAGCCCTTGCGGGTGCGTTCGAGCGCCTGCTCGGTCTTCTCGTCCGTCTCCCTGGTGCGCTTGAAGATACGAAGAATCGCGACCTCCCTGGTGTCGGGCCATTCTAGCGACTGGAGCCGGGCCGGTGAAGGAGAGGCCGAGGGCGGGCGGACGAAGGCGTGCGGCCGGCGCTCCCGCTCGCCATGCCTATTCGAGCAGATCCTTGTCGACATCGGCGAGGCGGAGGCTGAGGATGCGCGACACGTTGTCGGCGCCCATCGACACGCCGTAGATGGTGTCCGCCGTCTCGATGGTGCGGCGGTTGTGCGTGATGATGATGAACTGCGTCCGCTGCGACAGCGCGCGCAGCTCTTCCACGAAACGCCCGACGTTCGCCTCGTCCAGCGCGGCGTCGACCTCGTCGAGCACGCAGATGGGCGACGGATTGGCCTGGAGCAGCGCGAACAACAGCGCCACGGCGGTCAGCGAGCGCTCGCCGCCCGAGAGCAGCGCCAGGGAGCCGAGCTTCTTGCCCGGCGGCTGGGCGTAGATCTCGACGCCGGGCAGCCCGTATTCGTCCGTCTCGCCCAGCTCAAGGCGTGCGGTGCCGCCGCGGAAGAAGGCGCTGAAGTAGCGCTCGAACTCGCGGTTCACCGTGCGGAAGGTGATGCGGAAGCGATCGCGGATTTCGGTCTCAAGCTCGCCGATCGCGCCGTTGAGCTGCTCCTCGGCCTGTGTGAGGTCGGCGAGCTGGCCGGTGAGGAAGTCGTAACGGTCGCGGCTCTCCTCGTACTCGCTGGCGGCCTCTTCGTTGACGGGGCCGAGGGCGCGAATCTGCGCGCGCAGGTCGGCGATACGGTCGCGAACCTCGGTCGGGTTGATCGCGGAGCCGCCGCGGATCGGCGGCAGGTCCGGGCCGTCCTCGGAGCGCATCCAGGGCGGGACGTCGCCGGGTGCCCGGGCGTAGGCCTCCGCCGGCTCCTCCTCGGGCTCAGGCTCGGGCTCTGGCGCGCGCTCGATCTCGCCGCCCGCCGTGGCGACGAAGCCCTCGGCCTCGAGGTTCTGGCGCAGCGCCTCCAGCTCGTCGTGGCGGACGCGGGCATCGTTCTCGGCCTCGTACAGCGCGCGCTCGGCGCCGCGCATCTTCTCGTTAGACCCGGCTAGCTGCGCCGTGAGCGCACGCTCGCGCGATTCGAACTGCGCGAGCTCGCCGCGCGCGGGCTCGAGTTCGGCCGTCAACGCGTCGGCGTCCGCGGTCTTCTCACCGAGCTCGCGCTGCGTGGCGGCGAGCCGGGAGCCGACGGTCTGCGCCTCCGCCTGCATTTTGGCGCGCTGCTGCTCCTTCGCGGCGATCTGCCGCGCCAGCCGCTCGCGCGCCAGCCGCTCGCCGTCCGTCACCTGCCGCTCGGAACGCAGCGCGCCGTCGAGCCGCGCGACGTTCGCCGCCTGCTCGGCGACGGCGTCGATGAGGGATGCGCGCTCCGCCTCGAGCGTGTCGATCGCGGCGCGCGCCTCCTGCTCCTTCGCGGCACGCTCGCGCGCTTCGGCCGTCCGCACCTCGCGTTCGGTCTCCGCCTGCTCACGGCGCTTCCGCAGCAGCTCGATGCGATCGTCGCGCTGGCGTGTCGCCGAGTCGTAGGCCCGCATCCGCGTGGCCAGCGCGGCGAGCCGCGGCTTCGCGGTCGCGCGCTCGGCATCGAGCTGCGCCTTTGCGGTGCGGAGGGCATCGATCTCGCGGTCCAGCGCGGCCGCAGTCTGCTCCGACGTGTCCTGCTGCTGGCGGGCGTCGCGCAGCGCGCTCTCCTTCTCCTCGATGAGCGGCCGCAGGCGCTCGATTTCCGCAGGGAGATCGGCCATCTCCCGCTCGCGCACGAACGTGGCCTGCACGGTCGCCTGCGAGCCGGCCGCAACTGATCCGACGGGGCGCACCAGCACGCCGTCGAGCGTCGCGACGGCGCCGGCGAGCCCGCGGCGCACGACGCGCTGTGCGAACGACAGGTCTTCGACGACGACCGTGCGGCCCAGCAGCGTGTCGATCAGCTTGCGGTACCGCGAGTCGCAGCGCACCAGGCCGGACGCCACGCCGACCATGCCGCGCTCCTTGATCAGATGCAGCGGGCGGCCCTGCTGCAGGCTGTCGAGCGCGTACATCGTCGCACGGCCGGCGTCAGCTTGCAGCAGCAGCGCGGTCGCGGCGCGGACATCGGCCTCGCGCTCCATGACGATGGCGAACAGGTTCTCGGCCAGCGCGGCCTCGATCGCCTTCTCCAGCCCCGGCGGCACGCGCAGAAGCTGGCCGACGAGGCCGACCACCCCGCGCAGCTCGATGTCCGGCGGCACGGTCTCGCGCTTCAATACGCCGCCCGCCTCCAGGACCGTGCGCACGCCGGCGTCCGGGAGTTGCGGCGTCGCGTCGATCGTCTCGATCAGCTCGAGCCGCACCTCCGCGGCCTCGATCTGGCTGCGCAGCGTCCGCAGCTCGTCCTCGAGCGTGGCCTGATCGCGTCGAGAGGCTGCCGCAGCCGCCATCTCGCGCTCGCGCGCGTAGGTTGCCTGCTCGAGCTGAGGAACCACCTGCGCGGCATCGCGCACGAGGCGCGCGAAGTCGCCCGCCCAGGCCGCCAGCTCGCTGACGATGCCGCGGCGATCTTCGACCGATACCTCGCGCTCGCGGCGCAGCGCGGCAGCGCCGTCGGCCGCCTCTGTGATCCGTTTCGTCAGATCCTCCACGGCGACGAGCGCGCGCGCGGCGGCCTGCTCGTCGGCCATTGCCTCGCGCTGGAGGCGCAGCAGCTCCTGTTCGACGGAGGCCAGGCGCGCGCGGCTGCCGGCCAGCTCGTCACGCACGGCAGTCAGCGTGGCCTGCACGTCCGACGTCTCGTGCGGCGGCGCCGCGCCAGCCTGCGCCGCCTCGTCGGCCTGGAGCGAGGCCAGCTCCGACGCCAGCTCATCCAGCCGTTCGGCCAGCATCTTGCCCCGCTCGGCGTCGAGCGCGGCGCGGCGCTCCAGGTCGCGGATGTAGTCCTGCAGCTTACGCAGCCGCTCGGCGCGGATGGCGATCTCGCCGCGGCGCTCATTGATCGCGGCGCGGAGCTGCGCGAGGCCGTCCTCGCACGCCTTCGCATCGGCCTTGACGCGCTCCAGGTCTTCCTTGCGCTGATCCTGCGTCGTGATGGCGGCGAGGAGCGTCGCGTTCATCTCCTGCCACTGGTGCGCGTACCAGACGTGCAGCGTCGCGGCCAGCTCGCGCGCCAGGTCCCGGTACTTCACGGCGCGGCCGGCCTGCCGCTCGAGCTGGTTGATGCGCGGCTCGATCTCGCGCACGAGCATGCGCACGCGGTCCATGTTCTCGCGCGTCGCCTTGAGCTTGTGCTGCGCGTCTTCCAGCTTCGTGCGGTAGAGGCGCACGTCCGCCGCTTCCTCGATCAGGCCGCGGCGATCCTCCGGCCGCAGGCTGAGCACCTGCTCGACCATGCCCTGGCCCATGAAGGCGTAGCTGTTCTGGCCGACCTGCGCGCGCATGAAGAGCTCGACGACGTCGCGGAGGCGGACCTTGGCGTTGTTGATCAGATACTCATTTTCGCCGCTGCGATAGGCGCGGCGCGTGACCACGACTTCGTCGAAGTCGATTGGCAGCCAGTGGCCGCTGTTGTCGAGGGAGATGCTAACCTCGGCGACGCCCATGGGCGCGCGCCTGTCGCTGCCGGCGAAGATGACGTCCTCTGTCTTGCGGGCGCGAAGCATGCGGCTGGCGTGCTCACCGAGCACCCAGCGGAGCGAGTCGGCGACGTTGGTCTTGCCGGTGCCGTTGGGGCCGACGACGCACGTGACGCCGGTGCCGAACTGCAGCGCGGTCTTGTTCGCGAAGCTCTTGAAGCCCTGGATCTCCAGCCGCTTGAGGTACAAGCTAGGTGGTCTCCTGCCGCTCGATCTCGTTCAAAGCCTGCTGCGCCGCTTCCTTCTCGGCCATCTGCTTGCTGCGCCCCTCGCCGACGCCCAGCGACTTGCCGCCGACCGTCACCTGCACGGTGAAGCGCCGTGCGTGGTCCGGACCTTCGGTCTTCAGGAGCTTATACGACGGCGTGGTCTGCCAGCGTGACTGGACCACCTCCTGCAGCCGCGACTTCGGGTCGTGCGGCATCCCCTTCTTGCGCAGCGCCTGCAGCTCGTCGCGCAGCGTCCGCCGCACGAACGCACGCACGCTGGCGATGCCGCCGTCGAGGAAGATGGCGCCGACGAGCGCCTCATAGGCGCGGGCCATGTTCGTCGGCCGCCGGCGTCCGCCGGCGGCGTCTTCGCCACGGCCTAGCTGCAGGTACTCGCCCAGCTCAAAGCGTCCGGCCGCGCGCGCCAGCGTGTCGCGCCGGACGAGGTGCGCCCGCAACTCCGTCAGCTTCCCTTCGTCGACGTCGGGATACTCGTTATAGAGCTGCTGGGCGACGACGACGCCGAGCGCCGCATCGCCCAGGAACTCGAGCCGCTCGTTGGAGCCGACGCCGATGCCGGGATTCTCGTTGAGGTAGGAGGTGTGGATGAGGGCCTGTTTGAGCAGGCCGGGGTTCTTGAACTTGAGGTGCAGCTTCGCCTCAAGCTCCTTCCAGTCCGGCACCTTCACACCTCTCGTCGCGCGGGGCATGTGCGCGGTCGCGGCGCGGGAAACGACGACGACCGCCGGGAGCGGTCGTATCGAGCGGCAATCCATCGGTGCGATAGGGGTCTGGCCCGCTTCGGGATGGGCGAGCATCCCCGCGCGGATCGCGCCTCTCACGCTCCAGCCGGTTGCGGCCATCGGGGTTCCTTCCCCACGCGTCCGCCCTTCCGATTGAACCCGCCCGCCGCCAGACCGTGGTGATTCTAGGTACCGATCGGTCGGAGTGTCAAGGCGAAGCCCGCGCCTATACTGCGCTAATGACAAGCAGAGAGCATTCGCCCGATGAACTGCGCGCGCGCCTGTTCGATGCCCTACCCGTACCCGCGCGCAACGCCGTCACCGCGATCGTGGCGGCCCAGGGCGGGCGCGGCGTCTACGCGGTCGGCGGCATCGTGCGCGACCTGCTGCTCGGGCGCGCGATCGTCGACGTCGACCTCGTTGTCGAAGGCGACGCGGTCGACGTCGCACGCGCTGCATTGCCCGGCATGAAGCTCGTCGCGCACACACGCTTCGGCACGGCGAGCGTCACCGTCGCGCAGACACGCATCGATGTGGCGACGGCCCGCAGCGAGACATACGCGCGGCCCGGCGCGCTGCCGCGCGTGCGGCCCGCAGACATCAACGAGGACCTGCGCCGGCGCGACTTCTCGGTCGACGCCATCGCGCTCCGGCTCGATGGCGAGCCGGCGCTGCTCGACCCGTGCGGCGGCATCGCCGACGTTGCGGCGAGGCGGCTGCGCGTGCTGCACGACCGATCGTTCGCGGACGACGCCACGCGCATCTTCCGGGCGCTGCGCTACGCAGCCCGTCTCGGCTTCGCGCTCGACGCCCACACGGCGACGCTGTTGCGTGACGGTGTCGGCCACCTCGCGGCGCTCAGCGGCGAGCGGGTGCGCCGCGAGATCGAGTTGATCCTGATGGAGCAGACGGCCGGTGTCACGCTGGAGGCGTGCCAGGCGACAGGCGCGCTGCGCGCCGTGCACCCGGCGCTGCGCTGGGATGTGGAGAAGAGCGACATGCTGGACGCGGAGCGCACGCCGGGCGTGGCGCGCACTACGCTCGGCCTCGCGTTGCTCGCCAGCGCAGCGAGCGCCGCGGAGGCTGATGCGGTCTGCGATCGCCTACGTCTCAAACGCGCGGAGGCGGCCGCCGTGCGGGCGATGCCCGCGCTCGCACCGGTTACCGCGATGCTGCGGCGCGCCAGCGCCAAGCCGTCGGGCGTCGTCGCGCTGCTCGACCGTTTTCCGCCGGCGGCGGTGGCGGCGTTCGCCGGCACGGCGCCGGACTCGATTGCCCGGCAACTGGCGCTTCGCTACCTTGAGGAGTGGCGGCACATCAAGCCGATCCTGTCGGGACGCGACCTCCAGGAGCTGGGGGTGCCGGCCGGCCCGCAGGTACAGCGCGGGCTGCAGCTCATCCGCGCGGCGCGGCTCGACGGCTGGGCGAGCGACCGCGGCGACGAGCAGGCACTGGCGCTGCGATTCGTGAAGAGCATCCGTGACTCCGGGGCGATGACGTCCGGCGTGGAGTTCCAGCTTGGCGACTGAACCACAACAGCAAACGTACCCTTGCGTCGTCTGCGGAGAAGCGGCCGCGGCGGCCATGTCGGCCGAGTGCAACTGGTGCGACGGCCGGTACCACCTGAACCAGCGGAACGACGTGGAGGCGAAGGACTGCGGCGCCGTGTGGATTGACGAGCAGTACTTAGCGCTTCAGTTTGCCTGCCAGAACTGCCTCGACGGCCAAGCCGCAGATTCGAAAGGCTCGTCCTCCCGCCCACGGCGGATCGTCGTCAAGCGACCGGGCGCGTCGCGTCCGCGCCGCTACCGGAGGCGGGCATGAACGCCGAGCCGGCCGCCTGCGACGTCTGCGGCGAGGAGGCGGCGCCGCGCGCCTGGCTGCGCTGCATGCTCTGCGGACGCCGCTTCCACTTCGCGCCGGAAGGCGAACTGGCGCGAGATCACGATTGCGGCGTCGTCGCGCCGAACCCGCAGTCGCAGAACGGGTGTTGAGGCATGGTGTACCTGTGTGCCGTGTGCGCACCCACCGTCTACGGCCAGCAGAGCACGGCGGCAACGCACTAGCCATGGCGAAGAAGAAGCGCACGGCACCGCCCCGCCCGCCTTCGGGCACCAGGCAGGCCGTCGCAAACGCAACCCATGGGCCGCAACCGCGCCATTTCCCTGACTGGCGCTGGCGGACGTTCCCGGTGTTCTTCGCGTTCATCGTCGGGCTGCTCGTTGCCAGCTTCATCAACGGACGGCCGAATAACGACATCGCCGCGGCCGTGCAGATCGTCTCGCTGCTCGGCCTGGGCTACGGGCTGGCGCACCTCTTCGTCGTCAACGTGATCATCGCCGGGCGCGTCAAGCGCCGCCGCGAGGCTATCGACCGAGGCGAAACGCCGGCGGAGGAGTTCGAGGAAGAGCTCGTGTACCCGGAGCAGCCGCCGCCCGCGGCGCGCCGCTAGATCTCCCGCGCGAGCCACGCCACGCCCGCCCGCTCGCACGGCCAGTCTCCGCGCAGCAGCGGCCGATAGCCAAGCCGAAGCCAGAAGTAAACGTCGATGCCGTGGATCGCGGGCGCCGGTGCGTACACCGTGCGCACGTCCGCCGCGCGCAGCTCCTGCTCGGCGAGCGCAGCGGCGGCCATGCCGGAGCCGCGACGCGCCAGCGCGGGTAGCGTCGCCACGATCTCGAACCGCGCGTCGCCACGGTGCGGCGCGTTCACGCGGTATGCCAGCAACCCGACATCGGCGCCATCGCGCACGATGATGCGACCGCGCCCACTACGCGACGCGGGCAGCCATGTCCGCACGTCGAAGGCGTCGTGACCGACGGACGCCAGGACGGCCGGGAGCCAGGCATCGAGCCACGCGGCGTCTCGCGGCATCGCCGGCCGCAGCGTCACGCTCA
>Ga0153916_10000838_pt1 | contig 21397 bp, 21 predicted proteins | sample Opewatmetagenome_FD_109642 | JGI IMG/M metagenome (GOLD analysis project Ga0153916, IMG submission 109642) | Freshwater wetland microbial communities from Ohio, USA - Open water 3 Core 3 Depth 4 metaG | ecosystem: Environmental > Aquatic > Freshwater > Wetlands | place: USA: Ohio, Lake Erie...
AGGTAATTTGGCGTTGAGGTAGTTGTACGGGTCGACCGGGACGTTGTTGATGCGGACCTCGTAATGGAGGTGACTGCCGGTTGCGAGGCCCGTCGCGCCCACCCGGCCTATTAAGTCGCCCTGCTCGACGCGGTCCCCCGCCTTGACGTCGGTCGTCGAGAGGTGGCCGTAACGCGTGGAAAAGCCGCCGCCGTGGTCGAGAAAGATCACCTTGCCGTAATACGGGTACGGGCCGGCGACCACGACGACGCCCTCGGCGGGCGCTCGCACGGGGACGCCGGGCGGGGCCGCGATATCCAACCCGGCGTGTATTTGGCCGCGCCAACGCCGCGCGCCGAAGTATGACGTCACGATTCCTTTTACCGGCGGCATATCGGGAACGTCGGCCAACAGGGAACTGCGCCGCTCCAATAAGCGCCGCAAAACCAAAAACTCTTTCTCACAGCCGGCGTAACCGACGCGAAGCCTCCGCTCGTGCCGGCCGGCCTCGGCGCGGAAACGTTCTTCGTCTAATTTATACAACGAGTCAAAATACGCGGCTTCGCTGATGGTTGGGCCCCCGGCGCCGAGTTTTTTCGCCGACTTGGCGTCGAGCTTAAAGCCGGCGATAACCCGAAGGTCGGTGTAGAATTTATCGAGCTTCTTCAACGCCGAGTCCAGTTGCTCCAAACGGAGCGCGTAATCGTCGCGCTCTTTTTGGAGTTGGAAGCTCAAATTCGATATTACCTTGTCCCGCCGCCGTACCTCTCCGCCCAGGCGCTGGTTCTCGGCCGTCAACTCCCGGTTCTGGCCGAACGTGGGGCCGACCGCGCGGTCCATAGCGCGATAGTTATAATAAAGCGCCGCGGCCACCGCGCCGGCGCCCGCCGTTAAACTGAATAGGAAGGCCGCTAACGCCGCGATAACCCCCCGCGGCAGATGGACCGATCGAACTCGCCCCGACGAATGCGAGCAGATCATTAACGTATAATCGCGTTTAAACAAAATTAATACCTCTGATTGACGGCCAATTCTACCAGAAACCGCCTCCCAAATCAACGGCCCCAGAAACCGCAAAAAACCCGGCTGTCGCCGGGGTTTACAATCGGGGTTAAAAACCTATATCCCGGGCAGCAACGGTACTACCGCGGCCTTGGCCCAAGCGACGAGCAATTGCGGCCAAACGCCGAGGAGGACCGTGAAGAGGAAACAGACTAGGAGGGCCGCCGCGGCGGCGGCGGAAAGGCGCCTAAGGTCCTCGCCCGCGCCCTGGCTGAAGTACATCGGCCTCAATACGCGGGCGTAAAGGAATAGCGCCACCACGCTGGCTAAGATGGCTACTACGGCCAAGAAAATATAACCCCTGGCGATTAAAGCGGCCAATATATAAAATTTCGCGAAGAAACCGGCGAGCGGCGGTATGCCCGCGAGGGCGAGCAGGAAAACCGCAAGCGCCGCCGCGAGTACGGGATGACGTCGGCCCATACCGCCGTAATCTTTCAAGTCGTAGCTGCCGGTGACGTGGCCGATGACGGCCACCGTTCCAAAGGCGCCGATATTCATCGCGGCGTAGAGTACGAGGTAGACGAGCACCGACGCGAAACCCAAATGCGTATCGGCCACGACCCCCAACAACGCGAAACCGGCGTGGGCGATCGACGAATACGCGAGCAGCCGTCGGACGTCGGTCTGAACGATACCGACGAGGACGCCGAACACCATCGACGCCACCGCCAGCGCCGCCACGTACTTGGTCCACCCGGCGTAAACCAGGTCCAGCGGGCCGTGCAGCGTTAGCACCAGACGCAATATGACCGCGAACCCCGACGCCTTCGACGCTACCGACAGAAAGGCCGCGACGGGCGTGGGGGCACCCTGGTACGCGTCCGGGGCCCACATATGGAAGGGCACCGCGGCGATTTTGTAACCCAGGCCGACGAGCACGAGCGCGAACGCCAGAAAGATAAATACGGGCGAAAGCGTCGCCGCGGCCCCGCTCGCCGGCGCGACGACGGTCGCGTGCCCCCAGGTATCGAACACGCGCGACATACGCGGCAGATGCGCCGCGACCGTGGCCAGGTCCGTAGCGCCGGTCATGCCGTAGAACAGGACGAATCCCAGGAGCATAACCGCGGAGGCGGCGGCGCCGTAAAGGAAATACTTCACGCCGGCCTCGGCCGAGAGCCGGTCGCCGCGGATGTAGCCCACGAGAACGTACGAGAGTATGCTCGAAAATTCGATGGCGACGTAGATGAGCACGAGGTTGGTCGCCGACGCCATAAAGGATACGGCGCACGTCACGAGTATGAGGAGGGCATAATATTCCGGCCGGTCGCTGCCCGCGAGGGGCGCGTATCCGGCCGACAGCAACGCCACGAGCGCCAACGCCGCGGTAAATATAACCACGAAGATCTCGAAGAACGGGTCAACGGTGAGCGCGCCGAACCACGACGACGCCGGCCCGCGCCCCAACGCCAACGCCGCGGCGGCCGCGGCCACGGCTACGGCGACGGTGAAATACGGCGCCACGGCCCCGGCGAAGCGCCGCGAGGCCGCGCCCGCCGCCACCAATAACAGCGCGCCGCCGGCAAGTATCAAATGGGGCGAGAGGCTAAGCCAATTGTATTCCATAATACGCGGCCGCCTACTTAATAGCCGTCATAACGCGCGAGAGCTCAGTAAGGGCGGGGTTCATCAACTTAATTAAAACCGACGGGTAAACGCCGATGAGGACCATGAGCACCATTAGCGGTACCAAGGTCACGAGTTCGCGGAAATTTATGTCCGCTAAATTCTCCCACCGCGGGTTCAACGTGCCCAGGAACATGCGCCGTATGGTCCACAGGAAGTATGCCGCCGTTATCACGATGCCCGCGCCCGAAATTATGACCAGCACCGGGAAGACCGGGAAGCTGCCGGCGAGCGATAAAAATTCCGACACGAAGCCGGCGAGACCCGGCAACCCGAGCGAGGCGAACATCGTAAACGACATGATGCCGAAGTATACCGGCACCCGGACGGCGAGGCCCGAGAACGCCTCGATGTCGCGGACGTGGGCGCGGTCGTAGAGGACGCCCACCAAAAGGAACAAGGCGCCCGTAATGATGCCGTGATTGAACATCTGCATTACGGCGCCGTTAAAGGCCGTGGGCGTCATAGCCGCGATACCCAGGAGCACGAACCCCATGTGGCCTACCGACGAGTACGCGATGAGCTTCTTGAGGTCCTTCTGGGCCATGGCGACCAGCGAACCGTATACGATATTTATAACGCCCAGTATCGCCAGCGGCCACGCGAACCAGTGCGCGCCCTGCGGCAATATCGGGTACGAGACGCGGAGGAGGCCGTAACCGCCCATCTTTAATAATACCCCGGCTAGCAGCACCGAGATCGCCGTGGGCGCCTCGACGTGGGCGTCGGGCAACCACGTGTGGAAGGGGAAAACCGGGATTTTGATGGCGAAGCCGACGTAGAAAGCCAGAAAAACGACGATCTGGAACGCCCGCAGGAAGGTCCCCTGTTGCCGCAGAAGCTCCAGCATGTCGAAGGTGTGGGGTTGGGCCGTGAAGTACAGCGCCAGGATTCCCAAGAGCATCACGACGCTTCCCAACAACGTGTAGAGGAAAAACTTTATGGCGGCGTACTCGCGCCTCTCGCCTCCCCAAATGCCGATGAGGAAGTACATCGGCACCAGCATGATTTCCCAGAAGAAGTAGAAGAGGAAAAGGTCCAACGCGACGAAAACGCCCAACATCCCGGCCACAAGCAAAAGGTATAACGCGTAATATTCCTTAATCCGTTCTTTTATGGAGAAGGAGGCGATGGCGGCTAAAAACGACAACAGCGTAGTGAGGATGAACAGCGGCATCGAGAGGCCGTCGACGCCGAGGTGGTAGAAAACGTTGACCGAGGGAATCCACCGGTGCAGCTCCTCGAACTGCATCGCGCCGGTAATCCCCGGGTCGAACGTTGCAAGCGCCCATACCGAAAGACCCAACGCCACGGCGGTGAAGGCCACGCCCACGGCCCGGATGCCGGTCACCCACCGTTCGGGCAGGAGCAGGACCACCACCATCCCCACGACCGGCGCAAAGACGGTTGCGGTTAAAATGGGAAATGCCATCGGCATAGCCTCCTAAACAACATGCGCGCGCGGACGCGCCGTCAGCGCACGCCCGCGAATTTTTCCAACTCTTCCGCCTCGGCTTCGGAACCGTAAGCCGGAACGGTGCCCGGCGCCAGGTCCGAATACATGTAAGCCGCCTTCAACGTCAGCGCCGCCTCGGCCCGCCGCCCCAAATGGTACTGCGCCCGGCCGAGCAAATGCAACGCCGCGACCGCCCTTATGGTCTGCGGATACGCCGCCACCAACTTCTCCGCCTGGGCCGCAACCGTTTCGTAGTCGTCCGCGCGGAGCGCCGCGGCTAGTTCCTCGTACAAACCCGCCAGCTCCGGCGGTTCCGGCGGTATCCGCTCGAGGTACTCGGTCGATTTTGCGTCGTTCCCGTCGGCGTATTCCACCTGACTCAAGAGCAAGTACGCCAAGAAGCAGCCGTCGTCTTCCCGCAACGCTTTCTCCAAGCTATCCCTGGCGCCGTTTAATTTCCCGGCCCCTATAGCGTCAATGCCTTTCCAGAAATATTCGCGGCACGTCGCGTCGCGGGAAATTACCGCCGCGTACGGCGCGGCCTCGTCGCCGGCAACGGCCGTCCCCGCCGCCATAGCGGCGATTAAAACCGCCAAAAACGCCGTTCGCATAGACTTCATAACCGCCTTACGTAAACCACGAAACCGTTGTCGGCGCTAGCCGGGCCGCCGCGGGCCAACTCGAAACCGACCTTTACCAACCTTTCGTCCGGCGCCGCCGTCGGCGCGCATATGCAAGCCGCGCCCCGCGAAGCCATCGCCGCGCCGAACGCCGAAAACGCGCTTGCGACGTCGGCGTCCGCTAAGCCGTCGGCGGTCACGGCCGCCAGGAGGTAACCAGGCCGCGCCGCACCGGCCGGCGCTCCAGCCAACGCCGCGGCTTTCCAACCCCCCAGCGCCATGTCGGCGCCGCCCGCGAGCCGGGGCCAAAACGAGCGCCAACGTCGCCTCCGCCTCAGCCACCGCGCCGGTCCTTCCAAATCCGTCGTACCGCATATCACGCCTACCACGCTGCCCCCTTCCAGCAGGGCCGCCGTCCCGACGGTGTAGTCGCGGTTGGCGTAGGCGTCGTAAAACGCGCCCAGCACGGCCTTAGCGTCTTTGCCGCGGTAGCACCACGGCCGCGTCGCTCGGTGGAGCGCGACGACCTTCCTTACGTGCGACTCGTTTAACGGCACTATTTTCACCCCGCCCCCTAGAGTATTACCAATACCACGATGAGGATCGCGACGACGCCGCATGCCAAGATTACCAAATACTCCTGGACGTAGCCGGTCTGGACGCGGCGGAAAATTTTCCCGAAGCCCTGCGTCGTCCGGCCGGCGAGATTAACCAGGCCGTCTACCGCCGCCAGGTCGAACCACCCCTTGAACTTCGACCACAAGACCGTGAGCCAGGCGGTGCGGTTCACCGCGCCGTCAACGACGTAATTGTCGAATATTCCCCACAGCCGGGCGACGAGCACGGTCCCCTTGACGAATAAGAAGCCGTATACGTCGTCGAAGAAATACTTGCGCTCGAGCACGAACGCCACCGGCCGGAAGGTCCGATAAATCTTTTCGACGGAATAGACTTTTAAATGGTATAACGCCCAGGCGAGCGCGATGCCGGCCGCGGCCAGCGCGAGCGACGCCCCCGCGACGCCGACGTTAACGCCGTGGTGTTCGCCGACGACGTGGAAGCCGGCTACCCAGGCGAAACCCTTCCCCACGCCGGGTATCCCGACCCACCCGGCGCCCACCGCCAATACGCAGAGTACTACCATCGGCCCCAGCATGTTCCAAGGCACTTCGTGGGCGCGCTCCGTTTTTTCGCGCGCCTTGCCGCCGAAGGTTATAAATATGGCGCGGAACATGTAGAAAGCCGTCAGGAAGACGGTGAAGAAGGCGGCGAAGGCCAAGTACCAGCCGCCGCGGTCGACTACCGCCGCCAGGATTTCGTCTTTGGAGAAGAAACCGGAGAACGGCGGCACGCCCGCCAGCGCCAACGCCGCCAGCACGAAGGTCGCCGCGGTCCACTTCATCCTCCGGCCCAAGCCGCCCATCTCGCGTATGTCGTTGGTGTGGCAGGCGTGTATGACGGCGCCGGCGCCCAAAAAGAGTAGGGCCTTAAAAAACGCGTGGGTATAGAGGTGGAAAATACCCGCGGCCTGGCTGCCGCACCCCAGCGCGAGCATCATATAACCCAGCTGGCTTATGGTGGAATAGGCGAGGACGCGTTTGATGTCGATCTGGACTACGGCTATGGTCGCGGCCATAAGGGCCGTGGTCGCGCCTATATACGCTACCACCTCCGAAGCGGCGGCGGCGGCGACGAATATGGGGAACGAACGGGCGACGAGGTAGACGCCGGCGGCTACCATCGTCGCGGCGTGTATCAACGCGCTGACCGGCGTCGGGCCCTCCATAGCGTCGGGCAGCCATACGTGGAGCGGCAATTGCGCCGACTTGCCCACCGCGCCCGCGAAGATGAGCAACGCGATGACCGTCACCATCGCGGGCGCGAGCGCCCCATACCCCACCAGGCCAAAAACAGTCCCGAAATGGAACGTACCCGTCAACGTGAAAATGAGTATTATGCCGATTAACAGGCCGACGTCGCCCAAGCGGGTGGTTATGAACGCCTTCATGCCGGCGTCGGCCGCCTCCCGCTTCTCGAACCAGAAGCCGATTAATAGGTACGACGTAAGGCCGACCAATTCCCAGAAGACAAACGCCTGCAAATAATTGTTGGCCAGGACTAAACCCAACATCGCCGCGGAGAAGAGGTTCAGATACGCGAAGTAGCGGCCGTAGAGTTTGTCGCCGGACATATAGCCGGTCGAGTAGATGTGAATCATGAACGATACGGTCGCGACGACGACGGCCATTATGCCGCCGAAGCGGTCGAGCTGGAAGCCGACGTCCAGCGCGACGTCGCCTACCCGGAGCCAAGTATAGGAGAAATCGCCGCCGTGGCCGAGCAGGATGCGGACGAAGAGCGCTACCGCAGCCGCGAACGATACGCCTAACGCCGCGACCGGCGCGATCGCGGCCTTGGGCTCGCCCATCCGCTTGCCCCATAGGATGGCGATCAAAAAACCCAACAACGGCGCGAAATTTACTACTAAGGCTAGCCAGACCATGTTCTTAGTTTTACTCCGCCAGTACCGGTTCCCCGTTGTCCGGGACGGCGTTCGTTTCTCCCGTAAGGCCTTCGCCGGCCGGCACTAACCTTAACGTGTCTATCATTTTCGCCGCGGCGGCCTCGACGGCGCCTTCTCCCACGTCTGGATAAGAGACCTCCAAACGGTAGTACGTTTTCCCTGACGGCAGGAACGCGGCCTTTAATCGCCGTCGCTCTTTCCCTTCGCCTATCTCGTACGAAACCCGCAAGCCTTCTTCCGCCCCCGCGGCCTCGAGTTCCGCTTGGCTCAGGGGCTCCGCCTGGGCCTCGAACGAGCTCGACGCCCCGAGCCGGCGTTGGTATAAGCCCGCCCAGATGACGACGTTCAAATACGCGGCGCCGCGCCGCACGAGCACGACGTCCAAGCCGGCGTAGGGGCCCTCCGGCCAACTCAAGTGGAGCGTCGACGCGTTGCCGCCTTCGACCGGAGCCGGCTTCTCGGCCTCGTAACCGGCCGGCACCTCGAGCGCTACGCCGAGCGCCTCATCGGTAAAAAGCTCGTACTGGCCGGACGCGACGTTCGCGAGCAAGCAAAGCGCTGCCCAGGCCGCGGTTGCGGTTGTCCGCCCCACTTGAAAACTCAGCCGCGCAGCTCGCGCAGGTCGTCGACGGCAACGGTCCCGCGCGCGCGATAAATGGCTAAAATCAAGGCGAGGCCCACGACGGCCTCGGCCGCCGCGACCGTTATGACGAACAGGGCGAACAGTTGGCCGTCGAGGCGCTCGGGCCCATATACGCGGTCGAAGGTAACCAACGCTACGTTCACGGCGTTGAGCATAAGCTCGATGCCCATGAGAACGCCGATGGCGTTGCGCCTGCTCAGCACGACCAGCAGGCCGATGCCGAAGAGGAGTACCGATACGCCGACGAAGTGGAGCGGCGTTATGGTCATCTCCGCTCCTCCTTCCGGGCCAATACTATGGCGCCGACGAGCGCGCCTAACAACAACAGCGATATGACTTCGAAGGGCAACAGGTACGTCGAGAGGAGGCGGCCGGCCAGCTCCTCCAGGGCGCTGCTCGCGGGCATCGGCGCCATCGGCGGCAACTCCACCTTCCACATCACCAGCGCCGTCACCGCCGCCAAGCCGAGCGCCACCACCGCCGCGGGCACGAGCGCCCGCGTATATTGCGGGACGTGTCGCGCCGTGATGCGTTGCGTCAACATCACGGCGAAGAGGATGAGCACCGCCACCGCGCCCACGTAAATTAGAACCTGGACGCCGGCCAGGAACTCGGCCCCCAAGAGGATGAAAAGCGCCGCCACGGCCGAGAGCGCGAGGATCAAGCTCAGGCCGGCGTGAAAGAGATTCCGGAAGAACAGTACGCCCAGCGCGCCGAGGACCGCCACGCCGGCGACGGCGTAAAACGCCAATATATAAACCCAGTCGCTCATGACCTCAACGTAAACGCGGGAATAACTAACGGCCTTCCGGCTCCATCCATTCCAGCAGGTAGCGGTTGGCGGCGGCGCCTTCGGCCCTGTCATCTAAAACGTTCACCCGGATATTATAACAACCCAGGGCTTCGAGGCCGCCCTTCAAAACCCCTTTTACGAAATTGACGTTGGCGATAACGGCCGTTTCGCGCAAGATCGCGCGCCCCGGGCGATACTCCTCCAAGACCCACTCGCCCGCCTCGCGTCCCCTTACGTTGTTGCGATACATCTCCGGAAGTATTTCGGCCAACTTACGACTTGAGTCGACGCCGAACTCTTTGAAATTGTCTTTCGATATTTCAATAAGATAACTGCCCAGTAGAACCATCACTTCGGGAGATATGTAGTCTATTAAATACTGTATCGATTCCAGATACGGCCGGGCATCGTACCAGGCTTCCGGGTCGATCTCATCTTCGAAATACCGGCCGAGCTCCGGGGGCAATATTCCGCCGATATGCGGAAACACGGCCTTAATGGCTTGATAGTATACGCCTCGACACTCGATCGAAAAATCCATTCCGCTGAAGCCGACGCCTCCCTCTCCGCTCGCCGCGCCCGGCCGTTACTTTTTAAACTCCGGCGCGAGCTGGCGCGATAGCAATTTGGGAATGTCGTAAATTAATTCGGCTTTATCATAAACCGACATCTCGTACTCCGGGATCATCACGAGGGTGCCGAAGTTGCAGGCCTCGACGCACAGGCCGCAGTATATGCACAGGCCCATATCTATTACGTAACGGTCCAGGACGAACCCCTTTACGCCCTCCTCCTTGTGGCGCTCGAGGGTGATGCACGCCGCCGGGCAGATCCGTATGCACTGGCCGCACGCCGTGCACTGGTGGCGCCCCTCGTCGTCGGGGACCATCGCGACCCGGCCCCGGAACCGCGGCCACTGGGGGAAGCGCTCCTTGGGATACTGAACCGTTATAGCGGGGCGCAAGAAGTGTTTGGTCGTGGTGACCAACCCGACGACCAGCCACCACGCGCCCTTTACCAACCTCGCGATAGCCCGAAAAACTATCATCCCTTATATTAAAACCACGATTAAGCCGGTTATGATCAGGTTAAGAAACGCGAGCGGCAGCAAGAACTTCCACGCGAACGTCATCAGCTGGTCGACGCGAAGGCGGGGATAGGTCCACCGGAAGAACATCAACAGCAACACGATGGCAAATGATTTGCCCAGGAACCAGAACTCGCCCGGCAGCCACGGCCCCCGCCACCCGCCCAAAAAGAGGGTGGCCGCTATGGCCGATACCAGGAACATGTTCGCGAACTCGGCCAGGAAGAACATCGCGAACTTCATGCCGGAGTACTCGACGTTGAAGCCCGCCACGAGCTCTTGCTCCGCCTCCGGGATGTCGAACGGCGTGCGGTTCACCTCGGCCGTGGCGGCGATGACGTAGATGACAAACGCCAGCGGCTGGTAGGCCACGAACCAAACCCGGCTTTGGGCGTCAACGATGGCCCCCAGCCTCATCGAGCCGGCGAGCATGATGACGCCCAGCGCCGAGAGCACCAGCGGCACTTCGTACGAGACCAGCTGCGCCGCCGAGCGGAAGCCGCCCAACAGCGAGTACTTCGAGCCCGACGCCCAGCCGCCGGCGATAATGGCGATGACGTTGATGGTGGTTACGGCGAAGAGGAAGAGCACGCCGATGTTGAGGTCGCGGACGATGGCGCCGTCGCCGAAGGGGATGACGACGAAGGCTACGACCGTGGGGGCGAAAGCCAGGAAGGGCGCTATATTGAAGACCGGCCGGTCGCAGCCGCGCGGCGTCGTGTCCTCTTTTTGCACCAGCTTCAACGCGTCGGCCACGGTCTGGACGGCGCCGTGCCAGCCGACGCGCATGGGCCCGAAGCGCTGCTGTATGTGCGCCGAAACCTTGCGCGTGAGCCAGATGAGGAACAAGACCAACGCCGCGATGAAGCCGGCGATCAAAACGCCGTTCACGACCATCTGCCCCGCCGGAACGAACTCCGGGGGCAGGCCGTAGGCCGCCACCACGCCCTTCCACCACTCGTTGAGCCGGGATAGTATGGGGTAAATTATCACGCGTTTCGCAACCGGCGCTATCTATCGACGTCGGGCAAAATGACGTCCAGCGAACCGAATATCGGCACGATGTCGGCGAGGTAGACGCCCCGGAGCAGCTCCCGTATCATGGAGAGGTTGTTGAAAGAGGGGGTCCGCAGTTTGTAGCGGTACGGTTTGTCGGTTCCGTCCGAGACGAGGTGTAGGCCGTAGTCGCCCCGGGGCGATTCGACCCGTACGTACACCTCGCCCGCCGGGACCTTCGGGAACTTGGATACTTTCTCTTTCTGCGTCGGCCCCTCCGGCAAACCTTCCACGCATTTCTTTATCAGGGCGTGGGAGGCGCGCATCTCGAGGAGGCGGGCGAGGTAGCGTTCGTAGCAGTCGCCCCTCGAGAGCACTACCGGTTTATAACCCAACTCGCCGTACGCCTCGTACGGCATATTTTGGCGAAGGTCGAAATCTACGCCGGATGCCCGCAGGTTGGGGCCGGTCCAGCCGTAATTGACCGCCCGGGGCGCCGCCACGACGCCGACCCCCTTCGTCCGCGCCAGGAAGATCTCGTTCTCGTTCAGGATGCGCTCGTAGTCGGTTACCCGGGCCGGGAAAACCTTGACGAATTTCTCCACCGCCGGGAAAAACGACTCCGGCAGGTCGGCGGCGACGCCGCCGAAGCGGACGTAGTTGAACGTCAACCGCTGGCCCGAGGTCATCTCCAACAGGTCCATGGTGAGCTCGCGCTCGCGGAAGCCGTAGAGGAAGGGCGTCACGGCGCCGAGGTCAAGCGCGAAAATGCCGAAGAAGATGCAGTGCGAGGCGATGCGGTTGAGCTCCATGAACATCGTGCGGAGGTACTTCGCCCGCGGCGGAACCTCTATCTCCATGAGCTGCTCGACCGCCTCGCAGTGCGCGACGCTGCAGAACATCGAGCTCAAGTAGTCGATCCGGTCCGCCATCGGCAGGAACTGGATGTAGAGGCGGTTCTCGGCCATCTTCTCCATGGAGCGATGGAGGAAGCCTATATGCGGCTCGCACTCGACGACGCGCTCGCCGTCCAACGTCAACACCATGCGGAAGACGCCGTGGGTCGACGGGTGCTGCGGGCCCATGTTGACCTGGAACTCTTCGGTATGTATCGCCGTATCGGTGGCCATAGGACGCGCTTAGAACCCCGGAGCTATTTCGCCGGCATCTTGTCCGGGAACGGCACGTAATCGTCGCTTTTGAAATCTTTGAGGAGCGGGTGGCCCCGAAACCCCTCGGGCGTCAGGATGCGCGTGAGGTTGGGGTGGCCGTCGAAGGTGACGCCGAAGAGGTCGTAGACCTCGCGCTCGAGCCACTCCGCCGCCGCGTAGAGGTGCGCTACCGACCGGGCGACGCCGCCCCGCCGCGCCACGTCGGCCTTGACCATAAACATATGCTCGTATTTATAGGAGAAATAGTGATAGACGAGCGTTATCTTGTCCTCCGCGGGAAAGTCGACGGCCGTCACGTACATCAAGTAGTCGAACGCCAGCGACGGCTCGTCGCGCAGGAAGCGCGCCACCCGGGCGACGGCGTCGGCCTGCACCCGCACGAACGGTATGCGGTTCCCCTCGTTCGTCTCGACGACGGCGCCGCCGAACCTGTCCTTGATTACGCCGGCTATGTGCTCGAAAGGTAATCCGGCCATAGATAGTCGCTTCGCGACCCGCCGAAAAAAACGGCGAGCAAGAGAGTCAGGCGGACGCGATTACTTCGTCAAAATCCAGCGGCCGTCAAGGCGCTCGGGCGGCGCCTGGTCCTCGGGGAAGTTGCCGAACGCCTGCAGGAGGCTCTCGCGTTTTATCTTCTCCTGGAGCCTAAGGCAGCCGTGCATAAGCGCCTCGGGGCGGGGCGGACAGCCCGGCACGTAGACGTCCACCGGTATGATCTTATCTACGCCCTTCAGGACGCTGTAGGCGTCGTAGTAGAAGCCGCCGCCGGAGATGGCGCAGGAGCCCATGGCGATGATGTAGCGCGGCTCGGCCAGTTGCTCCCACAGCCGGCGGATGCGCGGCGCCATCTTGAGGGTGATGGTTCCGGAGATGAACATCAAATCGGATTGACGCGGCGTCGCCCGGAACATCATGCCGAAGCGGTCGAAGTCGTAGCGCGACGCGCCCGCGGCCATCATCTCGATGGCGCAGCAGGCGAGGCCGAATATCATATACCAGATGCTCGAGGCGCGCGACCAGTTGAGCAGCTTCTCGAGGCTCGTCGTGACGATGCCGCCGCCGGGCAACCTTTCCCAGTAGACCGGGAGCCTCGCGACTACACCCACTTCAGGCCCCCCTTGCGCCAGGCGTACGCCAGCGCCACGAGTAGAATGCCGACGAATACCATCATCTCGACGAAGGCGTAGAGGCCCAACTTCTTAGCCGCGACGGCCCAAGGCAAAAGAAAGGCCGCCTCGACGTCGAAGACCACGAACGCCAAGGCCACGACGTAAAAGCGGACGTTGTACCGCACCCACGACGTGCCGCGAGTGGTCTCGCCGCACTCGTAGATGTCGCCCTTTATGCGCCCGGGCCGCTGAGGACGTATAAACCACGCGCCGATAAGGGCCGCGGCGACGAAGAAAATGCCGAAGAAGATGAAGAACGCCACGAACGCGTAATCGGTAAGCAAAAGCAGGACCTCGCGGAAATTTTCCCACTCGATAACACACCTCGGCGCCGAAGTCAAGCATTTTGTGACAATCGGCACGGATTGACGGCGGCGCCGCGCCGTGCTAATATAATCGTTTAATATGGCCTTCGCGCGATACGTACGGAAAATAACCAACCGGTCGCCGGCGGAGCTCTTCCGGGAAGCGGAAAAACGCGCCCGGGTGGCGCTCAAACTGGAGCGGCGGTTGGGCCGGGGCCGGGCCCTCACGCCATACGCCGTGAGCTTCTGGGTCACGCGGCGGTGCAACCTCAGCTGCGAGATGTGCTGGGTCGAGCATTCGCGCCGGCTCGAGGGCGACGCGTACCTCCGCCCCGGCGACGAATTGACGCTGGACGAACTTAAGGGCGTTATAGACGACGTCGTCCGGTGGCGGCCGCGCGTGGGCATAACCGGCGGCGAGCCCTTCGTCCGGGGCGACACGCTGGATTTCATCGCGTACGCCAAAAGCCGGGGTCTACGCTGCGGCGTAAATACCAACGGCACGTTCCTCGGCCGCGACGCCCGGGAGCTGGTGGCCAGCGGCTTAGACAGCGTAATGGTCTCGGTGGACGGTCCGCCCGCGGTCCACGACGGCCAACGTCGTTCGCCGGGCTCCTTCGCGCGGACGAAAGAAGGCCTCGACGCCTTGCTCGCGGCTCGAGCCCGGCGGCCCCGCGGCCGCACGCCGTACGTAAAAATCACCTGCACGATAACGGACGCTAACGTCGCCTCGCTCGCGAGCCTCCCGGCGCTGTTCCTCGAGCTGCCCCTCGACGAATTTACCTTCCAACATCAATGGTTTACGGACCGGCGAACCGCCGATGCGCAACGGGCGTTGTTCGCCGAGCTTTTCGGCCAGGACACGACGTACCTGCAAGGCTTCGTAACCGCGGACCTACCGCCGGTGGACGTCGACGCGTTGTGGCGCCAGGCAGCGACGATAAGAAGTAGACGTTGGCCCTTTCAGGTCAACTTTTACCCGGACCTCGACGAATCGCAATTACGATTATTTTATGAAAACCCGGGGTATAGCTTCCGCCCGGCGTGTTTTTCGCGGTGGCTCCGGGCGGACGTACTACCGGACGGAACCGTATCGCCGTGCCTCGGCCTCGACGTCGGCAACGTACGCGACAAGCCCTTCAGCGAAATATGGAACGGCGCGGCGTTCCGCCGTTTTCGCGTCGAGCTCGCAAACGGGGGCGTCTTCGCGGGCTGCAGCCGATGCTGCGGTTTGTTCAGCGACTAAGCCGAAAGGCCGGCGGTTGAGTCACAAAACGGGACGTGTTAACATAAAGGGTTGTCTGGCGACGATTCTTTTTAACTCTATGTCGGGTCAAAGCAGAGAGATTTCCGAACGGTGGGGCGTTTGGCGGCTGGGACTCGAGCGCTTCGGGCCGTTCGGCTTCGCCGCGTTCAAGGCCGCCGTCAGCGTGGCCTTCGTCTCTTACTACGTCTGGCGTTTCTCGCGGACTATGTATATCGCCGACGGCCCGGGGCGCGGCATCGAGGCGTATCGCCTCGCGTACGCCGGGTTCAGGCTCTTTTCCAAGCACCAGTTTCCGCCGCTACCGCTTTGGATATGGGCGGGCCTCCTCAAGATCTGGCCCGACATTTATTTCACCGGCACGGCGATTAACGTCGTAGCCGGCGCCGGCGTGGCCGCGTTCATTTACCTCTTGGGGAAACGGCTGGCGGGGCCGCTCGCCGGGGCCGTAGCGGCGATTATATTCACCTTCTCGCCGGTACACCACAACCTCACGCTTTCGATGGGGATGGCCGAGCCCATGTTTTACCTCGGCCTGGTATCCGGCATTTTCTTTGCCGCCCGGGCCGAAGCCGGCCTGCGCGGGGCGTGGGCCGCGGCGTTCTGTTTCGCGGCGGCGGCGCTTTCGCGCTACGAGGGGACGTTATTCCTCTTGCTCTACGCGGGATATCGCGTCTTTCGCCAGCGGCCGCGGAGCGTCGGCGGGTGGTTGTTATGGGCGGCGCCGCTGGCCTTGGCGGGCGTCTTCGTAGCCCACAAGGCGTTGCTGCCGCACCAGGTCGGCCTTTGGCCCGCGCTGGCCGGCGTCAAGGCCGATACCGCCGCGGTACTAAGCAACCCCACCTGGTACCGCCGCCTCGGCTACGGTTTCTACCGGACGCTGTTCGACGGCCGGGCCACCGCGGCGTTGGGGTTCGCGGGGGCGGCGCTGGTATTCCGCCGGCGTTGGCGGACGGCCGACCGGTTGATGATATGGAGCGGATGGGCGATAATGTTCGCGGCCCTTATTTTCATCGCCGTCGCCGTAGGGTTGGGGTTCTGCCCGGAGCGCTACTTCGCGACGCCCCTTCTACTTATCTTCCCCTTCGCCGGCCTGGCCGTGGTCGAACTCATCCGGTTCGCGAAGTCGACCGTCAAAACGGTCATCGTGGGCGCGGTGCTGGCCGCGGCGTTAGTAATAACCGTCGGCTGGGACGCCGTCATCGAGAAACCGGGGTACGGTTTCCCGGGGCCTTGTATCACCCACCCCGCCTTGGCCACCGAGACGGCCTTAAAGTTGAGGGAGCTATGGCGCCAAGGCAGCCTGGGCCCCGAAGAGGTCGTCCTCATCGAAATAGGGGAATCGGGGGCGAAGGGCCCCTGGCAGTTCGAGGAATACCCCTTGCGAGCGTATAGCGACCACCCGCTCCACTTCCTCTGCGAACCCAAGTCCGAACTGGAGGGCGAGCTGCGATACCTGGTACCCCTCATGCGGGAGAACTACATTCGCATCGCGATAATTTTAAGCGACGAAAATCGCGAGCGCGTCCGGTGGTACTACGACGACATTTGCCGCGCCGCCGTCGTTTACGAAAACCCGAACCAGACCATCGTAGTCCTGCGTGACGGTTGGCGAGAAATCCCCGATTTCTCGTCGAAAATATGCCGGCAACTGGTTACGGTATACGACGTCTCGCCCTAAGGCCGTCCGCGCCCGGTTTTAAGCACGCCGAGCCTTAGCGGCTTGGCCCGAAATCGGCCCTGGGGTTCACGAAACGGGAACGGATTATTTCGAAATGGTTTTACGTTTTAAAAAAAGCGCGTGGCTCGGCGCCCTGGCCCCGTGGGGCTTTTTCGCCCTAAAGGTTTTCGTATCGATATATTTCCTCCATCGCTACTTGCCCCGGTATTTAAGGTTGACCTACATCGCCGACGGCCCGGCACGCGGCGTAGAGGCGTATAACCTGGCGTTCGGCCACTTCGGCATTTTTAAAACCTACCAATTTCTTCCGCTCCAGCTTTGGCTTTGGGCCGGCCTACTTAAAATCTACCCCGATATATACTGGACGGGCACCGCGTTGAACGTCGCCGCCGCGGCCGGCACGGCGGCCCTTTTATATTTGCTCGGCCGCGAGCTGGCCGGCCCCGCGGCGGGCGCGGCCGCCGCCCTTCTATTCATCTTCTCGCCGGTCCATCATTTCCTAACCCTCTCGGAGGGGATGGCGGAAAGCCTTTTCTTTTTTTGGAATGCGGCGGGTATCTTTTTGGCGAGCCGGGCGGCAAGGGAAGGCCGCGGCGCCTGGGCCGCGGGGCTTTGCTTCGGCGCGGCGGCTTTGACCCGTTACGAAAGCGCGGCCTTGCTAATTTTATATTCGGCGTACCGCTTGTTCCGAGCCCGGCCTCGGGGCGTCGGCGGGTGGTTGTTGTGGGCGGCGCCTATGGCAATCGTGGCCGTACTGATGGGTCAAAAAGCCATGGTCGCCGCCTACCAGGGCGTCTGGACGGACCTCGCGGGTGTAAAGACCGACAGCGAGGTGATTTTACCCCACGCCCGGTGGTTCCAACGGGTGCTCTACGGCCTGACGCGCGTTTGGCGGGACGGCAGGGTCTTCGGCCTCCTGGGCGTGTGCGGGGCCGCCGTCGTTTGGACCCGAGGTTTCCGTAAAGAAAACCGGCTGTTAATCTGGAGCGGCCTCGTCGCCCTCCTGGTCGGGATTTCGGCGGTGTTCGCGATAGTGGGGTTGGGCCTCGGGCCGGAGCGGCATTTCGCAATCGTCCTTATGTTCTTGTTCCCCTTCGCCGGCCTGGCCATGGTAGCAATGTGGCGGTGGGCGCGGGGGCTCGGGGCTAAAATCGGCGTGGCCGTATTATTGGCGGCCGCGGCCGCCTACACCGTATACTTCGACGCCGCCATCAAAGACTACGGTTACGGCTACGTCGGGCCTTGCTGGACGTGCCAGTCGGTCGACGCCGAACTGGCGTTGAAATTGCGTGACCTCTGGCGCCGGGGGGAACTGGCGCCGAACGAGATCATATATATGGAGGAAAACAAAGACAATTACAGCAACTACGCCGTCCAAACGTACAGCAACCATCCCCTCAATTTCTACATCTGCCCGGCTTGGCAGATAGAAAGAGACCTCTGGTACTTGAAGTATATTTTAAACCGAAACGAAATAAGGATAGCCATTTTCGTAAATGAAAAAACGCGCCGCCGCATAAAACCCTTCTACCGCAGCTATAAGAGATTCGCCGTCATATATCAGAACCCCGTACACGCCGTCGTCGTCCGCCGCGTCGGTTGGCGCGAAGGCGTACCGGACCTTTCGTCAACGCAGGCGCCGGCAGAGTCCAAGGTCATCCGGTAAAAAAGTAGGACCGACGGCTCGAGCGGAAAAGCCCCGCCCCGAGACGCGCCGGTGCCGGGCGGGTTTCGCGGTTAACGCCGCCCGAAAAATAAAGGCGCCCGCGGGGCGCCCTCGCCGTGTTTACCGGCTTCCAGTTAGTCTAAAACGCGCTCCGGCATCCCCAGACGCACCAAACCGAGATTCAAAAAGCCGTTGACGATCTTCAACAGATTAAGCTGGTCGTCGATCTTCAACTCCTTCGCCATATCCCGGATCGTTAACCCCTGATCCGCCAGGCGAAGAACGCCCTCCTCGACGCCGGAGAATTCGTAATCGCCCCGCAGCAACTCGGCCAAAGGCCTCGTCTCTTTGCGAACGACGAGGTCAACGGACGGTATCCTCTTGCTAAGGCGCTTGTAGTCGTCGACCCGCTTGGTGGACTCCATAACGATCTCGGTTACGGATATCGAGACCGTGATATCCTCGTCGAGGCGGTAGGGCGCGAGTTCGTACGTAAAGGTCCCGTCCTCGATGAGGAACATATCGAACAGTTTTATCTTGATCTTACGTTGAATAAATTCGACCAGCGTCTCACGGTCGATGACGCCGCGGTGAAGGAGGTACGTGCCGAAACGCGGACGGTCGGGGCTCAGGGCCTCGTAATCGGCCAACGCCCCCTTCAATTGCTCTTGCGCGATCGCGCCGGCGTTGACGAGGTCTTCGCCTAACGGCGCGTATTGCTTGTTGGAATCGGCGTAGATAACGAAACCGTCGGCGAAGTACGTCCGGTACCAGATGCCGTGCTCGTCGTCCACGGTCAAGACGCAGGTGCGGCGCCCCAACTGGACGATTTGGAAAAGGTCGACCAGCGTCAAATCCCTTATATTCCCTATAACCGCCATAAAATCGGACCGCCTGGGCTAGCGTACGCGCTATCCTCTTGGTTGGGATTATAACAGCGTCGCCGGCGCAGGTCAAGCGCGCCGGCCGCCGGTTACCCTTGACCGAGGCGCCGATTTCGGTTATATTCACCGGGCAAAGTTCTTTTCCGGAAGTTCCTTGACCGGAGGACGAAAAAATGACTACGAAAAAACCGACCCTTTCCGCCCGGGCCGGCGCGTTGCCCGCGTCTCCCATCCGCAAACTAATACCGCTGGCCGACGGCGCCAAAAAACGCGGCATCCACGTCTACCACCTCAACATAGGCCAGCCGGATATCCCGTCCCCCGAGGCCTTCCTGAAAGCGCTGGGCGAATACCCGGATAAAGTGATCGCCTACGGCCGCTCCGAGGGCGAGGTGGCGCTGCGCGAGGCCTACCGCGAATACTACGGCCGCTTCGGCATCGAGCTTACGCCCGATGAGATTCTGGTAACGACGGGAGGCTCCGAGGCGTTGCTCTTCGCGTTCTTTTGCGTCGCCGGCGTCGGCGACGAGATACTCGTCTTCGAACCGTTCTACACTAACTACAACGGCTTCGCGGCCGTCGTCGGCGTTACCCTCAAGCCGCTGGCCACGGAGCCGGCCGCCGGCTACCATTTGCCGCCGCGCGACGTCATAGCGGCCGCCATCGGCCCCCGCACCCGCGCCGTCGCGGTCTGCAGCCCCAACAACCCCACCGGCACCGTCTACGCCGAAGGGGAATTAAACATGGTCGCGGAGCTGGCCGAAAAACACAATCTCTTCGTCATCGCCGACGAGGTTTACCGTGAGTTCGTTTACGACGGCCTGAGCCACTCGTCGATGTTGACCCGGGCCGCGGTCGCCGATAGGGTAATCGTCACCGACAGCCTGTCGAAGCGGTTCAGCGTGTGCGGCGCGCGCGTCGGGTGTTTGGTTTCGCGCAACGCCGAAGTAATCGCGGCCGCGCTCAAGCTCGGCCAGGCGCGGCTGTCGCCGCCGGTAATAGAAGAATTCGCCGCCGCGGCGGCGTTGAGACTACCGCCGGAGGAATACGTTAAACCTATGATCGAACAATTCGAACGGCGGCGCGACGTCGTGTACGAGGCCGTCGCGGCCATGCCGGGCGTAATGGCGCACAAACCGGCGGGGGCTTTCTATATGGCGCCGGAGTTCTCGGTGGACGACGCCGAAAAATTCGTCTCGTGGATGTTGACCGACTTCGACCTCGACGGCGCGACGACGATGTTGGCGCCGGCCTCCGGTTTCTACTCGACGCCCGGGCGGGGCACCCGGGAAGCCCGCATCGCGTACGTCCTCAACGAGGCCGAACTGGCCAGGGCCATGGCGTGCCTGGCCGAAGGATACCGCCAATACCCGGGGCGGACGTTTTAAGTGGCCAATAAAAGACAACTCGCGGCCGACGGAACCACTTTCGGCGACGAAAAATTAAATTCACGCCAAAAAGCCTTCTTAGCCGCCCGGGAAGCCAACGAGTTAAAAGCCCGCGACATCGTCATACTCGACGTCCGGGCTTTCCCGGCGCTGGCGGAATATTTCGTAATATGTACCGGCGAAACTAAAAGGCACCTCAGGGGAATCGCGGACCGCTTGGAAAAAGCCGCGGACGAAAACGACGTCGCCGTCCATCACGCCGAAGGCTATGGGATGGCGCGGTGGATACTAATGGACCTCAATAACGTCGTCGTCCACATCTTCGACGCCGTTACGCGCGACTATTACGAACTCGAGCGGTTATGGGGCGACGCCCTTCAGGTCCCGTACGAGCCGGCCGAAACGTAGGTGGAAGAAAAACTCTTAACGTCGCTGCGGGAGGCGCTGGCTAAGCTCGGTGCCGACGTCGCCGAAACCGACGCCGAGTTCACCGTCCCCCCCGACCCGGCCCACGGCGACTTGACGACCAACGCCGCTCTCGTCCTCGGAAAAAAGCTGGGCGCCGACGCGCGCGCGCTGGCGCAAGAATTGGCCGAGGAACTGCGTAAAGCCCCCGGCGCGGCCGCGGTCGACGTCGCCGGCCCGGGTTTCGTCAACGTCCGCCTCGCCGACGGCGTCATATTCGGCGCGCTGCAAGGGGCGCTGGCGCGGGGCGACGACTACGGCCGCGGCCAAGAAGGTCGGGGCGCGAAGGTCCAAATCGAGTTCGTCTCCGCCAACCCCACCGGCCCGCTCAACGCGGTGAGCGCGCGCGCCGCGGCGTACGGCGACGCGTTGGCGCGCCTCCTCGAGTTTACCGGCCACGCCGTCGAGCGGGAATTCTACGTCTGCGACGTCGGCACGCAAATAGAGCTGTTGGGGCAATCGGTGCGCGCCCGCCTGGCGGAACTCCGGGGCGAAAAAGTTGAAATCCCCGACGACGGGTACCGCGGCGAATACGTACGCGACCTCGCCCGGCGCCTTCTCGACGAAGGGAAGATATCCCGCGAGGAAGGCGTGCACGAAATCGCGGCCGCCGC
>Ga0153916_10000839_pt1 | contig 21396 bp, 16 predicted proteins | sample Opewatmetagenome_FD_109642 | JGI IMG/M metagenome (GOLD analysis project Ga0153916, IMG submission 109642) | Freshwater wetland microbial communities from Ohio, USA - Open water 3 Core 3 Depth 4 metaG | ecosystem: Environmental > Aquatic > Freshwater > Wetlands | place: USA: Ohio, Lake Erie...
AGAAAGAGTGGTTAATAAAAATCCTTACATTGTGTGATGTTATTTTGTTTATTGCAGCAGTTATTATTCCAAATATCGGTGGAGAAATTAAAAAGGATGAAAGAAACTCAAGATATATACTTGATAATCCTAAAGAGGAAGAATGGAACAAAACTTATCCAATTAATGTATGGGGCTCTAGCTGTGTTCAAGAAACACCTGATAATTGTTATATTGTTATTGGTTCTTGTGGTGTTGGTTATTGGTGGGATGCTTATTTATTAAAAGTGGATGAAAATGGAGATCAACTCTGGTATCAAACTTTTGGTGATGATGGTATTAATATTTATACAATAGATAGTGGTTGGTGGGTAGAAAATACTAATGATGGTAACTATATCCTTGTTGGTGGGAGAGACCAACCTGATGACAATCCCTACTCCCATGATATTTGGTTAATTAAAACTGATTCAAATGGTAGCATGATTTGGAATAAAACTTACCCCGGAGATTGGGATGACGAAGGTAGTTGTGTTAAGCAGACAGCAGAGGGTGGATTCATCATCACAGGCTGGTACAATGACAGATCATGTCTGTTAAAAACCGACGAGTATGGAAATATGTTATGGATTAAAACCTACGGTGATCACCATAGCAAAGGTTATTCAGTTCTACAAACTGATGATTTTGGATATATAATATCTGGCAGAATTGGTTCTAACCACGAATATCTTTGGATTATTAAAACCGACATGAATGGAACACTTGTTTGGGATAAAAAAATTGGAGGGAGTTATAGCTGTGGTATGCGAATCGAACGGACATTTGACAACGGATTTATTATTGGTGGCTATACTGGTTCTTATGGGGTTGGTAAGACTGATTATTGGCTAATAAAAATAACTAATACCGGTGACGAAGAATGGAATCAAACCTTCGGTACCATTGATTGGGACTGGGGTTATAGTGGTGCAATACAAACTAAAGACGGTGGGTATATCATTGGAGGAGAAATGAGCTCGTCAGAAAAATTCTGGTTAGTTAGAACCAATGGCTTTGGCCAACAAATATGGGGAGATTCAAATGCGTTTACTGAAATAAATTGTTACTGTATCCAGCAAACCAAGGATCATGGTTATATTGCTTCAGGTATTCAAAATTCTAAATGTATACTTGTAAAAATCGGACCTGATATTCAAAACAATCGACCAAGTAAGCCAACAATTGACGGGAGAAAAAATGGTAGAGTAGGAATAAAGTATGAATATAATTTTAATTCCACAGATAATGATGGTGATAATGTTACATTTTATGTTGATTGGGGTGATGGTTCTCCTACTGAAATTGTATGTCCAAAGTTTCCTAAGGAAAATGAGGCAAAGGCAAGTCATCTGTGGATTAAAAACGGAACATATAATATTGTGGCACAGTCTAGAGATGCCTTTGGAGCCTATAGCGAGTGCTCAGATCAATATCCTGTTAAAATACCAAGAAATAGAGTTTTATTTAGTTCTTTATTTTTGAGGTTTTTAGAACAATTCCCATTGTTGAAAAAGCTGTTTGACATAACTCCTATTTTTTATTTTTAATATTCACAACTAAATCAATTTTTTCAATTTTTTGCGGGCTTTTAAGTTATACACTATAAACCCTCCAGTGGCTTACTTTAACATTTTTTCTCCTAGTAATTGTTACATTTGTTACATTAAATGGGTGTGGGCTTTGAACCAAAAATTTCATATATTTTGAGTTAAAAATTTTATTCGATAATTATTCTGCGATAATTTTTAGCATAGTATTTATATACTTTTAATTAGATATGATTTTGTTCTAGGGAGGTAAATATAAATAGAGGAAAAATGAGATTATTAAACATTAATGTAAAAATATTTATTGTATTGAGTCTAGTCACGTTATTTCTATTTGGAGAAATTGTTACAGCAGTAACCCCAATTAAATCAGAAGTAGAATGGATTCATAACCGCCGATTCCTCTGGCAAAAACCATCAGAGTCACCACCTGCTGGAGGCTACCCGGTTTTGTTTGTTTTGCATGGTAGTTCTTGTTTTGCTGAATCATGGTTTTGGGCTGGACGGGGGTTGTATAAAGGAGCTTTCATTTGGGGAAAAGAACAGACAAAATTTGTTGAAAAAGCTTTAGAGAGAGGATATTTTGTTATTGCACCTGATAGTACCTACTTATCATTTTTATCAAAGAAAGTAAAAGCATGGGATGCTTCAACAACAACATTCAATGAGTCAATAGACCTACCATTTATTCAGGATATCCTTGATTGGTTGGTTGATTATCCTCCAACACTAGTCAATACGAGTAGATTATACTGCGCTGGATTTTCTTCAGGTGGATTCATGACAAGTAGAATTGCTCATTTCTTTGGTTCAAGATTTAAAGCTGTTGCTATTCACTCGGCAACAAATGCTGATGTTGTTAATTGGCGTACCGATTTTACTTCCCCTCAAAATTTTTCACATGATCATCCTCCAACCCTTATTATTCAGGGCGGAAAAGATTGGATGATGCCCGCTAAAGCAGCTATTCATTTTTATGAAGAATTACAAAAAAATGGAATTCCCTCCAAACTCCTCTACAAACCGAATGGGCATCATATATGGTATAGTGAGTTTGATAACCAAATATTAGATTGGTTTGACAGTTATGGAAATACTTCTGTGGAAAATAATCATGGTATGGGTAATTTACCATTGTGCATGAGTTATAATGGTACTATTTTGTATGTTGGTGGTAGTGGTCCAAATAATTATACAAAAATTCAAGATGCTCTTGATAATGCAACAACGAGTGATACAGTCTTTGTGTATGATGATTCATCGCCATACAAGGAAAACATATTCATTCAAAAAAGTGTAAATCTCATTGGTGAAAACGAAAATTCTACGGTCATTGATGGTGGTGAAAATGGAGATGTCATCAATATTACAGCGGATAATGTCTTTTTAAGTAGGTTTACTATACAAAACTGTGGAAAAACATGGCCTTATGCTGAAATCCATATTTATGGAAACAAAAGTACAATCACCAATAACCTCATTACACATACAAATCCTCTTTTAAATAATACTTTATACATTTATACAGGTATTTTCCTGTATAAATCATCACAGGATCTTATTACTAATAATATCATCTCAAACCACTATATTGGTATTCTCTGTTATAGTTCAACGAATTCGCTACTATCAGATAATATGATAAAAAATTCAACTTCAGGAATTTACCTTCAACGCTCAAATAGTAATAACACCGTCTCAAACAATGAAATCATCAATAATATTGAAGAGGGCATCTATTCTCATCAGTCATCGTTCAATGTTATTACAGGCAATACCGTGTTAAACAATGGTGTTATAGGTATTGATCTTTATGCATCACATGGAAATAATATCTCTATGAATATGATTGATAACCATGATAAAGCTATTTCTTGTTTGATAAGTGATAATAATTCAATATATAGGAATACCCTTAGCAACAGCAGTTTAGGAATTGATGTAAGAGAATCGGTAAACAATTACATTATGAAAAACAATTTCATTAAAAATAAGATAAATGCGATTTCCCGAACACAGGTGATACCAGATTTCTTAAATACATGGGATAGTAACTATTGGGAACGACCAAGGGTTCTACCAAAACTTATTTTTTCTATTATACGGAAAAATAGTATTCCATTTTCTGTTCCATGGCTGTTTTTTGATTGGCATCCAGCAAAAGAACTATATGATATACCAACTGGAGTTTGATTGAAAATGAATAATAATTTGATGAAGAAAGAGTGGTTAGTAAAAACCCTTGCAATGGGCATTGCTGTTTTGTTCATTTGGGCCAGTTGTTCTTCTGCAATTTCTATTTATACTAAAACATCTATGGTCAATAATCCAAGTGAAAAGAATAAACCATATGTTGATCCAAATATCCACTTAAATAAACATAATTTACCTATGTTAAAAAAATCACTTAATGATTTTAAAAATTCAAAATATTATGATTCTGAAATTGGAAATCTATTGGAAGAAATTATTAAACAAATTGAATTTGAAGGTGATGTAAATAGTAAAGACCTTGAAAATATTTTAATAAAAAATGGAAGAGGATCTGAGGATATTTATGTCAACTGTAAGATTAAAGGCCATGCATGTTATGGATTTGCATTTACTTTTCCATTGCTATTTTTAAGTTTATTGACTTTCTTTTCTTACATGACTCTTGAATCAGATTTTATTGGTGTAGGTCAATTTTTATATTGGGAGGCAGGTCCTCCTGATTGGGATAATCAAGATATAAATATTACAGTAGACAACATAAATTATACTATATGGCATAAAGGTATTGCGTTAGGTTTTTTTGGTCTGGGACATATTATTTACAGGCGTGGTTATGAAGGATCCTCTTGGATATTACAAATGACCGGTTTTGCCTCAATTGTGATTGTAAGAAGCTATTGAAAATAATTTTTAAGAATTTAGGTAAAATAGAGGTGCCCAGCAGTTAATCTTGATTACCCTATGATAAATTGGCTTTTTTTTAAATTATCTCTTATAGAATGTTTAATTGTTGTAATAATATTCGTAGCAATGGTAATATGTTTTTAAAACGCTCAAATAAATTCAGATTCCTAGATATTGTATGTTTTATGTTTAATTTGGTTTGTTCAATCCAATTCACTCCGTCGCGCTTAAACACATATGCTGAACCAGTGCTTTTTCCGTTATCATCATCCCAAGGTGAACCTATTAATGCATAATCACCATTAATCGAAACAGACCACCCAAAACCATCCCCTGCTTGTCCATCTGAAGGAAGGAGTTTAGCTTCCTCATTCCAGTTTATTCCATCATATTTAAAAACATATACTGATCCTGCATCAACACCATTAACATTGTCGTCATTAAAAGGTACACCGATTAAAACATAATCACCACTAATGGAAATATCCCAGCCAAACTTGTCTTCAGCTGCACCGTCGGAAGCTAACAATTTGGTTTGTTCAATCCAATTTGTACCGTTATGATTAAAAACATATGCTGAACCATTGTTATTATTCCAAACTGATCCAATTATTGCAAAGTCATTATATAATCTGACAGGAAAACCAAATGAATCACCAGATGTACCATCTGATGCCATAATTTTAGCTTCTTGAACCCAAGTTGTTCCATCGCGTCTGAATACGTATGCTGAACCAGAATTGTCATCATCTCCTGGTGCCCCTATTATAACGTATCCGTCTTTTATCGAAACAGACAAGCCAAATTCATCATCAATATCTACATCAGTTGGAAGGATTTTAGCTTCTTGAACCCATGTCGTCCCATCACGTCTGAATATATATGCTGAACCAGAATTTAATCCATTGTCATCACTGACATCAGCTCCTACCACAGCATAATCGCCATCAATTGCGACAGATATACCAAAATGATCATTAGCTTCTCCATCAGAAGGAAGGATTTTAGCTTCTTGAACCCAAGTTGTTCCATCGCGTCTGAATATATATGCTGAACCAGAATTTATTCCATTATCATCATCGTTATATGCCCCGATAATAGTATAATTATTACTAAGTGAAACTGCCCACCCAAATCGATCGTTAGGTCTACCATCTGAAGGAAGTAACTTAGCTTGTTTATTCCAAGTTGTTCCATCGTTTTTAAACACATATGCTGCACCAGATTTACGCCCATTGTCATCACCACAAAATTCTCCTATGATTGCATAATCACCTTCAATTGAGACTGAAATGCTAAAATAATCTGCAAACGGTTGCATTGAATTTGAGATCGTAGTTTTATTTTTTAAATTTGAAATTTGATTTGGATAAATATTTTTCTGAGAGATTTGGTAAAAATCAATCGAATTGCTATCTAATTTTTGTTGATTCAAGAATCCTTCTACAGGAAATACAACAACTAAAAAGAATAAAATAATTATAAATAATATTAATTTTTTCTTATAAAAACCATTTGTCATCGTTCTTCCCCCTTATTAATAATTTCTAATTGAAATACTATTATATAAATTTTAACTATTACATGATTATAAATAATAGATATATATATTTTTTATTTGTAATAACTCTTTATCAGATGTTTATAGATTTATGAATTAAAGACCAAATTCCTGTTTTAACATATTTTTTAAAATAAATTCAGGGGCTAAAACGAAAAAATAGGTTCAACAGATAAGAAAATTGAAAAATGGTCCCAAACATCGACCGAATCCCGGTGCGGGCGTACAAATAATGTCTTTTCAACAGAAGAAAAAACCAGTTTTTTCAAAAAAAATTTTTTGAATATTATACCGCCATAATATTAAGATTTTAACGTCGTTTTGTGTTCATTTCTTTTTGTTAAATAAAAATATTCTGTAAATAAATTTTTTATTGGTTTTGTGTTAATTCTCAGCATAGATTTTAAATACTTGATATTAGATGATTATTTTATAACGAGGGAGGTAGCATTGAAGAAAGAGTGGTTACTAAAAACTCTTGCTTTGGGTATTATTATTTTGTTTATTGGCGCAGGTGTTGTGTCGGCTTTCAATGTTAAACCTTATAATGAATTTGAACCTATGAGTGATGGTAATTGGTTGTATGTTGGTGGTTCTGGAGAAGGTAATTATACTAGGATTCAGGATGCGATAGACAATGCTAGTGATGGTGATACTGTTTTTGTTTATGATGATTCTTCACCATATGTAGAAAATATTGTTGTTGATACCTCAATATATTTACTTGGTGAGGAGAAAAATACTACTATTATTGATGGTGCAACCAATGGTCACGGTGTGAACATCTCCGCAGATAATGTTACGATAGTTGGGTTTAGTATACAAAATTGTAGTAACGGATCAGGAATTTGTATCTACTCAAATAACACCATAATTACTGATAATATCATATCTTATAATAAGATTGGTATCGAAACGTATTATGGTGGTGATTCATATGATCCTACAGCAATTCTTAGTTGCGGATATAACACGATCACAAATAATCTTATCATCGGTAATGAAGGTCTGGGTATTGGTTTAAGTGGCAAAAATAATACCGTTAATGGAAATATTATTTCTCAAACCCAGTATGGCATTATGTTAGCGTTAGCGGTGACTAATAATATATCAAATAATTTTATCTCAGAGAATGAAGATGGTATCTTTATTGTAGGGTCATATAATAATGTGATTTATAGGAACAATATTTCAAAGAATGAAAAACTTGGTGTCTCAATCTTTTGTACATCCTTAGATAAGATTCTTCAAAATAATTTTATTAAAAATGGACAAAATGCCTATTTCAGTCAGCCATTATTTATAAGGGCTAGAATTTTAAAAAGGTTTTTTAGTCTTCCAATTAAACAGAGTATCTGGGATGGTAATTTTTGGAATAGACCAAGGTTGTTACCATATAAGGTTCGTGGATATATCAGTTTAATCAGGGGACCTGATATTGAACCACCTTATTCTGTTAATATTTTTCAATTCGATTGGCATCCAGCATTCAAACCATATGATATTCCAATTGGAGGATAAACTAATGAAAAGGAAATGGTTGGCGATTGGAATCATTCTCTTGTTCATCGGAACAACTATCGTTCCATCAATTCAATCAGAATTTCCTTATGAGAAGAATATCATTACGGTTGACGATGAACCTGGTGATGCAGACTTTACATCGATAAAGGAAGCGGTGGATTCTTCAATTCCTGGAGATACGATCGAGGTGTATAGTGGGACTTATCTTGAATATAAGATTCAAATTACTAAAGAAAACATTGCACTCCAAGGTATTTCTCATGAACTAGGTGAAGGGAATGATAGTGGAAAACCGTTTATAAAAGGTAATGAAAAAGACTCAGCCATTTGGGTTACAGCAGATAAGACTACTATTTCTGGTTTTATTATACAGAAGGAACTTGGTCAGGGGGATTTGATTGATGTTGACTCTGTAAATGGGTGTCTTATCTCGAATAATACCATTCAGAACGGAACCGAGTATCCTAACACCGGTATCGATTGTTTTTACTCAACCAGTATTCAGATTATCGATAATATTATTAAGAATATAGACGGGGATGGAATATTTTTTGAGGAGTGTATCACTGCTTGTATATGCGGCAACAGTATCAGTAATTCAGAGTATGGAATCTTTATCGATTCATCAGAATCTATCAATATAACAAAAAACAAGATTGACGGATGTGATGGAGGTATCAGCCTTCAAAAAAGTAATAATATTACACTGTATTTGAATAACCTAGAGAATAATTCTATTGGGTTATATCTAGTACTATCCGGAAAAAACATTATCAAGCACAATAATTTCATCAATAATTTACAGCGGGATGCAGTATTGATTGCAGGAAAGGTTATAATTATCCAACGATGGAAGTCTATCCAAAACTCATGGATTGAGAATTATTGGAGTGACTGGAGCAAAATAGGACCAAAGATAATTCCTGGAGTTGTATTGCTTTTAATTGTGCTTATTCCTGTTTTTCAATTTATAGTGCCAATTGGAATTCCGCTCCCTTTGTTTCAATTCGACCGGCATCCAGCACAAGAACCTTATGATATACTCATAGGAGGATAAAGAAAAACGGTTTTTTTCTTGCGGGCTTTTAACCCTCGCACCGTAATCCCTCCAGCGGCTAATTTTACTTTTTTTCGCTTATTTGATATCCCTAATTTTCAAATCCTGCACAATGCTCTATGAGTTAGAGTTAAAAGCCCTCCGTTCTCATTTCAATAAAAATATTTTTTATTGTTAGATTATTATAACTACTTGCATACATTTTAAATACTCTATAAAAGATTATTATTTCACAAGAGGGAGGCATAAATAGAATGGACAAACAGAGGGTTTTATTTAATAAAACTCTGATTATTGTAATACTCCTAATATTTAACTGTATGAGTTTTAGTCCATTAACTGCTAATGATAATGTAAAAAAATCATCTAAACCTGTTTTTGATGGTAATACATTATGTGTTGGTGGTAATGGAACAGGAAATTATTCATTGATTCAAGATGCAATAGAAAATGCAAGTCACGGAGATATCATCTTTGTTTATTCTCTATCGTCCCCATATCTCGAAAATGTGATCGTGAACAAACCACTTCATATCATAGGGGAAGACACAACCTCAACCATTATTTCCGCACCCTACGGAACAGTTATGCATATTGTTTCTGACGATGTCCTCATTAGTGGGTTTTCGATGACAACGACAGGTCATGTTTATAATGTTCTCGAAATAGGTATCGATGTGACTGGATTCAACGTGATGATTCAAAACGTCAGTATTACAAATACAGAATTTGGGATATTCCTAAACGCAACTCAGAACATTACCCTTTTTGATAACGATCTTGGAACTGACGGCGTCTTTATCTCTGGAGACAAGCTTGTCAATTGGGATACCCATACGATTGTAAACACCACCGTCAACAACAAACCCTTATATTATATGAAAAATATGCAACAAGGCATTGTTCCAACAAGCAGAGGGCAAATCATTTTGTCGAATTGCTCAAACATGAAAATACTCAATCAAAACCTAACGCTTATAGGCGGAGCAATACAACTTGGTTTTTGTACAAATATCACCGTAGAAAATAACTCAATCTGGTACAGCACATATATGGCAATCCACTGCTATTACTCATCACATAATACAATTCTTTTCAATACTCTTTGTAACTCATCATATATCGGTATCCTTCTTAAAGAGTCAAATGACAATACCGTTTTTAACAACACTATTGCAGACACGCAGCATCAAGAATATGACGAAACCGCCCTTTATCTCTATAACTCATCAAGGAACCTGCTTTCCCTAAATCAGATCATTAACAGCCAAGCAGAAGGACTCATTCTTTATAATTCCCATGACAACATTATCACACGGAACAATATGAGCTGTCGTGAGTTTGGGATTCAACAACTAAATGGACTATACCTTTTTGGATGCAACAACAACATAATTACCGATAACAACCTGTATCATAATGCTTACTCAGGTATCGGACTCAGTACTATTGTTCTTTCTGATGGTACCTATATGGGAAGCAATAATAACAGTGTGGTAAATAATACCTTGGATCATTGTCATCAAGGAATAGATATTTATCTAAATTCGTGCCATAATATTGTACGAAAAAATACAATCAGTTCAGCCTTTTTTGCGATTGGGGTAGTGTTATTGGCAAATTCAAATATTATCGAAAATAATAGTTGTTCAGGATTAGATTTCTTTGATGACGGTTGGATTATTCCAACCTATGGTATCGATAACATCCTCTCATCAGATAACAATTGGTATTCAAATAACACCATTAAAAAATTTTATACCGGTGTCTTTATGGGAGGTTCAACACAAAATATTTTCAGGGGAAACTATTTCATAGGCAATCTCAAAGGTTTGAAGATCAATAATGTTAAACAGACAAGGATTGAAAATAACATATTTGCGTTCAATATCGTGTCAGCTTTATTTATCAACTGCTACAGTCGATGGTCAGGGAATTACTGGGGGCGACCAAGAGTTTTACCAAAACCTATTCCAGGAAAAATTGGAATTTTACCCGTAGTCCAGTTCGATATGCATCCCGCATTCATTCCACCAATAAACCCACTGTTTATGGATGAATCTCTGCAGGTTCCCAGTGTCTATAAAATTCAAGAAACATGTGCGCCTTCTTTGCTCATCGCTCAGGAAAGAATGAAACAATCTCCACCTTCTGTACCCGAACTCATCACCTATCAGTATGATCTCACTGATGCCGCATCTTTTCCCTAATTACCTACAACGATACATGAAGTTGATAACAATATCACAAAGGGAGAATTAGCTATTTTTCTCTGCGGGCTTTTAACCCTGGGTATATAATCCCTCCAACGGCTAATTTTACTATTTTTCCTTCGATTAAATGAAACGTTTGTTACAATAAAATTGGTGCGGGATTTGAACCAAAAAAATAAAATATTTTAAGTTAAAATTATTGAATAAAAAAAATAAAAAAGATTTAGTTTTTTATATTGTTTTATGGTAAGGAATTTATGTGATTCTTTTCTTTTTCAATAGCATGATTGATACTGCGATTGCACATAATAATATGATTAGTTCAAAACCAGGTGTTCCTTTGTTATCTGTACCGCCATTTCCGCCACCGCTACTAATAAAGATAGTTAGGGTTTTGGTGTTTGTAGCACCACCATTATCCGTTACTCGTACTGTAACAGAATAGCTTCCCGCTTGTGACCATGAATGTGTTACGGTTGGAGTGGTTTTCGAGTCAACATAGGTGCTATCGTTATTCCAATCCCATTCATATTTTGCGATTGAACCATCTGGATCATTGCTTGTTGAGGCGTCAAAGGTGATCTGTTGATTTATCGTGGGGTTTGATGCAGTCCAGGTGAAACTTGCAGCGGGTGGTTGATTTTCACCACCTGTTGTGAACACGTAGACAGAATTATTATTTCTCTCATATGAATATGCTGCAATGAGGGCGGTGTTCCCGTCAAGAGAAACAGAAGCACCAAAATCATCCCCTGCGTAGCCGTCTGAGACAAGGAGTTTGTATTGCTGCATCCAGGTGGTACCAGTACGGGTGAACACATACGCTGCCCCCAAACCATAAGTGTCTCCTATGAGGGCGGTGTCACCATCAAGGGAAACAGAACAACCAAAAGATAATGAACTATCTGATGCAACAAACTCATTTTGCTTTGTCCATGTGGTGCCAGTACGGGTAAACACATATACACTTGATTGGTATGGGTATTTACTATGAGTGATGAGAGCGGTGTCGCCAGAAATGGAAAAATGCCAGCCAACACCAAGCTCTTGTTGTTGTGTCCAGGTAGTACCAATCCGAGTGAACACGTATGCTGAGTCCTTACCACTTGCTCCGATGAGGGCAGTGTCACCATAAAGCGAAACAACTTCTCCAAAAAAGTCATTTACTGCACCGTTTGAGGCGAGCAACTTTGCCTGCTGCGTCCAATTGTTATCAGTACGGATAAACACATATGCAGAACCAGAATCGGATGCTTTGTCATCATCATGCCAGGCTCCGATGAGAGCGGTGTCACCAGAAAGCGAAACAGAGAAACCAAAACCGTCCTGTTCTGCTCCGTCTGAAGCAAGCAATTTTGCTTGTTGCGTCCAGTTGGTGCCGGTGCGGGTGAACACATACACCGAGCCAGTATTGATTCCGTGGTCCGCATCTCCCTTCGCACCAATAAGAGCGGTGTCACCATCAAGGGAAACAGCATTGCCAAAAAAATCTTCTGCTGTGCCATCTGAAGCTAGGAGCTTGGCTTGCTGAATCCAAGTTGTGCCTGTGCGAGTAAACACATACGCTGCCCCCTTATGATTGTCTTCAAATTGAGCTCCAATGAGGGCGGTATCGCCAGAAAGGGCAACATTACAGCCAAAACCAAATGTGGGAACAGGGGGGCGTAACTTTTGCTTCTCAGTCCAATTCTCAACCGCGTTTACTGATGGAACAACAGCAGTTATCAGCAGCATACAAACAAATATTTCAAATAATATTTTTTTCATTTTTCTTTCAATCTCCCCATATAAATAAATCTAAACATTGCAATTCTATAGCATAATTTAAATGTATTGAAAAAAATGATTTCCATAATAATTTTAATAATAAATGGTTAATAGATTAATTTTATTATAAAAAATTATTAAAAACAAAAAAACTTGATTTTATTTGTTTTTATCCTACGGGCTTTTAACTCATACACCGTAATCCCTCCAGCGACTAATTTAACTTTTTTCCTGTTGATGTTGATGAATAGAGCTACAATAAAAAAGATGAGTTAGAGCTCCTGAATATATTAAAAGCATGTGAGATAGCAATAATAATCGTATATATTGAGTACTGGAATAATTATCGAAAACGTACAACTGACCGACACAATTTTCATTTAGACCGACTCGAGGATTTTTAGGAGATATTTGTAAAATTTATTGACTGTACTGATTTGAACCTGCTCTTCTGGTGAATGCAGATTTTTCATGGTTGGTCCAATCGAGATCATGTCCATTCCAGGAAATTTCTCCCCGATAATACCGCACTCAAGGCTGCCGTGGAGCGCCTTGATTTTCGGTTCTGCTTTAAACATGTCCTTGAAGATTTTCTTTGAAAGTGCAAGGATTTTTGAATGTAGATCTGGTTTCCAACCAGGGTCTGGTGTTCCTTCTGATACTTTGGCGCCAGAGAGCGATGCAATGGCTTTGATGCGATCCCGCATGTCCTGTAGCGCTGATTTCATTGAACTTCGGGAGAGCATCCAGATGACAATCGTGTTTTCTTTAACAGAGACCGTGGCAAGGTTGGTGGAGGTATTAACAAGTGTCTTGATATCGTAATTCATTTGATGAACACCATGTGGCAGTCCATGCAGGAGATTCAAAAGTTTCGTCTGAGATGTTTTGTTTAATACCCTTTTCGATGGTTTGCAGGATTCAACATCGACTTTGAAATTCGGATCAATTGGTTTTATTTCATCATAGATGTCTTTTTCTTCAGCCTTTAATTCAGTGACAAATGCTTTTTTATTTTTCTTTTCTATAGCGAGATTTGCTTGTGCTTCACGGGGTATCGCATTGTCTTTGTCTCCTCCATTGATTTCAAATAATGAGAATTCATGTTTCAATGATACTTTCCATAAAAGGCGCGTCAGGATTTTTATTGCGTTTCCTCGCTGTTCATGGATTTCAACTCCCGAGTGACCACCGCGAAGACCGGAGACTTTGATAACGATGTATTCTCGCCCTCCATTACCTGGTTGCATTTTTACTGGAAGTTCGACTATTGAATCTCCCGCGCCAGCGCACCCAACTGTGAGTATACCAAAATTCTCACTGTCTAGGTTGAGCATGATTTTCCCGGTGAGCATGTCTGATTTAATAGCAAACGCGCCAGTTAACCCGGTCTCCTCGTCAACCGTGTATAATGATTCAATCGGCCCATGACTTAACTTATTATCTTCTAGTATTGCAAGGCTTATCGCAAGGCCAATCCCGTTGTCTGCGCCAAGGGTTGTTCTATCGGCAGTAAGAAGATCTCCTTGTATCTTGAGTTGAATAGGGTCTTTGGAAAAATCGAATTTTACGTCTTTGTTCTTTTCGCATACCATGTCCATATGACTCTGTAAAATCACCGTGGGTTTATTTTGCATTCTGGACGTCGCTGGTTTAAAGATAACTACGTTTCCCACGACGTCAACCTTTGTTTTTAGTCCTTGTTTTTTTCCAAAATCAACAATGTATTCCCTGATTTTTTCCTCATGTTTTGAACATCGTGGGATTTTCCTAATCTGATTAAAATGTTTCCATACAAGTTTTGGTTCTAAATTCTCAATATTTGGCATAGTTAGCCTCCCTTAGTTACAGACTGGTAATGTCACTATACATAAAAAATGTTAGTTAATTGATATATTCACTATTATATCGCAGAGCAATGCCAGATAGATGGTGGCGAAAAACCATGTGTTATAAAATTAATATTTACACCTATTTAATGTTAAAATACAAAAAAAAATATAATTATATACTATAAAACTTATACAAATATTACACGGAATATAAAATGGATAAGAACTTATCTATTTGGAAAGGATTGAAAATATGAAAAACGGATTAGTTCGGGGGAGCTTGGTTTTTAGAGTAGCACTATCGTTTCTCAATTTCATTACATTAAAACAATCAAAAAAAATCATAATAACGGATAAAGTATTATGATCGATATCAGTAAAAAAAGTTGGTATAAATACTTCTTATTTGGTAGCCTGTACTTCACAGAAGGATTACAACAGTCACTTGCCATGGTTATTATTCCTATATATCTTATGGATAAAGGATTTTCACTGCCATTAGCTACACTTGTTGCTGGAATAGGTGGAGCACCATGGTACCTAAAGTTTGTATTCGGCCCGACCATTGACTATTTCTATAAATTTGGAAAAAAATTATTTATTATTGTGGGTGGATTACTAGGAGCTTTTAGTTTTTTTATACTTATTTATGTTGATCCCCTTATTTTTCTAATACCATTTACGGTGTTTTTATTTCTCAGCCATCTTGGCATCACATACCTTGATGTCTCTTGTGATGGATGGGCAATTCAAATATCAAAGGAAAATGAACGAGGAAAAATAAACGGCGCTATGACAGCTGGACTTTTTACAGGTATAGCTTTTGGAACAGCAGTGCTTGCTTCAATAGCACAGATCTATGGATATAGTATGTCCTTCCTAGCAGGTGGTATTATTATTCTCTTAATTATGATATATCCGTTTTTAGTAAAGGATCTTAAAATATTGAAGGAACGCCCAAAAATCGCATCTCTTCTTAAAGAGGAATTTAAAAAAAGGACTACACAACTTGTTGCTTTATTCCTCTTCGTAAGTTCGATTGGTTACGGGTTATTAGTATTTGTTATTCCCCTGTACATGAAAACGATTTTACAAATGGATATTGGTCAAATTGGGCTCATTACTACAATATATCCTATTACAATGGTGATCGGCTCATTACCTGGTGGTGCTCTGACGGATAGATGGAGTAGAAAAATGGTTTTATTTATTTTTTGTAGTGCACTTATTGTTTCAGCTGCTCTTATATTTGCAAATACCTGGCAGATATTAGCTGTGATATATGGAGCGATTGGTTTTTTAAACGGTGGTTATTTGACAGCTAGTAGTGCTTTGATGATGGATATTTGTAACCCGAAGATATGCACGACTCAGTATTCAATTCTTGCTAGTATTAGTAATTTTGGTGAATTCGGCACGGAAAGCATCAGTGGTTCCTTAATTGCTCTGCTTGGCTTTGGTCGTGTGTTTCTTTATTCTGCTTGGTTTTGTGGTCCATCATTATTAGTATTGTATTTTATTAGGCTTAAAAAGAACGATATACATTAAAACATCACAAGGAATAGAAAATGAATAAGAAATTATCTCATTTAATAACACTTTTTACCTGTTGTATTTTACTCACTGTAACATTCTCTGGTTGTATTAAAGAAGAACAAAAATCTGGGAAAGAAGAAGTATTAGTGCTTCAGATTAAGTTGGACCAACCGTCTGTTCTTCCGAATTGGAAAGATGGAGAATATCACGACTACTATGAAACAACAGACATGTTATCAGATTTTAAGGTCAAATATCCTTATTTAGTAAATGTTTTTTCCATTGGTAAAAGTGTTCTTGGAAAAGATATTTGGTGTATTAGAATAACTAATGAAAAAAACAATCAGGCAAAGTTATCATGTCTTATTGATGGTTGCATCCACGGACAGGAATGGGAAGGTGGAGAGGCTTGTCTGTATCTTGCTGAGTATCTTCTCATTAACTTTGATGTCAATGAAACAATTACTCATATTCTAAATTCATCTGAAGTTTACCTCGTTCCGTTAGTTAATCCTGATGGCAGACAAGATGATAACCTATACAATGACAATGGTATAAATTTAAATCGTAATTTTGACATTGATTTTGGTAGAATAAGAGGGGGATGTATACCTTTGGGTAAGTTATTTGGTCGTATAAAAATCCCTCGTATCCCTTTTAAAATTTCTCGAGAGTTTACACTTTTACATAAATTGTTTCCAAGTTTTCCATTATGGCTCACAAATTGTGGTCGTCATCCTTTTTCAGAACCTGAAACTCAAGCAATGAGAGATTTTATGAGAGAACTTGAGAATAATGATTTTTCTTTTTATGTAAATTGTCATACAGCCTGGCACAGTTTTGGGGGTCCTTGGGATGCTTTTAAACCTCCTTTTGAGATACCAAAACAGGAACAATATATCTTTGATTATATAACAGAATGGGTTGTTAAGAATACAGAATATGAAAAGTATAAAAATTTGTTGTCTTACTTAAGTGGTGAAGCATGTGATTGGGTTTTCAAAGAATTTCGCATTCCATCATTTGGGTTTGAAATTCTATCAATGGATTATGACTGCTATACAGGTGGAGGAAAACATGACCATCTTGTTCACTGGATGAAAACTACTCTCTCGGTTTTCATGTATCTTCTTGTTAACATTGATAATCTGCGTGAATGGAGAACACCTGATCTTCAACCATCTTTGCCTGAAGGTGTACCTCCACCACCTCTAAAGTAATATTTTTATAAATTTGAGTCAACAGCAGAAAACAATAATTTTTTTAATAGTAAAAGTGTATTAAAATATCATTTTTTTCTTCTTGCGGATTTTAACTCTGGGGTCAGCAGTCCCTCCAGTTGCTAATTTTACTTTTTTTCTCCTTTTGGACACCCCCTAAATTTTAAATCCCGTAGGGGGCTTTATGTGTATAGGTTTAGAGCTGCCTGTCTACGAAATTGATTACCATTGTTGTTCAAATCCCTTCCCTTGTATTTATATAAGATTATAATAAGAATATATCCTCCGTTGAATGATTATAATGAATGATTTTTTTTAATGGATTTATTGATAATAAAGTAAATTAATCTTTACAAATAGTAAAGTTTAAATAACAAAATGTAATATATATTATACACAGAAGTGATTTTATGGAAAGAAAAAAATTCAAACTATATGGATTGATAATAACAATAGTTGTGGGATTTATCATTGGATTATCTGCAATTAGAGGAGAACCTATAATGGCAATAACAGCAGTGGTTATAGGTATGATAGTGCTTTATGCGCTCAAAAGCAGAGTCAAACAAGTATTAGAAGACGAGAGAATCTATAGAATAAGTGAAAAAGCATCACGTAGAACAATACAAGTCGTTGGGACAACAACTGGAATACTTGGTCTTACTTTTATTGGACTGAGTAAAAACGGGTATCTAGAGTTGACTGACGTTGGTTTTTCTTTAGCATACTTTGCAACAATCTTACTAATGGTGTATATGATATTCTATAGCTACTATTCAAAAAAACTCGGAGAGTAGCAATATATGAAAAATAAACTCAAGGTTTACAGGGCAATGCATGATTTAACGCAGGAAGCACTTGCAGATAGGTTGGAGGTAACAAGACAAACTATACTGGCAATAGAAAAAGGAAAATACGATCCATCTTTAGAACTGGCATTTAAAATTGCAGAACTCTTTGAAACAAAAATTGAAGAAGTTTTTCAATACAAAGAAAATTGAAATTTGAAAAAGAAAATTATGATATGCTAAAGTACAATTTTATCTATTTTCATTAGGGGGCAATTAAAAATTAACACTGATGTTCGTCCACAGCATCAAAATAAAAATATGTTGGAGTTTTTGGATTCGGTTACTAAAGCACTCCGGCAACTTTCTAATAATTTATATAGTCATAAAAACAGAAAAGAAATTAGTTTCGTAACCATTTTTTGTTTAAGTTGTTATGAAATTTTTTTTTTCAATAAATTTAAATGAATCCATTGAATTGCAATTTCATTTGATATTAATTTGAGGAGGATTAAATGATTATGAAAAATAGGATTTTTAAATTATTTGTTTGTACGATGCTAATAGGAACTTGCTTCGTTGTCAGCCAAGATAGGGTGTTTGCAGATCAGGATAGCGACTATACCTATACCGTGAGCAATGGAGAGGCAACCATTACGAAATATAATGGTGCTGGCGGTGTGATTACGATACCCTCTGCACTAGGTGGGTATACAACGGTGGCCATCGGGTACCAAGCGTTCTACTATTGCACATCTCTGACCTCTGTGACCATACCAGATAGTGTCATTACCATCGGTTACCAAGCGTTCCACTCGTGCACCTCCTTAATCTCCATTACAATACCAAACAACGTCACTTCCATAGGGGATAATGCGTTTGCTTATTGTTCCTCCCTGAAATCTGTGACCATTGGAGACAATGTCACCACCATTGGACAACAAGCATTCTATTCCTGCACCTCTCTGACCTCAGTGACTATTGGAAAAAATGTCACCACCATTGGGGATAGTACATTTGCCTATTGCTCTTCCTTAACCTCTATAACCATACCAAGCAATGTCACTTCCATCGGGTATACAGCGTTTGCCTATTGCTCCTCTCTAGCCTCTATTACAATTGGAAACAGCGTAACTTCCATCGGGGACACTGCGTTTGCCTATTGCTCCTCCCTTGCCTTTGTTACCATCGGAGACAGCGTTACTACTATCGGTAATAGTGCATTTGCCTATTGTTCCGCCCTAACCAATGTGACCATACCAAATAATGTAACCATTATTGGGGATAATGCGTTCTATTACTGCACCTCCCTGACCAACGCGACCATTGGAAACAGCGTCTCTATCATCAAGAATGGTGCGTTTTACTACTGCTCCTTACTAACCTCAATAACATTTCTAGGATTAGTTGCTCCGACCACAGTTGAATCAAATTGGATTCTAGGTACACCCGACGAAATAAGAGGTCATGCATATACCACTTCGAACTTCCCCGCACCTGGTAGTATTTGGAATGGATTAACGATGGGTACTGAGCTAAGCGGCACCGGAGTTGTTGAAAATGAACCACCCATTGCAGATTTCACCTGGACACCATCAGAACCCAACTCAAATCAAGAGATTATCTTCGACGCCTCATGGAGCTACGACCCAGATGGTTCTATCACATTATATGAATGGGATTGGAACAACGACGGCGTTTACGATAAATCTAATACAGCTTTAACAGCAGTACACAAATGGTCACAAGCAGGCAACTACCCTGTTGTATTACGGGTAACTGATAATAGTAGTGTAACAAGTACCAAAACAATAACTGTTACTGTAGGCGGTGGTAGCCCTGGTTTTGAACTCGTCTTTGTCCTGTGTGCAATTGCAATATCAATTGTCCTGTGGAAAAAGAAAAGAAATGTATAAGTGTCTTTATTAAAGAATAATTTAAAAAATAAATTCTTTAATGATTCGCACAAAAACATTAGTTAAAACCATGTTGATGATTCTTAGATAATGTTATATAAAATTTCTATTTTAAGGTTTTAAACACAATTTTATACATTCTTAAAGTTGTGGCTCTTATCCTATGAACAATAATCCCACCATAAGTTTATGTTAATTATTAGCACGTTTGTTATTAGAGGAAAAAAAGATTAAGAAGAATGAATCCTCTATTTCACAAGCGAGAAGATGATAATTTGTATTCCCTTTGCAGTCTCTTCTACATCCATTGCTTTTGCAGTAATGTCGATACCCCCCAGGCCAACGAACAGGGAAACTTGTTGTTGGTGTTGGATGATAGGCCGGCTGAGTGTTCCAAGTGACGGTATTTTCATCCCAAACGCTAATTACCCTATAGACATTTAACTCTCTTCCCTCTGGATTATTGTCTCTATATTTATAGTAAAACAAACTTATTTTAGCTGAATTTATGATCGCGCCTTTTGGAATAGATGAAATATTGAACTTAACAAGACTATCAAAAGCCCATCCTGGAGTTCCACCAATACCATATTCATTTCGTATCAAAAAGTCAACAGAATTGCCCTTAGATACATTTGGTTTATCATGTGATATTCATGAATCATCTGATGGGTAAAATGTCTTTATATCTGGATTGAGTTTACCAATTTCATTATTTATATTGAATGACTCAATATTACAATTTGTAGCAGATACAACACTTGTTCCAACAAACAAAACCATAATAGCAAAAGCAAATTCTTTGCTAAACATATTGTTTTTTCTTGTCTATTCTCTCTTGAAATAAACAAATAGTCGCTTATAAACTTCTTTATAACAATTGTTTATAGATATAATTCTATTCAACAAGAAGAAAATATAGAGTTAAAGTTGACAACTACAAAAATATTCTAATCTAATTTATTAATCAACAACATAATTTCGCTGACATGCTTTTTAATTACATCTGGTTTTCTATAAATAGATGCAAATCCTTTAAGATTCTCAACTACTTTGAGTAAATTATCTTTCGTTGGTTTATTAAAATCTCCTCCAATCTTATCAAAAATATCTTGAATTAATTCCTTGACATGCGATTTTTTCATTTTTTCAAATTTTTTTTTAGGTGGATGACCAAAAGTCTCTCTTGCTAATTCAAGTACATCGCTATGAGCTTCATAAAAACATTGAATTATTGCATCTCTTACCATAACAGGAGTTACATTTTTAGTAATATCTACACCATAAATGATATTACTATTATTTGCAATTTTTTTCCTTTCCCCCATAATTAAATCCCTGCTATATAATTAATGCAACTATTTAAAAGTTACAATTATTTTTTTAATTAAAATATTGTGTAGGGACATGACATATGTCCCTTCTAATACTTAACCGTAAGAATCTTTTCCAATTTAAGACTTTTCACAAGACGATTATACCACTCTAAATCTCGTTGCCCAGAATATCGCTCCTC
>Ga0153916_10000840_pt1 | contig 21346 bp, 26 predicted proteins | sample Opewatmetagenome_FD_109642 | JGI IMG/M metagenome (GOLD analysis project Ga0153916, IMG submission 109642) | Freshwater wetland microbial communities from Ohio, USA - Open water 3 Core 3 Depth 4 metaG | ecosystem: Environmental > Aquatic > Freshwater > Wetlands | place: USA: Ohio, Lake Erie...
GCAATAGGCAACGCCTGGCTCAACGACTGGATGACGGAAACTGGCGGGGGCGGGATATATGACACTGCTGCTGGGTACGAGTACCCGAACGACATAAGGCAAGTAATCCTATCCCTCGACCCGAGTTCCACCCCAGACAAACTGATTGTCAGAATATGGAGCATCTCCTGGGGTAACGATGTAATGCTCATGAGGTACTTCGACGCGTCCGGTCTCAACCAGGACATGCAATCCTACTTCGAGGACATGTACTTCAATGCGACCATCGGGGTTACGTGGGCTAACATCACGACCAGCTACTACATGCAATATGCTATTCTCGGGTGGGCCGACCAGGTAACAGGCGCGGGCTCATGGATGCTCGAGGCAATGCACATTGACTACGTCGGCAGTGCAGATCCACCGCCAGCCTGGCAGTCGAGGTTCAACCCGTATGACCCGGAGAAGGTCGACTACACAAGGCTCTCGCTCCTGCCGGGGACCACCATGTACGGACAGCAGGTGAGCTACTACACTGCGCCAACGTACTGGACGCTGGATACGGGTGAGACGCTCACGGTCAAGCTGCCCACGAGAGGCTTCCTTGGGTACACGCCCTACGTTGGGGCCAGTAATACGCTGAGCGTCACCAAGGTCGCAGAACTGAACAGCCACTCGTATTGGGGCGAGGCAGTTCTAGGGAACTGCATCCCAGACCTGAAGTCGAACTACAACCACGCGACGAAGACCATCGCGCTGACCGGGCCAACGAGCTACGCGAGGAACCCGAGCCCGCAGAACTCCCTGATCAACTACACCGGAGTTCCGATGTTCGTCTTCGATGTGTCCACGGTGAGTGACTACGGCGTGGTCATGCAGGAGCCTGCACCATATGTAGCCGGGAACACCTACCACCTGGTAATCACCGCGAAGAACTTCACCGGCGCAACATTGGCGAGCCCAGGCTGGAACGGGATTGCCAGCCTGAACATACCGGCGGGCATGACGATCGGAGGAACCGCTGGGCCAGCGACCGCGCAGTTCGCGTTCGACCCGGCCAACAGCGGAGTCCTGACCCTGGAAGCCGTCTTCACGACCGATGGCTTCAAGAAGGTGCTCTACAGCGAAGTCGCCTATCCGGCGGACGTGACTGGGGCGTACCTGGCATATGCCGGGCCGTTCGTCAAGAGCCTCTACACCGGCTGGAACCTGATCTCGATACCGCTTGTCTCCTCATACAAGGCAAGCACGCTCCCGGGCCTTGTGACAGGTGACACGATAGTCGCCTGGAACCCGTCGAGCCAGTCCTATCGCCAGTACATCAAAGGAGTCTCACCGTCGATAATGGACTTCAACATAGACGCGCACACTGGCTACTGGATCTATGTATCGGGCCCGAGGACGATGAACCTCGTAGGTGACGCTGCAAGGACGATGCAGACCAGGACGATCGCCATGCCTGCCTCAGGCATCGGATGGTTCACTGTAGGCTTCCAGTCGTTCGACGCCACGAAGAAGGCTAGCAACATCCCGCAGATGTACAGCGTCGCCGGGAAGATCACTGTGGTCGCATCGTTCGACCCCGTGACGAAGCAGTACAAGTCCTGGCTGGCGGCGATCCCTGGCGTGAACAACTTCGCGCTGGTCGCGGGGATGGGCTACTGGTGCTACACCAGCTCGTCCGGCACTCTGTCGTACATGCCGTAAGGGCCGTGGTGTAGAGGGCTGAGACAAGCCCCGCAAAACCTGAACAAACCTCTTCAGCTTTTCGTATTCATCTTGAGACCGGGTGCTCCGCCGCGCCTGAACCGCCGGGAAGGAAGATGCCGCCTCGCTTCATGGGCCGGGGTTCTCGATACATGGTCCCCGACCCCTTATATCCGATGGAGGCCATCGGGCGGCCGACTGGAGTGAAGCGTGAATTGCTCGCCGACCCGATTTTCCTGATGTTCCTTCTCGTGGCGAAACGCGCGGACAAGACCAAGCCCAGGAAGGTCAAGGTGCCGAAAAGTCGAGTGAGACGCGCCGGCGTGCGCATGATGAAGATGCGAACGAGGCCTCAGGTCAAGGCAGTCCGCGTGAAGGGCCAAATCAAGTGCGACATCTGTCTCGGCATGATCAAGCCCGACCTTCCAAGCGTGCTCTGCGGGTGCGGGAAGCAGTTCCACAACTCCTGCGCGATGAGGGTGGGGAAATGCCCGATCTGCGGGAAGGAACTGGGCTACTCTACGCAGAGGCCGCACGTGGTGGCCTCCGACACGCCCGTGATTCGTTCGGTGCCGCTGTCCAGAGAGGACAAGCTCCTGCTACTCGAGGAGCGGTTCCTACTCGGGGAGATAACGGAGCGTACATATCTCGGGATGAAGGATCAGATCTCCAAGGCGCCGGAGACGGCGACCTTCTGCAGCATTTGCGGCAGAAGACTCCTCGACGGTGAGAGCTGCGACTGCACCGTGTTCAAACGCACCCTGCAATGTCCAGAGTGCGGTTCAAACCTCTCGGAGGAGGACCAGTTCTGCAGACGGTGCGGAGTCGTCTTCTCGACGGACTTCTCGGCAGGTCTCTACAAGTGCTCCGCGTGCGGAAGGATTGTCTCGGAGGATGAGAGGGCCTGTGCCTGTGGGGTTCTCCTTGTGGGGGAGGGGAACATGATCTGCCCGAGGTGCCGGGCGGAAGTCCCGGAGACATCCATGAACTGCCCGAACTGCGGGGAGTCATTCGTCGAGCTGGTGTCCGAGTGCCCCGCGTGCGGACGCCGGGTGGACAAGGACGCCTTCGCCTGTCTCTGCGGGGTCATCTTCTCGGACAGGGTCGCCGGGGCGGAGTGCTCGATCTGCGGCGGCAGTGTCGAGCTGGGGGACAAGTTCTGCGGGAAGTGCGGCGCGAGGTTTGCGGACGAGCCGAGGCTCGAAGGAAAAGTGGAGAGAAAAGTGAGGAAGTAGACGGGCGGGATTCACCCGCCCGTCCGTTAGTGTTTTGGGGGTACTGAACCGGTTCTTCCAGTCTACCGGACGAATTCTATCGTGTCATCATCCTTGCCGTATGAGGACCGGGCGGTCGCCGCCCTCTTCGGGGCGGAGGTGACCACCGTGGTAGCCTCCTCGTTCTGGCCGATGACGAGTTCGGATTTCGCGCCGGTGACAATCAACAGTATCTTGACCGTCTTCTCGAGGGACGGGTCGATGCTGCATCCCCAGATGAGCCTCGCGTGCTTCGCGATCCTCTGGCTTACAATCTCGGCGGCCTTCTGCGCCTCTGAGACGGTCATGTCGGGCCCGCCGACGACCCTGATCAGGGCTCCCTTCGAGTCCTTGAGTTCGATCTCGCCCAGGAGCGGAGAGTTGAGAGCCTCCTCTATCGCCGCCTCGACCCTCTCCTCTGGGTCGCCGTCCTCGGACTCACCGATTCCAACGAAGGCGACACCACCCTCGTTCATCACGGTCAGGATGTCGCTGTAGTCGAGGTTGACCAGCCCCGGCTTCGTGATTATCTCGGTGAGGCCCCGGATCGTCTGCATCAGCACCTCGTCCGCGACCTTGAATGCGGCGTCGACCGGGAGCTTCGGGACCAGTGCAAGGAGCTTGTCATTCGGTATGACTATCGTAGTATCACAGAGCCTCCTGAGCCTGTCGAGGCCATCGAGCGCGTTCTCCATCCGGAGGTCGCCCTCGGCTTTGAACGGCAATGTCACTACTCCGATCGTGAGGGCCTTCTGCTCCTTGGCGAGTCGTGCTGCGAAGTGCGCGGAACCCGTCCCCGTCCCGCCTCCCATGCCCGCCGTGACGAAGACTATGTTCGCGCCGGTCAGGAAGTCCTTGATCTCCCTCTCGTTCTCTTTCGCGGCGGCCTCACCGACCTGCGGTATGGCACCCGCACCGAGCCCCTTCGTGATGTTCTTCCCGATCAGTATCTTCTTCGGGGCGTGGATGGCTAGCAGGTGCTTGGCGTCCGTGTTGATCGCGCAGAGCTGAGCGCCTGAGATCCCGGCCTCGACGCACCTGTTGATGGTGTTGGATCCGCCGCCTCCGCACCCGATGATCTTGATCGACACGTCCAGCTGTGCCGCGATCTTCGATATCTCCTCATCGTCCGCTGTCGGCTGCGCGGCCTGTGCGGGCGCTACGGGCTGAGGAGCGGCCCTCTCTGTTTCTATGACTTCTTTTCCCAATGCATCTTTGACTAGAGACTTCGGCATGAGTGCATCCCCTAAGACTACATAAGTAATCCAGAACCCAGAATATAAATCTTGCCCAAGGGCGAGGGGAGCCAGTATCCCGAGCTTCTCGGAAGCTCGGATCAGAATGAACCCCTTCGGTTGTGAGATTGAACGACTACATGTAGTCGATAATTGAAGGAATCAGCACTACCATGGCCAACGGATGCTGGTCAGAGGAGTGGCCTTCCAACTCACCGAAGAACTCCCATCTGAGGCGAGGCTCCTGCTCAGTGACTTTCGGCTCGCCGCCAATGAGGCCATCAGGGCCGGGCTGACAGGAAGGGTCTCGTCTAGATATGCCATCGCGAAGCTTGCCTACCGGACCCTCCGCGAAGACCATCCCATGATGTATGCTCAGCATGTGGTTTCCTCCATTGAGGTGGCAGCCTCTGCGCTCAAGAACCATCGCAGGCAGATGAAGGGAGGAAAGCAGGGTCGAGTGCCCTTCGTAAAACGTCTGATGATGAAGGCTGAGAACCAGGCGTACAAGCTGGATCGGGTGGAAGGAATCATAGATTTTCCGATAGGAGCAGGATGCCACGTCAAGCTGAGACTTGTCGTAAGCCGGTATCACAGGCGGTATCTCGATGACCCCGATCTCAGTCTGGGTTCGCTGACTGTCCTGCAGAACAGGGTCGTTGTGGCCTTTAGGAAGGAGACTCCGAGACCCAGGGACACGACATCTGTCATCGCTCTGGACACGAACGAAAGCAGCATTGACGGGGTATTTGTCAGGTCGGACGAAGAAGCTGGCCCAATTACTGTGAGGGCCCAGTTCATGGAAGCAGCAGCTATCCAGCGACGTCACCACGATAGGCAAAAGAGGCTCCAGAAGAAGAAGGCCCATGACAGGCGCGTGGGCAGAATTCTCTGCAAACGCGAAGGGAAGAGGGAGCACGACCGGGTCTCCTACAGGATTCACCAGGTCGCGAACGCGGTCGTCAAGTTCGCTGAGGACCGAGACTCGGCTGTAGTCCTTGAGGACCTAGATGGAATGAGGCCATCATGGGACAAGAATCTCAACAGACGTCTCAGCCTTTGGCCGAGAAGGAGACTCAACCATTGCATCGAGTACAAGGCCGCGTGGAAAGGGATCCCTGTGATGAAGGTAGATCCCAGGTATAGCAGCAGAAAGTGTCCGATATGTGGGAGGATTAACTATTCCCGAATGGACACTCGAGACAGGGAGTTCAAGTGTGAGTGTGGCTGGCACCTGGATAGGCATATCAACGCCAGCCTGAACCTGCTGCAGACAGCCATCTCCAAGGGATTGGAGGTGGCAGGGGGTTTACGGTTCAACCCCGGCGCGTTCCAGCATGACGTGATGATGACCCTCTACGAGCCAGCGATGGCCGCACGGTCGGAGCCGAATGGAACGAGTCATGTGACAGCGGTGACGTAGAATGTTCCCGATCACTGATAGAACCATATAGTTAAGTGTATGATACACATGCGTAAACATCTTCGGATGGGATGACATGAAATCGCTTATTGATGATGCTCTCGAAGAGCACGAGTCCGGGACCACGTTGAAAGCCACTCTGGGCACGCCCGATGACGACGAGCTTGCCAAGATCGTTCAACAGCTCAAGGTCAGCATTTCGATCGTTGGTTGCGGAGGAGGAGGCTCGAACACGATAAACCGCCTCAGCCAAGCGGGCGTGTTCGGCGCCGAACTGGTGGCCGCGAACAGCGATGCGAAGCACCTCCTGCACGTGCACTCGCCTCACAAGGTCCTTCTGGGCCGCTCCACGACCCGCGGGCTGGGGGCAGGAGCGCTGCCCGAAGTCGGGGAGAAGGCCGCCCAGGAGGCCGAGGACGAGCTCAAGGACTACGTCAAGACATCGAACATCGTGTTCGTTACCGCCGGGATGGGCGGGGGCACGGGCACTGGCTCCGCTCCCGTGGTCGCGAGGCTCGCGAGGGAATCCGGGGCGCTGGTGATAGGCGTCGTGACCCTTCCGTTCAAGGCTGAAGGCAAGCTGCGCATGGACAACGCCCTGAAGGGCCTGGAGAGACTGCGGATGAACTGCGACACCACCGCGGTAATTCCGAACGACAGGCTGCTCCAGCTGGTTCCGAAGCTGCCCTTGGACGCCGCGTTCAGGGTGGCCGATGAAGTCCTGATGGAATCCATCAAGGGCCTCACGGAGATCATAACGAGGCCGGGTCTCGTCAATCTCGACTTCAACGACGTGATGACCATCATGAAGAATGGAGGAGTCGCGATGATCGGCATCGGGGAGGCCGACAACAAGTCAACGGGCAAGGGAGACCGCATAGACCTTGCCGTCGGGCAGGCGCTCGAGTCGCCCCTGCTCGGCGAGATCGACCTGAGCTCAGCCAGGGGCGCACTGATAAGGGTCACCGGAGGCAACGACATGACCGTGACCGAGGCGGAGAAGGCCGCCGAGCTCGTCAGCGCTAAGATAAACCCGAACGCGAGGATCATCTGGGGCTGCAGCGTCGACACGTTGATGAGCGGGCTCGTGAGGGTCATGGTCGTCATCACCGGGGTGAAGGGACCGTCGGTCGCATCGGAATCCGAACCGAAGAGCAAGCACGGGGTAGACTTCGTGCGCTGAGAGAACGACTCATGCCGAAACGGAAGCCCGGCGAGAGATGGCGGTACATTGCGTTCGCAATCAAGAGCGAGTGCGAGGTGGAGCGCGCAGACTTCCTCGATGCCCTCATGGCCTGTTCGAGGGGCACTCCCTTGGGCTCCTCATTCCGGATCACGGTTTTCGAGTGCAACTTCGGCATCCTCAAGGTTCCGCACATGCTCAAGGGCGAAGCCCTGAGTGTTCTGAGGTCCGTGGATTCTGTGGGCCGCTCCGCGTGCTCAGTCGAGACGCTGTTGACTTCGGGCACGATCAAGACCCTGAAGACGAAATACCGCAAGCGCCTCGGCAATGCCGTCCATGGGAGAGTATAGCACGCGCTATTCGTTCGCGATTCACCTCCGCCGAAAACCTTTATAACGAGTTACCACCTTAGGCAGAATCCAGTCCGAGTGCCTAGTGTAATCTCGCAGTCTGGACAGGGGTGTTGAAAATGCAGCCAGGACAGATGGCATATGACCGGGCGATCACAGTCTTCTCGCCCGACGGCAGGCTTTTCCAGGTGGAATACGCCCGCGAGGCGGTCAAGAGAGGGACGACCACTGTAGGTCTGAAGTTCAAGGACGGGGTCGCGCTCATCGTGGACAAGAGAATCGCCAGCAAGCTCATCGAGTCGAAATCCATCGAGAAGATCTTCCAGATAGACGAGCACATCGGGTGCGCGACGTCCGGCCTCGTCGCCGACGCGCGAGTCCTCGTGGACTATGCCCGCATGCTCGCCCAGATAAACAAGGTCACGTACGCCGAGAAGATGGACATCGAGACCCTCGTGAAGCGCCTGTGCGACTTCAAGCAGAACTACACGCAGTACGGCGGCGTCAGGCCCTTCGGGACGGCACTGCTTGTGGCCGGCGTCGACGAGCAGGGCTGCCACCTGTTCGAGACCGACCCCAGCGGCGCCCTCGTGGCCTACAAGGCGGGCTCTATCGGGGCGGGGAAGAACGCGATAATGGACGTCTTCGAGGAGGAGTTCAAGGACGACATGAGCATGGACGAGGCGATCACACTCGGGCTCAAGGCGTTGCAGAAGGCGACCGAGGAAAGCCTCAACACCAAGGCGGTCGAAATCGGCCTGGTCAAGGTTGGGGAGAGGTTCAGGAGGTTCTCGGACGCCGAGGTGGAAGCGTACGTCAAGAGGCTAGCCACCTGAGCGGAAGCACATGGTAGACATCGATGAAGCGATAGTCGCGCGTTACGAGTCACACGGAGAGAGCTTCGAGATACTCATAGACCCGGCGGTCGTCCAGAAGATGAAGGAGGGCAAGGAGGTCGACCTTCTGGAGCACCTCGTCATCGACACGATTTTCAAGAACGCCAAGAAGGGGACGAGAGCCCCCGAGGACAAGATGAAGGAGATCTTCGGCACAGTCGACCCGCTAGTGGTCGCCAAGCAGATCGTCCTGAAGGGCGAGATTCAGCTGACCACGGACCAGCGGCGTATCATGCTCGAGAACAAGCGCAAGCGGATTGTGGAGTACATTGCCAGGAACGCGATGAACCCGCAGACCGGCGCCCCGCATCCGCCGGCGAGGATCGAGACTGCGATGGAGGAGGCGAAGGTCCACATCGACCCCTTCAAGTCGGTCGAGGCGCAGGTGCCGGCGGTCATGGACGCGCTGAGGCCCCTGATCCCCATACGGTTCGACAAGGTACGGATAGCCGTCAAGGTCTCGGGCGAGGACTACGGCCGGTGCTACGAGGACTTCAAGCACTTCGGGAAGATCACCAAGGAGGAGTGGCAGAAGGACGGCTCGTGGATAGGGGTCCTCGAGATGCCCGCGGGCCTCCAGACCGAGTTCCTCGAGAAGATCAGCAACAAGACCCACGGCGGGGCGGAGACCAAGATACTGAAGTGAGCCAAGGATGCTGGCATGACCAGAACCCCCTCTGGGGGGACCTTAAGGGACCGACCAAAACCTTTAAAGCAGGAACGCGTTTTCGCCACCGACAGAGAGAAGGGTAAATGCACTGCGAGCCGCGAAGTAAATCGTTGTGATTTGAAGCCTCGCCTGCAGCGTGTTTATCGCTAACATGCGAGTGAGACAGATGGATGCGAGTGATTCTAAGGAGAGTGCGAGAGAGATAGTGGTCCCCGGGGACCTGCTCGCGATAACAGGCAAGAAGGCAGGCCCAGGAACGTACTCCGAGGGCGGCAAGATCTACGCCGCTCAGATGGGCATCAAGCAGGTCCGGCCGGACTCGATAAGCGTCGTGCCGCTCTCAGGGCAGTACATCCCCATCAGGGGCGACCTGGTGATCGGCAAGATAGTGGACATCGGCGCGTCTAACTGGCTTGTCGACATCAACTCGCCGTATCCGGCACCGCTGCACGTGAACGAGGTGCCTTGGAGGGTCGAGTTCGGGGAGACGCGCAAGTTCATGCAGATCGGGGACATCGTCCTGCTCAAGATCGCGGGTGTGGACGAGGTGAAGAGGATCGGGGTGTCCATGCAGGACCACGGGCTGAGGAAGCTCACAGGAGGCATGGTCATCGAGGTCTCGCCATCGAAGGTTCCTCGGGTGATTGGGAAGAACGGGTCGATGATCCAGATGCTGAAGAACATGACCGGCTGCAGAGTATACGTCGGACAGAACGGCAGGATCTGGATAGACGGGGACCTGGACAACATCATCAAGGCGGTCCAGGCGATCAAGATGATAGAGGACGAGGCGCACAGCCTCGGGCTGACCGAAAAGGTCAAGAAGTTCCTGGAGGAAGGCTCCAGGAAGGAAGCGTGAGCGCATGGGTGGAACACCGACAGATCTCAAGCTGATTGACGAGAACGGCCTCAGGATAGACGGTCGGAGGCCGGACGAGATGAGGCCCCTGAAGATTGAGGCGGGGGTGCTGAAACGTGCGGACGGGTCCGCATACGTGGAGTGGGGTTTGAACAAGGTCATGGCGGCGGTCTATGGGCCGAGGGAATGTCATCCGAGGCACCTACAGAATCCGGAGAGGGCCCTCGTGCAGTGCAACTACAACATGGCGTCGTTCTCCGTGGATGACAGGAAGAAGCCCGGTCCCGACAGGCGGTCGCATGAGATATCCAAGATCATCTCGGAGGCGTTGACGCACGTGGTCTTCACGGAGTACTTCCCGAGGACCTCGATCGACGTCTACATCGAAGTGCTCCAGGCGAACGCGGGCACCAGATGCGCAGGGCTCACGGCAGCCTCGGTGGCGCTGGCGGACGCAGGCGTTCCGATGCGCGACCTGGTCGCGTCCTGCGCCGCCGGCAAGGTCGCCGACACGATAGTCCTCGACCTCGCCAAGGATGAGGACAATTCCGGCCAGGCGGACATGCCCATGGGCTATGTCCCCACTAGCGGGGAGATCGTCCTCCTGCAGATGGATGGGGACTTGAGCCAGGAAGAGTTCGGCAAGGCCATCAGAATGAACGTAGATGCATGCAAGAAGATCCACGAGATCCAGCGCGACGCGCTCAGGAGGCGCTACGCGACCAAGGCGGAGGGGCCGGAGTACGCCGTAGCGCCTGAGACGAAGGGGGTGGCCTGATTGGCGAAGGATGTCATCGCGGACCTCAAGCGGGACTACATCGCGAAGCTGCTCGCAAAGGGGACCCGTGCCGACGGCAGGCGGTTCGACGAGCTAAGGCCGCTTAAGGTCGAAACTAACTTCGTCGGCTCGGCCGAGGGCTCGGCCAGGGTGATGCTTGGCAACACCCAAGTCGTCGTCGGCGTGAAGCTGATCCCGGGGGAGCCTTTTCCGGACACTCCGAATTCGGGGGTCCTGACCACAAACGCGGAGCTGATTCCGATGGCCAGCGAGACCTTCGAGGGAGGGCCTCCGGACCAGGAGTCCATCGAGGTCGCCAGGGTCGTAGACAGGGGCATAAGGGAAGGGCACGCCGTGGACATGGGCAAGCTCGTCATCGAGCCGGGCAAGGAGGTCTGGATCATGTTCGTGGACATCCATGTTCTGGACTATGACGGGAACCTGTTCGACGCCGCCAACATAGGGGCGAACGCGGCCCTCAAGACCGCCATCGTCCCCGCCGCGAGGGCCGGGAAGGGTGAGGACTACCCGCTTCCAGTGCTTCACCAGCCCGTCTCCATCACCTCTGTCAAGGTGGATGGAAAGATTCTTGTTGACCCTACGCATGACGAGGAGCGAGTCGCGGAGGCCAGGCTCACGGTCGCAACCCTTGAGACCGGGAACCTGTGCGCCATGCAGAAGGGCCTCGACGGAGCCTTCACGCAAGACGAAGTGCTCAGGATCGTCGAGAACGCCCGCAGGCTGGGGAGCGAAGTGCGCTCCAGGATCTGAGGACGGCTGATCGGGATGTCCAGGAAGACGAAGAAGGTCGGCTCGGCTGGGAGGCTGGGTGCGAGATACGGCGTCAGGATACGCAAGAGGATTGCGGACGTCGAGGGCGTCAGCAAGGGCAGGCACGAGTGCCCGAAGTGCAAGGCGATCGCGCTCGGGCGTACCTCGAGCGGGATTTGGGTCTGCAGGCACTGCGGGGCCAAGCTCGCGAGCAGCTCATACGCGCCCACGCCGCCTGCGGCGGTTCGGAGGGAGCTTGCGGAGGTCCTCGCCGCAGTGGAGGCAAAGGAGAAGGCCCCGGAGGAGCTTTCCCCCGAGGAACTCCCTAGGACAGGCAAGGGCAACTAGGAGTGGATGGGATGTACAAGTGCGCTAAGTGCAAGGAACCCGTTCGAACGAACGTCAACATGGTGGGCCTGCAGTGCGAGAAGTGCGGGTCCAAGGTGTTCTACAAGGAGAGGCCGAACGTGCGCAAGATGGTCAAGGGTAGATGACCTTGACCAGCACAGCAGAGCTCTCCCTAGAAACCAGTCATGCGAAGATAGTGTCCGGGGCGCTCTCGCCGGAGCTCACGGACCGCATACCGAGGACGAAGGTGCTCGTGGAATCGGACGACCGTCATGTGGTCGTCAGGATAGAGGCGGAGGATCACAACTCGCTCAGGGCAGCCCTGAACTCATATATCCGATGGATGAATGTCGCAGAGGAGATGGCGAAGGAGGCGGCTAACAGATGATCGACAACATACCACCGAAGGTCCAGAACCAGATCGCTCAGTTCCAGCAGCTGACGCAGCAGATCCAGATGGTCACCACTCAGAAGATCCAGCTGGAATCTCAGGTGAGGGAGCTCGAGAAGACGATTCAGGAGCTCGAGAAGGTCGGCGACGAGGCGGTCTACCGAAACGTCGGGTCGTTGCTCATCCAGGTCAAGGACAAGCCATCGCTCCTCGCGGAGCTGAAGGAGCAGAAGGAGACCGCCGAGGTGCGAGTCAAGACGCTGGAGAGGCAGGACAAGCATCTGCGCGAGAGACACCAGACGCTCCAACAGCAGATCACGCAGGCGCTCCAGGGGCCCGGCGCGGCCGCAGCCCCCAAACCGGACGAGAGCGGCGCGTCGTAGTTGAAGTGTCGCTCAAAGCACCTATTTTATACACGGTTTGTTCTGACAGCTAGCCGTGCTTTCCAAGATCGCTTCCGAGCTTGAGAAAGGGGACTTCGTGATTCTGTTGCATGGCAACGCCGACCCCGATGCGCTCGCGAGCGCGTTCGCGGTGAAGTCGTCGTTCTCCCAGATCGTCATAGGCGTCCCCGGAGGCCTGGACAGGGTCTCCAAGGTTCTCGCGAAGGTCCTTGACGTCGAGACCGTCGAGAATGTCCACCTGAATGCCGGTCGGTACCTCATCCTAGACACCTCCGGCCCTGAGCAGCTCAACGCGAACGTCGATCTCAGCAACGCTGTCGTGATCGACCATCACACAAGGAACTCCAAATGGGAGAAGGCCAGGCTGTACCACTGCGATGATGCCAAGAGCTCGTGCTCGGAGATCATCTATGAGCTGCTCAAGCGATCCGGGAAGAAGATATCCAAGAACGTTGCGCTCGCGCTCATGTTCGGCATCCTCACGGACAGCGGATACTTCAAGTTCGCCAAGCCCTCGACCCTCTCGACCTTCGCGGAGCTGATGTCGCTCTACGGCACTCAGATGGACGAGGTCATGGGCCTCGCAGATCTTGACACGGACATCTCGGAGCGGATATCCCAGCTCAAGGGAGCGCAGAGGCTGAAGTACTGGAAGATTGGGAACTTCATAGTGGCGTCGTCCCAGGGCTCTGCGTTCGAGGCCTCCGTGTGCAAGTCGCTCATCTCGCTCGGCGCGGATGTGGCGTTCGTCGGATCGCAGCGCGGCGAGCAGTTCAGGATAAGCGCGCGGGCGACTCAGGCGATCGCGAGGAAGGGGCTCCATCTCGGCAGGCTTCTTGGCGCGGTCGGCTCAGAGACCACGAACGGCGGCGGGGGACACCCAGGAGCAGCGGGTATCACGGGCGTGGGGGACGTGGAGGCTATCCTGAATATCTGCGTCGACAACACGATCAAGGTGCTCAACAGGATCTCATCTGGTGATTGAGAGCGCCTTGACCTTCTCAAGGGTCGATGGGTGCTTCTCGAAGTGCTCTCTCACTGGCTTCAGGATATCGGCGACTGCATCAGCCGCCCCCTTCTTCAGGTCCTGCGGGTGGAGCTTCCCGGAGGCGTAGGCGGTCGTCAATTCCTCGTAGGTGGCGAAGTCCAAGGGTCCGCCGTACTTGGATGGCCTCTCGATGTGCACGCTTCCCAGCCTCGGGAACACTATCAGCCTCATCATCTCTATGATCGGGTTCCCCTCGAGCTCGGCGGGGCAGAAGGCGTTCTTGATCTTCTTCCAGATCTCCTCCGGGGAGTCGTGAAGGAAGACCGCGCTGTCCGGGCTGCTCTTCGACATCTTGGCCTCAACGGGGTCCATGCGTCCGCCGCCGACAAGACTGACAAGCAGCGGCGTGTGAAGCGCTATCGGCTTCTTCCACCCGAGCTTCTCCGCCGCGTCCCGCGCTAGCATATGCGCCCTCCGCTGGTCCATCCCCGCGAGGGCTATGTCCACTCCGAGCTCGAAGATGTCCGCGGCCTGCATCGGCGGATACATGACCTTCGATGCGTCTATCTCGGCCTCGTCCTCCGTGCGCCCCATTATGGTCATCGCGCGCTTGATCCGCATCAGGGAGCTGGCCTTGGAGATCCGGATGAACTTCTCCCAGTATGATGCGTGGTCGATCAGCTCGCTTGCCCATACGAACTTCGCAGAGTCACGCACACCCATCGCGAGCAGGCTCTCCTTCAGATATTCACCGCACGCCCGTATGTTCTCGATTTTCCCTTCCAGCTTGTCGTTGATCAGCGCGTGCCAATCAGCAAGGAACACAACCACATCGACCCCCGCATCCTGGAGATCCACAAGTTTGGCCGCGGTGATCAGCTGGCCTGCGTGCACGAACCCGCTGGGCTCGTATCCGATATACGCCGAGGGCCTGTCGTTCGACTCAAGGAGTGACCGGAGCTCCTCTGGAGTCACTATCTCGAGAGAATTCCGGGCAATCAGCTGGAACTTCGATTCTAAGTCCATCTTGGCTCCTGATAGAAGAGCGCGCTTGAAAAAGCTTTGCTCACGCACTGCGAGTGGCCGGAATGGAGATGTTGAAATATCGAAGAATCCGTTTGCCGGAGGGTCAGGAAACCATGAGAGGCCATACGATATCACTGCTCGGAATCCCCTACGACCTTCAGTCCTCCTATCGCCGGGGTGCGGCGCACGCGCCGGAGATGATACGCAGGGCATGGTTCAGCCCATCCTCTAACCTGTACAGCGAGGACGGCACCTTGGTAGACCGAGAGCTCGTCAACGACCTCGGCGACATGGATTTCCAGGACGAGAAGAACGCGTTCGCCCGAATCGAAGAGGAAGCAGGGGATATCGTCCGCGACGGCTCGAGGGTCGTCTTCCTTGGCGGCGATCATTCAATCACTTATCCAATCATCAAGGCATTCTCGAAACGTCGGAAGCTGAACATCCTCCAGGTCGACGCGCATCCGGACCTGTACGACGTATTCGAAGGGAACCGGCTGTCCCACGCCTGTCCGTTCGCGAGAATCATGGAGGAGAACCTGGCGAAGCGGCTAGTCCAGGTCGGCGTCCGGACCATGACTGCGCACCACCGGGAGCAGGCAGAGAGATTCGAGGTCGAGGTGCACGACATGATCTCATGGAGAGACGACATCGAACTCAAGATTCCCGGGCCGCTCTATGTCTCGCTCGACGTCGATTCGATAGACCCGGCCTTCGCTCCAGGCGTCTCCCACCGAGAGCCAGGCGGCCTCTCGACCCGGCAGGTGATTCGCTTGATACAGTCCATCAAGTCCGAGATCGTCGGGGCCGACATCGTCGAATACAATCCGAGCGCGGACATACCAGGCATGACTGACATGGTCTGCGCGAAGCTGCTCAAGGAACTGGCTGCGAAGTTGAGCCGATGATCATCAAGTGTCGCTTTTTCGTCGTCGGGAGTGTGCGCACGCGAGACCGTGACGGAAACGATTAAGAATCCCGCAAGTATCTGCACATCTCGACCTGATTGTAGAGGGGGAGCTATGCGCGTATCGGCTGTTCGCAACGGCAAGATGATCATCAAGGTCTCAGATGTGAAGGACGTCGCCGGAGAGGGCGTCAGGATTTCGGAGGAGTTCTACTACGAGCTCGACCGCTCCGTCCATGAGATGATTGAAGAGGCGGCCAGACGCGCGAAGAAGAACGGCCGAAGGACACTCAAGCCATATGATTTGTGATTCCATTCCGGTACCGATATGAGCGAACGCGGAAGAGCCAATCTAGCCGTTTCCTTCTGGCGGGAGCGCGACCAGGTCGCGGGCAGACCAGTGGATGCCGGCGTCGTGATCCTCAGGACTTCTGGATGCCGCCACTTCCGTTCCGGCGGTTGCTCCATGTGCGGGTACAACCTCGAGTCCAGAGAAGATGTCAAACCGGAGGATCTGATCGAGCAGTTCGACGCTGCTTGGCGAGAGCTTGGCGAGGTCGGAATGCTCAAAGTCTACACATCTGGCTCGTTCCTTGACGAGTGCGAGGTGCCCGAGGCCCCGATGGCCCATATTATCGCACAGTGTGAGGAAAGGGGGACCAGATTGCTGTTCGAATCCAGGCCCGAATTCGTTACGGAAGAGACGATCCGCGCAGTTCTCGGTGAGCACGACGATATCGAAGTCGCGCTCGGACTCGAGAGCGCGAACGACCTTGTCCTCACTCACTCGATCAACAAAGGCTTTCTCAGGAAGGACTACGACCGGGCGGCCGCTCTCTTGAACGCGAATGGAGTCCCGGTGAGGACCTACGTGCTCCTCAAGCCGCCCTTCCTCACGGAGGCGGAGGCGATTGAGGATTCCATATCCACGATCGCGCACGCGTCGAAGGTCAGCGAGACAGTCTCCCTGAACCCCGTGAACGTCCAAAAGGGCACGCTCGTCGAGAAGATGTGGCGCAACTGGTCGTATCGTCCGCCATGGCTCTGGAGCGTGCTCGAGGTCCTGAAGGCTGCCTCTGGCCGCGCGAAGCGACTCGTGTGCGAGCCGACTGGGGGCGGGAGGGAACGGGGAGCGCACAACTGCGGGAAGTGCGACGATGTGATACTGAGCTCGATAAAGGCCTTCTCGGAGTCGCAGGACCCGTCAAGATTCGGCTGGCCAGAGTGTTCGTGCAGAGAGATCTGGTCAGGCGCAAAGGAGATAGAAGGGTACGCGATGGGAGGTCCCTGCGATATCCTAAGGCTGTCAAGAAGAGCAAGGGCATAGTTAGGAGTTGGGAAGGATGCAGGAGTACGAGGTGCGGAAAGGACATCAGGACAACATCCAGCCGGACAAGCTCAAGACGCACATGCAGGCTGTCTTCGGAGCCGTCGAGGAACGCGACGGCAAGCTTGTATCGTCCTTCGGCGCTCTCAAGGAGATCAAGGCCTGGGCAGCCGGGAAGAACGTGCTCGGTGTGGAGACCGTCATGAACAAGGACGTGGCTAACGACGTCGCCCAGAACACGATCAAGGCGTACAATACTTTTCTCGAGGCCGCGACGGGCTACACAGCGAAGGAGCGCGGGAAGAGGGCCCAGAAGAAAGCAAAGGAAGGCAAGCTCTGATCTGGCCCAATCGGTCATGTTTATATACCAGCACCCCATTCAGCGGGACTGCGATACCTGAGGCGGTATCGGCCAGACGTCGTCTGGGCAATGCCTCGAGCACCCCAACACTCGCGCTGAAACAATTTTCAGGCGCTGACGAGACGTCACGGCCGAGAAACGAATGCCAACAGGACGCTGTGCTCGAGAGTTCGAGGACCTAGAGCTAGGTCTATCGATCCACGAAGAGGGATAGGATGCCAACAACGAGACGTCCGCGAAAGGGCTCAATGGGCTACTCGCCGAGGAAGAGAGCGAGGAGCATAACCGCCAGAATATCCTCGTGGCCGGAAGGCGGGGACGGCGCGAAGCTGCAGGGGTTCGCCGGGTACAAGGCAGGCATGACCCACGCATTCATCGTCGACTACAGGCCGAGGAGCACGACCGCGGGACAGGAAATCCAGGTCCCAGTCACGATCCTGGAGGTCCCACCCCTGAAGGTCTGCGCGATCAGATTCTACCAGGACACCGCGTACGGCCGGAAGGCCGTCGGCGAGGTCTGGTCAAAGACGCTGGACAAGGAGCTCTCGAGGAGGCTCCCGGTCCCGAAGGAGTACGACGAGAAGGCTGGATGGGCCGAGGCCGGGAAGCTGGAGTACGACGACATGAGGGCGCTCGTGTACACCCAGCCGGTGCTCGTGTCCGGCCTGCCGAAGAAGAGGCCGGAGCTGATGGAGATTCGGGTCGGCGGAGGCAAGATGGACGACCGGCTGGCATACGCAAAGAGCGTCCTCGGCAAGACCGTAACGATCAAGGACTTCACGAAGGAGGGACAGATGATCGATGTCTCCTCCATCACCAAGGGCAAGGGCTGGCAGGGGACCACCAAGAGGTGGGGCACGAAGCTTCTCATGCACAAGAACAGCAAGCACAGGCGGCTGGTCGGGACCCTAGGGACGAAGAGGCCGAACTACGTCAGGCGGTCCGTCCCACAGGGCGGCCAGATCGGGTTCCACCAGAGGACGGAGCTTAACAAGCGCGTCCTGAAGATAGGGGACAAGGGCGAGGAGGTGACGCCGAGGGGCGGGTTCCTCCACTATGGCGAGGTTCGCAATAGCTACATCATCCTCCACGGCTCGGTCCCGGGGCCCACGAAGCGGATCGTGAGGTTGAGGGAGCCCGTTAGGATGGGCGGCGTGAAGCTCGCGGAGCCGCCGGAAGTCACATTTGTCTCGATTGAATCAAAACAGGGAGTGTGAGCACATGGCCGAGAAGAAAGCCAAGAAGATAAGGGCAGAGAAGAAGGAGGAGGAAGCCGAGGCCAAGCCCGCTCCCGGGAAGCTGTTCGTCTACGACCTTGAAGGCAATGTCGCGGGCGAGCAGGACCTGCCCGTCGCGTTCAAGCACGAGCTCAGGACGGACATCATCAGGCGGGCCGTGAACGCGATCGAGTCGAACCGGAGGCAGCCGTACGCCCCGAGCCCCACGGCTGGCATGCGCCACTCGGTGCAGACCTGGGGCAAGGGAAGGGGCGTGTCCAGGGTCCAACGGCTCATGGGCAGCTCGACGGCAGCGCAGTCGCCCAACAACGTCGGTGGCAGGCGCGCGCACCCGCCGAAGGTCGAGAAGGACCTGGGCAAGAAGATCAACAAGAAGGAGCTCCTCTTCGGCAAGCTGTCTGCGCTCAGGGCCACTAGCGAGCAAGAGCTGGTGAGGAAGCGCGGCCACCTGTTCGATGACAAGCTCACGGTCCCGGTCGTGGTCAAGGACGACTTCGAGTCGATCGCGACGACCAAGGACGCAGTCAAGGCGCTGTCGTCCATCGGCCTGTTCGAGGACGTCCAGAGGGCCCTCGATGGCAGGAACATCCGACCCGGCCGAGGGAAGATGAGAGGCAGGAGGCACAGGAACCCGAGGAGCCTGCTCATAGTCATCTCAAAAGAGTGCGACGGCGGCAGGAGCGTCAGGAACCTGCCCGGCGTTGATGTCGCAACCCCCAATGCGCTCAACGCGTCCATGCTCGCGCCTGGCGGCGACCCGGGCAGACTGATGCTCATCACCGAGACCGCTCTCCAGGCGATAGGGGGCTGGACGAGATGAGACGCACCATCATCCTGCATCCGTACGTGACGGAGAAGACGATGAACGCGATGTCCGGCACTCCATCGCAGGACCTCAAGGACGGGAACAGGCTAGAGTTCGTCGTCCGCAAGGACGCCACGAAGACGGACATCAAGCAGGCGTTCGAGGAGCGCTTCGAGGCGAAGGTCGAGAAGATAAACGTCAGGATCATGAGGGACGGGAAGCACGCGGTCATCAAGCTGAAGCCGGAGTACTCCGCGGAGGAGATCGGCATGAGGATCGGCATATTCTGAGGTGGCTGAAATGGGAAAGAGAATCATAACGCAGAGGAGGGGTCGGGGATTCGGAAGGTACAGGTCGCCCAGGCACCTCAGGTTCACGGCCGCGAAGCACCCGAGGATCAGGGAGGGCAACGGCGTCATCGTCGAGCTCCTGCACGAGCCCGGGAGGATCGCGCCGATCGCGCACGTCCGATACGAACAGACCAGCCAGTTCATGATCGCGCCCGACGGCGCGTCCGTCGGTCAGGAAGTCACCTTCGGCCAACGCGGAGCGGTCGAGGCCGGCAACACCATGCCTGTGGGGAACCTGCCCGAGGGCACGATCGTCTACAACGTCGAGTCTCAGCCAGGCGACGGGGGCAAGCTGGCGCGGACCGCAGGGAACGCTGCCACGATCGTCACGCGAGGGGCGAGGACCGTGCTCCTGATGCCATCCGGGAAGTTCAAGGAGGTCGACAACAAGTGCTTGGCGACCGTTGGACTTGTGGCTGGCGGAGGGCACAAGGAGAAGCCCTTCGCGAAGTCGGGGAAGAAGTTCCATGCGTACGGTGCCAAGGCGAAGGCGTACTTCAAGGTCAAAGGGATCGCGATGAACCCGGTCAACCACCCGCACGGTGGAGGTGGCCACCCGCACGTAGGGACTCAGTCCAGCGTCGGAAGGAACACCCCGCCCGGGAGGAAGGTCGGAAGGCTCGCTCCTCAGAGAAAGAAGAAGGTGTGATGAATGGCTGACGAGAAGAAGAAGGACGACGGAGCCGCGAAGCCGGCGGCCGGGAAGGCCCCGGCTGACAAGGCAGCTGGGAAGGCACCTGCGGCGGGAGCAGCGAAGCCAGCGGCAGGCGCACCGGCGGCTGCACCAGCAGCTGCACCTGCGGCAGGAGCTCCGGCGGCGGCCCCGACCGAGAAGAAGCCGAAGCCATCAGCGAGACACGTGGGCTCCGCGAAGGCGGCCCGCAGGAAGATGAGGAAGAAGAAGAGCCAGATCCAGGCCCGGAGGAAGAAGGAGTTCACGTACCGCGGGCACACGATGGATGAGCTGCTCAAACTTCCGTTCGCAGACATCATCGAGCTTCTCCCCGCGAGGGCACGAAGGACCTACATCCGCGGGCTCAACACGGAGCAGGAGGCCTTCGTGAGGAGACTAAGGAGCTCGGACGGACCCGTGCGGACGCACAGAAGGGAGATACCGATCATCCCCGAGTTCGTCGGGAAGACGGTCCAGGTGCACAACGGCAAGGAGTTCCAACCCGTCGACATCAAACCCGAGATGATCGGGCACGCGCTCGGCGAGTTCGCGCTCACGAGAAAGTCCGTGAGGCACTCGGGCCTGGGCGTCGGCGCGACGAGATCGTCCAAGTTCATGCCGCTCAAGTGAGGTCGATGACATGGGATACTCTCAGAAGACGGATCCGGAGACAACTTCGAGGGCGCTTGGGGTCGAGATCAGCGTCTCCCCGAAGCACTGCCGAGAGGTCTGCAAGATGCTCGTGGGGAAGAAGGTCGACGACGCGAAGAAGTACCTCCAGGGGGTCATCGAGCTGAAGACCCCGGTCCCTTACACGCGCTTCAAGATGTTCCTGAACCCGAAGCCGAAGGTAGGCCCCGGGAGATACCCGAAGAAGGCGGCCAAGGCGATCCTCAGGGTCATCGAGAGCGCCCAGTCCAACGCGGAGTACAAGGGGCTCGAGGCGGACAACATGAGGGTCAAGGTCGCGGCCGCTCACCGCGGAAGGATCGAGAAGTCCTACATGCCGCGGGCCCAGGGCAGAAGCACGCCCTGGAACGAGCAGACCACGAACATCGAGATCATATTGGAGGAGATTGAGGCGTCCTAGGAGAGATTACAATGGCAAGCGAGAGGAAGTTCGTCACCGAGAACATCCGCAGGGTCCTGCTGAAGGAGTACATGATGAGCAGGGTCGGCAGGGCAGGCTTCGGAGGGCTGGATGTGCAGAGGACGCCCATGGGCACCAGGGTGACACTCATAACTGAGAGGCCCGGGCTCGTGATCGGACGAAGGGGCGAGGCCATCAAGAGCCTCACAAAGGCGATCGAGGAGGACTTCAACTTCAACAACCCCCAGATCGAGGTCCAGGAGGTCGACAACCCGAACCTGAACGCGCAGATCATGGCCGAGAAGCTCGCCAACGCGCTCGAGCGCGGCTGGCA
>Ga0153916_10000841_pt1 | contig 21339 bp, 19 predicted proteins | sample Opewatmetagenome_FD_109642 | JGI IMG/M metagenome (GOLD analysis project Ga0153916, IMG submission 109642) | Freshwater wetland microbial communities from Ohio, USA - Open water 3 Core 3 Depth 4 metaG | ecosystem: Environmental > Aquatic > Freshwater > Wetlands | place: USA: Ohio, Lake Erie...
CACACCCTACATGGATGAGGCTGCCCGTTGTACCCGTGTGGGTTTCATGGAGACTGGAAAGTTACTCGTAGAAGGCACCCCTACTCAGATGTGCCAGCGTTTAGAAGGGCGTATAGTAGAGCTTCGCGGCCAGTCTCTGGTTGATTTACGTCAAATTGCAGAAGCAGATGAGGATGTGGAGGATGTGCAAAGGTTTGGGGATCGTCTGCATTTACGGGTTCGGGAAGGTAAAACTAATCGGGTAATTGCGCGCTTGAAAAAGTCGATCCCTGCCCAGCAAGGGCAGATCTCCCGGTTGCGGGCTATCCCTCCTCAACTCGAGGATGTTTTTATCGCTTTGCTGGATCAAAAATTGTGAGGCAGTCTATGGCTGTTGTTATTGAGGCGAAAAATTTAACCCGTCGATTTGGGCATTTTACCGCGGTTGACCACATTTCTTTTAGTATGCAAGCCGGGGAAGTAGTTGGATACCTTGGACCGAATGGATCGGGTAAGACAACGACCATCCGAATGTTATTGGGTTTATTGCTTCCTAGTGAAGGCGAAGCCCAAGTATTAGGTTACGATGTTGTCCACCAATCGGAGCAGGTACGCGCCCGGGTAGGATATATGTCGCAAAAATTTGCGTTATATCAAGAGTTAACCGTTCGAGAGAACCTGACTTTTTATGCGGGTGTATATGGGGTGCAGGATCGCGTCCAAATTGACCAGGTATTGGATCAGATTGGGTTGCGCGAACTAGAAAGCGAACGAGTAAATTCTCTTTCTACGGGCTTTCGACAGCGCCTGGCTTTGGCGACAGCCATTGTACATAAGCCTCAATTGCTTTTTCTGGATGAACCGACCAGTGGCGTGGATCCGACAGCTCGGCGAGAATTTTGGGGTTTAATATATCGATTAGTTGAACAGGGGGTGAGTGCCTTGGTTACCACTCACTATATGGATGAAGCCGAATATTGTGGAAGAATCGGAATCATGCGGGATGGGAAGCTATTAGCTATGGCTCCACCCTCACAGCTTAAAGAAACAGCTTTACCCGGGATTGCCTGGGATATTTATTCAAAACCCCTATTGCCGGCTTTAACTGCCCTGGAAAAGTGTGGATTTGTACTTCGTACAGGTTTAACGGGTGACCACTTGCGGGCTATTACGCCAGCGGATATCAATGCTCGAAGACTCAGAACGGCGTTAGAAGAAGCAGGTATCCGTGTACTTGAATTAGAGCGCGTAGAACCTACCTTAGAGGATGTTTTCCTGGCTTTGGCTGGATCTGAACCCGCTGTTCAGTAAATCTACGTTATATAAACATACAGTCTGCTGGCGGTGGAGAATGGTTAGCCTAGTCCACCGCTTTTTTGTATATTATATTAAGAATATTGAAAGTTTATATTAAATATAATCAATTTAATCTTGACATTTCTTAAATAAAGGTTATAATAAAGAAGAATTATAAAGGTCTAGTTTGGTTTTATGCATAAGGAGTTGGCCGTGTGGTACATGTGTTACTACTTAAATCTTGTTCTGTATGAAGAGCGGTTGGCACCGGTCTGCCGAGAATCTAAAGCTGCTGATATTTTATTTTCCTTGGGGTTAAAAGTGAAAGCGTGGATCAGCAACTCGTCCTTGCAGACTTTTGCTCCTGGTATACGGCTGGATTGACCTGAATACGAAGGAGGAAGGGATTCTATGAATGCATTACCGACCAAATGCCCTCTGTGTGGTGGAGAAGTTACTGTAACTCGAATTTATTGTCGCGAGTGTGACACTACCATTGAGGGTCGTTTTGGTGGTGGTCCTTTTTCCCAGCTCAAACCCGATCAACTTGCTTTCGTAGAGACTTTCGTACGCTGTGAGGGTCGTATTAATCGTATGGAAGATGAGCTCGGATTATCTTACCCCACTATCCGGAACCGTCTGCATGAAGTGATCCGGGCTTTAGGATATGAACCTGGTGGTGATGAAGTACAAGATGCAATGGAAGAGAAACGGCAGCGCGTCTTGGATGACCTGGATCAAGGTCTGATCAGCGCTGAAGAGGCCATGAAGCTCTTACAAGAAAGTGAGAAATAGCCATGGAAAAACAGTTCGTGACAACCAGTGAGTCCCCACAGGTTTTAATAACGGTGGGGGGTAGTTTACGTCTAAAAGGCACCGATACTCTGGAAGTGATTGCCAAAACGGAAAACTCCGACAACCTGAGTTTGGAACAACAGGGAGAGAGTATCGTAGTCAACTGTGCTTCCGATTGTATGGTTCGAGTACCACGTCAGGCGATCGTTAAGATTAGTTGTGTGAATGGTAATGCGATAATAAAAGGCCTGGAAGGTGAATTAACTATCACGGAAGTGGATGGCAACCTGACTTTGCGAAACGCAGGACCTGTTAACCTGGATAAAGTTATGGGTGAAATTTCTGCCAAGCATGTCGATGGAGATTTCAAAATCAACGAGGTGAATGGTAACGCCGTTGTAAGCGATGTCCAGGGGTGTTTTAATGTAGCCAGTGAGATTAATGGGAATCTTAAGTTGGATGATGTTGAAGGTTGTGCTAAAGCCAAAGTAAATGGCAATATCACCTTGCGTTTAGATCCTGCCCCAGGTGAGAAGTACGAGTTTGAGGCAGATGACAACCTTCTCTGCCGGCTTCCTGTAGATGCCAGTGTAAAAGTGCATGTCACCAGGGCAGGTGGTTCTATAAAAGTGGATTTCAAAGAATGTGAAAAATCAAGCGAAGGAATGACCTGCTGTGAAATGACTCTCGGGGAGGGAGATTCAGATTTAACTCTTTCTGCAGGGGGTAACGTAATTATCACTCACCAGGCTCCTGATTGGGAGATGTCTGATAATTTTGACGCCGATCTGGGCTCGGAATTTGAAGGGATGGCTAATGAGATCGGTGAGCAGGTGAGTCGCCAGGTGGAAGCTCATATGGAAATGTTGGAAAAGCAGATGGAAGCACAAATGTCTCACCTTTCGACCACCTTGGGGTCTGTCGGATTATCTGCTGAAGCAGCAGAGCGCGTCGCTCAACGGGCGCGTGAGGCGGGTGAAAGGGCTGCCGCGCGTGCTCAAGAGCGGATGCAGCGTGCTCAAGAACGGATGCAACGGAAAATGGAAGCTGCTAAACGCAAGGCTGAGCAACATGCCCATTTCGCCGAACGTCATACCCGTGCTCATGAACGGCGCTCCTGGGAATTCCAATGGCCCGGTTCATCCCCTGAATCTGTATCCGAGCCGGTCAGTGACGATGAGCGTATGGTGATATTGCGGATGCTGGAAGAGAAAAAGATCTCCCTCGAACAGGCTGAGGCTCTCTTGGCAGCTTTGGAAGGGAAATAAATAGGCTGTTTGATTTGAGGTGGATATGTCTACTGATGAAGAACGCATGCAAATATTATCGATGATCGATAGCGGGCAGATCACGGCTGAGGAAGGTTTGCGATTGATCAAGGTCTTGGAAGATGCTGCAGCAGTTGATGAGGAGCAAAAGCTCGTGGAAAGTCAGCTCTCACAGGATGCAGGTGATGCAGTTGAGGTACCTTCACCAACCTCTGTGCGAGTCCAAGAGACGATCGTTGAAAGCCAGGCTCAAGCTGTTGGCCCATCTTCCGGCTCCAGTCAAGAGGCTGAACCATCTATTGGTGCACCTGAAGTAAAAGAAGAGGTAGAACCGTCGAAAACACCTGTCGATCAAAAATTTAAACATTGGCGCCATTGGTGGCAGATTCCACTCTGGGTAGGGGTTATCATAACGGTGCTTGGTGGTGTGTCCATGTATCTGGCTTATCGCTCGGGTGGATTCGGATTTTGGTTTGCCTGCGCCTGGTTCCCACTCTTGTTAGGCGTCCTGGTTATGGCATTGGCATGGGCCAGTCGGAATGTCCGATGGTTGCACGTCCGCGTCCAGCAGAAGGAAGGCCAACACCCCCGAAATATTGCCATCAGCATTCCACTCCCATTGCGTTTGACTGCCTGGTTTGTGCGTACATTTGGTAGTCGCATTCCAAGTTTAGACAAAGTTAACAACCTGGATCAGATGATCCTGGCTTTAGAAAATATTAGCCCTGATGCACCATTTTCCGTTGATGTCGATGATGACGAAGAAAAAGTGCAGGTATTTATTGGGTAAATTTTATGGAGGTAGAAAATGGCAACTACAGATGAACGCATGAAGATTTTAAAAATGATCCAGGAAGGAAAGATTAGCGCCGAAGAAGGTGCTAAGTTACTGGCGGCTTTGCGCGATAGTCGCGCGAAAACTGCGGGTGGACGACCAGGCCTTCCCTTAGGAGCCAACAAAGGTTGGTTCCGTGTCAGGGTGACTGACATGGCAACCGGAAAGAGCAAAGTGAATGTGAATTTGCCTTTAGGACTTATGGATGCCGGTATCCGGATTGGGGCTCAGTTTGCACCAGAGCTGCAAGATATGGATTTAACGCAGCTCATCAGCGAGATGAAAGCAGGTACAAGCGGGAAGATCATCGATGTTATTGATGAAGAAGATGGCGAACACGTCGAAATCTTCATCGAATAACAGGCAGTATACAGCAGGAAAAAGAAAGAATATGGAGGTAAGTATGTCTCAGGAAACCGTTGAACGGGTTTTTAAAGTGACATCTCCAGCGAGTTTATCTCTGGCGAACATTTGTGGCTCGGTGCAAATATTACCCGGCGATGATGGTGAGGTGCGTGTATCCGCGGTGAAGCATTTAGATCGTGGAGATGCAGAAAACACACAGATAATCATCGAGCAATTGGAAAATGGGCGAGTATCTGTAAAGACCCATTACACTCTGAATGGTATAAAATTATTTCATAATCGACCCTGTGATGTGGATTATTTCGTACACATGCCCAAAAATAGCAATGTCGATGTTTCAGGCGTCAGTTGTGCGTTGTCTATGGAGGGATTGGAGGGTGAATTAAAACTCGACAGTGTGAGTGGTGAAATTAAGGTTCATTCTTTAAAGGGCCAGCTCAAGGCGTCAACGGTCAGCGGTAATATGTCTGGAGACCAATTATCCGGTTCTTTAAAATTTAACGCTGTATCTGGAGATATCCGTCTATCCGATTCAAATTTAACCACCGTGAGTGGAAATACGGTGAGTGGTGATATCCGTCTACACTCACCTTTGGGGGAAGGACCGTATAAGTTTGATTCAGTTTCCGGAGATATATATTTGTCTGTCCCTGCGGGGACACATTGCACAGTTGAGACTCACAGCATCAGTGGGGACGCGAAGATCCAACTACCGGTAACCAGCCAACATCGTTCCAAAGGCGCAAAATATTTCGAAGTCGCTGGCGGGGGAGTAGGTATATCACTCAACAGTGTCTCGGGAGATCTTCACCTGGAGGGTGATACCGCTAGCAGCGTGCCTGACGCGGTTGTTGTAGAATCTGTCCCGCCTCCCGTAGAAAACCCTGCTCCTTCTAGCACGCAAGATATCCTCACTAAAATAGAACGGGGTGAGATAACAGTTGACGAAGGTATCGCTTTACTGAGTAAGTCTTAACGTCCATTATAATTTAGGAAAAGGAGCTGGATTCTTAGCCAGCCCCTTTTTTTATTCGTCGATGATTTGATAATTATGCTCAATTTCCACGGCTTTTGATAGCATCCCTTGTGCCGGGCAATATTTGGTAACAGAGAGTTCGATCGCACGTTCAACCGCTGCCGGGCTGACCTGGTGACCTGTTACAATGTAATCCACCTTTACGTGTGTAAATACTTTTGGGTATTCGCTTGCCCGGTCCGCATGTACGCGTACTTCAAATGAGGTTACCTCTTGTTGTTTCTTTTGCAATATTGAGATAACATCCATCCCCGTACAGCCTGCCAGGCTGATAGCCATTAATTCGAGAGGGCGGAAACCATTTCCATCGCCTCCCAAGGCAGGATCACTATCCAGGGCAATCGTAAAACCGCTATCTGCACTTCCTGTGAAAGCTAATTTATTATTCCAGGTAGCTTTTGCATCCATAAATGTTGCCCCCTTACTTTATCAAGTAATCATCAAGATCCAGGCGATGAAATAACCGTTCGCGTACTTCCGAGGGGACATCTGGCGTTGTAGAAGTCGCATGATAAAGATAGATTGTCTTCTGTAATGTATCGACTACGATCCGGCAGTTTTCACATTCTGCTAAGTGCTGTTCCAGCTCAACGCACAGGTCAGCGCTTAAATTCCCATCGATAAAATCCGAGAGTGAGCCTAGTAATTTTTGGCAATGATGCTTTTCCATATCAATACCTTTATCTTTTCAACCGTTCCTTGAAATAGGTAGAAAGGTCTTCACGTAAATGGAGACGAGCGCGCGACAGGCGAGTCTTGACCGCCGTCTCGCTGAGATTGAGCACCTCCGCAACTTCCCTGGTGGATAAACCCTCAATTTCTCTCAGCAGAAAAACTACCCGTAAATTATAGGGTAAGGAAGTCATGGCTTTATCCAGGTATGCTCTTCCTTCCGCTGACGTTAACTCTTCTTCAGGTAGGCAGCACCAATCTACTATTTCTAAGGGTTCTCGTTCGCCTTCCTCCGTCTCAACAGGCTCATCGATGGATACCAATTCTGGGTGCTTACGGCGTAATAACATCAGTGCTTCATTGGTAGCGATTCGATAAAGCCATGTCGATATACTGGATCGACCGTCAAAACCTTTCAGGTAACGGAAAGCTTTAATAAAAGTTTCTTGTAAAATATCTTCCGCGTCCTGAGGATTTAACAACATTTTTAAAGCCAGGCGATAGATGTGAGGTGAGTATGTTTCAACCAATCGGGCAAATTCAGCTCTATCTCCTGCCTTTAAGGCTTCTAGTAAAACCTTTTCTTCTACCATTTAGATGCGTCCCGGCTTGAAAAGTTGCGCTTTTTATAGCTTTGGGGTAAAGTATAACCCAGAAATGAATTACCGGAAAAGTATAGGATTGGGAATGAAGACTTCCGAGACTTTATTATTACCTCTCTTTGCCCCACGCGGTATCGCTGTCGTAGGAGCTTCTCATGACCCTACTAAGTTAGGATATGGACTGGCACGCAATGTCGTGCAGAGCAATTACCAGGGAGTTGTGCATTTTGTTAACCCTAAGGGTGGCAGCCTGTGGGGGCGTCCAATATACCTTAATGTGACTCAGGTACCCGATCCTGTCGATCTGGCGATCTTGTTAATCCCAGCTCCGGCTGTTAAACAAGTTCTTGTAGATTGTGGTAAACGAGGCATCCCAGCTGTCATTATTGGTTCAGGTGGCTTTCGTGAGACTGGCCCTGATGGTGCCAGGTTGGAACAGGAATGCCTGCAGATCGCCCAACATTATTCCATGCGTCTGGTTGGGCCTAATTGTATCGGCTTTTTGGATACTCATCTTCCCCTGGATGCCACCTTCCTCTCACCGCCAGGTCCTACTCCTGGAGATGTTGCTTTTATCTCCCATTCGGGAGCGATTTGCGCGGCAGTGATTGATTGGGCCCGTGGACAAGGTTTTGGGATTTCGCGCTTGGTCAGCCTGGGCAACCAGGTCGATGTAAACGAGACGGATGTGTTAAAGCCAGTCGCTGCTGATCCTTTTACCAGAGTGATCACCTTATATCTGGAAGGAGTAAGTAATGGACGGCGTTTTATAAAAGAAGCTAGTCGGATAACTCGGGAGAAACCCATCATAGCCCTCAAAGTGGGTCGTTTCGCTAGTGGGAGACGGGCGGTGTCTTCCCACACGGGTGCGTTAGCTGGGCAGGAGAGCGCTTTTAATGCAGCTTTTCATAAAGCGGGTGTGATCCGGGCTGAGACCAGTGAGGAAATGTTCGATTGGGCGCGTAGCCTGGCGTGGTGTCCCCCACCTGAGGGACGTTCGGTGGCGGTCCTGACCAATGCGGGTGGGCCAGGCGTCACAGCCTCTGATGCCTTAGAAACTCATGGATTAAAGATGGCAGAATTACAGGAATCCACACAGGAGGCTTTACGTAGTTTATTACCACCCGCTGCCAGCCTACACAATCCGGTAGATATGCTGGCGTCCGCCTCTCCCGAACAATATGCTGCATGCTTGCGAATATTGTTGGAAGACCCTGGAACACATAGTGTGTTAGTGATATTACCGCCTCCCCCGATGTTTACAGCAGGCGCGGTTGCCCGCGCAATTATCCCAGTAGTACACGCAGCGGTTAAACCAGTGGTTGTGGCCTTGATGGGGGAGCGCCTTATCCAGGAGGCGGTTGAGCATTTCCGAGCAGCCCATGTGCCAGAATATCGTTTTCCCGAGCGGGCTGCCTCTGCCCTGGCGGTACTTGCCCAACGCGCTGAATATTTGACCCGGATTAGCTCAAGCCAGGTTGAATCCACTCAGGTTATCCTCCCGAATATTAGCCCCGAAGTGGTTAAAGAAATTTTGGTCAAACAACAAAAATCTGTTCTATCACAGGACGCGCTGCAGCGAATATTGGAAGCGTATGGCATACCCGTCCCGCCGCAAGCTCTGGCGCGATCGCCCCAAGAGGCGGTCGATTTGGCGCGGCGTTTCGGCTACCCGGTGGCTCTGAAGGTAATTTCACCTGACATCTCTCATAAGTCAGACGTAGGCGGAGTTTTAATAAGCCTTTCAGATGACCAGGCTGTATTGCATGGTTTTGATACGGTGATGAAAAATACCCGAACAACCAGTCAAGTTGCGAATATTAATGGAATGCAAGTGCAAAAAATGATTCCACCTGGACAGGATGTAATCATTGGTGTTGTTCAGGATTTACAATTCGGCCCGCTGGTGATGTTTGGCTCTGGGGGCGTGGAGGTCGAGGAGCTGAAGGATGTAAGTTTTGCCCTGGCTCCCTTAGACCCAGAAGAAGTGGAGCATGTGCTGGAATCCACTTGGGCTGGTCGAAAACTACATGGGTATCGGAACTTACCTCCCGCTGATAGGCAGGTAGTTATAAACATCTTGTTACGGTTTTCACGATTAGCGGCTGACTTTCCCGAGCTGGCAGAGATCGAAATAAACCCATTGCGTGTTTTACCGGAAGGTAAAGGTGCATGGGCGTTGGATGTGCGTGGCAGGCTAGTATAAAATTTATACTTTCCGAGCAGATTCACGCAACGCTTCCAGGCGCGCTTGGGCGAGGCCGGGTAGGGCATCCAGGGCAAAAAATGGACCGCTTCCCTCCACGACCAGGGAGGAGGAGATGTTTCCGTGCAGGACTGCTTGTAAGGGATCATATGTCCGACGGTAACCAGCCAGAAAGCCCCCACAAAATGCATCCCCAGCGCCAGTGGGATCAACCAGGCGGGCAGCATAGGATGGAATCTCCCAATGGGTATGGGATGTCGCGTCGTAAAGATATTGACCGCTCTCACCACGTTTGATCACGATAATCTCACAACCATAGACAGAGAGCTCTTCTGCCATTTGCCATAAATCGTTGCTACGACCATGGAATAGCGCCCGGATCTCATCTTCGGATGGCAAGAAGGCAGTTAAACCGGTTAACAAAGCGGGTATATCATTCCAAAAAACCGGATTCATATACCCTGATGCTGGATCTAGCATAACGGCCGTAAACCCAGCTTGTCGCAAGACGGCAGGGAAGAGGTTATGAGTAAGATAATCCATTGGGCATAAATGGGCAGCCGTAGCATCCAGATAATCTGGAATGATATCTGCTTGGCGCAAGGTATTCATTGATAAACGCGTGCGGCTGTCAACGTTGGTACTGGTAGGATGATAACCGAGTAAAGCCTTTGGAAAAGGTAAGCCTGCCTGGGCGAAATGTGCTACGGGGTCATCGGTCGCGCGTTCATTTCGGTCTGCATAAGCATAAAATGAACGCAGATCCATTGCCTCTGGGAGGACTTTTATACCCCGAGTATCTAACCCGCGCTTTGTAAAGTTTTCCAGCCATTCTTGGGGGTAATCCTCACCGATCCGCGCTATCAATCCTGGAGGCGGACTGGGCTCCCAGATCATGAGGCCAACTGCTGCGTAGATGATATTTCCACCAGGCACATCCAGGCGCGTCTGGCCAGAAGGCAAGATAGCGAAATCCCTCCTGAGTTGACCAGCAATAATGAAACGTGGAGTAGCGACATTCATCTCAAGGTGTAGTTTTCGATTGTAATTGGCTTTTTTGATCGGCACATAAACAGGCGATTATAGTGCGAGAGAAACGTGTCAAAGTTCCCTGGTAGGGATGATCCCCATTTTTAGCAATCCAACCTTCCATATTAAACGCCAGTGGACCATCTGCAGGAATCCATTCACCATTATACTTCCTGGCAATATGCACATGGGTACCAGTGCTGCGCCCACCCTCGCAAGAGGGATGGCCAACAGGATCACCGGTATTTAATTTTAATCCAGCTCGGGCACGTCCATCTGTCGCAAGATGTAGGTAGAATATCACCCAACCCGTATGCTCATCGCCATCGCCATCCAAATCCAATACAACGATGGCAGGTTCGGAGCGGACAATTACTCCGGGGGCGACCGCCGTTGCCCATTCTTCGGTCGGTACACAACCACCGACGACGGCTGGGGGAGCGAAATCCAGGGCAGCCAGGGGCTCACCTTCTCCCCAGCCCGTGTGTGGACCTCCAGTGAAAGCCCAACTAAGCTTGGGCTCAAATGGGAGGCTCAGGGTTGGTTGGGTCAGGCTACCAGGAATGTGCGGTTGGATATCTTGCCATGGATCGCCAAACAGGATATCGTAAACTTTCGCAATCCCTTCGGAAGAGATAGCCTGTGCGTATTCCTCGGGATCCAGTAGCCTGGAAAATAGATATTGTAATCCGACCGTACCAGCATTCTGCCAGGGATCAGGGCGCTCGATCCGCCCGTTAAGCAATTCCATCGTGCTAATTTTCCCGTTTCGCCAACCGTAATAGCCATTATTCAATGTATTCGCTGCCCAGACAAGTTGTAAATAAAGACCATTATGCTCGCGGTCAACATAACCCAGAGGATAGGTTTCCATGTCTGAGGCTAAGGTCGTTTGGGAAAGTGCTCCACTTGTGAACTCGAGGATCGCTAACAGGAGGCGAGGGCTGACGCTGAAGTTAAGAGCGACAGTATCAATAATTTGGGCTCCGCTTCGTGCATAACCCCCTACATAATCACTCGCAGAATTCAACCATCCTGGATATTTAGATATAAATTCCTGAGTGTTGAATCCTATCTGGGCAGGTCCGTTGATGAACAGGCTATCAGGCAGAATTTGGTAAGGTGATCCCCAGAAAGGTGCGTAATAGATTGGTATTTTCATCGGAAAACCAGGCGGTAAGGTAGTAACACTGGCGGGGATAGCAGGGTTTGCTTTCATGATCTCTGCGGTGGTAGAGTTAAAATGGGAGGTCAAGGCAGGGAGAGTATCTCCGGTCTGAGCAATATAATCAACGAGCTCACCAGGCTGGTAAGGTGGGTGGGTTGGAAAGGAGGGTTGTAGATTGGTAATAGTGGATTTTGCGTTGACGGTCGTGGGTGTTGAAATAGAATTGGCCGTGGTAGTTGGATTTGCTGGCTGAGGTTGGCATGCGGTTAAAAAGATGATTATTACAAAAGTAATAATAATTTCTTTCATCTTTCCCCCAGATCAATTCCCGCTGCTAGTACGGGAAATGATACTTTCATAGGACCCATAAATACTGGCAGGAATTGTTTCTCCATCTTTAGTCAGGTAACCTTGATAAGGCTCTTTACCCGCATGTGCTACCCAACCACTCAGATTGAAAGGGATGGGACCATCCGCCGGAATCCACTCACCGTTATATTTTCGAGCGATGTGGATATGTGTGCCAGTAGCCTGTCCTCCTTCACAGGAGGGGTGTCCAAGTAGATCACTCTTTTCTACTGAGGTATTAAGCTGAGCATGCCCATTAGTAATAAGATGCAGGTAAAGGATTGCCCAGCCAGTTTGTTCGTAACCATCGCCATCCAGGTCTATGACGACTACCCCGTTTCCCGAGCGCACTATCAATCCAGAGGCAGCACTGACTGCCCAGGCATCTGATTTTACACAACCTGACACGTCGCTGGCGGGGGCGAAATCTAAGGCGGCCCGGGCGCCTTCGTGCTCCCAGGCGCCGTGTGGGCCTCCACTGAAACTCCAAATTTGCCCGATTAAAAAGGGTAATATGAGAGGGGGTTGTGTTAATCCTTGTGGATATAAAGGTTCTACGGTTAGGGCTCTCAGCCACGGATTCCCGAACATACGCTCATATAAAGAAGGGAAACCCTCCTTGATATCCAATGCCTTTACCCATCCTTGCGTGTCGTAGGTGTTAGCGAAGTAATATTGTAAAGCCACTGTACCAGCATTTAACTCGGGCGCCAAACGGGCCGCGACGCCATCTTTGAAATTGATGGATGTGACTAAACCTTCACGCCAGCCATAATAACCAATCGAGAGCTGCTTGATTGTCCAAGATAGTTGCTGGTACAACCCGCGCTTGCCTAATTCTATTAATCCCATCGGATAATCGGTCTGAGCCAGATTGCCCGGTTGCCCATATACCCATCCACTTTGGTATTCAAGTAATGAAAGCAGCAACCTTGGATTAATCGAATTCTCTATAGCAACCCGTGCTACGATATCTGGTCCAGTGGTAGTACCGGTGGTCTTGAGATATTCTTTGTAGGTTGAAAGATAACCGCCTGCTTGGTTTACAAAAGTTGTAATATCAAAACCGATCGCCGAAGGTGAATATACGAGTTCGCTATCGGGTAGCAACCTTTGGGAAGATGTTGTATTTGCCAACCGATGTGGGATGATCAACCATTGATCAGGGGGGAGCATAAAAGTTTCAGGCAGTGGGTCTGGAGAGCTTATCTCGGATAGTTGCACCCCAAACCGGATAGCAATTACTGGCAAAGTATCGCCGGCTTGCGTCTGGTAAAGGATTGGCGGATCGCTGGTAACCGCTAATTCGGGGACAGGCGTGGAGGTTGGTTCAGGATCAAAGATGGTTTCTGTACTAGGGGTATCGATTGATATAGAAGGAGGAAGAGGAATATTAGTGGGGTTTGTGTTTTTCCCAGGCGCGGTGAAATATGGTTGCGAGGAAGTCTTAGCTCCCATAGAACACGTAATCGTCAAGACGGCTACCACCAGACCGGATATGATGGGATGGAGTTTAACGCTGGATCGCATTGCTTGGTAAACGACCCTCCAAAGCCTGGACTGTCTGTCCGTTTTTTTCCAGATAACCATCATATTCAATACCTGTACCGCGCGCTACCCATCCATCCATAACAAACGGGAGTGTCTGATCTGCAGGGATCCATTCTCCATTATAGCGCCGAGCGATGTGCAGGTGTGTTCCAGTGGAGTAACCTCCTTCACACGAGGGATGCCCGACTTGGTCACCAGCGTGTAGATAAGCTCCTGTTGATACTCTATCTCGGCTTTCAATATGCATGTAAAGGATCGTCCAACCTGTCTGTTCTAATCCATCCGCTGGGCTATTCTTAAGGTCAATATCTTGAACGACTTCCCCATTATCGGCGCGGATAATCGGTCCGTCAGCGACGGCTACAACCCATTCATCACTGGTCACGCAGCCCAAGGCTTCACCAGGTGGAGCGAAGTCAAGGGCTCCCCATCCTGAGCCATCTCCCCAACCGCCATGTGGTCCGCCGGTGAAGTACCATACTTTCCCGGGTTCGAAGGGTAGATGGAATCTGGGTTGTTGTAAATCAGGAGGTACCAATGGATCGACCGTCAAATCAAAAGGGTTTCCGAAGAAGGAGGCATAAGTGGCGAACAAGCCCTCACTCGAGACCGCCGGATTCCAACGACGAGGGCCATATAACAAGGAAAAGAAATGCTGTATGCCCGCGGTACCAGCGTTGATCGTGGGGGTGATTGGGACGACATCCCCATTTGCCAAAACCCACGTACCGATCCCACCAACGCGCCACAGGTAATAGCCGCGGTTAAGATAATCCGCTGCCCATGCAAGCTGCTTGTATAACCCTTTTCGCAATTCATCCTCCCACCCAATCGGGTAATCAAGGGTAGAAGGACCAGGATCTTTCTGGGTAACCCAACCGCTTTGATATTCTAACACCGCTAAAAGTAAGCGAGGGTTGGTAGAATATTCATAAGAAACGCGCTTCACAATCTCTGCGCCTTTCATCATTTCACCCTCTACTTTTTCTTTATACGTAGATAAATAACCATCCTTTTCGTTGATGAATTCCTGGATGCTCAGTGTTGTGCTGGCTGGTCCATAGACTAACTCAGAATCAGGGATGATCTTGAACCCAGGACCTTCATCACCGGGTTCTAAAATTGGAATGATTAATGTCTGACCCACCTCGAGTACATCGGGGTTAGTTAGTTTATTCGCCTTGATCAGAGCGTCAATGGTGACCCGGAAGCGCTGGGCAATCAATCCCAGGGTGTCATTCTGTTTTACTACATATTTTTCGGGCTCGGTGCGCGGCGTGGGGAGAATGTGGGGAGTGTCAGGAGTCGGGGTGTAGATTGGATCACCATCCTGGTGTGTAATGGGCAGGAAAGCGACGCTGGTTGAATCTGCTTCAGTCTCCACTGGAAGAACGGGTGTGCCGAGGACGCTGGTAGAAACACTCCAGGGAGCAGAAATAGGGCCGGAAGCCCGCGCACAAGCCAACAGAGCGATGAAGATCACCAGTAAGGTTGTTAATATATACTTGTACGGGGTACCAATAAGAGGCGAAATCTTGACATTCATGCCATCACCATTATACACGATGCTTGTTTTTGACCTATCTTCTTTTCCGTGCAATTTTCATGCCAGGGAACCCCATCCATGAGACCGTTAAACCGCGTGTATAATAGCCACATCAATTCCCCTGAGGTTATTATGCCTAACCCATTGGTTGAATGTGTTCCTAATTATTCAGAAGCCCGTCGACCCGAGGTGGTAGAAGCAATTATGGCAACTATTACCTCTGTTTCAGGTGTACGTTTGTTAGACCGCCATTCCGACCTGGATCATAACCGTACGGTCCTTACTTTTGTCGGTCCACCAGATAGGGTTGAAGAAGCTGCTTTTCGATCGATTGCGAAAGCCGCCGAGTTGATAAACCTGGATCAACACACTGGAGAACATCCCCGCATTGGAGCAACCGATGTTGTCCCGTTTATACCTATTTCTGGCGTTACTATGCAAGATTGTGTTGAGATTGCCCGGCGATTAGGGCGCCGGGTGGGGGAGGAGTTGGGCATCCCGGTATATTTATATGAGCTGGCTGCTACCCGCCCGGAACGGCAAAACCTGGAAAACATTCGTAGAGGGCAGTATGAAGCCCTGAAAGCAGAAATGGGAGTTGTACTCGACCGGGAACCCGATTTCGGCCCGGAACGGGTGGGAACCGCCGGGGCAACTGTAATTGGAGCGCGTTACTTTTTAATCGCATATAACGTTTACCTGACCACCAATGACGTATCGATTGCGAAGAAGATCGCTAAGGCTATCCGGCAATCTTCGGGTGGTTTTCGATATGTTAAAGCCCTGGGATTAACTGTGGAGGGGTACGCCCAGGTCTCTATGAACCTGACCAATTACCGTGAAACACCCATGGCGCGCGTTGTTGAGATGATCCGTCGGGAAACCAAGCGTTATGGGGTCAGCATTCATCATAGTGAGTTGGTTGGGCTTATACCTCAAGAAGCTCTTATCGATGCTGCCGTCTGGTACCTGCAGATGGATCAGTTTAAACCCGATCAGATTTTGGAAAGTCGCTTATATGCCGAAGCCCAATCTAATGCGCCCTCAAAGTATGCATTTCTAGACCAGCTAGCAACCGGAACCCCTACTCCTGGCGGGGGGGCTGCTGCGGCTTATACAGGGGCAACTGCTGCAGGGCTCGTATCCATGGTTTCCCAATTAACAATCGGTAAGAAGAAATACGCCGATGTTGAAGATCACATGAAGGCTATCCTCGCACAGGCCGAAACTTTACGTTCTGAGCTAACTGCTACTATCGAGAGAGATTCAGCGGCTTTCGAGGCTGTTCTGGCAGCCTATAAGCTACCAAAAGATACGGTTGACCAGCAGCTTGGGCGTTCTCAGGCGATTGAGCTGGCAACCATGGGTGCCATACAGGAACCATTACAGGTAGCGCGCAAAGCAGTACGGACCATGGAGTTAGCTCTTATAACCGTACAGGAAGGCAACCTTAATGCCATCACTGATGCTGGGACCGGAGCAGCCCTGGCGTATGCAGCTTTGATTGGGGCAAGTTTAAATGTCCGTATAAATGCAGCCGCTCTACAGAATAAAGAAACTGCCGGACAATTCTTGGGGGAGGTAGGGGTATTGGAAGCACACGCAACTGAATTAAATGCACAGGTGAGATCGGTTTTAGCTAAACGGGGAGGGTTAGCCCTCCCATGAAATTTTTCCACTCACTATTTTGCTGCCTGTCTGTTTGCTCGATGCTTGGAATTGGGTTAAGCGCCTGTACCTCGAATTCCTCGGTTGTTGAGACTCCCATCGCCTCAGTACCTACTCAGACAAATGCACCTTATAAGCAGCTCACAACACCATTTGCTTTATCTCCAACAGAGACACCTCCTGTTCCTGCTCCTACTCCTGTCCCAACTCCAACTGAGATACCCTCCTTGTGGATTGCTCCTTATCTACCCGCTCCGATACGTCAAACTGTGAGGTTTCCAGAGAATCTGGTGCGAGCTTACAACCCTGAGCTTGCCAGTTTACGGTTGGAGGTAGGAGGTCAAAACCCACTAAGCCATTGGGTGTATATCCTGGTGGTACCATTTCCTACCTTGCAAGATCAGGTCAGCTTTGAAGATCTTTTAAACTTTTGGAAAGGGGATAAGGTAGGTCCATTTGCCGGGATACCGTTGCTGCTGGATGAGGGTACTTATGGAATTTTTAAGGCCTGGTGGGGCGCCCCCCATGAGGGTGTGGTGCATGTCATGCTTAAAACAAGCATCCTTGACTACGCCTGGAAAACACGTCCGGCTTGGGCGCTCATCCCGTTCGAAGATCTGGAACCGCGCTGGAAGGTGTTGGCGGTCGATGGACAATCGCCAGTTTCCAATGAATTCGACTTGATGGCTTACCCATTGACTGTGCCATTCTCTGTGAACGGTCGCCTATCTCCGCAGAAATATGCCCAGGCGTTAACCAGCGTCTTGCCTTCCACTAATCGCGATCCAAACAAGTTAACCGTCCTGGTAATGACCGGAGTGACTGCCCTGGTGAGGGGAACTTCTAATCTCATGGCGCTAAAAGGGGTCACTTATCCGGATGTAAATATCCGTGACTACCTGAGAGGGGCCGACATCACTCATATCAGTAATGAAGTTCCATTTGCCGAAGGTTGTCCGCTTTATTATCAAGCTCAAAAAGGCTTGCGGTTTTGTACCAATCCGGTTTACATCGGTTTATTGGAGGATGTAGGCACCGATGTTGTTGAACTCACTGGCGACCATTTTATCGACTGGGGACCCGAGGCCACTCTCTTCACATTGGAGTTATATAAAGAGCGCGGTTGGTTGTATTATGGAGGGGGTGCTAATTTGGATGAAGGGAAACAACCAGTGATCATCGAACATCATGGCAACCGGCTGGCGTTTATCGGCTGTAATGCGAAAGGGGGTGGATATGCCACTGCTAGCCCGAACTACCCTGGAGCAGTACGCTGTGATTATGACTGGATGCACCAGAAAATTAAAGAGCTACGGGCAGAGGGTTATTTACCCATTGCCACCTTCCAGCACCAGGAGATTTATTCGTACAAAGTTGATCCGAAAATCCGGCTAGATTTTACTAGTATGGCTGAAGCTGGAGCCGTGATTGTCCAGGGCAGCCAGGCTCATCAACCCCAAAATATTGAATTTAACGCCGGAGCTTTCATCCATTATGGTTTAGGGAACCTGTTCTTTGATCAGGTAGATTTTTCAACGGTAACACAAGATGCCTTCATCGACAGGCATACCTTTTATGATGGGCGCCACATCAGCACGGAATTACTCACCATCCATTTCATTGACCTGGCTCAGTCTCGTCCCATGACAACTGAGGAACGGCAGGCATTCTTGATGATCATCTTTAAAGCAAGTGGGTGGTGAGGGAAGTTTTGCCTGATTGTTTGAGATCCTGATCGCTTGATCACTTTTATCCATACAAAGGAGAAAATATGGGATTGAAACCGGACTATTGGATTCGAAAGATGGCGCGTGAATGCCGCATGATTGAGCCATTCGCGGATAGACAGGTACGCGATGGGGTTATTTCCTATGGGGTATCTTCTTATGGGTATGATATTCGGGTTGCCGATGAGTTTAAGATTTTCACTAATGTTTTTTCCGCGGTTGTTGACCCCAAACATTTTGATCCGAAGTCGATGGTTGACTTTCAGGGTGATATTTGTGTCATTCCACCTAATTCTTTTGCTTTAGCGCGCAGCATCGAATATTTCAGAATCCCACGGAGTGTGTTGACGGTGTGTGTCGGGAAAAGCACCTATGCGCGTTGCGGAATAATTGTGAATGTAACACCCTTCGAGCCGGAGTGGGAGGGCTTTGTAACCCTGGAAATTTCCAATACTACACCTCTCCCAGCCCGGATTTATGCCAAAGAGGGCATCGCCCAGGTGCTGTTCTTCGAAGCAGATCAAGAATGTGAGATTTCCTATGCTGACAAGAAGGGTAAATACCAGGCTCAACAGTCAATCGTTTTACCGAAATTATAAGGAGAAGTCTGATGAGATTTGCTAAGCGAGTGATGGAGCTAGAAGACGAAGGCGCCTACACGGTGCTGGCACGTGCCCAGGCATTGGAAGCCCAGGGACGTGATATTATTCACCTGGAGATCGGGCAACCTGATTTCCAAACCTTCCCCCATATCGCCTTGGCCGGGATCAAAGCGATCGCCACTGGACAGACGCGTTATAACCCTTCGGCTGGCTTGCCAGCCCTCCGACAGGCGATTGCCATTGAGGCGAGTAGCCGGCGCGGTCTCGAAATCCGCCCTGAACAGGTTGTAGTGGGACCTGGAGCGAAGCCGGGCTTATTTTTCCCCACTTTGGCGTTGATCCAGCCGGGTGATGAGGTGATTTTTCCTGATCCAGGTTTCCCAACCTATGCAGCCATGATCCAGGTTGCAGGGGGTACACCAAGGCCGGTGCCATTGATTGAAGAAAAAAGCTTCTCATTCGATCTGAAAGCTTTCGATGAGCTGCTAAACCAGCGCACCAGGCTGATCATCTTGAATTCCCCCGGGAATCCCACCGGGGGTGTGATCCCCCTGGCAGACCTGGAGTATATCGCCAACAGGGCCCACGAATATGATTGCTGGGTGATGTCAGATGAGATCTATGCCCGTCTGGCGTATGATAACCTGGCTGTACCCAGCATTGCATCTTTGCCGGATATGTTGGGGCGCACGGTGATCGTGGACGGATTTTCTAAAACTTATGCAATGACTGGCTGGCGTTTAGGTTATGCCATAATGCCGGAAACCCTGGCGGAACGCGTTAATCTATTACTCACCCATTCGATCGGTTGTACGGCGACTTTCACTCAGATGGCGGGGATTGAAGCCCTCACTGCGAGCCAGGCGATGGCAGAGGCAGTAGTTCCGGAATACCAGCGCCGGCGCGACCGCATGGTGACCGGATTAAATGCGATCCCGGGTGTGCGCTGTCAGACGCCACAGGGTGCTTTCTATGTATTCCCGAACATAAAATCGTTCGGCCTACCCGCCCGCGAGCTGGCACGCCGATTACTGGATGAAGCAGGGGTGGCCGTCTTGCCAGGTGATGATTTCGGGCAAAATGGTGAGGGATATCTGCGGTTGTGCTATGCGACGTCAATGGAAAACATCGACGAGGCATTGGTGAGAGTGGGGAAAGTGTTGGCGGATACTCGGATGGCTAAATGATGATATCTAGGTTTTGTGTATGTCTTAAACATCTCGGGGTCGAAAACTTTAAAGTGCAATTTAATAAACGGTAATCAGGTCTTTGATGGTCTCGAAAATGGCTTGTCCAATCTTTGGCACCTTCTGAATTTCTTCGATTGTCTCGAAATGGCCATTTTCATCCCTGAATGTAATAATAGCCTGTGCGAGAACAGGGCCAATATTAGGTAAATTCTCCAGTTCAGCCAGGGTGGCTGTGTTGATATTGACGAGGTGATTAAGGGTAGCAGCAGAGGTTTCATCCGGATCCTGGGTTCCACCCAGGATTGGAATGTTGATTCGCTGACCGTCTTTAAGAAGAGCCGCCAGGTTGATCCCTGAGCTATCGGCTTCGGGTAGTAAACCGCCGGCGACTTCAATGGCGTCTTTGATCCGGCTATTTGTGGGTAAGGAATAGACTCCTGGCTGACCGACAGCCCCACTGACGTATACCATAAACGGGAGAGGGGAGGGAGCAGGGAGCAATTTTATGGGACTGCCCCTTGGCTGGCTGCTAACCAACAGTAGTAATCCGGCAAGTAAAAATCCGCATACTACGCTTAAAGCAACCGCCCAGCCAGTTTTCATATCCTTATCCGGAAAGAATCTCAACTAAACTCAATCCAAGTCGCTGCCTGGATGCCTCCACCTGGAGGACGCGCACTCGCACGTGTTGCCCCTCCTTGAGCATACCGCGGGGATTCAACTTAACCCCTTTAGAGGACATTTCTGTAATATGGATTAATCCATCCAGACCTTCTTCCAGCCTGGCAAAAGCTCCAAAGGGTACAACGCAGGTGATCATCGCATCAATCACTTGCCCTGGAAAATAGCGAGTTTCAGCAGAATCCCAGGGATTAGGGCACAAACGTTTTAGACTCAAAGCTACCCGGCAACGTTCTTTATCAACCTGAATGATATGAGCCCGTACCATCTGATCGACCTTGATCACATCGTTCGGATGTCTTACTCGACCCCAAGAAAGCTCAGATACGTGGATTAACCCTTCAATTCCACCCAGGTCTACAAATACTCCAAAATCGGTAATATTGGTAACTCTCCCGGTTATACACTCGCCAGGTTTTAACTCCTCGAGCAACTGATTGCGACGTCCTGGTTCTGCCAGGGCAGCGCGCTCCGAAAGCACGACTCGTCCCCTATCGGGATCACATTCGATGACCTTGAGGCGCAGGATACGACCCATATAAGGTGTGAGAAATAGTTCTTGGTCAGCTTGATCTGGGGGCTCATCTATAGCCTTGCCAGGAGCAATATCTATTAAATGGGAAACAGGTACGAAACCTTGTAGTTCCTCTCCTTCCACCAATAGACCGCCCCGGTTATAACCGACGACCTGGAGACATAATGTCTCATCCCGTGCATAAGCTTCCTGGATTAACTGCCAGTTTATATTGGTAGATCGCAGGGTGGGTACCAAGG
>Ga0153916_10000842_pt1 | contig 21319 bp, 13 predicted proteins | sample Opewatmetagenome_FD_109642 | JGI IMG/M metagenome (GOLD analysis project Ga0153916, IMG submission 109642) | Freshwater wetland microbial communities from Ohio, USA - Open water 3 Core 3 Depth 4 metaG | ecosystem: Environmental > Aquatic > Freshwater > Wetlands | place: USA: Ohio, Lake Erie...
AAAACAATTTTAGCCGAACCTGAAAATTACACATACCTGGATACATACGCATGGGTGCAATTTAATAGTGGAAACTTCAAAAAGGCGTTGGAGTACATAGAAAAAGCAGTTCAATTTGATGGTGCAGGCGATCCTGATATACTTGAACATTACGGTGATATTTTGAATAAAATGGGAAGAAAAAGCGAAGCAATAAAATACTGGAAACTGTCAATTGAAAAAGGAAATGATAAAGAAAGAATAACAAAAAAAATCGAAGCTATTGAAAGTAATGAATAAGAGAGTTTTGATAATATTAAGTATGGTGATGACAATTTTTTTATCATGTAAACAAAAAGAAAGAATTGTAAGACAAGAATTTGGAAAACAAATTACAGAAGAAGAGCTTGAAAAAAGAATTTTCTCTGAAAATAGAGAAATAAAAACAGTTAAGTTGGAAAAGATAAATTTTTCTATTGACATGGATGGAGAAAAATTTGAATCAGGCGGAACAATTGCAATTTTAAAGGACAGTGTTATTATAGTTTCATTGATACCTCTTATGGGCTATGAAGTCTCAAGAATTTTTTGTTATGAAGATAAAATTCTTGTTTTGGATAGGCTTGAAAAGATATTTTTTTACACAAGTCTGAATAGAAATTTAAGTAAATATAATATTCGTGCAGATTTTGATGACATTGAATCAATATTAACTGGCAGGCCATTTATTTACAGTAATAAAATTGAGGGAAATAATTTAAAAAAGGAAATAATGAAGGAAGATAATTATTTGAAATTTTATTATGAGACATTTGAAAAAGAGTTGTTACAAATAAGACAGGAAATAAAAATAAACGAAGATATTTTATTAGCAGAAAATAATGATATATCAGACAAAAAAGATCAGATTGAAATAAATATCAGTTATGATCAGTTCAAGACGACAGAAAATTTTGTTTTTCCTCACGAAATAAGAATTAATGTTAATAGTTCAAAAAACAATTTAGATATTAAAATGAATATAGGTAATATCGTTGTTAACGATAAAATTAATGCTTATGTAATAATTCCTGAAAAATATAATGAAGCAATAATTGATTATTAATGAGTATAAAGTTAAGATATTGTTTATGTATTATATATCTGATAATGAATATTTTAACGAGGAATAATTCTTTAGCACAGACGAAATCCGAACTTGAAGAGAAGAAAAGAATAAACCTTGAAGAAATTGAAAACACAACAAATCTGCTAAAACAAACTCAGGAAACAAAAAAGGAAAATATTGGACAAATTCAGATAATAAACAAAAGAATTAATTTAAGAGGACAGATAATTGAATCTATTGAAAAAGAAACAAAATTATTAGACGATGAAATAAATGAAAAAAATAAGCTGGTGGTAGAAATGGAGCAGGATCTGGATGTATTAAAGAATGAATATGCAAAGCTTATTTTATTCTCATATAAGAATAGAAATAAATATGATAAAGTAATATTTTTATTTTCAGCGGAAAATTTTAACCAGGCTTATAAAAGGCTCAGATATATTAAGCAATTCGTTAAGTTCAGAAGACAACAATCTGAAGGTATTAAAAATCTACAAGGGAAAGTCATAATTGAGATTACTGATTTAGAGACAAAAAAGAATCAAAAAATTAGTCTTGCAGAAGAAAAGAAAAACGAAAATAGTAATCTTAAAAAAGAATTAAATCAAAAAAACAATCTTGTGACAAGATTGAGGAAAAAGGAAAGTGAACTAAAGGCTCAAATTACAGAGAAGAAAAAAATAAATGAAAGAATAGAAAGGGAAATCATAGAAATAATTGCAGAAGAAGCAAAAAAATTAAAGAACGTAAATTTATATAATCAGCTAACACCTGAAGAAAGGCTGATTTCAAATAATTTTATGGAAAATAAAGGAAGGTTGCCATGGCCAACAGAAAAAGGTGTTATAACTGAACATTTTGGGGTGCATCCACATCCTGTATTAAAAGGAATAACTATTGAAAATAATGGAGTTGATATTGTTACGATTCAAGGGGCTGAAGCGAGGGCACTTTTTGATGGAGTTGTAAGTAAGGTAATTGCAATTCTTGGTGCGAACTATACTGTTATTGTACGGCATGGAAATTATCTTACGGTTTATCAAAACCTGGTAAATGTAAAAGTAAAAAAAGGAGATAGTATAAAAGTAAAACAGGCAATAGGTACAATATATACTGATAAAGAGACAAATATAACAATGCTGCATGTTGAAATATGGAAGGAACTTCAAAAGCAAAATCCTGAGGAATGGCTGAGCAGGTTATAGTGAAGTAAAAAAAATTAAAAAAAAGTAACCTTTTTTAATTAAATAAGTATAAAGCTATGTATTATTATGCAGTGATCTATGAAAAGGGAATTAATAATATCATCAAAAGTTGATAACTTAAGAATGGTTGAAAAGCTTATTGATGAAGTATCAACAGAATGCAATTTGAGTACTGAAAAATACGGGAATGTCCTAATAGCTACATTAGAGGCTACAAATAATGCGATTTTGCATGGAAATAAATTGAATGAAGAGAAAAATGTGGATATAAAATGTTTCTGGTCCAGGAAAGAATTAAGGATGACAATAATTGATCAGGGAAATGGATTTGACTATAAAAACATTCCCGATCCAACAGCACCTGAAAATGTAGAAAAAATTAGTGGGAGGGGGATTTTTCTGATGGTGAAATTAGCAGACAAAATAGTATTCAATAATGAAGGAAGGGTAGTAAACCTAACTTTTAACCTCACATAATTGGCCGTCCGGTTTTTTTTACATCATGTTAATTATAATATCAAAGGAAGAAAGGAAATTAAAGCCTGTATAGGAAAAATTTTAACCGATCATGGTAAAAAGATCGGTGAAATTAACATTATCCTTACAAGTGATTCAAAACTTCTGGATATTAATAAGAAATTTCTTAAAAGAAAGGATTATACAGACATAATTACTTTCAACTTTTCAGAAAAGAACAAAATTTCGTGTGATTCATATATATCGATTGAAAGGGTAGGAGATAATGCTATATCGTATAAGGTCACAAAGGAAAATGAATTAGTAAGAGTAATTATTCATGGTATTTTGCATTTGGTAGGATATAATGATAAAAAAGAAAAGGAAATCGGGAAAATGAGAGAAATGGAAGACATATATCTAAAAAAATATTATAAAAAAGGATCTGATAATCTTTAAATATTTTGTTTTTTTGTAATGATAAGTGATGTATATGACATAATAGTTGTCGGTGCTGGACATGCTGGAAGCGAAGCAGCAGCTGCTGCAGCAAATATGGGATCAAGAGTTCTGCTGATTACCATGGACATGACCAAAATTGCTCAGATGTCATGTAATCCTGCAATGGGAGGAATAGCAAAAGGTCAAATTGTGCGTGAAATTGATGCATTAGGAGGCTATAGCGGCATTGTGACTGATAAAACAATGATCCAGTTCAGAATGCTGAATAAATCAAAGGGACCAGCTATGTGGAGCCCAAGAGCACAATGCGACAGAATGAAATTTTCTGTTGTATGGAGAGAAATGCTTGAGAAAACAAAAAACCTGGAATTCTGGCAAGACATGGTAACTGAACTTATAATAGAAAGAAAAAAGGCTATTGGTGTAATTACAAGAATGAATGCAAAGTTTTATGCGAAGGCAATTATATTAACTAATGGGACCTTTATAAATGGCTTAATACACGTAGGAAGAAATAGCCAGAGTGGTGGAAGAGTTGGAGAACCACATTCATATGGAATAAGTGAACAATTAAAAGTACTTGGATTTGAAGTTGGAAGAATGAAAACAGGAACTCCTGCAAGATTGGATGGAAGAACAATTGATTTCTCAGTAATGACAGAACAGAAAGGAGATGAAGAGAAAGGAAAATTTTCGTTTTTGAATTATGAATTAGATTATTCAAATCATAAAAGCTGCTGGATTACAAGTACAAATAATGAAGTACACAGGATACTAGAAAAGGGTTTTAAAGACTCACCGTTATATACAGGAATAATAAAGGGAATCGGACCAAGATACTGTCCAAGTATTGAAGACAAAATAGTGATATTTTCAGAAAAGAAAAATCATTTACTGTTCATTGAGCCGGAAGGATTGAACACTCAGGAATATTATCTTAATGGATTTTCAAGCTCATTGCCAATGGAAATTCAAGTTCAAGCAATGAGAAAAATAAAGGGATTAGAAAATGTAAAAATATTCAGGCCGGGATATGCAATAGAATATGATTATTTTCCTCCAACACAATTAAAAGCGACTCTTGAATCAAAAGAGATAAGAAACCTATATTTTGCTGGACAAGTTAATGGGACTACAGGATATGAAGAGGCTGCTGCGCAGGGAATAATGGCGGGAATAAATGCACATTTAAAAATTTCTGGAAAGGATGAATTTATTCTTGGAAGAGATCAGGCATATATTGGTGTATTAATAGATGATCTTATAACTAAAGGTGTAGATGAACCTTATAGAATGTTTACATCAAGAGCGGAATATAGAATTCTACTAAGACAAGACGATGCAGATGAAAGATTAACTCCAATAGGATATAAAATTGGACTGGTAAATAAGGAAAGAATGAAGTTACTGAAGGAAAAAATACAGATTAGAGATGAGGTAATAGAAATATTAAAAAAGGAAAGCATAGCTCCTGAAGAAATAAATAAAAAGTTAAAAGAATTAAAAACGAATGAAATATCGCAAAAAATTAAAAGTATTAATTTAATAGCTAGACCTGAAATTAAGATAAATGATATAATAAAAAAAATTCCAAAATTAAAAGAGTTGGAAGAAGAAATTATTGAAAGAAAAAAGGAAATTTTGGAATCAGCAGAGATAAATATAAAATATGAAGGATATATAAAAAGAGAAAAACAAATAGCAGAAAAAATAAAAAGACTTGAAAAAATAAAAATTAATGAAAAAATTGAATATGCAAAATTAAAGTCATTATCAACTGAAGCAAGACAAAAATTAAGAAAAATAAAACCAAAAACAATTGGACAAGCAAGCAGAATTAGTGGTGTTTCTCCAGCTGATATTAATGTACTTTTAATTTATATGGGAAGATAGTGTTCCACGTGGAACAATAATATCGTTTTTACTTAATCATTTAAGTAGTAGTAAAAACCAATGGAATATACTATAAATGGTAATATAGTCGATGTAATAAACAAGAAAATCTTTCCTGGTGAAATTTTAGTAAAGGGAAGAAAAATCGTAAAAATTAGCCTGACCAGAAACACACAAAATGTATTTATTATTCCAGGGCTCATTGATGCGCACATACACATTGAAAGCTCAATGCTTGTTCCTTCAGAATTTTCGAGATTAGCAGTAAGGCATGGCACAATTGCTGTCATTTCAGATCCCCATGAAATAACAAACGTTTTAGGAATAGAGGGTATTAAATTCATGTATCTAAATGGGAAAAAGGTACCCTTTAAATTTTATTTTGGAGTACCATCATGTGTACCTGCGACAAACTTTGAAACAGCCGGGGGCAAACTAAGTGAGAAAGAAATAGAAGAACTATTTTTAAATTATAAGTTTAAATATCTCGCTGAAGTAATGAATTTTCCAGGCGTTATAGCTGGAGAAAAAAACATAATAGCTAAAATAAATATTGCAAAAAAATATAATAGAAAAATAGACGGACATGCTCCTGGATTAACTGGAGAAAATCTTAAAAAATATGTTTCACAAGGAATTACTACTGATCATGAAAGTACATTGATTGAAGAAGGCAGAGAAAAAATAATACTAGGAATGAATATATTGATCAGAGAAGGAAGTGCAGCTAAAAATTTTAGTGAGTTAATTCCTTTAATTAAAGAATATCCTTCGAACATTATGTTGTGCACTGATGACCTGCATCCAAACGATTTGGAGAATGGCCATATTAACAGGTTAATAAAAAAGGGAATTAATATGGGATATGATTTATTTGATATGTTGAGGGCAGCTACATTAAATCCCACTATCCATTATAACCTGGATATAGGACTTTTAAGAGAAAATGACCCGGCAGATTTTGTAATAATAAATAATCCTGATAGTTTTTCAATTATAGCAACATTTATAGAAGGAAAAAAAGTTTATGAAAATGGAAAAAGTAAAATAAAACATGAAATGGCAGAAGACAGAAATGTCTTCAATTGTAATAAAATAAAAATAAACCAACTAGAAGTACCAGCCAGATCAGATAAAATAAAAGTGATTGAAGCATTTGATGGACAATTATTTACAAAGGAATTAATAACATCAGCAACTATAAAGGATGGAAAAATAATTTCTGATATTAAAAATGATATACTTAAAGTAGTCGTTTATAACAGGTACTGTAAATCAAATCCAGCAGTTTCTTTTATAAAGGGATTCAGATTAAAAAAAGGTGCTATCGCAAGTACTATTGCACATGACAGCCATAATATTATTGCAGTTGGTGTTAAGGATGAAGATATTGTAAATGCTATAAACAGGCTTATTGAAATAAAAGGAGGAATATTGTTGAATGACGGAGATAAATTTGAGGAGATTCAATTAAGTGTTGCAGGACTTTTAACATATAAAGATGGTATTAAAGTGGCGAAGGAATACAGAAAAATGAATAATAAGGTTAGATTACTGGGATCATCACTCAGAGCTCCCTTTATGACTCTATCATTTATGGCTTTACTGGTAATTCCGGAATTGAAATTAAGTGACAAGGGGTTATTTGATGTCAGGAAGTTTAGTTTCACTGATTTTTATTATCAAGGTGAGGAATAACTTATGATGGTAGAAAATGAATATATAGATTATCTCAAATCTTTGATTGAAGTATTACCAGATAAACCAGGTATATACCAGTTTTTTGATAATAAAGGTGAAATTATCTACATAGGGAAGGCGAGAAATTTAAAGAAAAGAGTTTCTTCATATTTTACAAAGACAAAATTTGAGAATAATAAACTTAAAATTCTCATAAGAAAAATTTCTGATATAAAACATTTCATTGTTACAGACGAATCTGATGCACTGCTTCTTGAGAATAATCTTATTAAGAAATACCAGCCAAGGTACAATGTCCAATTAAAGGATGATAAATCATTTCCGTGGATATGTGTCAAAGATGAATCTTTCCCAAGGGTTTTCATTACAAGAAATTTAATTCGGGATGGTTCAGTTTATTATGGGCCATATACATCAGTTAATATGGTAAGGACACTACTGGAATTAATCCGACAGCTGTTTCCTTTACGTACCTGTAATTATAATCTGACAACGGAAAACATTGTTAATCAGAGGTTTAAAGCATGCCTGGAGTATCATTTAGGAAATTGCAAAGCTCCATGTGTAGGTTATCAAACAGCTGAAGAATATGAAGAATCCATAAAATATGTACATCAGATTTTAAAAGGAAATATTTTTCAGGTTATTGATCATTTGAAAGGTTTAATGCAGGAATATTCCGGGGAATATAAATTCGAACAGGCACAGATTATAAAAGATAAAATCAGCATTCTTGAGAAATACAGAAGTAAATCAACAATTGTAAATCCAAGAATTAATGATATCGAAGTATTTTCTATTGCAGAAGAAGATCCTACTGCATATGTAAATTATCTTAGAGTAGTAAACGGAGCCATTATTCAGGCGCAAACTTTTGAACTAAAGAAAAAACTTGACGAATCTGTGCAGGATTTATTATCTCTGGCAATTGTTGAAATAAGACAAAGAATGGGCAGTACTGCAAAAGAAATAATTATTCCTGTAAATACAGATCTTCATCTTGGAAATATAAAATTCACAATTCCACATCGTGGTGAAAAGAAACAATTACTTGATCTGTCTGAGAGGAATGCTAAATTTCACATGATTGAACGAAGAAAACAACTTGAATTAACCAGGCCTGAAGCAAAGGTCGAAAGAATTCTTGGAACTGTTATGAAAGACCTGAGACTTAAAGAGAAACCCGTTCACATAGAATGTTTCGATAATTCCAATATAATGGGAAAAAGTCCGGCAGCAGCCTGTGTTGTATTTATAAATGCAAAACCAAGTAAAAAGGATTATCGTCATTTCACTATTAAATCGGTTACAGGTCCAAATGATTATGCATCAATGGAGGAGGTTATTTACAGAAGATATAAAAGAATACTGGATGAAAATAGATCTTTACCTCAGTTGCTTATTATTGACGGTGGAAAAGGACAGCTTAATGCAGCTACAAAAAGTCTTGAAAAACTCAGTTTACGAGGTAAGACAGCAATTATTGGAGTGGCTAAAAAACTTGAAGAAATTTACTTTCCCGAAGATAAAGTCCCTTTATATATCGACAAAAACTCTGAAACTCTTAAGCTTATTCAACAAATCAGAAACGAAGCTCACAGATTCGGAATAAAATTGCACAGGGATAAACGAACTAAAATTATGATGCAATCAGTGCTTGATAATATTAATGGCATTGGAGAAAAAACAAGAGATGAATTATTGAAAAGGTATGGTTCGGTAGATTCTATATTGAAAGCTGATACTGCAGAAATTATTTCACTGATAGGGAGAAATAGAACAGAAATTTTACTAAAAGCTTTAAAGAAGAACTTAAAATCATCTGAAGCTTGACTTATTTGTCTCTGGTTATGACATATTCAACAAGCTTAGTTAATGATTTCTTTGCATCATTATCAGGATAATTACTTATTAAGCTTAGGGCTTCATCTTTAAATTCATTCATCCTTCCAATTGAATATTCAATCCCTTTATTCTCAATAGCAAAATCAATAACTTCCTGTATCTTTTTAGAATTAATATGATGACTTTTAATTGAATTGATTATATGAATTTTATCCCTGGAGCTGCCATTTTCAAGGGCATAAATAAGGGGAAGAGTGAATTTCTTTTCTTTTATATCATTACCTGTTGGCTTGCCAATAATTCCCTTTTTATTATAATCAAAAAGATCATCCTTAATTTGAAATGCCATCCCGACATTCTCACCGAATTTTTTAAAAATTTCAATTGTTTTTTGGTCTGCACCAACTGAACGGGCTCCTGATGCAGTGCATGCTGCGATTAGTGTTGCAGTTTTCTTCCTGATTATATTAAAATATTCATCCTTGGTTATATTAAGTTTCCTGGATTTTTGAATCTGAAGAAGTTCACCCTCACTCATCTCACGAACTGCTTCTGTTATAATACCGAGAAGATCATATTCTTTATTATCAATAGCAAGAAGTAAACCCCTGGAAAGGAGATAATCACCAACAAGAACAGCAATTTTGGATTTCCAAAGTGCATTGATAGAAAAAAAACCACGACGTTCATAGCTTTCGTCTACAATATCATCATGAATTAATGTAGCTGTATGGAGCAGCTCAATCATACTGGCAGCACGAAATGTTGAATCACCTGTATTACCAAGCATTTTTGCAGAAAGAAAGACGAATAAGGGTCTGATCTGTTTACCTTTTTTTCGAATGATATAATTTGTGATAAAACCGAGCAAGGGTATATTACTTTTCATGGAGGAACGAAAATGCTGTTCAAATAACTTCATTTCTTCTGAAACAGGCTCGCGGATTTCATCAAGTATTGACATCAGGAAGATCTATTGATAAAACAAAGGTAGAAATATTCAGGAATTATTATTTCCCGATAGAGTACCATTAATTAGCATTACATATATATTTATATATTTGCATTTGTTTAAATATTTATAATGTACTATTTATGAAATTCGAGAAATTAAATCCAGGACAACTTGAAAAAGCAGCCAATATGTTAAAAGCAATTGCACATCCTGTGCGAATTGCAATTTTGAAAGAGCTGGAAAAAGGCAAGAAACTTACAGTTACAGAAATTCATCAGCTTTTAAAAATTGAACAATCGACGACTTCTCATCATCTTGGAATATTAAAAGATAAAGGTGTGCTTGTATCGAAGAGAGAAGGTAAGAACAGCTATTACTTCCTAAAACATGAGAATCTTTCAAATATTTTGAATTGTATAAACCAATGTGTTTGTGATTAATAGATAGTCCCCTCCTGAAAATATGGCCAGAATACGAATTACCAGGGAATTTACATTTGAAATGGCCCACGCATTATGGAATTATGATGGGCCCTGCAGGAATATTCATGGTCATAGTTATAAATTATACGTTACGGTAATAGGGAAAATACTACAGGATAACTCAAATGTAAAACATGGAATGGTGATTGATTTTTCTGAGCTCAAAAAAATTGTAGAAGAAAATGTAATTGATTTTTTTGATCATTCTGTGATTATTAGTTCAGAAGCAGGTAAACTTGAATTACAAAATATCAGGAAAATGTTTGACAAATTTTACATAGTTGATTATCAACCTACATGTGAAAATCTGGTAATTCACATAGTACAAATACTTAAAGAAAAACTACCGGAAAAGATTGAATTGTTTTCTGTAAGATTATGTGAAACAGCAAGCTCTTACGCGGAATGGTACGCTTCTGATAATCAGTGAAAAATGAACACTGAAAAAAGACTTTTTCTTTTGGATGCATATGCTTTGATTTTCAGGGCTTATTATGCATTTATAAACAGGCAGATGTTCAATTCAAAAGGATTGAATACTTCAGCTATTTTTGGATTTACAGTTACTCTTGAAGAGGTCATAAAAAACTATAATCCAAGTCATATTGGCGTTGTTTTTGATCCACCTTCACCAATATTCAGACATAAGATTTATACTGCTTATAAAGCAAACAGGGATGAAACTCCTGAAGAAATAAAAAAAGCAGTTCCTGTTATTAAAGAAATAATCGATGGATTTAATATCCCAATTATTGAAGTAGAAGGCTTTGAGGCAGATGATGTAATTGGGACACTGGCTAAAAAGGCAGAAGATCAAGGATTTAAAGTATTTATGATGACTCCTGATAAAGATTACGCTCAGCTTGTAAGTGAAAATATTTTCATGTTTAAGCCAAAAAAATCAGGTGAAAAGCCAGAAATACTGGGAGTTAATGAAATAAATAACCAGTTTCAGACTAAAAACCCTATTCAGGTTATTGATGTAATGGCACTATGGGGAGACAGTTCTGATAATGTACCAGGTGCTCCCGGGATTGGAGAAAAAACAGCTAAAAAACTCATCTCCGAATTTGGAAGTCTCGAAAATTTATTTGAAAATGCAGGAAAACTCAAGGGGAAACAACAGGAAAGTATCCTGAATTTCAAGGAACAGATCCAGTTAGCTAAAAAACTGGTTACAATTGATACTAATGTCCCGATTCAATTTATGGAGAAAGATTTTGAGCTTAAGAACCTGAAAAAGGATAAATTGAAAAAAATTTTCCAGGAACTTGAATTCAGGACTTTAGCTGAAAGAATATTAAATAGTGACAGGGCAGAAACCGGGAAGGGAAAAACTGAAATTAAAAATGAAAAATCTGAAATCAAAGTAGCTCATGCCAATCAGCAAGGTTCATTATTTAATTCTGAACCAGATATTGATGGGGGTAATTATTTATCAGATTATAAAACCATTAAGACAAACGAACATAAATATTTTGTATGTGATACAATGGAAAAAATTACTGATTTGTCTTCCAGATTATCACAATTAAATGCTTTTTGTTTTGATACAGAAACCACAGACTTAAATCCACTTATAGCTCAACTGGTAGGTATATCCTTTTCTTTTAATCTTTTCGAAGCCTATTATGTTCCATTTCCTCAGGATAAAAAACAGGCATTGGACAAGCTGCAAAAATTTAAACCCCTGTTTCAGGATCAGAAAATCCTTAAAATTGGGCAAAATGTCAAATATGACCTCCAGGTCTTGAATAATTATAATATTGATCTCGGGGGTAAAATATTTGACACAATGATAGCCCATTACATTCTGCAACCAGAATTAAGACATAATCTCAATTATCTTTCGGAAAGTCACCTGAAATATAAACCTGTTACAATAGAAGAGTTAATCGGCAAAAAGGGTTCGGAACAGGGTAATATGAAAGATGTCCCCTTAGGGATAATCTCTGATTATGCCTGTGAAGATGCAGATCTGACCTGGCAATTGTATCAGATATTCAAGGAAAAACTTATTCAGGAAGGCCTTCAAATCCTGGCAGAATCAGTTGAATTTCCATTAATTAAAGTTATTTCTGATATGGAAATTGCCGGTGTGACTCTGGACATCAATTCTTTAAAAAATTATGCTGTTCAGCTTGTTGAAGAAATTAATCAACTGCAAAAAGAAATATTTGGTCTTGCCGGGCAGGAATTCAATATATCCTCTCCTAAACAACTAGGTGAAATTCTGTTTGATAGGCTGAAAATAAGCAAGGACACGAAACGAACAAAGACTAAGATCTATTCTACCAGTGAAGAAGTACTTTTAGAGTTGGCAGACAAACATCCAATAATACCGAAAATACTCGAATACAGGTCTTTAACAAAATTATTATCAACTTATGTCGAAGCCTTACCAAAAATGGTAAACCCAAATACAGGCAGAATTCATACCTCTTTTAATCAGGCAATTGTCGCGACCGGCAGACTAAGTTCGAATAATCCGAATTTGCAAAACATACCTGTAAGGGATGCAAAAGGCAGAGAAATAAGAAAAGCATTTATTTCAAGCGGTCCAGATTATATATTGCTTTCAGCAGATTACAGTCAGATCGAATTAAGGATAATGGCACATATGAGTAAAGATGAAAACATAATGAATGCATTCAGGAATAAGGAGGATATTCATCTTTCAACGGCTTCGAAAATATACAATGTACCAATCAGTAAAGTTACCAGAGAAATGAGAGGCAGGGCTAAGACCGCCAATTTTGGAATAATTTATGGAATCTCTGCATTCGGACTCTCACAACGATTACATATTTCCAGAACAGAAGCAAAAGAATTAATTGATGGTTATTTTCGCTCATATCCTGGAGTCAAGAAATATATGGATGATATTATCAGGATAGCAAGAGATAAAGGATATGTCGAAACACTTCTCGGCAGAAGAAGATTTTTGAATGATATTAATTCACGCAATTCATTTGTAAGGGGTTTTGCTGAAAGAAATGCTATTAATGCACCCATACAGGGAACAGCCGCAGATATTATAAAGATTGCAATGATTAATATTCATAAAAAATTCAAAAAAGATAAATTACTTACCCAGATGATACTTCAGGTTCATGACGAATTAGTTTTTAATGTATACAAACCAGAACTGGAACAGGTTAAAGAAATAGTTATAAAGGAAATGGAAAGTGCCTATCCCTTAAATGTTCCGCTGGTTGTCGATACAGGTACAGGGATGAACTGGCTTGAAGCGCATTAATTTTATTTAAATGCAAGCAATGAATTATATAATTTAGGATCTTTCAGGACTTCAATTGCTTTTCCAATCTCAACATCATTCTCTATTGCAGCTTCCATGCTTCCCCATTGATAATAATACCGGGATACAATTTCCTGTTTGAGTAAATAAGAAATTTCATCTTTAAAATGGAAAAGATCCTTGGTGTTGTCATGAGTGAGCTTTTCTTCAAGAGCAGTAAATTCGGAATCTGCCAGATCATAATATTTCTCCTGCCTGGCAGTTTCAATTAATTTTTTAAGTGATTCCTCACTTCTGGTCGAATAAGTAAAATTCCTTTTAAAAACATAATTTTTAAAGTCATTATAAATTTCATCAGTTATAATGAAGTCAGTAACAGGAGGAATGGAATCGTGCCGGGATGAATAAAGGGTAGCATAATCAAAAATAATATTCTGCGTAAATAATGATATTGAAAACTGACTTAGATTTACTGGTTTTGTTTCAATATCCGGCAAAATGCCTCCGCCATCATATACTTTACGGCCATTTTTTGTGGTGAACTCTGAGATCAATGAGTCGGGTATTGCACCAACACTTCCATCCTCATTACGATTAGTGAAATCAAGGGCCTGAATACATCTTCCGCTGGGGATGTAATATTTGGCCGTGGTGACCTTTAATTTACTGTTATAGGCAAGATTTCTTGTTGTTTGAACAAGACCTTTCCCATATGTTCTTTGTCCAATAATTATCCCACGATCCAGATCCTGCATTGACCCTGCAAGTATCTCTGAAGCTGATGCTGAAGCCCTGTTGACAAGTACAACAAGAGGGATCTTGGTATCTATAGGTGAACTTCTGGTTTTATAAACATAATCCCATTGATTAACCCGTCCTTTTGTACTGACAATTTCCTGACCATATTCTACGAAAAGACTTGCAATATCAACTGATTCGATGAGCAGGCCACCGGGATTTCCCCTGACATCAACAACGAGTCCTGAAAGCTGGTGTTCTTCTTCAAGCTCAGAAAGTGCTTTTTTAACTTCTTTGGCTGCATCTGTCGTGAAATTAGCAAGTCGTATGTAACCAATCTCCTGATCAATCATACCATAATATGGGACATTATTAATATTAATTTTTTCACGTTCAAGGATTTTTTCAATTTCTTTCTCAGTATTTATCCTCTTAAGTATTATTTTGACCGATGTTCCGGGAGTTCCTTTTAACTGTTCGCTTATATAGCTAATCTCTTTTCCTTTCATTGATTCACCATTGATATTAATGATAGTATCTCCTGCTTTCAAGCCATTTTTTTCAGCTGGAAAGCCTTTATAGGGTTCAGCAATAATTGCATAATCACCACTTCTGCGAATAAGTGCACCAATCCCGCCATATTCACCAGTTGTCATAAAATTAAAAGTCTCCTGATCAGACTCAGGAATAAATGTTGTATAAGGATCAAGATTTTCTAACATCCCGTCAATGCTTGATTCAACCAGTTTTTCAGGGTCAGTTTCATCAACATAAAACATATTGAGTTCACGAAAAAGAGTGTAATAGATTTCAAGACTTTTAACAAGCTTGAAATCATCATTATTGAAAGAAAGTAATGATAATGACCCCACAATCAACAATATGGAGACGGTAGCTACAATTATGCGCCGTAAGAATCTTTTATTTTTCATAATTTGAAATAGTATTTATGAAAGAACTGCAAATTTAGTTTTTTAACCTTTAATTTTTTCTTGTAAGTACCTCAATTTTGGTCTGAAGCCTGTTACCGGATTCATCAACCAATGTAAGGATATGTTCTCCCTGTTCAGGGCAAACTCCGATCTGATGAATATATTGTGTAGTGCCTATATATTCCTGGTCAATATGCCAGTAAATAGATGCATCATGGATTCTGTGAGCAGCCTCAAAAACCACCTGACCCTTACTGCCATCAAGTTCATAAGGAATGTAAATCCTGGAATTATTTTTTGGATATATAAGCTCCATTTCAGCAATATTTTCATTAGAATAACAATCAGGATGCAGAGGAGGAAGTTGCTTATATTCTGGATTTTTGGATTGATAATACCATTCCTGAACCGGGGGTAAAACAAACCAGGTGGTATGAATCATTTCTGAAGTTTTGGCACATTCGCTGTTAAGTCTGTATTTTCCATCAGGTGTAAGATGCACTATTAAATGGTATGGACAGGGATTTGTATTTAATCCTTGTTCGGGTATTAAAATACTATCAATATCAGGGCAAAACATACCGGCTCTATGACCACTTTGCTTGCAAACCGGAATATATCGAAGTTCATCCAGGGGAATATCAAACCAGTACCCTGAAGGGAGAAAATTGAAAATATCAAATAAAATTGGAGCAGCGGTCTGCATTCCAGTAAGGTTGGGACGTCCTTCTCCATCGGCATTACCTACCCAAACACCAACAGTATAATCAGGTGTTGTTCCGATTGCCCAACCATCCCGGAAACCAAAACTGGTTCCGGTTTTCCATGCGACATGATCTGATGAAGCGAAATACTTCCATCCAGCTTCATTTTCGGGACGATTGATTTCTATCAAAGATTGGAATGTCAGCCAGATTGAACTTGCATTAATAAGATTATTCCCTTTAAGTATATGTTTTGCTTCAGATGGATCTAAAGGGCTTGAAGATTCGAGGATATAATTTGGATTTTTAAAATCAGTATCAAAATAAAGTCCGTCGTAATTATTATAGTGTTTCAGAATTCTAGCAAAACTGCAGAAAATACCTGTCAAATCCCATAATTTACCTTCAGCACCACCAAGAATTAATGACAATCCGTAATGATCAGCTGGTTTGTCAATAGTTGTCATACCCAGTTTTGTAAGGTAATAATGGAATCTTTCCAATCCAAATTGTTGTAACATCCTTACAGCGGGGATATTTAGCGATTTTGAAAGAGCCCTTTTTGCAGGCACAGCTCCATCATAAGTAAGAGAAAAATTTTTTGGTGTATATCCTGAGTAATGTGTTGGAATATCCGGGACTAATGTCCCGGGAAGAATTGATCCTTCATTAAGCATCAGGCAAAACAGAAGAGGTTTCAAAATACTACCCGTACTTCGTGGTGCCGTTATTATGTCGACATCACTTCCGTGTTCAGGTTGGTCAGGATTCTGAGTATTTCCCACATATGCAAGTACATCTCCGGTTTCTACATCAAGTATCAGACAGGCAGCATTATGGATTTCGTTATGTTTTAACGTTCTATGATGACTTTCAACAATAGTTTCAGCTCTTTCCTGGAAATTTTTTACCAGAGTAGTCCGGATTCTTTCTCCTCTGTGGTTTTGATATACTCTGCTGAGTAAATGAGGTGATAAAGATGGTAAAGGAAGAGGATTATCGGGAAGAGGCTCCAGTGTCGATAGAGTATATGTAGTTGAGTCTATCTTTCCTGTGTTATATAATTTATTCAATAAACGGTTTCTTTTTACCAGTAAAAGATCTCTGTTTTTTCCCGGATAGATCAGAGAGGGAGAGTTGGGAAGAATAGCCAGGGTTGCGGCTTCTGACCATGATAAATCCGAAGGAGAACAACCAAAATATCTCCAGGAAGCTGCATCAAGCCCGACAACATTTCCTCCAAACGGAGCATTGGAAGCATATAAAGAAAGTATTTCATCTTTTGAATAACTAATTTCAAGCCGGAATGCAAGAAAAATTTCAACTAGTTTTTCGGGAATGGTTCTGTCTTTCCCTTTTCGTGAAAGCCTGATTACCTGCATGGTGAGAGTACTGCCACCACTGACAATCCGACCGGATCTGATATTGACAACTGTTGCTCTGATCAGGGAATATGGATTAATTCCCGGATGATAATAAAAATACCGGTCTTCAAAAGATACAATAGATTGCTTGAATTTATCAGGTACATCTTCGTTATATGGAAATCTCCATTGACCATCATCAGCAATCCTGGCGCCAAGCAACTCTCCCTGCCGGTCTTCAATGACAGTACAGGTAGGATCATCGAACAGAGGATCAGGAATTGAAAACCAGAAAATCAATATTAAAACTGATAACAATATTAAAAAAAAGGCTATTTTATATTTTTTCTTTCCGGTAAACATTTTACTGACTGATTTCAATCCATTTGCCAGGTTTCCTTGCGTTTATCCGATCATCATACATTGCTTCACAATAAACTGATGGCAGATAATATTTTCCTAGATATGCTGCGTTTAATTGAATTATAAAAGTTTTTGAATCATATCTGGGAAGATGAAAGTAGGTATAAACCCTGTCGTCACGAATATCCTGGTAATTTGGAACAGATGACTGATGGACAGAAGCAAAATCATCCATACGGATGTTATGAATTTCCCACCCGGATGCAAATATTTGTGTCAGAACCATATCCCGGTAATTTTCAACACCGGATGGATTTGAGATTTTTACCCTTGCAAGAAAATCTGTTCCCTGCACCAGATTGGTTACATCCAGGGAATGTCCAGACATATCAGTATATTCGACATTGAGAGATAAATTGTTTTGTCTTTCAGACTGATCTCCAATTTCAGGTGTTCCCTCCATAGTAATTCTTACAAAAACAGCCCCTCCACCTTTATTGTTGAGTGTCATATATACTTCAGATTTATTTTTTACATCAAATTCAAACTGAGCAATAGGGAGCTTTGTAACAACATAAGTCGTTTGTGTGTTTTTATTCAATGAATAATCAAATTTAAGTTCTTCAGATGTCCCCAGAGTGTTTGTATATTTTGACATCGCTAAAAGACAATAAGCAGTGGTTTGTGTGCTAAGCCATTGGTCTCCACTTAACAGGCGTGATATTTTTTTCATAAGATCAATACCCCTGGAATGCTGATTAAGTAATGCAAGTGTTTCAAGCATCATGGCCCAATCGCGCTCTACTGAACCATAACTGTAATAAAAACCTTCATACGGATTAATATTAACAGATATATTACTGATCATTGACTGGGCAATTTCAGATTGTCCGGCAAGAGCATATGCCGCGGCAAGACGCCATTGAGCCTGTAAAGAGAGACCAGGCATCTCCCGGAGCTTATTCATTGATCCTAGTTCAGGAGAATTAGCCAGGGCCAGTGTATAAAGGCGATAAGCCTGAAGAAGATCATTCTGCTGGTATTTATCACTGCTGTTTTTCCAGTTCCTGGCAGTCTTTTTTTGATAATTCAGCCAGTTTTTCTTGAAATTAACAGGAAGACTAAATCCCTTTTTCTCTGCTTCAATCATAAAATGACCTGCATAAGAACTGCCCCAGTCATTTTCATACTGTTCATTAGGCCAATATGCCAATCCACCTCCTGGTAATACAAAAGAATTTAATTTCCGTATAGCTGCTTTAATGTTTTCTTCAGTCAGCTGTTTTGTTCTTTCATTCATTTCCATAACATCACCGAGATAAAGTTGTGGGAAAGCTCCTGATGTGATCTGTTCAACACAGCCATGAGGATATTGAATTAGCCAGGTTAGCCTTCTCCCGAAATCAATGGGAGGTATATTGGATACTTCCAGTTTGGCTTTGTTTGTACCGGGAATACCTGGAAGCTGAAATGAACATTCCCAGGTCTGTCCTGGATTTATTAATGTATCAATGAAGTTAGTGACAGGTGGATTAGGATTGCGAATATCCAGCTCTATATCATATTTTGCCACTTCTGATCCACTCCTGCAAGTTACAGAGATCTTTCCTATTCCCGTGAGTGATTTAACCTTTAAATTGAAATTTACGACCTGATCTCCCACTTCTGAAAAGCTAATTGTCTGTTTAGCTGGTCCTTTAAATTCGAACAGATCATTAATATCTATTTCAACATCCACTTTTTTGAGATTATTTTCCATTGCAAAAACAGTTACAGGCATTTTAACCTCTTCTCCCGGTCCCAGAACACGGGGTAAGGTTGCAAGTACCATAAGGGGCTTTCTTACCGGGGTTATTTTTTCTGCTGAACCATATGCTTTCTGGTTACCGGCCACCACCATTGTCTTAACCGATCCCACATATCTGGGCATCCTGATGGTGTGAGTGTTTGTTTGTCCTTCTTTAAGTGTGAAAGGACCTAAAAATTTAACCATAGGTGGAAAACGGTCAGCCCGGCTTTGATCGGCTTCACCTTCTTCAAGACCTGACATTCCACCGCCAATACTTAGAATTTTTTCAATCTTTCCACCATAGGCACCAAGAACCATATCATAAACATCCCAGGTCTTCACCCCTAAAGCTTCTCTGGCATATAGTACTGACCATGGATCAGGAGTTTGGAACCGGGTCAGGCCGAGCAGGCCTTCATCAACAATTGCCAGGGTATATGAACACCCTGCTTTTTTGTTTTCACTAATACGTACCGTGATTTCCTCCTCAGGTTTTAGTACATCTGGCATAGTAATAACAGGATAAAGCCTCGTTGAGGGATCTTCGACAAAAAGTGGAATTACTCCATAAAGCCTTATGGGGAGATCATTTTTAGTTTGGGAATGAGGCTGAATCAGGGTAACATTAACATATACATTAGGAGTCATTTTTTCTGAAACAGTGAAAGAAAAATTTGTTTCAGGTTCAGTTGTATTAATCCAATGAGCTTCAATTATTTGTGATCCATTCTCAATACTAAGCAGTGCTCTTCCTTGTCCCGAAGCCGGAATAGATATTGTCGCGGTTTCGCCGACAGTATAATTCTGTTTATCAGAACTGAATGATAACATTGTAGCTCCACCTGGATGCTCTCTTTGCTCTCTACCGGCCCATCCTGGCCAGTCAACATATACAATTTTACCCGTTGCATGGCCCGTTGAAGGATCGACAATACGAATCAGATATCGACCCCATTCAGGATATTGGATCCTGAATGAAAAATCTCCTTCACCGTTTTTGGTGTTTATTTTTTCATCAAAAATTGGCATGTGTTCTGAACTACCAATATAAGAGGCAAGACTTTCATCTGAGGCTTCCCACCACCATCTCCAGTCAATTTTATAAATTGTTGCATCCAGATTATTTCGCGAAACGGGATTACCATCCGAATCAATAGTGACTATACTTACAATATGTGTTGTATCTGTAAGCAGCATTCCTCTTGCCTGGTCTCCTTTTGGCGTCTTTATTCCAACATAACCCCTATATGGTGAATAAGGAATTGAAAAACGATCAATACTGAATTCACCGCTTTCTTCAAATACCCGTGTAATGAAATGTGCACTGAGCATTCCAGGCGATGCTGTACTTACAGAAATATCAGTTGAAAATGTGGCTTTGCCCTCCTGGTTAAGATAATCCTTAAAAATTGTCAGTTCTTCTGAAGAAAATGAACGGGCGGGATCATCAAATTGATAATCAGGATATTTGGGGAAGGTGGTTTGTATTTGTGTAAGGGTGACATTGATTTCAGTCCGAAGATTTCTGGCCGGAGCTCCGTGAAGCCAGTTTGCAGAAATAACACCTTGTATGTCAGGCCTGTTTACCGATAATTTATCAGTACCAAAATCAATGTTTATTTTAATCCGGTTAGGTTTTATGGTCTCAATCCTTAGCCATTTGGTAAATGTTGTTCCTCCAACATTTATCCTTGCTGACCAATTTCCGGTTGGAGAGTCAGGATCGGTAAATGTTTTAAAATTATAAAAGCCATTCATGCCAGTAGTTCTTACAAGCTTGCGAACTATCTGTCCATGAGGATTAATTAATTCAAAGGTGACAGGATGATTTTGTGGAAGGTTCCCATTTTTATCTTCCAGCATGAAAGTCAGATACAGTGAATCTCCGGGTCTCCAGATACCTCTTTCACCATATATAAATCCTTTTATTCCCTTCTGGACAACATTTCCGGAAACATCAAACCTGCTTAATGAAAGAGAAGAACCATCATCAAGTTTAAGATAACCGCGCTGTAAACCATTTTTCGCAATCAGATAAAAAGGCTGGCCATCCAGCATTATTTCAGCAAGGCCATCAGATCCAG